>Ga0256840_1001411_pt1 | contig 22648 bp, 27 predicted proteins | sample 355202metaG_FD_185969 | JGI IMG/M metagenome (GOLD analysis project Ga0256840, IMG submission 185969) | Hydrothermal vent microbial communities from Mid Atlantic Ridge, Atlantic Ocean - 355-202 | ecosystem: Environmental > Aquatic > Marine > Hydrothermal vents | place: Atlantic Ocean: Mid...
TGCATTATCTACTTTTGATGCATTATCTACTTTTGATGCATTATCTACTTTTGATGCATTATCTACTTTTGATGCATTATCTACTTTTGATGCATTATCTACTTTTGATGCATTATCTACTTTTGATGCATTATCTACTTTTGATAATTTAACCAAATAAGACAAATCACTCTTTTTTAATTTTGATGTAGTAGAAGTCGGAACTCAATTCTCCATTAAAGTAGATTTTTTTATAATTTCCTTAAATCTAACTGTATCGGTTCCATTAAACCTTAATAGCGCTATTAAATTTGTAGCTTCTTCTTGATCATTAGAAGATAAAAAAGTATCTACTTTATCAATATTATCATTTAATATATTAATATTAATTTTCTTCTCAGAAACATTTTTTTCTTCTCAATCTCTACTTTCCCATCATTTAACTTTAGGTCATTTCCCGTCCATTGTTAAAACTAAAGTATCTTCAGCTCAAATACCATCATACATAATAAAAATATTATTTTCTGTAATAGTTATTCAATGAAAATCATCAGACTTAAATCATCTATCTAAAATAAATTCACTTTTATTAAAACCTAATAAATCACTAAAACTTTCCCTAGTTATATTTTCTAAATCAGACCATGTAGGCATATCTATCTTTTCACCTGAAAGATTCATAATATTTACAAAACTATCATATGATGATTTAATCATTGTAGAAAATCAACCTTTTAATAAAGAACTAGCTACCTCTCTTAATCATTTTTTTGCTTCATCTGAAATTTCATTTATTTGTTCATTAATTATTTTTGCTTCATTAGAATCAATTTTACCATCTTTCAATGCTTTTCTTAAGGCTTTTAAATCAGATCATGGTTCATCTTTATTAAAATCATCAATTGATAATGTGTCTCATGGAATTTCGGCAAATTCACTTCTAAAAAGTGAAAAAGTTAATTTTTTATAATTTTTTATAATAGCAAACATATTTATATATGTTAAAAAGTAATTTAATAATATTTTCTAGACAGAAAACTATTTACTTTTTAATAATAACATATTTAAAAGATTATTTACAAAATATTAAACTAGACAATTATTATTTTTATTGTAACTAAATATTTTTAAACAAAAAAATGACCCCTACGATAAATCGTAGAAATCATATTAACTTTTATATAATCTAGATATAGTAACAATACCAATCTCTATTTTTAAAGTCTTAACCATTTTTCAGGCTATTTGTTACTTAGCGTTAACAGTTTTGTTTTCGCTATGTGGAACACATTTACTTTTACCACATTTCAACCAAGCTTGACCATCAGCATTTACATTATGATAATCAAGATAGTAATCTACACGAGTATATGTACGTGGATCCCATTGAAGCTTTACCATTTCTTGACCGGCATAAAAGATACCTGAAGCAACTTTCATTTCTCCATCTGCAAGTCTTTCAATAGCAATAACTTCTCTTTCATTTTGTTTTGTGGCAATAAGACCAGGAGCAACGAAGTATCTTACTTCTCTCTCACCAACCATCACTTTACCTTTACCCTCATTTGAAACTTGAGTAATATCAACGGCAGCTACACGAACAGGACCAAAGTTGTATGCATAAACTTGATTTAGTCTATCATTCATTTCAGCGGCAGCACCTTTATATTTTGGTGCAATTGCAGCAAGACGATCAAAGTATTTTGTAGCATTTAAAACAACATTTTCAATAGTTGGAGCAAGTCTTTCCATTTGGTTGATTGTACTAGCTTGTGATTTTGCTGTAAATCCCATTGTTAAAAGATTACCCATTTCAACTGCAGCAGTGTTAAGTGCATTTGTTGTCTTATCTTGTTGAGCTTCATACACATCAGTGTTTGTACCGAGTTCAGATTGTGAAACAACAATTTTTGGTGCAGTACCATGTTTTTGCATTTCAATATTACTAGCCGAAGCTGTATTTGTCGTAGAATTAACTACACCTGGTTCAGCAAATGCCGAACTTACTAACAATATAGCCGCAGCTACTGTACTTATGATAATTTTTTTCATAAGATTCTCCTTTACATTTTATATGTTTTTAAAAACATACCTATTCAGATCACTAATATTTGATAATCAAATTGGACCGACAGCTATTCCCTTAAGGTGCTTTCCTCTAGATACATAGATGTAATTAGATTCAAGTAATATAGTTATACAGAATAAAAATAAGTTGTCAAACTTTTCTTAGAAAAAACTTTTTATAGTCTTGTTCTTTGAAAATAACCTAACATTTCTTGATATAATGTATTAACTGGCATATAAAGGTTTTTACCCTTTTTATGTATTTTACCCTCAGAAATAGGTATAATACTATAATTTAATAAATTATATCTAGTAATCTCGCTACTATACAACTTATTCAATTCGCTTTGCAACCTATATGACCCTTTAAGAGTATTAGATTTTAAAGTAATTTGAACTTTGTTATCATATTTAGTAGATTTAGTTTTTTTAGAATATTGACTTCTTTTATATCTTTTCGTGTATTTAATATTTTTAGAAGTAAATTTCTTAATAGAACTAATATTACTTTTATAATTTAAAAATAATGTATTATTTTTTTTAGAAAAAAAAGTTTTGCCCTTGGTTGCAACAATTTTATGCTTATCTAAATAATAGAGTTTTATCTCTTTTTTATTAAATTTTAGTAAGGTAGGCATAAATTTAACATCAATTGGTAAATGATTTTTCCAAGGAATATAATCAATACCATTTATCCATAACTTTCTACGATAACCCATTGCAACCCTATAGTTATCACTTCTTTTTCCAACATTCACCTCTTCATTGATAACTACTTTTTTCTTCCTATCATTAACTTTAATATTTTCTTCTTTTATATTTACCTTATTAGGATCAACATTAATAGAAGAATTAGAACAGCCAACAAAGAAGAAAAAATTATAAACCAATAAAAATGAAATATACCATTTCATAATTCCCTCCATTCAATGTATTTCCTTAAAGACTACGCATTAAGTATTTTAAAATATAAAATATTAATATTAAAAGTCAAAACTTAATTTGACTTTTAATATTTTTTAATTATAACAAATATTGCTATATCAGCAATAAGGAATTCCGCATGAAAAACATTGCACTCATTTTAACTCTTATTGGAGTTATGTTATTCTCTGTAGGTTGTACAAAATCACCAGAGACACCAGTTAAAAGTATTGATAATAATACTTCAGTTGTTATAAATAGTATAGATAAGAATACTACAAATACAAACAGTACAGATATAGTTACTATAACTACTAAAGATAGTAATCAAAGTATATCAAATAATGGATGTATCATTGCAACAGATAGCAATCAAAGTAATTCAAATGAAAAAACTATTATTATTCCAATGGATAATATTGTAGTTACTACTGATGCAAAAAATCCAATTGATACACTGATATCAAAAATAAAAAACAAAAAATTAACATCAAGTGAAGAAAGAAAAGTTTACACCAGTTTTAATTCTGTAAATAATACTTATCCTATAACTATAAATGGTGTTAAAATTGAATCGTATGACAGAACACTTATTTATGATCATATAAATGGTCGTAATCTAACTGCCTGTACGAGAACAAAAGATGTTACTATGACATCAAATAACAAAACAAAAAAGTTTAGAGTTTGCCAAACTACAAACTATGATTGGATTGTAAAATAACCTTTTAACCACTTAAATCTAAATGATTTAAGTGGTTTTTATTTTTAAATTTTAATAGAATAAAATTTTATATATAATATAATTATAAATATTACTAATTATAAAATAATGGAAAATTTCTTTTACTTAACTCTTTTTATATTTGGAACTTTGTTTTGAAGTTTTGCTTCTGTACTTATATACAGACTTAAGTCTGGTGAAAAATGAATATTAAATTGAAGAAGTCATTGTCCTAAATGTAATAATACATTACAAGCAATGGAACTAATACCTATATTTTCATGGCTTAAAAATCTTTGAAAATGTCATTATTGTAAAGAAAAAATCAGTAATATATATCCTTTACTTGAATTAAGTACTTGAATACTTTTTTCTTTAATATGATATTTTCTAATAGATTATAATTTAATTTATTCACTGAATATATTTGAAATAACTAAACTATTATTTTGGTTAAGTATATGATTTATAACTATACTATATACTTTCTATGATTTATTATTCTTAAAAATACATGATTGAATAATGCTCAGTTGAATTATTTTATGATTTATATATTTATCAGCTGAAACATATTTTAATAATAGTCTATTAATTTCTACTACATCTATAATTTTATCTTTAACTATAATCTGATGATTATATATTATAATGCTAAAAGAGCTAAAAGAAATATGGGATATATTAATAATATTATGATCTATAATTATTTTATATGTTTATAAAATATATTTTTGAATTAATTTAACTGATATAAGTATATTAAATTGATTAATATGAGGATTATCTATTTTTATCTTTTTCTTTTTACAAATAATATTATCAAAATGAGCATGGATGGGTGGTTGAGATTTAAGAATAGCTATAATGATATGATTATTACTATGAACAAGTCTTATATTCCCTTGATTAATGATAACTTATATGATTTGAAGTATTATATGAATAATATTTGTAATATATTGAAAATTTAAGAAAAAATGAACAACTATTAATGCTCAAATTCCATTTTGACCATTTCTAGCATTAGGATTTTTCATTAATATATTCTATGCACCTGAAATATTAAATATTATGAGTATATATTTTTAAGTTTTGTAAAGTCAATTTTGTTTACAAAACTTAATATATTTGATATTATACTAATAGTTTAAAAAATAAAAATAAAAAAATGACTAACAAAAAACAACTAGCAGCAATTAGAGATTTTATTATAACTGCTGAAAAATCTATAAAAAGTGCTAAAAAATTATTAAAAGATGTTTTAGAAGAAAATAATTTAAGTCTAGATACAGAAATCAATTTAGATACAAAATGATTACATTCATATTCAAGTGATGATTCTAAAATAGTTGAATGAGTATTTACATGAGAAGAAATGCTATGATCAGATTGAAACAAATATCCTGTACCAGCTAATTATTCATCAAAATCAAAACTAGTTCAATGAGATAAATTAAAAGTAACAATTACTCCAAATGGGAAAATGCTATATAAACAAATAGCTCCTATAAATAGAAGCTTTGTAACTTGATTAGTAGTAAAAGAAAAAGATAAATTTCAAATAGTTGCAGAATGAAAAACTTATGATTTATTAACTGCAGCAGTTACACATTTTAAAGCAAATATTTGAGATACAGTAACTGTTATTATACCTGAATGAAAGCAAGCAACATTTGCTGCTATTGATTTAGTTGTACCGACTGAAGTATAAAAAAAGAACTGATAAATCAGTTCTTTTTTTTATGCTAAGTTCACAAACTCAGTGCTATCAATAGAAAAATCTCATTTAACTTTAAATGATTTAACTTCTTCAATATGTTGACCTAAAGTAGTTAAAAAAGAAGATTGTCATTCTCAATATGGAACCACTACTCTTGCTTCAATATTCTCAAATATTTTAGCTGATTCCTTAGATCATTTAATGATTAAAACATCAACATCTCAAAAGAAAGATAAAATCTCTTCTTTTAATTCAAACTTATCATCTGTTATAATTACTAAATGTTTAGAATCTATAGTGAAACTATAAAATAATTTATCAGAATATGATTTAACTTCAAGTAAAATACCTGATTTTTCAAATTCTCATGCATGTACAACATTTAAATTATCAATTTGTACTTCAAAATTACTAGTATCTAATGTGATTTTATTTTTTGCACTAGTCTCAACAGAAATAATTCCTGAATTATTACTAATTTCAATCATTATAAATAAATTATTATATAAAAAACGTTTTATTCCTTCAGATAATAGCATGTATATCAAACATAACTTTTACCTTTTTTATTTCCTCTAATGTAAACCAATTGTATCAAACAAATCTTTCTTCTTTTTGAACAATTGGATTTTTATCTCAATTATATTTTACTAAAAATAAATAAACATCTTTATCTATAACTGGGTTATTCTTTAAGTATCATGCTGTAAAAGTATAATTTAATTTTGTAATAAATTTAATAACTTCTAAATCCTTAGGTTCCAATCCTGCTTCTTCACTAATTTCTCTAATAGCAGTATCTTTGGCTACTTCACCTTCTTCTATATGTCATTTAGGTATAACATATACTTCTCAATTTTTTGAATTTAGCCATTTTAAAAGTAGTACTTCAACCTTATTACCATTTTTACGATATACAATTCAACCCGAACTTTTTTCGTATTTTTTTGCCATAATTTTTGTAGGTCTAATCTATCTAAACTAAGTTTAGTATAAATAAAAACATTAAAAATTCAAGTTAATTTAAAAAGTAGTAAGATTTTTGCATATTTATTTTTTATATGATAAAATTTATATAAATATAAAATAAAAATAAAAATATGTCTGAAATAAATAAAAATAAAGATATCCTAATGGAATTAGATTTACAAAATGAAATTGAAAAATTGCAAAATAATTCTAATATACAAGAAAAAATAGAAATTTCACAAGAAGAAAACCAAATAAACTCTCTTAAACAATTAGATATTCATAAAGAAATAGAAAGATTGCAAAATGAATCTAATAATGAAATTTTAAATATAAACACAAAAGAAAAAGTAGAAAAAGAGGAATTATTATTAAAACAAAGAGCTGAAAAAAGAGTTAAAAAAAGAAAATCTATATATTTTTTATCATGAATAATCTTTTTTGGTAAATATTTAATAACATCATCATTAATATTTTGAGTATTATTATTAACAACAAATTATAGTGCTTATATAAATATAGCTAAAAGTTATATTTACTCTAACCAAGCAGAAATAGCTCAACAAAGACTAGTAACATCTGTAGAAGCATCAAACATAAAGGAAAAATATACATCAACTGCTGAAACTAAAATAAAAAAGAATATAGAATATAAAAAAACTAGTGAAGAAAAAGAAACAAAATTATCAATAAATAAATTAAAAAAGAAAGAAGATAAAAAAGAAATAAATTTAAATATAGAAATTACACCTTATACAAATAGAGTAATAATACCTAAAATATGAAAAAATATTCCTTTACTTGATATTAAGAATAGAAAAATATCTTGAAAAAATGAATTAGATGATATTTTTATGAAAGATTTAGAAAATTGAATAGTAAGATATCCTTGAAGCTCTAAACCATGAGAGAAATGAACAAGTTTTATTTTCGGTCATTCATCTAATTTTCCATGGATTAAATGAGATTATAATGAAGTTTTTGCTACACTTGATAATGTGACATATGATGATGAAATTATAGTATATTACTGACAAAAGAAATATACATATAAAGTAAAAGAAAAAAGAGTAATATCACCTTGAGATTTATCAGTTCTTAAAAGAGATAAAAATAAAAAAGAAATTACATTAATGACATGTTGGCCCGTATGAACAACTTTAAATAGATTAATTGTTACTTGAGAATTAATTGAAGAATAATTTATTAAAAATAAAAAGTTAAAATGATTTGATTTGAATATAAATATACTACATCAAACGTAATAATAAATAATATAAAACTATTATTAGATTATTCTATCATAGAATACTCAATTTTAGTTGGTTTAATTGTATTATTAATATTAACTATATACTATGTAATACCAATAATAAATATAATATTAGATCATAAAAAAATTAATAAAGAACTAAATAAAAAGAAACAAATGTTAAAATTAATTTTAATTCAAAATAAAATTAATGAAGAAATAGAAAAAGAAGTTAATATTCACTAAAAAAGAAGCATAATTATATAAAATGCTTCTTTTTATTTTTTCTTTCATAAACAAATAACATATTCTTCATGACTACTATCACGACAAGCTAACGGTTTATAGGTTTTCATAGAATCAAATCTTTTTCTTACTTGCATAGCAAGATCATTAAAATCCTCTCATTTAAAAACTTTTAAAATCATATTTCATCATTTTTTTAAAAATCTATCAGAAAATTCACAAATAGCTATATTTAATTCTACTGAAGCATATTGATCAACATCAAATCTTCAAGTAGTATTAGGTGCAATATCACTAGTAATAACATCAAATTGATCATCTCAAATAATTTCTAATACTTTTTTTGATAATTCATCATAATCAAAAATACTACAAACTAACGTAGTAACATTTGGATAAGAAAAAGGTTTACATTCTTTTAAATCAACTCAAATAATAGTTTTTTCTCTAACTATATTTCTTATAGCTTGTAAAAAAGAACCCGGAGCACAACCTATATCCATAACCGAATATTCAGGTCTAATTAAATCGAACCTTTCTTGTATTTCTAATAATTTATAAATACTTCTAGCTCTAAATCAGGCTTTTCTAGCTTTAACTGCATATTCATCATTTACCTGATAACTTCATCTTTGAACTTTTTTCTTTCTATGAAATCATGTTTTAGGTGATGTTCACTTTTTTTTATTTCAAATCCTATTTACTTTTGCCATAATTATTTATTTTTTTTATTTCAAGTTAATTTAACTTTATTAAATTTAATAAAATTATTAAATGCCTCATCAAAATTATTTCAATTATATTTTTCAATTATAATATCTATATCTGTGTATGTAGCAGAAAATATTTTTATATAATTTTTTACTGTATTTTTAGTATACCTAAGTTTTTTACATTGTAAATAATTACATATTTTATTATGATGATTATCTGTTTTTATATATTTGATATTTCATAAAAACCTAAATAGATAAAAATATTTTATAGAAATATGTGAAGCTACAATAAATTGTTCCCTACTTGAAAATAATTTAAATAATTTCAAAAAATCTATTAAATCAAATATTTCATCAATAATAACTATATTTTTACCTAAACTACTATTTTTTTTTACCAATTCTTTTATATAGCTAGATTTACCACTTCAACTATTTCATACAAAAACGATATATTTATATTTAGAAAAATCATAATCTATTAAATTTAAATAATCATCAAACTTTCATTTTTTTATCATTCTAAAAAATAATTATATCTAAAACTCTCACTTTTTCATATTAATTCCTGGTCTATAAGTTTTTTATGTATTAATTGCACTTCCCAATGTATAAATAATCAATGACTATTTGAAATTTTTTGCTCTGGATAAAGCCTTTTGTACATTTTTTCGAATGAAAATTCTCATTTTATATATTCACAAATATCTGTTTTTTTAGGGATAAAATCTATTTTTTCATTATAAACAAGTAATGCTCTAATAGGTTCTGAAAAAGATACAGTTCTTCTATTAGATCAACTTCATCTTGTATATTGTCATTTTTCCATATTACAAGCTACTACTCTCAATTCTATATCTTTTAAATCAATTTTAGATTTTCAAGTAACTATATCTTTTAATTTATATTTTTTATTTCTTTCTCATAAAAATTTAATTTGTTTAAATTTAAAAGTCATATATTTCCTAAGTTGAGTCTTGATCATAAACCATATTCAAGCTCATAAAGCTCAACTTGAAGCTAAAGAATTAAAAAGCGGAGAATTAGATTCTCAATCACTATTATAATGACTATAAAAATAAGTTAATCCATCAGCTGTAAATTGATCATGAAATCATACTATAGTATTAACTAAAATAACTAACCCTCATACAATAGATAACCCTAAAACAAAAAACATTGCTTGAAAAGGTATTGCTTTTAAATTATCTAATATATTAAAATTATCTTTTGGATCAATTAAAGATTTTCAAGCATTTGTTACTTTTGGTTTTATAAATAATGAGTTTTGAATATTACTAGTTATTTTTGTATCAAAAAAGATAGAATCATCAACTACTAATTCTAAATATAAATTTATATAAATTTTTTTTCATTCATATGTATAATTTTTATATTTTTTTATATCTATTTCTATTTCTTCAACTCATGAATTAACTACAAAATTATGTTTAAATAAAACTTTTTTTGAGTTTACAGGTCTACTATCAATTACAATTACTTCTGAGATTAAACGTAAAACAGCATTTTTTTTATATAATTCTTTATCATATATATCAACAATACATTTCAATAATCCATTATTAGATATATTATTTATAATTTTTATTTTTTTAGATTTACTTTCTGTTTTATAAGATTTTTTTCATGAAAAATCTATATGTTTATCTAAAAAATTAGTTAATTTATTAAACATTATTTATTTTTATTAAAATAAAATTCCGCAATAGTTATATTTTTTTCTTTTAAATAACTAGCTAATTCTTTTCATACATATCTCCAATGCCATGGTTCTATTTCATATCAATCTATTTGTAATCATTTTTGATATGTATTATGAAAACCATATTTATAAGCATTTTCATCTAACCATTTATAATATTTTTGTAAAGTAGAGTTATTTTTCCAACTTTGTTTTGAACTTGCTTCAAATATATCTAATGCTAATCCAGATTGGTGTTCACTAAATCAAGCTTTTGAGCATAAATTATCTGGACATCACCTATCTTTAATTCATTTTTGGTAAGCATAACTTCTATAAGCACTAACAACTACTAATTTTTTGTTAAATTTTTCATAAAAAGACTTTGCTAAATTTTGCAAATTTTCATTTACTACTTTTCTTATAATCTGTCTTCATCATTTAGAATCATAAACATAATTACTAGATAATTTTTCCAAATTTTTTGGGATATATTTTTTATTATTAAAGCTTACTTTTGAATTAACAAATTTTGTAATACTAGAATCAGTTTCTAAATCTAGATTATTTATAAAATCTAATTTAGATTTAATTAACTCTAATTCCATCTTTTTATCTTTTCATATAAAAATATAATCATTTTTAATATTTAGCTTTCATCAATTCAAAAAATTATTAAAAAATCATTTTAAAGCATTTCAATATGAATCAATTATATAATTATGTCAAAAATTATCTAATTCTATAAAAGTTTTATCAACATCTGCTAAAGCTCAATAATTTTCAAATATCTTCTTTCATTGATCAAAAGGAACTATTTTATCATTATTTCAATGAATAATTAAAACTGGTTTAATAAATCTCTTAACTAATAATTTAGTATTATAGCTATCATCTAAAAATAATATTTTTGCTAAATTAAATCAAAATGTTTTATTTGCCATTTCATATCTAGAAGAAAATGGTGAAACTAATACAAGTCTTTCAAAATTATATTTATTAGCAAAATCTGTAGCAACAGCAGTTCAAACACTATATCACCAAATTATTAATTCATTATCTTTTATTTGTTTTTCACTTTTTATTTCTTTATAAAAAGTATCTGAAAATCTATCGACATTATCTTTATAAGGAAATCAAGTACTTTTTCAATAACCTGGATAATCATAAGCCATTACATTAAAGCCTAAACTATTAATATACTTTATTTCATCATAAAAATAATTTAATGGTCATCAATTTCAATGAAAATAGTATACAGTTTTAGATCAAGTTCAAGCAGCTAAATATAGTCAATTTATATTATTTCACTTAGTATCCTTTATATTTATTTCTTCAAAATCTAAATCTGTATCTATATGTCAAACTATATCTTGAACATTTACAAATATAGCTGGAAATGTTGCAATAGATTGAATAGTTTTAGCAAAACCAATTAAAATAATATATATAAATAATATTATTCATAAATAAGTTAATAGTTTTTTATTCTTTAATCCTTTATTTTTTATATTTATAAAAATATTTTTAAATCATCTTTTTTTTATCATTTTTGAATTTAAATTATAAATCTATCTCAAATCTTTTTTCATTTCAGAGTATTATATCTTTTATTATATATAATATATCTATTAATTTAGTTTCTTTAAATCTTTTATCTAAATCTACTTTATTTTTATGAAAATTTGTGTTTACTATATTTGGATTAATTAAATACACTTTTTTTCATTCATTTTTAAGTCATCAAGCAAATCACCTTAATCAAAATTTTGAAGCTTGATAAACTGATGCATTTTTCATAAATTTCTTTGATATAATACTTCAAATAAAAATTATTTTTGTATTTTTATCTATATTTTCTTCTAATATTTTTAATAATCTAACATTTGCTAATAAATTTAGAGTTATTATATTTTCATATTTTTCTAAACTATTATCCTCAAATTTTCAAAACTCTCATACTCAAGCATTTAAAATAAAAATATCAATTTTTTTATTTCAAATACTTTTTTTTATTTTTTCAAAAGTTTCTATTTTTGTTAAATCAAATCAATTTTCTCTTGAAAATCAAAATATATGATAATTCTTTTCTAAATTAGAATTTAAATATTTTCATATTCATTTTGAATGTCATGTTATTAGTATATTTTTCATATTTATTAATTTTTTTTATAATACTAATCTAGGAACCGGTACCTATCTAATATATTTAAATCTTAGGTACCGGTTCCATTACAAAATATTATTTTTTATCTAAACATATAAAACATTTTTTATCTAAACTTCTAAAAAGCTCATAAAAGTAATCTCTCATTTCCCTTTTTTCTCTTATAAAAACTCAATCTTCTTCTTTTAGTCTATATAATATATCAAGTTTAGGATATTTTTTTAATATGTTATTATAATCTGATTTAGTATATAATAATCATGATACAAAAGTAGAACTTACTTTGTCCATATCTATTTTAGATTTTATTTCTTCTATAAATTGTCAATAAATTTCTTTATAATTTTTTACTGGTAAAAGTGGTAAAAATCTAAGTCATACATTATAACCTTTTTCAAGTAAAATATTTATAGATTTGATTCTATCATCTAAACTAGAAGTTCAAAATTCATATTTATCTATAAGATCTTGTGGATTTAATGAAAAAGCAAATTCAGTATTTTTTGGAATAAATCATAAATCCAAAATAGACTTTATATTCGCTGATTTTGTTCTTATTTCCATCATAGATGAAGTAAAATTTTCTCATGTTCTAACACTATGAAATGGTGAATTAATTTTTTCAAAAAATGGTACAAAGTTTTTTAAAAATCCAGATATATTATCCATTCCTAAAATATCAGAATAATCACTAGAATAAAACCAAATTTTATCTTTGTATTTTACATCAGTTTTTAGATTTAATTCATAATCATTTTTTTTATTTTCTATTTTTTCTTGTTCCAAATTTATATTTTTTACTTTTTCTTCTATTTGTTTTCTAATATCGTCATAGTTCACAAAATATACAGGTATATCATTTTTAAAAGCTCATTTCAAAAAACAATAAGAACAGTCAAAAACACAATTTAAACTTGTTTTAAAAAAATAAGAAGTTTTATCATTATGTCAGTATCAATTTGGAGCATCTGTAATAGCAGAAGAATTAAGTTTTGCTATTATAAAACTATTATTATTTGCTCAACTTGGTAATTCCTTATCAAATAAATTTTTATAATTATCTATATAAATAATTTTTGCACTTTCAAATTTGTCTAAAGTTTTTTTAGTTTGATCTAAATCTTTTGCTTGATTTTCAATATATATTAACATTAATTTTTACTTATTTTCTAAATAGTTTTCTAAATTTTCTAAAAATTTCTTAGATTCTTGTTTTGTGTTTTTTATTTCTTCTAAATTTCTAATATATTTATAAAAATATTCTTCAAACTTTTCTCAAGTTAAAACTTCATATTTATTATACAATTTTTTAAAAATAATTTTTTGTGTAAATGAAAAAGAAAAATAATTATTATATTTAGTTAAATCAACTTTCTCTAAATTATTTTTTTCTAAATATTTTTGTATTTTTTTTATTAATTTTAAATAATCTATATTTTTTTCTAAATATTTTTCTGCTTTTTTGAAATCAAAATTTTTAGTTTCATCTCATACTTTATCAACTGGTATTTTTAAAATAATTCTTGCTAAACTAAAACTTTCACAAACTTTTTCAAATCAATAGGATTCCATATCTACATATACTTCTCATCATAATTCTTCAATATCATAAACTACTTTTTCACTAGATACAATACTTTCTAATTCTCAAAAATCTATAATATTTGGAACTATTAATTCTTTATTATTTGATATATTTTTTACTCTTCACACTTGAATAAAATCTTTTTTTTCATTAGTATATCAACAAACTCATATATTGATAACAAAATCTACTTCATTATTTTCTAAATATCTAGATAAATTTAAAATCATATTATAATTTCAAATTCACACACTTAAAAAACTAATATTTAATCCATTAAACTTAGTTTTTTTGATTTCTTTTTTAATAGGATTTAATTCTCCCGATAAAGCTGATACTATTAATATTTTTTTCATATTTTATATATTTTTATAATAATATACTTTTAAGTTAAAAATTCAATAAAAAAATAGAATATATTTTAAAATATATTCTATTTTTCTTCTTTATTATCAACTTGCGATAATCATTTATCTATATCTTCCTGCATTCATGTTACTACATCAGCAATAACTCCTACCGCATTATTTATTCATTTATTCTTTAACATTTTTTTAGTAGTTTCATCTGGAACTTCTATTTTTATTGATTGTTTATTATTCATGATTTAGAATTTATTTAATAATTTATTTGTTTTTGATTTTGTATTTTCGAGTACATGTGATATTTCGAATTTACTACTTCCTATATTTAATCATCTAACATCTTGCAATGCATATTCAAAATTTTCTGAAATATTATCATTATCCAACAAGTGTCATTCTTCAAGAACGGTTATGAAGAAATTATTTGTAAAGCTATATGCTAAATCTCTTGATAATTTTATAACAACCCTTGGTATAGATTTTAACTTTCTTCAATTTCTTTTTTCAAAGTGTTTTTTATAATCTTCAGGATATGATTTTTTTTTGAAATTTTTTACTAAAGAATCAGCTCATCTATCAGAAATAGTAAAATCAATTCAAATGACTTCATTTATATTTCAATTATTATCATAATATTCAACTACATAATCAATTCAAGATGTAATATCATCGAAATTAGAAGTTTTTCTAATTCTAACTTCATAATCTCTCTTCTCAAATTCAGCTTGTAATAATCTTCATATAGCTATTTCTACTAATCACATCAAATCTTCTTTTCACTTCTGCTTATTAATTTTTTCAAAAATTCATTTCCATTTTTTAGATAATTTATGTTCAGTTTCAGGATAAGAATAAATGATTTTATAAGATTCATACCAATTTAAAAGATTCGATATATCTTCATCTTCTAAACTAGATTGTCATATATTTTTTCATTCATTTTTTAAAATTTTTCAAATAGGCTTTAAGTACTTTGTATTTAAAACTTCATTTGGATCTGGAACAACTAAATCATTATCTAAATCTCTATAAACATTATTTCAATACATAAATTCTTTTTTATAAATATTTATATAATTTTAACATAAATACTTATTTAAAACAAAAAAAGACTTAATTATTTAGTCTTTTAATTTTTGTACTGATTTTAAATTTAACATTATATTTCAATTTATTTTAACTCTTATTTTTTCAAATATATATTTTTTTCAATCAAGTATTTCTTCAATATATAATATTATCTCAGTTATTATATATTTTTCTCTATCAATTATTTTTTTCTTTTCTAAAAATTTTTCTAAATCATTATTTTCTATAACTCTCATAATTTTAATTACTAAACTCTCAAAATATTTTTATATCCATTTGATTTACTTTGAAATTTTTAGGCAAACTAGCCATATTAAAGCATTGATCAAAATCTTTTATTTCTCAAGTATTTTCATCAATTAAATGAATATGGCTTCATTTATTTTTTTCAAAATAAGCTTTTTTTCAAATTCATACAACCTTTTTTAAATCTCATCTTTCAACTAATTCTTCAACATTTCTATATATTGAAGACTTACCTGCTTCAGGATATTTTTTTGAAATTTTTTCATAAATATCTGCAACTGTTAAATGATATCAGTCACAAATATCAACAATTTCATTTGTATAATAATGTATTTTCATTTTTTAAATTTAATTATATTAATTTTATAATAAACAAAAAAAAGAATAAATCAAATCTTTTTGAGAATAATTCTCATTTTCTTTTGACAATAAATAAAAATTAATATACTATAGTTATGAGATTAATTCTCATTTTAAATATTAAATAATTATAAAATTATGGAAAATACTGTAAATATGCCTAGAGTTCCTTTAATTGGTGAAGATGCTCCAGCATTTTCTGGACCTTCTACTACTTGACCAATTAACTTCCCTGCTGATTATGAAGGTAAATGGGTTGTATTATTTAGTCATCCTGCTGATTTTACTCCAGTTTGTACTACTGAATTTATTTGATTTCAAGCTAAAAAAGCTGAATTTGATAAAAGAGGTGTAGAATTAATTGGATATTCTGTAGATGGAATACATTCACATATTGCTTGGGCTCATAACATAAAAGAAGTATTTAATGTGGATATAGAATTTCCTATTATAGCAGCTCCTTCTATAGCTGTAGATTATGGTATGCTACAACCTAGTGCTGATAATGCACATACTGTTAGAGCTGTATTTATTATAAATCCAAAAGGTAAAATTGCTGCACTTATGTATTATCCACTTTCAAATGGTAGAAATATAGATGAAATTTTAAGATTAGTAGATTCTTTACAAATGTCAGCAGAGCATGGTAGAGCTACTCCAGCTAACTGGCCAAATAATGATATTTTTGGTTCAGATGTAATTGTACCACCAGCTGAAAGTTTAGAACAAGCTAAAGAAAACCCAGCTAAATATGAACATAAAGATTGGTATTTATGTACTGAAAAAATGCCTAAATAGTTTTCAAAATAAAAAAAAGATTTACAAATCAATTTGTGAATCTTTTTTATTTTTTCAATAGTCAAATCATTTCTTCAGCTGTTTTTTCTGCTTCAACTATTATATTTTCATCTTTTACATTTAATTTTTTTATTAGATTTTTTTCCTCTTTAAAATTAGTTTTTACTATTACATTAGAATTAGGATTAATCTTTTTTATTATATCCACTATTAAATATAATTTTTCATTTTTTCAAACAGAAAGAATTATATTCTTTGATTTATTTATTTTTATAGATTTTAAGAAATTTTCATTAAATGCATTTCAAAAGATAATTTTTTTATTATCTTTTTGTCATTCTTTAAAAGCTTTTTCTAGATTTTCAACTATTATATATTTAATATTCTTTTTATCTAAAATATTAGAAATTATTTTTCATAATCTTCAATATCAAATCAAAATAGTATGATCTTCAAAATCATCTTTTTCATTTATTTTTTTACACTCATGTTTTCATAATAATAAATCTACTATAGCATCTATATTTTTTAAAATAATAGGGGTTATAATCATAGAAATAATTATAACAATGATTAATATTTGTCATATTTGTGTATTTATAATATTTTTAGAAACTGCTAATTCAAAAATAACTAAACCAAATTCTCAAAATTGAAATAATGTTAAAGCAGTTTTTAATGCTACTTTTTTATTATTAGTAAATTTTATTATAAAATATATAACAAAAATTTTAATCAATAACCCTAATCATAAAATAATTAAAATAATATTTATATTTTGAAATATAATATCAAATTTTAACTGCATTCAAACAGTAACAAAGAAAAAACCTAAAAATAAATCTCTGAAAGGAATCAAATCTGCCTCAACTTTATGTTTATAATAAGTTTCAGCAATAAGTAATCAAGCAATAAATGCTCAAAGAGAATATGTAAATCAAAGAAAATGAGCTAAATATGATGTTCAAATAATAATAAACAATATAAAAGCTATAAATATCTCATTTGATTTAGTATTTGAAACTTTTTCTAAAATATGTGATAATAAATATTTTCATATAAGCCACATTCAAACAAATAAAACTATAGCTTTAATAAATACTAAACCTAATAATTCTCATATATTAGTACTTCATATAGATATAATAGTTATAAATAAAAGTATTGGTATAACTGCTAAATCTTGAAAAATTAAAATTCATACTGATTTTTTTCAATATGGTTTTTTTATTTCTCAAGACTCTGATAAAGTTTTTAATACTATAGCTGTAGATGAAAGAGTTAATCATAATGCAATAACTATAGATACTACAGAGCCTAATCAAAAAACATAAAATCAAAGTAAATAAAAAATAAATCACGTAAAAATAAATTGTAATCAACCATATCAAAAAACATATTTTTTCATTTTCATCAAATGTCTAACTGAAAATTCTAATCAAATTGTAAACATCAAAAATACAACTCAAAATTCTGCAATTATTTTAAGATTTTCATTTGATACAACAGATTCATTTAATCAAAATGCATAACTCAAAATCGTTCATGTAAAAATATAACCTATTATTGTAGGCATATTTAATTTATTTAAAACTACATTAAATAATGTAGCTAAAAATAATCCAAATATAATTATTTCAAATACCATTTACTTTTCAAATTATAGATTAAACAACTATATTAACATCAATTATATTTCAGTTTTCATCAACTTTTCATCAAAATTGTTTAAAATCTGTTAAATTATTATCACATATATTTTTAATCCATTCTCATTTTATTTTTTTCACTCAATGTGATACTAAATTTCAATCTTCTTTCAAAAAATTAATATTTATTATTTTTACTCAAACATCTAACAATATTTTTCTTTTATATATATGTCTTTTACATTTAGCTAATCATAAAAGTTTTGAATAACTTATTGGTAATAAGTTTACAATATAATCAGGTTTTGATTCTACTATTTTATTAACTATTTTTTCTTCCCAGAAATCAAATAATCATTTTGTATCAATTGGAAGTTTATAGTTTCATATTTTATCAAGAGGTTTTACTATACCATACATTCAAGATAAAATTAAAAAATTTTCTTCAAAAAATATTTTTCAATTATTACTCATTCATAGATAATCAATAGCATTATACATTACTCCTGAATACCTTTTTATAGATTCTAAATATTCTTTTTGATTTCATTCACAAATAGTTTTATTTAAATTAACTCATTCCTCAAATCTATCTCACTTACATTTTAAATCCTTTTCATCAACATTTATAGATATATCACATGGTTTATTAAATCTAAAACTTATTTCTTCATTTTTAAATTCTCATCATTTATTTTTTCACTCACTTGGAGGAAGTAAAAATAGTATTTTCATATTTTTTTTATTATTTCCAATAAATATTACTCTTAGTAATTTTTTCTTTAAATTTTTTATCAACAACACAATACTCAGGAACAAAATTCCAATCTACTTTTCATTCTCAATCTATATTTAAATAATCAGCTAAATCTGGTGATAAATCTATTCACGCTTTCAATCAAAAAGTATTTTTACTTTTTTTATCTCAAAAAACATATTCAAAATCATCTTCACCCAAAGGTCAAACATCTTCCCATTGAGCATAGGCAATTTTTCAATTACTTTCAAATTTTATCCATCTATTTTTAATTATACTTTCATTATTATTCCATTTCTTTAAAAAATACCATGGTATTTTTTTTGAATTATTTTTTCTGTTTCAGTCTTCATCAAAATCATTGTAAGGTAATGCAAAATAATACTTATTTTCATTTTTTGAATGAACTAACCAATCTTCATCCCATGCACTAGATTTATTTGATATAAAAGCATTTGAACTATTTGATTCTTCTCAAACCCAAAAAACTGATGCAATAATATTTTTGTGAATTTTATAATAATCATTACATACTTTTTGATTTAATCATTCTATAATGCTATCAATTATAGTTTTTATTCTTATAGGTAATACTCTACTTCAAATTTTTTTTTCTATCCTATTAATTAAAAACTCTAAATTAATATTTTTCTCTAACGAAAAATTTAATAATTTATTAATAAAATTATCTATTAATATTTTATCATTATCTGTAATAATATAACTATTATTTGTTTTTAATAAAACATTATCTTTACTAAAACCATTAGTATACGAAATATTAAAAAATGAAAATAATATAATAAATATTATTATAAATTTATTCATATAAATTAAATAAAAAACTAAAATATATTAACTAAAAATTTTATTAATCTTATTTTTAACTATATCCATAATTGAAACATCACAAAAAAGTTTTAAATATTCATCTTCTATTTTAATTATTAATGAATTATTTCATAAAAAATTTATTTCAGTAATTTCATATTCTTTAGTTATATCATCTAAAAGATTATCTATATTTTCTAAAGCTGATTCATAATTTTCTATTTCGTTAAAAATTAGATTATCTTTGTTTATTGTAAATTTGTCACTTCAAATAGTCTTTTCTAAATTATTTATAATAGAATACATAATTGGTGATAATTTATTTTCTTGTTCTATATTTTTTATATTTTCCATAATTTTATAATTAAATATTAATTTATTTTTCCCAATAAGTCTCTTGTCTTACTAATTTCTTTATATCATTTTTATCTTTTAAAATTTCTTTTAAAGCTTCTTCACAAAAAATAGTATTTTGACTTCATTTGAAAAGTATTACATATTTTTCTTTAGTTTTTTCTAAAGCTTCTTTTAAATATTTTCAAGCTTCTTTAGAAGATATAAAATTTTTTACTTGTTTTCAAAAATATTTTTTTGTTTCTTTTCATATACTAAGTAATAAATCACTATTTTTTACTAAATCAAAAATTTCTTTATGTTTTTCTTCTGAGTATTTTCATAATTCTCTCATATCTCACATTATAAATCATAATTTATAATCAGAAAATAAATTATCTCTAATAGAAATAGTATTTTCTATCATCTTCTTCATACTTTCAGGTCAAGCATTATAAGTAGAATCTATCAAAATAGAATTATTTACTCATTTAAATATACTAAACCTTCATCATTGATTTTTTAATTCTAAATAATTATCTAAAGGATAATTTATTTTTAAATAATCCAAAATTTTAAATCATAACTCAATATATAAATAATTTTCTTCTCCTAAAATATTTGTTTGTATAATATTTTTTCAAAAATTTATTTCTGAAACTATATTATCACCTTTTAATAAATAATTTCATAAAACTTTTTGTTTTCAATAATATTGTTTTTTTCATTTTATACTATCAAAAATATTTTTTAAATAATTATCTTTATAATTTAAAAAAGAAATATCTTTTGAATTATCTATAAGTTTTATTTTTACTTTTAATATTTGATTTATATTTTGAAAATTTTCTATATGTATAGAATCAAGTTTAGTAAAAACTGAAATATTTGGTTTAACTATAGTTAATAAAAAATCCATATCTCAAGGATGATCTACTCAATATTCTAATAACAAAACCTCATATTGTTTTTTTCAAAAAATAGATAACTTAATTATTTTAAAAGCTACCTTTATTAATGATTTAATTCATGGATTAAATTTTTCAATTTTAAAAATAGAAAAAACTAATCAAAGCTCTGAATTAAAATTTTTAGGTGAAGTATATATTTTTTTACCTTTTATATATTTTTCTAATATTTGAAAAACTATCATTCTACAACTAGTTTTTCAAACACTTCATGTAATTCATATAACAAATGGATTTGTTCTTTTTATATAAATTCTAGTAAAAAATGCTAAAATTTCATATATTATATTAAGAATATTTTTTTTCATTTAAATAATTTTTTATAAAATATTTTCTTAAAAAATTAATTTTAATTTTGAAAATTTCTAATTGATTATCATCTAAATTAAACGATAAAAAATCTAATAATTCATCAGTTGATTTAGTTAAAAAATCTGATTTTAAAAATTTAACATAAACTCATTCCTCTATTTCTATTCTAAAATATAAATCATCATTTTGAGCTATATTATTATTTTCAAATCTAATAGGTGAAAAAGATAAAAATTCATCAGTTTTTTCATCAGTAATATAAATAATATTTCATTTTAATGAGTTAACAAATTCTGATATATTATATTCCCTCATATCATTAGTATCATAAGGATTTTTTACATATATTTTTTCTCATGAAAATCATACAATAGTTACTAAATGACTTCAATGTTCTATTTTATCATCAATTTCTCATCTAAAATCTACACTAGTCATGAAAATTCAACTACTACTAAAATTATTCAAAAAATTATAGAAATCTTCTTTTCAGTTAAATTTTTTATTATAAACTTTTCAAGTTAATCACTCATTTCTAGCTAACTCTAAAATAGCATAATTATTCCAACCAGTTTCTTTTGTGAAATATTTATAGTTTTTTTCCTCTCAGCTATTTAAATCTAAAAAAACATAATCTTTTTTTGATATTTCAGGAATATCATTTGAATCAAAAGGTACTCAATAATGATTCATAGAAAAATTTAAACAACTAATCGCACAGCTTCTTTTTCTCCAATATTCTTCATCATCTAAAATATCTAATGTTTTCTGACAAACATTAGGAACTCAAACTATTTCTTCTCATATATGATTAATATCTTCATGCCTTATATTTTCACACATTGATTTATTATAATTTTAATTAATAATATATAACTATATTATT
>Ga0256840_1001412_pt1 | contig 22636 bp, 18 predicted proteins | sample 355202metaG_FD_185969 | JGI IMG/M metagenome (GOLD analysis project Ga0256840, IMG submission 185969) | Hydrothermal vent microbial communities from Mid Atlantic Ridge, Atlantic Ocean - 355-202 | ecosystem: Environmental > Aquatic > Marine > Hydrothermal vents | place: Atlantic Ocean: Mid...
GAGATATCCTAAAAAAGGCAACAGCGTATTTCGCCAAAGGAACTCTGTGAAATATGCGTGGATACAAGAACATTCAAATGAGTTTCAAATAACAGTAATGTGCAGAGTATTTAAACTTGACAAAGCAGTATCTGGGTGTAAATAAACAAAGGTACCAAACTTCCCATAGAATTTTATTTTCTGGTTTTTAATCCATGCTTTAAAAGCCAATTGTATAAATTAGCTTCTGTTGTACCATACCTTTGAGCAATAAATTTCTGAGTAGACCCATTAGCTAATAATGCTTCAATTTCTGGTTTAAATTTATCAAGCTTACTTTTTCCAGTCCCTTTTGGTCGTCCTAATTTTATTCCTTGTGCTTTTTTAGCTCTCAGAGCCTCTTTTGTACGAGATGAAATAAGTTCCCTTTCTATCTCTGATGCCATTGCAAAAACCATAGCAATAATTTTACTCTGCATTGAGTCATTAAGATGCCAATCTCCTTTGACTGAATACAAGGAGAGCTTCTTTTCAGAAATAATAGATAATATCTCCATAATCTCCAACATACTCCTACCGAGTCTAGAGAGTTCACTTACAATAATTACATCCCCACTTTGCGCATTATTGATAATTTCAAAAATCTTCCGCTTTTTCCAAGAGACTGTACCAGATATTTTTTCTTCCACAAACTCTACATTACCAAGTTGTTTTTCATTAGCTAATTTTAAAATATCAGCTTTATTTTTTTCAATATCTTGATCAACTGTTGATATGCGAAGATAAGCGATTGTTTTCATCCAAAATCCATTATTTAATATAAACCTATATAATTGATTTATTATATAATAATTACAATACTTTAGTCAATGATATTTAGTATATTAGTAGTTATATAATAAATGGACATTTAAAATATAAGGATTATTATGGCAAGAGTACAAATCTTATCAAAAGAGGAACAAACTAAGTTTTCTTTACCAATTAAATTTAATCAAGCACAAAGAGAATATTATTTCAAACTACCCGACAAATTGAAAAAATTTGTCGGGACACTAAGAGACTCAAATAACAAAATTTATTTTCATCTCTTATTTGGCTATTTTAAAGCAGATTCTATTTTTTACACAAAAGAGCATTTTTATAATGATGATATAGTATATCTTGAAGATACTCTATGCTTGAACGCAACAGGGGATAGCTTGAGATTACCTACGAGCACTATCCACAGGTATAAACAAATCATAAGAGAACATTTTTTAGTAATGAACTATACAGACGAAATAGAAAAAGCGTTACTAAATGAAGCTACAACTCTGGCGAGCAATTTTACCAATCGCAAAAAGATATTTTATGAATTAGTTGCTTTATCTAAAAAGTTGAAAATTGAAGTTCCAAGTTATACAGAACTCTCAAAAATCATTTCTAAAGCTATAAAATCCCAAAAACAAGACATTCTTGATAAATTATCACCTTTTATTAAAGATGAAAGATTAAATGTTTTAGATGAATTTCTGCAAAAAGATAAGGAATCTAAAAACAGATGGCAACTCTCACACTATAAGAAACTTGACCATGCTACTAACAAAAAGAGGATGCTGGCAAGTCTTGCTAAGTTCAACACTATAAAAACTAAGTTTCAAATTACACAATCAATTATTCAGAAGATTGGGTTAACCCCTAAAATAGCAGAGTACCATGCACGATGGATTGAAAAGAGCCAAGTATTTCAAGTGAAGCGTAAAAAAGATATTGAATCAAATTTTTTACTTTTATCATTTGTGTATTACCAGTATTTGATTCGCAATGATAATCTTGTTGATAGATTTATATCAACCGTACAAACTGCTAAAAACTCATCTCTTAGAGCTCAAAAAGAGTGTAGCTTTGAACTTGAACCTCAAAAGAACAGGGTTATGCAATCACTTGAAGATGCTAATTTATCGACACTTAATGATATAGAATACGTCATAAAAGACAATACATTAAGTGCTGAAAAAAAGGTAACTGTAATAGAAGCACTTATTACAAAGAAGACACAAGCTCTCAAAGAGATACTAAGCCAAAAGAGAGTATTTGATTCTGTCATCGATAATAAATACGATTTTATAGAGAGTAAATCTATATCTCTACAAGGGAAGTTCACTGGTGTTTTAAAGGCTATAGAGTTTGATGAAAAATCTTCCAATAAGCATATTATTGCAGCAATAAACTACTTTAAAAACAATTCCAACATCACCAATAAAGCACCTCAAGATTTTTTAGATGACGAAGAAAAAAGTGCTGTATTTGAGAGTTGTAAATTTCGCATCTCACTTTATAAAATTCTACTCTTTTTTCATGTGAGTGATGCCATTAAAAATGGGACACTTAACTTAAAATATTCATATCGATATAGAAACTTTGATGATTATATGATTTCAAATGATGACTTCCAGAGGGATAAAGATTTGCTCCTTAAAAAGCATGATATGGAGCACATGAAAGATTTTGATAGCTTTCTTGAAACCATAAAAAACAAAGTGGAGCAAAGCTATAAAATTACGAATGAAAATATCAACAAGGGTTTTAACACATACTTTACAGCGACAGAGAACTCATTTATTGTAAAGACCCCAAAGCTTGAGAAGAGTGAGGATGAACAAACAAATAGACTGGCAAAATATTTTCCACATGATGAGTATTTATCAATCATTGATCTTCTATACTCTATTAATGCACAAACAGATTTTTTATCATCTTTTCAACACTACAGTAGTACAACTAAAAAAGAGAATCATAATCTACTAATAGCTGGGATACTTGGTTATGGATGCAATTTAAGCTTATCAAAAATGGGAAAGATCTCAAAAGGCATCAATGAAAATCAGCTTGATAACACCAAAGTATGGTACTTTACGGAAGAGAATACCCAAAAAGCTAATGACATTATAATTACATATATGGAGAAGCTTGAGGTAGTAAAACATATAAGGCATAATATCAAAGAAAATCACACCTCAAGTGATGGTCAAAAATACTCTATAGCTTCAGGTATAGACTCTACTAATGCAGGTTATTCAAATAAATATTTTGGGGCTAAAAAAGGAGTTGTGGCGTATACTTTTATTGACGAATCTCATCGATTGTTCCACTCTCAAGTTATCAATGTAAGCGAAAGGGAATCAGGGTATGTTATTGATGGGCTTTTGCATAATGAAACTGTTAAGAGTGATTTACATTCCGGTGACACTCATGCCTATACAGAAATTATTTTTGGTTTAACAGACATTCTTGGATTTAATTTTGGACCAAGAATTAAAAATTTCAAAGATCAGCAGCTCTATGGCTTTCATACACCAAAATATTACCATAATTTAGATTATAAAATCATTCCGAAACGCAAAATCAATATGCAAAAAATTAAAGACAATTGGGAGGACATATTACGGTTATCAATTACTCTAAAAGAGCGTAAAACAACTGCTACACAGTTGCTGAAGCGTTTAACATCTTATTCTAAACAACATAGGCTTTACGGGGCATTAAAAGAGTATGGAAAACTTATTAAAACTGATTTTTTACTCAATTATATTGACGATGTAGTACTTCGCCAAAGAATTGAAAAACAGCTCAATAAAGTTGAAGCTTCAAATAAGTTTTCAAAGGCAGTTTTCTTTGGCAATAATCAAGAATATACTGTTTCAACAGTTGAAGAACAAAATATTGCCAATAACTCAAAGCGACTCATTCAAAATGCAATTATACTCTGGAACTACCTCTATATCACTAAAAAACTACAACTGGCTCAAAATCAAAAAGAGAAAAATGAAATTTTGCGTGCACTGAAAAATAGTTCTATCATTTACTATAATTTTTTGAATTTCTACGGGACTTATGATTTTAGAAGTTATTCCAAGCGAGTTTGTAATTTAATTGCGATTGACGAAGAAAAAGAGTTTCTTGAATCAGTAGGTCCAAGAAATTAATATCGTGGCTTGTAGGCAAACTATAGAGCACTTTTTTTAAAGAGAAAGAAAATAAGTGCTATTTTTTGCTTCAGGTCCATAACTAAGGCTCATTATAAAATCCTATGGGAAGTTTGGTACCTTTGTTGATTTATACCCAAGAATGCATTCTACAAATGGTAATTTATCACCTGTTGAGTTTGAAGAAAAAATGATGTTACAACTTGAAACAGCAGCTTAGAATGTTTATGGATAAGTATGATATAGGGTTGACACATCATATTGCCAGTGGACTTGCAGGAAACTCTACCGTATATTGCATATCAGGATGACGAAAATGCTTTCCCTCTTCAACAAGTAAGCATAATATTTGCATGCCCTAATAGCTCAGAGATAGTTTGCAGATTATTTTGGTAATATAGAGTGTTGATCACATGGTTAACATAAGTTATTCTATTAAAATTTAGAAGCTTGTTTGTAAACTTTAGCAGTTTTCTTTTTATGCACTAACGGAGCTAAATTGATGACTAAAGCATCCGTCATTATCTTAATATCACTAAGAGACATCTCTCTTTCTAGCAAGTTTGATAATAATTCTTCTTGTCTTGGTTGTCCAAATGCCAATCTATAAAGTGATAAGATTTTTAAAGCCTCCTTTATACGTCCTACTTCTCTGCTCATTGGCATCATAGGAACGATCCGTTCTATTTTTGCATTTCCTTTTGGTAGATGCCAATACGGCACCAAATCACTCATTCGATCATCTTTAGTATCAGTATCCGCCTTACTAAAAAGAGTAGACCAAACATCATGAGAAATTTTTTCAAGGTTACCGCGATACACTTCTGCAACTCTTCGTCTTACAACAAATGATTTGTAACGATTTACTCGCCCCTCTCTTTGCTCTATATCAATAGGATTACTTGGTAAATTCCAATGCACTATTCGACTGCAATACCAATGAAAATCAAGTCCTTCTTGCCCAATAGAGGTTGAATTAAGAACAAAAGGACGGAATGGAGAATTAAATGCATCACGGACATTACTTACACGTTGTGTAGCTTTATCATCCCCCATTTTTTGTGTTCCTAGCGGTACAGCATAATGGCAACGCAAGCTAGAATCTACTCTCTCGCCACTACTCTTTTTTTGCCGTATATTGTTATCTTCTTCAAATTGACATACGACACTTGAAGTTCTAAAGCCAAGTACTTCTTTAAACCTAGTACTAGCTCCTTCTAGTGTAAATCCGGATGTGGCCAATAGATGTGCATACTCATCTATCATTGCTTGAAAGTTACCCTCTAAACAATAGTTCAATACCATCTGCCAAGTTTTTTTTTCTAGAGGATATTTTTTTGTTAATATTGCATTACTTTCAGGCTTGTTAAACATTGACATTGTAGCCATACTCATCTCACTTATAAAAACGAAATTCAAATCTGTTTTTGGCCAAAAAGTTTTACTCATTCGGGCAAAACAAACAGAAGGTCCAGCAATTGACAGTTCAGCCAAATAACGACTAAGATGTGAAGGAATTATTCCTAGATCAATATTTTCGTTTAAATGTTGTTGTAACTTTTCTAAATGTTTATACTTTCCACCGTCTTCTTTTGCCTGTGACAGTTCACTATCTAACCACTTGAAAAGATACTCTTTCTCTCCATTAGCTACATCCAAAAGCATGGGTGCTAAAGCAAACCAATAGAGTGTATCTGTATCCTCTCTTTCACTCATTTTAAATGTAGATAATTGCTCCTGAAATAATTTTGTTCGCTCTTCAATAAGCTCTTCTACTGACTTGGTAGTTATAGATAACGACATCTTCATTAACGTTTTAGATGGATAGACTAATCCCCATATATCTATACTTGATTTTCCTTCAAATCGTAGACTTGGACTGAACCTTGTATCAAAATAGTTTCGTTTATTTTTTTTAGGTAAGTTTCTGCGCTCCGCCTCATAAGAGATCAACCCGCTTAAAGCTCGAGGAACAAGTGCCCACGAAGAGAAAAGCAAACTTTTTGTAAACGTACCCTCTGCTTTAAAGCTACCCGATTGTTGGTAATAAGGCATTAACGGTGGTATCCAAAGCATCTCTTCTCCTCGATCACCAAAAAACATATCTGTTAAAGATTTCAATTTAGCATTAGGTGCAGAAGCTTTTAAGTCTAGTCGATAATTCTGTATAGTTTTCCTAGACAACCATCCCAATGAGGAGTGCTTTAATGCCCCTCGGACATCTCTATCTTTTCTATGTGTATCCAAATGTTTTTTAAACTGATAACCACTCAAAAATGATAATGCCCATGGTGCTGCCTTATAAAATTCCACTAATTGGCTAGTGTATCGTCCCGAATAAGTCTTGTTAAGTGCTTGTCCTAACTGATCCATTGCCTGAAAAGATTTTATTTCATTATAAGAAAAGGTATCATTACATTCAAATATCTTTGATTCAAAAACAGCATTGAAACCTTCGCTTACCTGAGAGCGTTCTGTACGACAAATATATGAATGCAATAATTGTTCAACCTTCTCTTTATGCTCAGGAGAAATCGTATTAAGATCAATATTTATATCACGTAAACTCAAGATCTGTTGAAGTAACTTTTCACGTTCTTTTTCATAACTTTCAATAAACTTTACATTATTATCACTCAAAAACTGTAATAACTTACGTAGTTCATCAAGATGGGCTTCATTCTGTTCATCTTCATCAAGCCGGGACAATGCTTTAAAAGGTGTTGCTGATAGAAGTAGTATTTTTGTTTCCCCACTTTTTTTAAACACTTCTCTTGCAATCAAAGATTCTTCATTGTCTTGCTCTGTATTAAGGAGTGATTGAAAGCGCTGAAATTCATCCAGGATAAAAAGGTCAGCGTTCAAGTTTTTAGCACAACATTTTGCCAGTGTGCTCCGTAAGAGCGTTCTTAAACGCACAGGTTTTTCAAGCTCGACTGAGCCCAGACAGTAGTTTTCAAGTATTTTTCGTAAAGAGCCCTCTTTAAGAACGAGATCTTTCAATTTAGAGTCAGAAAGTTCCTTTTCTAGCTCAGATAGATAATCCTTAAATATATCACTATTAATTTCATAGTATTCATCAAAATGGGTTTCAAACCAATCCCACGACTTCACACCATCTTGAAAAAGGTCGCTTAATTTTTCTCTATGGGGTGTTAATGCATCATGCTTCAATAACACTCTATATATAATAAACCGTTCCCATTTATTGCCATGCCCTGATGTCAAATTAAAGGAGGTTGTTGGTGTCAATGAGTTAACTTCTAAAAGTGTCGTATCTTTTCGCTCCAAACGTTTATCAATGACTGCAAGTTCAACTAAGCGCCCAAACGTTGGCTCTGCAACATATTTTTCATGACTTTCTCCATAAAAAACGGCGAGTTTTTTTTTATTTTCTTCGGCTAGAGTGAGATTAGAGCAAATGTATGTTACTTTCAAAAATTGATCAAGATTAGCACTTTTAATTGCCAACTTATTTTTCAATAATTCTGCTATCACCCCTTTAGCAACGATTGTTTTACCAAGACCAACTTCATCTGCTACTAATATACGGTTACTATGGGTAGGGTCCTTAAAACTTTGGATAACTGACTCGACAGTTGCTTTTTGAAAGTCTTTTAAACTCTCTAATGCTTTATCTAAATAAGAAAGTGCCTCATCCATCTTTCCGGACCCCCATTCGAAAATGTTTCCACAATGCTTTAAACTCTTTAGGAATCTCTATATTGCTCTCTTCTAGATTTACAATCAAAGCTTCCAGTCTTTCAAGTGCTTCAGGATGTCGTGAAGCTGTAAACATTAATTGCTCAAATAGCGGTGTATCTGTGTCAAAAATATCAATTTCACTATTTGCACCATTTCCTCGATTTTTTTCATGCGCTAACCACTCATTTTTATCACTATCAGGGTTGAGTAACATACGGATATAATTTAAGACCTTTTCGTTGCTGTCAAGCATTTTCTTTAAAATACCCTGATAACGCGTGTCCCCACCCTCAAGCTCTATTGGCACTTGAAGTAAGACTCTTTCTGCAATCTCCTCTTCCATATGAGGCAAACGAATAGAAATAAGGATAAATGCACTGATCTGTGTTAGTTGCACATTGTTCCACTGCATTTGCTCAGTCAATACCTTTTTAGATCCGGCGATAGCAAGTTGATCGACTTCCACTCTTGCCCCAGAACATTTTATCTTTTTAAACAGCGTTGGCGAATCTACTTTCAAAGTAAGCATATAAGTTCCTGTTGAGTCAATAGCCCCTTCTAAGAGCCATTCTGCAGAAATTAGCGCAAAGATCATACTTCGAAGTCGCGTACTACCTTCAGTATCTTCAAGATCATCTATCGTTTCAAACAAATGGGGAACAAATAGTCCCTGCCCTTCTTCTCCTACCCACTGTTTCATTAACGCAGCAGAGCCTATTTGAGTGCTATATCCACTAAAACGCACCATGAACTCTGTGTTTCTAGGATCTTGCGATGCATCTCCTAAAGCGGCACTGGTGGTATTAGCCGAGCCTAAATGCCAATCTACCACATTATCTCGCTGTGTCACAATAAGTTTTGCATGTAAATTATGTCGTTCTACTCCTTCTTCAAGCCTCTCTTCACCTTCAACTATAGCACTGTTAATGGCATAACATTCCCAACCCATGAGCCTCTCTTCACCGATAGCATTTAGCTCTTCAGCACGACTGAACAGCAGTTTATTACCACCCTCAGGCACGTGTGAGCCTAACCAGTCTAATGCTTTTATCTGATTACCGGCATCTTTTATAAAAGGGGAAACAACCATTATACTATCTATGTTTCGAAAGACTAACGGGCGTTTATTTCCACCACCAGGAAGTAGCTTCTCTCCCCATGTATTTTTCATCATTTTCCACTTAATATAGGGCATCTCTTTTTTAAAAATGCTCTTTGGAGCAAAAGTTTTTTCATTTTTTAGTAAGGTTTTAAAAAAGTCTATCCAATCTCCCTTTTCATCCTTAGATTGTTTTTCCTTCATCACTTTACCATCAATAGACACTGCAAGGTCCCAGCTTCTGTCAAAAGTTAAATTGCGTGTTAAAACTATCAGTCGATATCGAACCTCTTGCTTGCTTTTCTTAGCACTTTCAACATAACGTAACAGCCATAATTTTGGGTGGAATGATGAGAACTCACCACCTGCGGGAACAATAGGACTTAAGCATGGTTCTAGCAGTGTAAAGAGGTAGTTATACTCTAGAGGAATATTCATCTTACCTTTTTGGTAAAAGACCTTGAGCTTATCTTTTAGACCGCTAATAGCTTCAAGCAGTACTAACTTTTCTCCACTAAGATCGCCTTCTAGGGTGTCTTTAAAACCCAGCGCCACACTCACAGAAAGCAGTGCATCCAAATCAAGAGAATATGTTGTAGCTATGGCAGCAAAAAGTTCAAATCCATCTGGTGCATTGAGCTGCTCACCATAATCAAAACGATCATTTTTTGGCTCAAGCATGCTTCAACCCTTTTTGAATGTCTTTTAATATCTTTCTAACATAAAACCAACGGTAATCTAAACGACGTATTCCCACCCATCCTTCTTTAATAAGTTTCTTACGCAATAAAGAACGCTCTTTTTTATTGTCTAAGGCTTGTTTTTCCACTAGTTTATCAAGTTCCTCATCCACTGCATTTTCCCGTATAAGTTTGCTCCAAGCTTTAACGAAGTTGGTAGTTTTTGATTTAAATGGTTGAGCATGATTTCTCTTAGCAGCACTTAACCAAGCGTCATCTGATTGCTGATGAAAAAGATGTTTTTTCCTAACCTTTTCTTTCCACTCTACAAATTCTTGTGTGTATGTTTCGACACTTTTTTCAAAACCGTTTCTTTGTGCAAGTATAATGTTATATCGTATATGAGGACCTTCCATGGCTAGACTAAACTCATTAGCTAACCTGAGTGTATCTTTACATACCGATGAAACTTCACTTTCATTTATTAGTAATAAAGTCAAGGTTTCAATAGAACTATATTCTTCTTTTAATGCCTTATCAAGAAGGCCATGTTTTAGAAGCTGAGAGGGAACCGTGTCAGCAATATGGATTGAGAACGTGATGTACTCAACTAAAAACTCAGCCTCTTTCTTGGTAAGCTCCAGTGAAAGGTCTTCTATCCAGTTTTCATTAAAATCAGGTAGTTCCACACTTCTTTTTAATCTGTAGTTCCCGTCGTCATCGTCACCTTCATCATGTTGCTCAGAAGAATGATGAATGGGTGTTATTTTCTCGTAAGCTCTACAAAACTCTTGCAATGACAGATCTTCTTTAATAATCCCAAATTGACGATAGGCATTCCAGTAGACAGAAGATGGCCTTCGTGAAACACCCCCTTTATCAATCATAGTTGCACCAATGATACCTTCCTCTGAGCTTCCGTGCTTTTCAACCAGTCGTTTTGCCACATCATCTTCTCTCTCTTTGAGATACTTATCTAACGATTTACGCTTTTTCTGAGATACAGTTAATAAATGATAATCCCGAAATATTCGAGGAACGGTAATAAGATATTTGGCACGGGTTTGGATAGTTGAGAAACCAGGGAAAAGAAGATCAGCAAATGCATCTCTTATCTGCCCTATACCTAATTCATCGAGAGTACCAGGCTCTCTTAGCATAGCAAGGATATTAGATACTTGCTGTCTGTCTGTAGACGAAAAGTCCACCCAACCTAATGTACTCATCTATTCATAGCCCTCATATTTAATCTTAATAATATACTCTAAAGTTTCCTGTATCATTTAACCCTAAAATCCTCATTATTTCTTACAATATTTTTTATTGTGGAACATATTAGTACTACTTTTTCAGTTTTGATTCTATATATATGATCAGTTTAACCTCATTCGCTTAAAGTTCAAGCAACTCTTTAATCTCATCAGAACCACAATATAGCTCAATTGCATACTTTGGGTTAATTCTTTTTCCCATTATTGCTTTTTCTTCCATAATCTCTTCATATTATTAGCTACAATATTAGCCAAATTTTATTTAAATAATTGCGCATGAGTGCCAATTCTAATAAGCACTAATTCTGTCTCTGTAAGTAAATAGATAACAAGTAAATCACCTGCAATATGAAATTCTCTTGTATCTTCATACTCTCCCATCAAAGAATGATCAAGTGCTTCAGATGGAAGCTGCTCTCCTTGCATTAACATAGAAAGATATAAAATATATTTTGAGTAATGTTTATTACTCATCTTTACTTTAGAAAGATCTTTCAAAAAAGACTTTTGTCTCCTTATTATAAGCACTGCTTGGACTCTTCTTTAAGTTGTTCAAGAGTAATTTTTTCTGCATTTACTCCATCTCTTGCATCCTTAATTGCTTGTATAGTTTCATCGTTTGGTAATTTTAATTCAAACGGGATACCTCTCTCCATCACAGATTGTGTGAGAAACATATTTATCGCATCACTTAAACTTACACCATACTTTTTAAAGATTTTTTTTGCTTGTTCTTTCATATTCGCATCTAAATACACGTTAGTTCTTACTTTATTTACAACCATGCCAAACTCCTTTGTATTGCTTCTATTATACACAATAATTGTGTTTTTATCAATAAAAGCCAATTATTTTATAAATATTCTTATAACCTTTAAAAAATAATAATTTCCTACAAAACCGCCCTCGCCTTACTTCCCTCATTACTCCGTGCATACACCTTAACAGTAAGCATAATATTTGCATGTCCTAATAATTCAGAAATAGTCTGCAGGTTAATATTCTTCCTCACTAAATCTCTTGCAAATGTATGACGGAGTATATGGACACCTTTTTTATTGATACCGGCTTTTTTCATCTTATTGGATATCACACTATAAAGCCCTACTCTACTCATTCTCTTATTTTGGTTAGTGATTGCTATATAATTTTTTATATAGTTATTCTCTATTAAAAAATCGAGTTCTCTTTGGATTTTTTCTTTGAGTATATAGACAAACCGCTCTTTACTCCCCTTCCCAACTATTTTTATTTTATACATTTGCTGCTCATCTACTTCTATACTCTCAAATGCATCAAGTTGTAGATCAAGTGTTTCAGTTGCTCGTATTCCTGTAAAGAGTATGAGTTTAATAAGTAGTGCATCTCTATTTTTATTAAATGAGTTCGTTTTTTTATTCAAAAGCTCTAAAAGTTTATCAACCTCATAAGATGAAAGTGCCTCTACCTCTTTTTGTTCTGCTTTGATGGAGAGTTTTTTGAGTTGAAGCTCAAAGTAACCTTTTAGCCCTTCTTTTTCATCAATAAAGGTAAAAAAAGATTTTAGTACTCTTAGATAGAGGATTTTTGTATTAGTTGCAAGATGAGCATCTAAATTTAAAAAATTAAGGATTATCTCTTTGCTTATATCTTTTAGAGTGCTAAGTTCATCTTTTTCTAAAATATACTCATAAAACTTCTCTAAAATATATGAATATGTCTTTATTGTGTTATCTGAGCTATTTAATACTTTTTTCTCATTTATGAATATATTTGTATATTTATCTAATTTAGTTAGCAGTTCTTCATTACTCATATTGGCTCTTTTTAGGATAGTTTGAAAATATTATATCATATATATTTACTTAATTAATAATTATGTATATTATTTAAGAGGTATCATAGCTCAAAAAACTCATTACTTTAAGTTTTAGACAATTCTATTAAATGGCGATTATTACAATTTAGAAATTTATTTGCATATTTTTATTATTTGAACTATAATATCAGCGATAATTTAACATAAAGGATATATTTTGGAAGAGAAACAAATAATAGGAAAAAGAGTTAATTTAGATATTAAAAATATCAAGAGAATAAAAATAATGGCTACTCTTTTAGAAAATGAAGTTAAAGAGTTAAATGAAAAGAAAAAGCTTGATTATATTATTAATAAAGCAATTGAGTCATATTATTCATCTAATGAAATAAAATCTCTTCTTGAGTTGTAATTATATATTTATCCGATTTAACTCAATACAATTGCTTTTTAATTTAAAAAAAATTAAAATTCTGTATCAAGTAACTTTTAGTAATAATTTTTATGCTAATAATTCTATAATACCATAGTGAACATATTTATTAAAAGTTATTTGTGGACTTTGATGCCCAAGTTGAATGCTTAATTCTAAAACTTTATATGCTTTATCATTTTTCTCATTTATCAAAATATTCTTAAGCCTATAAGTTGCAAATGAATGCCTGAAAGAATGAAAAGTCGCGTATCTTTGAGTTACTTGTTTAATAATAGCGTTTAATTCTTCAAAAAATGATTCATCTATTGGCTTTCTAAAATAAATTTTTTTTTCTTGATTTTTTAAAAATAGAAACGCACTGGGAGTATCTGATTGGCTTACTCTTAAGTCATACCATGTTTGCAGAGTTTTTAAATGCTCTTGATTATACACATTTAACTCTACTCTTCTTTTTGCATTCTTGTTTTTTAATTTCAATCCTACTTTTTTTAACCCCTTACTATTAACATCAATATAAATTTTATTATTATCAAAATATATATCTTTAAGCAACCTTGTACGCAGTTCATTTTTTCGTAAACCAGAATAAAAGGCCAATAAAACAATAGCCTTTTTTTGAAAAAGGAGTAGTCGAGAACGTTTTGTTTGTCTTGAATTGTTAATACTTTCATGTTGTTCTTCAATTTTATATAAAACTTTATCGATCTCAGTCTCAAGTATCAAAGATTTTGGATAAAGTAACGATGGTATATCTACAACAAAGCCCTTAATATTTATAAAAGTAAAAAAACTTTTAAATACAATATTGAATGTATCTATCGTATTTTTTGTGTAGTTATTATCTTCAATTCTTTGTATAATAGCCTGTATTTCATACTGCTTTATATTCTCTAAATCTTCGATCATTTTGAATATATGTTTATTTAATGTGTATACATAGTTTTTGAATGTTCCAAGTCTGTTTTTTCTAATTAATAGTTTTTGCACAAGATAAATTAGATAAGAATAAATCATTCTTTTTGTTTTAAAAGAAGTAGTATCTCGAATATTTTTCAATTTTTCTAATGCCCTTACTATAGCTTTTACTTTTGGCTCTTCTTTACTTTTTATGATATATTCTAACTCAATCGTTTCATATAGATCAAATTGATATAGTGAATCATCATTACTATAGTCAGTATCCTCATCCTTATAATGCTTAAAACGCTTTTTAATTAATATTCTTTCCTGTTCCATCAACGAGAGGTTTACACTATTTGGAAACAAAGCATTAATATCTGCCAAAGATAAAGGAACTGTACTAACAGTTTTACTAGAAAGAGTGCTGTAAACACTAGTATTACACAAACCATAATATGTCTTATTAATAGCTTTTATTGAATTCATAGAAATATTTATGAGGTATTCTTCTTTATGTAGTTTTAAAACTCTTTCATACTTATCTATATCCCAAAAAACACTACTATGCACACTTGTGGCCGTTAATTCCTCTCTTAACATCCTTAATATTTTTGAAACAAAAGAACCAATGGGTACAATTGAATATATTTTGTTATTAGAATAAGTTTTTATTAAAAGCTTATAATAGAGTATAAAGGTGCACTTCTCTTCTTCTAAATATAATATATCATGAAAGTGCAATGATTGTAGCATCTGCTTTGTAAATAAATATTGATTATAAAATCGTAAATAAATGTATAACCCCTGTATAGTGGGTGTTTTCAATAAGCGTTTTTCAAACTCTTCTTTTGCTAAATAGTATGTGTCGAGATCTTGAAAATTTGTATTAATCAAATTAAATGGATTAGGATTAATACTTGTAAGAATTAATGATTTTGGATAATACGTACTGCTACTATGAATATAATCTTTTCGCTTTAATGCATTAAAAAATCTATAAAATTCATTATCTAATTTCACTTCTTTTTTTCTTGTAAACAGTTGTTTATGATTTTCTTTTATATATTCAATCAATAAAGTATAAAAACCCCTATTTATTACTAATCTATTCTTGATAATTTTGATAGTATCAATATGACTGACAATAAGATTTAAAATCCAATCTTTATATGTTTTTGATAATTTTTCTTTACTAATGGCATTCTGAAAATAATTTAATGCTGTTTGCTGTTTTATTGTCATAGCATTTTCACTCCATATAACGATGCTAAATTGCTTGTTGTTTCTCTGATTGACTCGATATACATTGGTATGTCTAATGACGAATATATTCCAATTTGTTCTAGTCCAGCTGAATAATGCCCTAAAAAAGCATCAATATAATCCTGTGCAATCCCTTGTTCAATTGCAAACTTTGTAAATATATGCCTCCCAAAGTTAAGAGGGACATTTTGTAAAAATTTTGAAATTCTATCATCGTCCAACACATATTTTTCAAGATTCTTCTGAGAAAGTAACACAAATCGATCATTTAAAAACAAGTGAAACTTCGTCTTATCTAAATAAAATTCTTTGCAGCTCTGCTGATAGTACAAAATCAGCTCCAATATCTCATCACATAGAGGAATTATTCGTAAGCCACTTAATTTAGTTTCTGCTTTTTCACTTAATTTCATCACTTTTAATAAATAACTTATATTCTCCATATCAGCAGAATCTTCAAATGTTCGTGTTCCAACCAACAAGCCCATTGCATATCGTACATAAATAGATATATAAGTGAATTTTTTATATCTATCTTCCTCATAATAAATTAAATTATTTAATTTATTAAAAAAATCTACAACTTTCTCTTTTTTAACAAGTAAGTTTGATCCTGCATATGTACGCTCTTTTACTACAGTTACACGTGAACTTTTCATTTTAATATTTAAATAGTGTCCAAGCACACTTTCAATGTCCAACGCATCATATAAATATTGAATATAATCAGAAAAATAATCTGTTTTTTTATTGATACTGGCATATGCCATCTTAGCTGTATCATTCTGCGAATAGATGGCTGTACAAAACATAGTTGATATATTTTCATAACCCTGTTGTGTTAAATAAGCTCGAGGTAAAAAATCGATTCGTTTTGTATTGATATGTATTGTTTTATAATATAGTTTCATCTTCTCTGCAAAATAATTATGATATTCTTGTTCACTATTATCAGACAAATAATATTGCTTATCCTGGTTTATTATTTTTTTAATTTTAGTTAAAGATAAACTCAACATATAAGGTATTGAAAAATAAACATCACCCACTTTTTTTTCAAAAAAATCTTGATCTCGAACCTTTGAAAAAAGATTTTTATTAATTTTAGTCCACATCTCTTTCTTGTCAAGTTTAATCTTAATCTCATCAAAATCTTCTAGCATTATTCGTATTGTTCTATTGTAACTTTGCCCAGTTAATACTCCAAAAATAAAAACAATTATAAAAACTTCTTCAGATTTTGTAAGTGCTTTTTTTGTATTATCTTTTATGAAAAGATTTGAAATAAACTCTTTGAGCAATGAAAGTGGCGGAATATCATAGTGTTTTGTAGTAATCAAATTCTGTTTTGTTACATTTGCCGAATATGCCTTGTTTTGTAGTCTTTGACGAAATAAATTTCCAGCTTCTTTGGAATCTCTTTGAACCAAAAACTCTTTTGATATTTGTTCAATTAGCTCGGCTCTGTTGTTAGAAAGTACTTTTGGAATGTCATTAATTGTATGAAACAGTTTTTGCTCAACTTCATCACTATCTTCCTTATTCTTCGATACCAATCTAAACTTTTCAACTTTTTCTCTTTGTCTTGATATATCCAAGTTTCCTGAAATAAAATCTATATACATATCATAATGAGATACTATTGTGTCAACAATATTCTCGGTTTGATGTAATATTCTTGTCACCTCTACATTAAAATAATCTTTTGTATTTTCATAGTAGCTAATATAGTTTTTAGATTTTTTTTGCTTTATTGTATATCGTTTTGTTTCAGTTTCATCAACAACCTCAAGAAAATATAGAAAAAGATCATTATTGTATGTGTCAAAATATTTTTTATACACCTCTTCTGAAGCTTTCACCTTAATACTATATAGAATTTCTATTACTCTCGTTAATGAAAGTGCCAATTGTTCTAATTTATATAACAAATTATCAGTATCACTTTGAATACACAACTCATAACTGTAGTGATACAAAAAAACCAAATGTATAATTTTCTCAATATCTTTATCTATTTTAATTTTTTTTGAATAAAGTTCTAATGAAAAATATAGTGAATAGTATGGCCAAAGATATGCTTTACTTTTTAATTGATGGGGAGAACGGTTCAGAGTTGTTAATAATTCACCTTTTTTAATATGACTGTAGCATTTTTTTAGTTTATCGATAAAAACTTCCACTTGAATATTTTTTAACTCGAGTAGTTTGTGCAAATATTTTAAATCTGGATATGCTTGAATTACTTTATATAATGTGACACAAAAAAGTTCCCTATATTTTGCATCATCAAAGTCAAAAATTTTTTTATATATCATTACTTTACTTTATCTATAAATGCATTAACATCAATACCATGCTTTTCATCATTAATATAGTATTCTATTTTTTGGCTCTCATCATTTAAAACAAAATTAAAAAATTGAAACAAAAACACCTTGTCCAAATCAATATTCTCATTGCTATCATTATTTGTTATTGTCATCTTTTTTACACTAAATAATTTTTTTACACCTTCATGTTTTGTACCACTATGTTTGCAAACTATATAGTACTTATCAGTTTTTTCATAGATAAAATCATCAGAAACTCTTGTATATTTTTTATGGATATTTCGTTTTCTTCCTCTTTTCGAATTGGATAAAATAACTTCATGCTGGTTTCCACAAATTTGACATTTATATAAGAAAACACTCTTAAGATCATCTTGCGATATTGATATATCTTTATATTTTTTTTGGATAAGTACTTGTCTCACATAGTTAATATCATTATTTTTTTGTTCCGATGTCTGAAATGAAAATAGTGACTGATAAAAATGTTTCTTTGCATTACGAAAAAAATAAGAGGCTTTACCTATTTTTTCATATAATTTATTTAGCTTTTCAAAGTCGATTCTGAAGTTTAATTTTTTATTTTTTGAATCTTTTTTTAAAATATCCAGCTCACAAGCTATAGAGAGAAAAGGCAAATAACGAGATATTTTTTTATCTGTAATCTCTTTATCTTCGATATTTTTTTTATTAAATTCTATGGCTATCCAATTAATTTTATATCGGATTTTTTTATACAATGGCAGATTTGTTAATGCTATAATCTCACTCATATCTGTGTATATTATTTCCTTCACTTCATCTATTGATGCATCAACCATATTCATTTTGATTGAATTGGCAGGAACATAAAAAACAAATGTTTTACTTAAAATAATCTCATAAAATTCGTCTTTTGCTTTACCACATAATGAACTCTCTGGTAAATTTTTTATTTGTTTATCAATAAGATTTTCTAATTTATCTAAAACTTCTGCAACCGAATTTGTTCCATTTAATATTTTCAATTATTTATCCATCATTTCATATTAATATAAATATCATTTCATTATGAAATAATATTTATATATTATAATTTAAATTGCATTTATATGCTGATTTTCAATAAGTATACTAAAAATATAAAAAATTTTCAAATATTAAACTAAAAAATATCCTTCAATTTAATTCACTCAAATCTTCTTTATAGTCTATTAATACTTGCATAAATGTTTTGACCTTTCATGAAGATTAATAATTAATGTTTTTTTTATTATGTTTATAATATTATGTTTTTAAAATAATAAGGAGTTTCCATGGATACTAATCCATTCTATTACGGCGGTACTATCAAAGATGAATATTTTTGTAACAGAGTAGATGAACTACAAAGTTTAAAAAATGATATGTACTCTGGTATGAATTGTTTAATCTATGCTCCTAGAAGATTTGGGAAAACTTCTCTTGCACTTAAAGCTTTAGACGAACTCCAAAAGAGTAAAAATATAAAATATGTTTTTATGGACCTTATGTATATCTCTACAGTTGAAGAGTTTATCAATAAATATTTTAACCTCTTAGCAAAGAGCTTAGAAGAACCTACTGATAAAGTTATTAAATTTTTTAAATCTGTTTTAAAAATCAGACCAAATATAAATGTCAACTTTGATGTAAGCGGAACTCCAAGTTTCTCTCTTGCTATGACAGCAGATGATTCAATAACTACGCTAGAAGATGTTTTAGATATTCCTATGGAATTTGCCAAAAACGGAGATAAAATTGTTATCGTCTTTGATGAGTTTCAAGAGATTATCAATTTAGATATAGAAGCAAAATTTAGAAGTATTATACAGCAGCACTCCAACACAATCTCCTATATTTTTATGGGAAGTAAAAAATCACTATTGCATCAGATGTTTTTAGATAAAAACAGACCACTTTACAAATCAGTCAAACACTTTACAATTAAAGAAATAGATAGAGAGCATTGGCATAAATTTATAACTGTAAGATTTGAAAAAACCAACAAAAAGATTGATGCCACTATCATAGATAAGATTTTAGATATTACAAAAGGCTTTCCTTACTATACGCAACAGTTTAGCTATGAACTATGGAATCTAACTAATGAGAATGCAAATGAAGAACTCTTTGTAAAAACGCTAAAAATTATTTTAGAAAGAGAAGAGGATCTTTTTACATTAGAGTTAGAAAACCTCACACCTAATCAAAAAAAAGCTTTAAAGATTGTTGTTGAAAAAAATGGAGAAAATTTATACGATGAACAGCTCTTAGCAAAATATAAAATAAAATCCGGTTCTTTTCAAAGTGCGCTAAAAGGGTTACTGCAAAAAGATATTTTAGATAAAGATGCAAAAAGACACTATTTCCAAGATCCACTGTTTGAGTATTGGATTAAACAGTTATAATCATATTTTTTGCAATTTTTGTTTTATAAGCAGAAAAAAATGAATACAATAAAAAACAATAGCGCCAAACACCAAACTAAAAACCATCTCTGCTGCTAATGACATACCTGTTTGTGCAAGAGTCTCTGTCTCTAAATGAAGATGCAGCAGATGATGGCTTAAAATATCACCGCCAACAAGAAGCATGGCAAGTAATCCTATATAACCAAGCGCGCTAATTAAAATGCCCATGGTCTTAATAAGAAAATTCCCAATACCAATACTGCCTTTTTTATAAAACCATAATCCTATATCATCAAGCCGAATAATAAGTGCCACTGTTCCATAGACTATAATAGTTGCAAGCAGGCTGACGATAGAAACAATCATAGCAGTGCTTTGCAGGTTTAAGTGTTGTTCTGTAACAAAAGAGAGTGTAATTACCACTATTTCAATTGATAGCACAAAATCCATAATGATGGCTGCTTTTACATTCTTTTTCTCTTCTGCAAGAAGCTCTGCATCTGAGAGTCTCTTTTTTTGAGTTTCACTCTCTTTGTGTTTATACTCTTGTAGAATCTCTAAAATTTTCTCATACCCTTCATAACTCAAATAAAGAGCGCCCAGGATAAGAAGCGGCTCAATCAGTGAAGGGATAAAGACATAAAGTAATAAAATTATGGGCACTACAATAAGTTTATTGACAAATGAACCTTTCATTATTGCCCAAACTGAGGGGAGTTCTCTTTTTGCACTGAAAGTTGATGACTGCTCTGCTGAGACTGCTATATCGTCACTAAGGATGCTTGCTGTGTGTTTGGCTGCCATAACGGTGTCATCTGCCAACATGCTGATGTTTTTAAGTATTGCGAAGAATCCTGTCATTGTTTATCTACCTTTAGAGTTTTTTATTGCTTTATGAACTCTTGTTCTTGTTTTAATTTTTGATCTTTTTAAAACTCCATATATTACACCACGACTCACCTCAAAACATCTTGCCAAATTTGTAATCTTTTCACCATCTAAATATCTTTTTGCTACTTCTTTTTCCTGCTCTTTACTTAATTTCTTTTGTCCGCAGGATGCGCATGATTTTGAGTTACCGCTTGCTATATTTGAGTACGTTACATAAGTAGCTTTACCGCACCTAAGACATTTGCACTTCCAAACGGCATGCGTATGTTTTGTGTAAACATGTCTTAATGGGAGGAGATTATGATAAATGATGCCTCTTATATCTATTGCTTTACTCATTTGAGTTATATCCTCTATATTTCTCTTGATAAAAAGAAGACTCTTAATTTTTTTTAATCAGTACAATTTTATAACAATTTGTATTTATAATTTGGCTTACTAGAAATGTTTTCCTTATACTACATAATATTAATATGTTAGGCTACTCAAGCATTATGTTTAAAACATAATAGAATAAACATAATACCATTTCTCCTTTTTGGCACTTTTTCAGATTCTACACTTACACGCTATTACCAGCCTATACTACCTCCCTAAAATCAACAATCCCACCAGCTATTAAATCATTTGCAACACGAAAAACAGAAAAACCACTCATGCTCTCATATGTAAGAACACTCCTATTTTTTCCAACATAATCCACGCTGTATTGCATGCCGTATTTATCTACAACTGTTGTATCCTCTTTTACAACATAGATCATCTCTTCAATCCTTTGAAAATACTCCTCATTATAAGCACAAAGTAAAAAGAGATCAATCTCTTCATCACTAAGTATTACAAGAAGATCTGGTGGAAGTGTAATACCTTGTGTGTCATCAAATGTTTCTACTGTTTGCATAAATGCATCTATGATTTCACTCTCATTCATCCCTGCATTACCATCCACAAATGTAAACTCTGCAAATGTCTCTGTCTTTGGGTTATCATAAATTAACTCTATCATTTGTGCACTTTTAAAACAATTTGCAAATCATCTCTTTGAGCCATCTATATTTCTCATTTCTCAGCACAAAATAATAAAAAGCAAAGAGCAGTGTGCCTACGAACAGTAGCAGTAAAATTCCCTGAATGCCATTTACTAGATAAATAAGTCCTAAGAGTGTGGATTGTATAAATACAAATGCGTAACGGTTATTTGGATCTACCTTATCTATCCACTCAGGTATCTTGGATTTACCAATAAAGTAGATCATTGCCATCGTTATAACAACACTGAGTAAAAAATGCCATCCACTTATGTAGTGATACTCTACTCCTATAGTTTTACAAGCTGTTGCCATTGCTTCATTGTAGTGAAATACAAAACTATCTATGTAGTTATTAATGATATCCATCTGTCTCTCCTTGTTTTTTTATTTATTTTTAATTCTTTTTTTTGGTATTAAATGAGTTCGTTTTTAGGAAAAGATTACGCCGTTTTATGATGAGTGTTGTAACATCATTATAACTCTGCAAGTAGTATATTTTCATAGCTTGTCATAATCCTACTCTCCTTTATCTCTTGGTTTGCAGTTTTTTAAAGAGATAAGAGTGTCATTTTTTAAAAAACTCTCTTTACTGAGTTGCCACCCAGTCGATTTTTGCACAAGATAGGTGTTAAATCCTGTATCGCACTCAAGAGCAATACCTCTGTTAAAGTCTGCTTTATTATTTTCAATACTCTTTTTTGTATCCGATGCATCCCAAAACATAATTGTCACCATTAAAACCAGAAAGAAGGCTGCCATTACTCTTATACCTATGTTCTTTGTTCCTTTTTCGTAGTTTTCACCTACCTCTTTTATTACTATTGCAAAGAGCCCCAACAGCATTAATGGCCCCATCATCAAAAACAATGGA
>Ga0256840_1001413_pt1 | contig 22630 bp, 24 predicted proteins | sample 355202metaG_FD_185969 | JGI IMG/M metagenome (GOLD analysis project Ga0256840, IMG submission 185969) | Hydrothermal vent microbial communities from Mid Atlantic Ridge, Atlantic Ocean - 355-202 | ecosystem: Environmental > Aquatic > Marine > Hydrothermal vents | place: Atlantic Ocean: Mid...
CTTTAATCGTTCAACAACGATATTTTTATGTGGCAAAACCAAAGCAGAGGCATCACCAAGTGGTGTAAAAGTATCAAACCCAGTTATTTTGCTAATTCTTGGAGGGTTTTTTAGCCCTTCAATAATAGCACTAACGACACCCTCACCTACCGATGCGGACTCTCTGCCTTCATCGACAATCAAAATTGTATCAAATTTTTGTGCTAATTGACAGATGCTTTTTTTATTTAACGGTTGTAACCAACGTAAATCCATTGTTGCCACTTTATCTGTGTGCGTTAAGTTAAACTCCTTTATAGCCTCCAAACTCATGGGCACCCCATTAGCATACGTGATGATGAGAATGTCTTGTGCTTCTTTGTTGTAAACTTTTGTTTCACCAATAGCAATGGACTTATCTTGAGTGGGGTAATCAAAACACCATTTATTATCACCCTCTTGGTATAAATCCTTTTTCATGTACAAGGCGATAGGTTCTAAAATGATGGATACACGTTTATCAGTTTGTGCTAATGCCATTAATGTTCGCATCATCATCACGGCATCATCTCCACGCGATGGACAAGCAACAATTAGCCCTGGAATATCGCGCAATGCTGCCATGGAATTGTCGTTATGAAAATGCCCTCCAAAACCTTTTTGATAACCTAATCCAGGTATGCGTACCACCATTGGGTTAGCAAATTGATTGTTGGAAAAGAATTGTAAACTAGCCGCTTCACCTCGAATTTGATCGCAAGCATTGTGAAAATACGCCAAATACTGAATCTCAGGTATTGGAATCATGCCCATGTTTGCATAACCTTGTGCCAAGCCTAAAATAGTTTGTTCATCTAATAGAGTATTGAATACCCGTTTGGGTGAAAACTTTTTATACAAACCTTTGGTTAAGGTGTAAACTCCGCCTTTTTGTGCCACATCTTCGCCGAAAACCAGTGAATTGTCGTATTTAAGCATGATGTCGGTTAAGCCTTTATTTATCAAAACAGCCATGTGTTTTGCTGGCTGATTCTCTGGCAACATTTTCTCATTACCAAATATTTTGATGCGCTTGTCTTTATCTACGGGTTGGATAGCTTGTTGATTGACTAACTGCTGAGAATAAGGAGCTAATGGTCGCATTACTTCATCAATATCAGTGATACGTTCTTGCAAATCCGCCTTGTAAGCCGACTCCATGCAACGCTTATTCATTCTTTCATAAAGGTCTAAAATATCCTTTGGCGACATGATGCCTGCATCTACGGCAATTTTAGCAGATTTTAACAAGGGATCTTTGGCTTCTTCTGCTTCTAATTCGTTTATATCGCGGTAATCCACTTCAAAATCAGTGCCTGCATGCCCCATTAAACGGGTTGTTTTTAAATGCAAGAAAACGGGTTTTCGCTCATAGCGGCAAAAATTAACAGCACGTTGAATTTGCCTGTAACCATTTGCTAAATCTAAACCGTCTGCTTGAAAATATTGCAGACCTGGTCGGTGTTTGAAGTTTTTCTCAATCCAACCGCTGGGAGTCTTAACCGAAATCCCTATGCCATTGTCTTCGCAAATAAATAAAACGGGTACATCCAAGCCCTGATAACTTGCCCAAGCTGCGGCATTAAATGCTCCTTGTGCTGTTGAATGGTTACTGCTGGCATCACCAAAATTACATATAATTATTGAATCATCTGGAATCGGCAATCCAGAATTGGAACGTTTTCCTAATTCAATACCAAGTGCTGTCCCTACTGCTTTTGGCAAGTGACTAGCAATAGTGCTTGTTTGCGGTAAGACCCATAACTCTTTAGAGCCCCAAACTTTATGGCGACCACCTGAGGATGGATCGCTTTTACTGGCAGCAAAAGACAGGCAGGTATCATAAATTGGATCAATTGATGAAATATGACGCGAACGCTCCATCATAAAGCCACCACTGCGATAATGCAGAAATGCAGGGTCGGTATGACGGGTTAATCGTCCTAACATAACACTGCCTTCGTGTCCTGATGAACCGATTGTATAGAAAACTTTATTTTCCAAACGTAAAGCCCGCGCCATTAAATCCAGTTGTCTTGACATGATTTGCGATGTAAACATTTCAATAAGCGATTTTTCATCTAAACCATATTCGTTTAAATTCAACAATATATTAGGTTTTTTTAACGCTTTAACAAAGGCTTTAAAATTATCATCGACCACTTGAGCTCGATTGATGTTTTTTGATTTGTTAGTTAATTTATTTTTTATTTTGTTAAGAATTGCCATGGTATTTTAGAATGCATTTTTGCCAGTTAATTCACGACCAACCACCAGCTGATGAACCGTTTCGGTTCCTTCATAAGTGATAACACTTTCTAAGTTTAGTGCATGACGGATAGCCACATGCTCGGTTGTTATCCCTGCTCCGCCCAATAAATCACGGCAATCACGTGCGATATCAATTGCCATGCGGACATTATTCCATTTAGCAATCGAGATTTGTGTGGGTTGCAGTTCACCTTTGTCTTTTAAACGCCCAAGTCTTAGTGCCAAAGTTTGAGCCGTGGTAATCTTACGCGCCATTTCAGCCATGCGCAATTGCACAATTTGGTTTTCATTAAGGGCTTTGCCAAACAAAATACGGTCTTGGGTATAATCCAAGACTTCTTGTAAGCACGCTTGTGCACAACCAATTGGTCCCCAAGAGATGCCATAACGCGCATTAGACAAACATGTTAAAGGACCTTTTAAGCCAATAACTTTTGGTAAGCGGTTTGCATCTGGAATGCGAACTTCATCAAAAAATAAAGCGGAGGTCACAGATGCACGCAATGACATTTTCTTTTTAATGACTTCGGTTGTGAAGCCTTTGGTATCTTTTTCAATCAAAAAACCTTGCACGCCTTCATCGGTGTGCGCCCAAACGATAGCAATATCTGCAATTGAACCATTGGTTATCCACATTTTTGAACCATTAACAACCCAGTCATCTCCATCCTTTTTCGCCCATGTTTTCATGTTCATCGGATCTGATCCGCCGTGAGATTCTGTTAATCCAAAGCAACCAATCACCTCGCCTCGTGCCATGGGAGGTAGCCATTTTTGTTTTTGCTCTTCTGAACCAAATTCTGAGATGGGAAACATACACAAAGAGCTCTGAACCGATGCAAAACTGCGCAAACCCGAATCGCCACGTTCCAATTCTTGGCAAATTAATCCATAGCAGGTATAACTCAATCCTGCACAATCATATCCCTCAATGGTGCTGCCAAAAAGTCCTAAATCTGCCATTTCAGGAATCAAATCCATAGGAAATTCATGTTTATCAAAAGCATCACCAATAATAGGCAATACACGTTCATCTACCCAACGCCCAATTGAGTCTTGCACCATGATTTCTTCTTCTGAAAGTTCAGAACGGATATCGAATAAATCAAGTGGGTTTAAAGTTTTTTTCATTTGTTGTCCCCAAATAAATTGCATTAATATAAATGCACAGCATTTTACCTCGAATCCGATTGCTAAAACTAATGAAAAGAAGAAAACATAAAAAATTTAGCGTTTTACACTCACTTCACTCTCATGCTATCATGCACAATTAACTAACCAATCCATAGCAAAGAATAAATAATGAAAGCCATCTCCTCTCGCCACGTTTTTACTCAGGGAAAATTACAAGAAGCTACTATTGTCTATAACAATGGAGTCATTACTGACATCGTTTCAGCAAAAGACATTCCAAAGAACTGTCCACACTGCGATTATGGAGATTTAGTTATCATGCCTGGTTTAGTTGACACACATGTTCACATCAATGAACCTGGAAGAACCGATTGGGAGGGCTTTAATACCGCCACAAAAGCCGCTGCAGCAGGTGGTGTTACCACAGTAATTGATATGCCATTAAATTGTATTCCGGTGACCACAACTTTAGATGCGGTTAATGTTAAAAAAAACTGTCTTAAGAATCAGATGTGGGTTGATATTGGCTTTCATGGCGGAGTTATTCCTCATAATGAGCACGAACTTAAGGGAATGATGAAGGCTGGAATCAATACATTTAAAGCCTTTATGATTGATTCGGGGGTGGATGAATTTCCTGCAAGTGACACAAACACTCTGGATAAAGCCATGCCTATATTAGCCAAAGGAGGAGCCACCTTATTGGTTCATGCCGAATTAGATAATTCCTGCCAGCAACCATTAATACATGATAAGGCATCCTATGATGAGTTTTTGAACTCTCGACCTCATAAATGGGAGTTAGATGCGATTGCGCTGATTATTCGATTAGCTCAAAAACACGATTGTAAAGTGCATATTGTGCACTTAAGCTCTGCAAAAGCCTTAAACCTTATTAAAGTGGCACAAGATAAAGGCATTAAGATTAGCGCAGAAACTTGCCCGCATTACCTCATTCTAAATTCCGAAAGCATTCCAAATGGTGACGGACGCTTCAAATGTTGTCCGCCTATACGAAACCACCGCAATCAAATGGCTTTGTGGCAAGGGCTAGAGAAAGGAATAATAGACTTTATTGTTTCTGATCATTCGCCTTGCACCCCTGCATTAAAACGCCTTGAAGAACAAAACTTATGGGATGCTTGGGGCGGAATTTCATCATTACAATTTGGATTAAGTTTAATTTGGAACTATTTGAAAATAAACAACTATTCTATTGAATATTTAGTTAAATGGATGTGTGAAAACCCTGCAAAACTAGTTGGTTTAGAGAATCAAAAAGGACAAATTAAAAAAGGTTTTCAAGCAGATTTTGTTATCTGGGATCCAAACAAAAAACACACTATTGACAAAAAGGAAATATTATTTAAAAATAAAATGTCAGCCTATGAACAACACAAAGTATTTGGTGTCATAGAGCAAACTATTTTAGCAGGCGTGGTGATTTATGATAAAAACAAAGAGAATAATTTCACGCATAAACCAAATGGTAGATACTTATAGAGTCATCACTTATCATTCTCATGTGCGGGAATGATAAATTTTAATATACATTACAACGCGGAGCTTGGGAACGAGGATACGATATAACCAATGAACAAATTTACCAACTTGATTGATTTAGCAGCCGAAAGAACCGGCGGTAAAACTTTAGAGTGTACTGATGATTTCTTTGCACCTATGGAAAACTTACTCAAACCTGGACGTGGAATTTTTATAGAAGACAAATACACCGATCATGGCAAATGGATGGACGGATGGGAATCACGCCGCAAACGCGTGGAGGGACATGATTGGGTTGTTATTAAACTTGGATTACGCGGTGTTATTGCTGGTGTTGATATTGATACCAACCATTTTTTAGGCAACCACCCTCCTCATGCTTCACTTGAGGCTGCTTGTGTTGCTGGCATTCCAACAGAACAAGACTGGGTAGAAATTCTTGACAAAAACCCATTGGAGCCAGGGTCTCAAAATTTATATGAAATTGAATCCAATAACGAATGGACGCATCTACGCTTGCATATTTATCCTGATGGTGGCGTCGCTCGCCTAAAGGTTTATGGTGAAGTTAAACCCGATTGGTCACAAGTGGATAAAGAGGATATGTTAGATTTAGTTGCTGTTGAGAATGGCGGCAGAGTTTTATCGTGTAATGACATGTTTTTTAGCCATAAAGACAACCTTATCATGCCTAACCGTGGCGCTAACATGGGCGATGGTTGGGAAACAAAAAGAAGAAGAGGACCTGGACATGATTGGGCAATATTAAAATTAGGTCATGCGGGTACGGTTAAAGAAATTGAGGTAGATACTTGTCACTTTAAAGGCAATTACCCAGATCACTGCTCGATTGAAACTATATATGCTCCTGATGCAAATGAAGAAAAGTTAAATGAACTCAATTGGCAAGCCTTATTAGCTGAAACCAAATTATCAGCTGATAAACAGCATTATTTTACCAAAGAACTGCTGCACCATAATAAAATCACCCATTTACGTTTAAATATTTTCCCCGATGGTGGCATAAGTCGTATTCGAGTCAATGGAATAATTGGATGAATATTAACCAATTCAATCACTTATCAAGACAGCAAGCTTTTACTGAATTAGAAAAATGCTGTGGCAGCCAAACATGGATAAAAAGCATGATAAATGCACGCCCTTTTTTGGATGCCGAGTCTTTGCATAAAAAATCAGATGAGATTTGGTCAACTGTTTCTAGGGCTGATATATTGGAAGCTTTTAAGCACCATCCGCAAATTGGCAATATTGATGAATTAAAAAAGAAATTTGCCAGCACCGCAACATGGGCAGACAACGAACAACAAGGCACAGCACAAGCATCCGATGAGGTGTTACACGAATTAAAAAAAGGCAATGAAGATTATTTAAACAGGTTTGGTTTTATCTTTATTGTTTGTGCTACAGGTAAAAGTGCCCAAGAAATGTTAGATTTACTCAAATCCCGCCTTCCCAATGATGAAGCTATAGAATTACACATTGCAGCTAACGAACAAAACAAAATAACGCATTTACGCTTAGATAAAATGCTGGAGAAAAACAAATGAGCCCTATTACCACACACGTGTTGGACACTGCCAAAGGCTGTCCTGCCGCCAATATTGCCGTGACTTTAGAGTATTTAGCTGAGGGCAACTGGCGTTTAATTGCCACAGGATCAACTGATAATGACGGCCGCATTATGGATTGGATGGATACTGATTCAAATAAAGGGGAATACCGTATTACTTTTGAAACGGCTAAATATCATAATAATAAAGGCTTTTTCCCGAGTGTCACAATAAATTTTATGATAGACAACCCCAAACAACATTACCACGTACCTTTATTATTAAGTCCATTTAGTTTTTCAACCTATCGCGGTAGTTAATTCCGGTTAATTAAAAATAGTGACACCAAAAGCAGGTAGTACATTTTGAAAAAGTCGAATAATAAAAAGTATACTCATAGCAATCATTGCAAAAAAAAGGAACTTTTTATTCTTTAAAAGTGACATCTTATTTTCAAGTGCCTTCACTTTCTGTTTATTAAATATCCCTTTTTCGTAATATAGTGAATAAAAGATATAAACAGCATATGCAATAACTGCCAAATCCACTAAAACAAATATCTGATTACCAGAAATCATATTATTTCCACCAATAATGAACCGTATAAGTAATCACTTTTTCTTGTTCAGGTTTTAAATCAACATCAAATTCTATTGTACTCGAATTTTGTTTGACGTATTTATCGGAAGCTTTCTGAATTTTCCAATTACTCCAACGGTATAAAGGCTCGATGACTTTAACTTTAGTATTGCTTTCTTTTTGGTTGCGAATTTTGATTTCAAAAGTTTCGGTAATCTCATGTTTTCCAACGATAATATTGGTTTGTTTTCGTTCTCCAACGACATCAAAAGAATTACCCAATTCAATCGTTACTGTTTCGTTTCGTGGCGTGTGGTCAATTATATCTTCGCCAATAAACTCTAAGGAATTATCAGCGGCATCCAGTTGACTGACTCGAATACGACCAGCAGGTAAAGGCATGCCCAAGCCTTTTTCCTTAGAATTTTCAAAACTGACAAAAGCCTTAACCTTTGGCTTGGCAACTCGCATGTAGTTTCTATCCGCAATTGGGCTGTAATAATGGTGGTTGGTGATTTGAGAGCCATTAAAGACTAAGTCTTTTGAACATTCGATATTATTAGCAGCGGGAAACAGTTCAATTTGTTTGGTTGAATTATTAGGCAAGTCAACCCGTCTTGGTAAAGTATACAAATGGTATTCAAATAAAGATTTTTCTTGAAAGCCAGCTTCTGCCATTGGTACAGACATGGTTTTTGCCAAAACCATTCCTTTTTGTCTGCCATAGTTCGGTTCTGCTCTATGCACATTACCAGCAATTAATTTTAATTTTGTGTCTTTAAAACTGCTGCCGGCTTGGTTAAGTAAACTCACCCACGAAGATAAATCCATGGTGCATTGACCGTCTTCTTCACGCAGGGTCAAATTGTAATCCGCCCACCAAGTCATGCCTTTGGTTTGGTAAGTCACCCGAGCCAATTCATCGCCTGCTTTTTTTCCATTAAGCAGCCATAAAAGAGTAGGCTTGGTTAATAAACCTCCAGGTAACGAGGGAAAAGCAACACTATCGTATTTACTCAAGGTTATAACCGAACCATCGGCTTCTTGTACAATAATCCCACCATTTGTTCCGAGCAACTTACCACGAATAGTTTTATTTGCACCTCCAGAGGTTTGCTCAACTACGACTTGTTGCCCTGTGTATTTTTCCAATAGTTTCTGGGTACTAACAATATCAAATTGGTAATTTTGATCCAAAACATAAGCCGCTCCTGGATGATTTGGCGTACTAAAGGACACGGTTGTCGGGTCAATTTGACTGGTAACATCGTCAAACTTCAATTCAAACTGACCTTTTTTTATCTCAATCTTGCGGTCTTGTTTCACCATCGCGTAACCAGGCACATTCGCTCCTTGTCTTTGAAATTGTTGCGGGGAAATACTGCCTGCTTGAGCAGTAGAATAAACCGTAATTGCCGTATCATCGGCGTTTACCTGCGTGGCTATTGTCATAAGAGCGACTCCTGTAGTTAGTACTGATTTAAGCGTTAATTTTTTACTAAAAATATTCATAGTTTTGCCTATTTATCGTTAATTCCAGTGTTTAATCGAATCTCGCCTGTAAAAGGGTTAAAATTCTTATTATTTTACCATTATAACAAAATTATGCGAATTTTTACACTATTACTCCTTTGCCTCTGTACACAGGCTCAAGCACAATTTCCTGAAATTAATGATTATTGGTTACAAGCAGCCCCACCCAATGCCACGGTTATGGCGGCTTATGCTACACTCAACAATAAATCAGATAAAGATATTCTATTAGTCGATGCCTACAGCCCTGCTTTTAGTATGACGATGATACACCAAACAAAAATCATTGATGGTGTCGCAAAAATGATTCACCAAGATGAAATTGTGATTAAACCTAATGAACAATTAACTTTTAAGCCAGGCAGTTACCACATCATGTTGATGCAACCGAAATTTAAAATTAACAAAGGCGATCAAATTAAAATTAATTTGATTTACAAAAATGGTGAGAAAAGAATCGTTCAAGAAATGTGGTTTCCTGTGGAGTTTCGATGAAAAAAACTGACTTTCACTTTGACTTACCCAAAGAGTTAATTGCTCAACACCCAACCAAGCAGCGAACGCAATCTCGGTTATTGGTGTTAAATAAAAACACTGGTCAAACACAGAATTTAAAATTTCCAGATATTATTCAATTCTTAAATAAAGGGGATTTATTGGTTTTTAACAACACAAAGGTCATCCCTGCTCGTTTATTTGGCAAAAAAATTACTGGTGGTAAGGTTGAGGTTTTTATTGAACGATTGCTTAATGATAATTCTGCCATTGCGATGTTTAAATCCAGCAAAGCCATTAAACTGGGAACACCAATATATTTTAATGAACAAACCATTCTTCCAACCGCCAGAAAAGGCATGTTTTTCTTAATCGAAACACAAAATAATGCATCATTAACTGAATTAATGGATGAATTCGGGCATATGCCTCTGCCTCCTTATATCCAACGCAAAGATGAACTTGAAGACAAATCCAGATACCAAACAGTTTACGCCAAGGAAAAAGGTGCAGTCGCCGCACCTACTGCAGGTTTGCATTTTGATGAAGAGTTATTGCAACAGATTGAAGACAAAGACATCAATACCGCTTACGTCACCTTGCACGTTGGTGCTGGTACATTTCAACCCGTAAAAACCGACTCCATAAATGACCACATCATGCACAAAGAATGGTTGCACGTCGATGATGAAGTGGCACAACTTGTTAAACAGACCAAAGCAGCAGGCAATAAAGTCATTGCCGTTGGCACAACCGCCGTGCGTTGTTTAGAAACAGCCAGTCAATCTGGTGGAATCAAAGCCTATACGGGCGATACCAACATTTTTATCTATCCAGGCTACCAATTTAAGGTGGTGGATAAACTATTAACCAACTTCCACCTACCCGAATCCACCCTTATCATGCTGGTATCAGCCATGTGTGGGCGTGAAAACACTTTAAATGCCTATAAACACGCTGTTGAAGAAAAATACCGTTTCTTTAGTTATGGGGATGGCATGTTTATTTTTTAAGACTTGTGAATATGTTTTTTTATACTCTCATCACTTAAGAAAGTACCTATAGCGTTTGAGAGCTAACCGATAAACTGCTGATGGGCGGAGCCCATCCTACACAAAAATCGAGTAATAATATTATAAAACCGTAACTGTAAACTTCGGGTAGGATGGGCTATGTCCATCAAAATTATCGAGAGAATCTATCATACAGCAAGATTCCAATTTAATTAGATTATCTGAAAATTCAATTATTATTTTGCATCAAAGAAGACAGGTATATAGCTCTGCCACTACACGTTGGTTCTATTCTGAAATCTCATACTTGAACTAAAACCCAAACTTTTTCAAATCTATGGCATTACCAATACCAAATTCGATTCCTTCGGCTTTGAGTAATTCGTATTGGATTTCAAATTTCTCATCCTTGAGGGATATTTTGCCTTGGATATTAACGATACGGTGCCATGGGAGTTTATATTTTTTACTGCAGGTGTGAATAAGATGTGAGATTCTTCTGGCAGCCCTTTGATTTCCTGCTAATATGGCTATTTGCCCATAGGTGGCAACCTTTCCTTTTGGTATCGATTGCATAATCTTTATAGCTTCTTCTGAAAATGGTGTCATTGGCTTTATTTTGGGTATAAAAAAACCCAGCGGTAACTGGGTTTTTTATTATTGATTTTCAACAATGAAAAGTCAATTATACTTCTTCACCTTCGACTAAAAGAGTAAATTTAGCATTAACATCTGAATGGAATGAAAGCTCAATAATCGCTTCACCGGCTTCACGGATAACGCCTTCTGACATAACCACTTCACTCTTATCAACAGGAAAACCATTGGCTGTTAACTTATCAGCAATCTCGCGTGGTCCAATTGAACCATACAATTTTCCTTCAGGTGATGCGTTAGAAGAAATGGTAATTTCAAGTCCTTCAATTGATTCTGCACGTGCATTAGCTGCAGATAATGAATCTTTTTCTTTTGCAATCAATTCAGCTTTACGCTCTTCAAATATTTTTTGATTCGCCTCTGTTGCCATTGATGCTTTGCCTTGAGGAATAAGATAGTTACGTGCAAAACCAGGTTTGACGTTAACAATTTCACCTAAATCACCAAGGTTTTGTACTTTTTGTAATAATATAACTTGCATTTTGTACTACTCCTTAATAATGTTGGTCACAGTAAGGTAATAACGCAATGTATCGAGCGCGTTTTACGGCTGTGGTGAGTTGTCTTTGGTATTTTGCCTTTGTGCCTGTGATACGACTTGGAATTATTTTTCCAGTCTCACCAACATTTTGCTTCAATGTATCCAAATCTTTATAATCAATATGGGTTACGCCTTCTGCTGTAAATTTGCAGAAACGTTTACGGTTGTTTGTTCTTCTTCTACGCTGTTGCATTATTCTTCTTCTCCTGAACCTTTAGCTTCTTTGACTTCTTTAGCTGCTGGTTTCTTATCGGCATGTTTTTTATTGTCCTTATCGTCTTTCTTGATAAGTTGTGACTCTTCTGTCACCGCAGATTTTAACTTAATCACCATGTGACGTAATACCGCATCATTAAATCTAAAAGCTTCTAAAATTTCTTCTAATGGCTTTGTTGTGCATTCAATGTTAAGTAAATAGTAATGGGCTTTGTGAAGTCTTTGAATTGGGTATGCCAATTGTCTGCGACCCCAGTCTTCTGAACGGTGAACAGTGCCACCATCTGCTTCGACCATTGCACGGTATCTTTCAACCATGGCAGGTACTTGCTCGCTCTGATCAGGATGAATCAGAAATACGATTTCGTAATGTCTCATTTATGTCTCCTTATGGATTTAAAAAGCCACCCACTTAAATACGTGGTGCAGCAAGGATTCGATTCATTTAAAGAATCGAGAGCGGATTATAACGGTTTTGAAGCAAGAATCAATAAAATTAAGTGTTTATGTCACTATTAATAAGATACTAACCGCAACAAAGACAAAAATAGCCAACCAATTGATTATTAGGCTATAACGTGCCTGGGCTAATAATTTTTGAGCACCTTGGGCTGCCAACCACGCTATAAATGAAAAAACGACCAAGGTCACCACGATAAATAGCATTCCTAAAATCAATAAACGCCCTTGGTATCCCGCTTGGTTAAGATTGGCAAACTGCGGGAAAAAAGCAAGAAAAAACATCAATACTTTTGGGTTGCTGACATTCATTATAAAACCACGAAGGTAATAGTTTTCAATGGGTTTGTCTTGCTTTAAATTTATGCCATCATGCCGATGAATATAGGTTTTATAAGATAAGTACAGCAGGTACGCCACAGCGAAAATTTTAAGAACTAATAGCCCATACTGCGAGCGACTTACAAGCGTAGAAATACCAACCACTATTAAGAAAGTATGAAGAATAATACCAGTACAAAGACCAGCTATAAATTTAACCGCAGTTCGAAAACCTTGCGAAAGGCTGGTAACAACCACAAAGATATTATCCGGTCCTGGCGTAAATGCCAAAACCACGGAAGCTAAAATAAAGGAAATTATTTCAGGAAAAGCCAAAAGAGTTATTTTTCAATTTTATCGACGTGCTCGCCAAGGAGTTCCCATAGAGGAATTTGCTTCTCTTCGGGAATTTTAATAAAACGCATACCGACGGAGTCATCCAACAATCGAGTTACTTCTGCTTCTACATGCAAATTAAAATCATCGTTTAGAATTATTTCCAAAACGCAAAAATCTCCTTCTTGCAATCGAATTTCCGTGTGCTCATCATAACTTAATAGAATTCCAGAGGCTGAAATATTTTTGACTTCCATAATAATCGACTGTCCTTGTTTTACTAACAAACAAGAGGAACTTATGGGTTTTCTTGCATACCTAATTTTACTGTCAACTGTCATTGCGTTCTCTATTCTACGAAATCCACATTATTATCATCAATTTTATGCTATTTCCTAACAAATTTAGGAGTAAAACCCCAAATAATATTCAATAATCAGGATTTTACTCGCAATAAACTAAAATTTAAGCTTCGGGGCGCATATAAGGGAACAATAATACGTCACGTATGGATCCCGAATCTGTGAACAGCATCACTAATCTATCAATGCCAATGCCTTCACCTGCTGTTGGTGGCATTCCGTATTCTAATGCTCGAATATAATCGGCATCAAAATGCATGGCTTCATCATCACCTGCTTCCATGTTTGCCACTTGGTCTTTAAAACGTTGTTCTTGATCTTCTGGATCATTGAGCTCAGAAAACCCATTGGCAATTTCGTTACCTGCAATAAATAGCTCAAACCTATCGGTGTAATTAGGGTTTTCATCATTGCGACGTGAAAGCGGAGAGATTTCCGTTGGGTATTCAATGATAAAAGTGGGTTGAATTAAGTTATGCTCTGCCGTTTCATCAAACAACTCTGTCAATAACTTGCCCTGCCCCCAGTTATCTTCAATATGAATGCCTAAGCGTTTACAATGTACAGCAAGTGCATCTCGGCTTTCACAATCTTGTTCGGAAATCTCTGGATTGTATTTTTTAACCACGTCTTTCATGCTTATGCGTTCAAAAGGTTTGCCAAATTCTATTTGATAATCTTGGTAAGTAACTAAGGAGCTTCCTGTCGAAATTTCTGCTAGCTGCTTGAATAATTCTTCTGTTAAATCCATTAACTCAGTGTAATCGGCGTAAGCCCAATAAAATTCCATCATGGTAAATTCGGGATTATGTTTAGTGGAGACACCTTCGTTTCTAAAATTGCGGTTAATTTCATAAACCTTTTCAAAACCACCCACAACCAAGCGTTTGAGAAATAACTCAGGAGCAATACGCAAATACAACGGCAAATTTAAGGCGTTGTGGTGTGTCTCAAATGGCTTGGCAGCCGCACCGCCAGGAATTAAATGCATCATCGGTGTTTCGACTTCCATAAATTTTTTGGCTTCCATAAAAGTGCGAATATGAGTGATGATTTTTGAACGAATCTTAAAGGTATCACGACTCTCTTGATTCATGATTAAATCAACGTAACGTTGACGGTAACGTGTTTCTTGATCGCTTAGTCCATGAAATTTATCAGGTAATGGGCGTAAAGACTTTGTAACAAGGCGAATTTCTTGTGCTTTAACAGAAAGTTCATCGGTTTTAGTTTTAAACATTGTGCCTTTGGCAGCGACAATATCGCCTAAATCCCAAGATTTAAACTCATTAAAACTCTCTTCACCCACACCGTTTAACTGCACAAATAATTGAATCGAGCCCGTTACATCTTTAATAACTGCAAAACCGCCTTTACCAAACTCACGTTTACTCATCATGCGGCCAACAACAGACACCTCTATTCCTTGAGGGTCCAACTCTTCTTTAATGACACCATCGTATTTTTTATGCAATTCATCTGCTAAATGCGTTCGTCTAAAGTCATTAGGAAATGCAATGCCTTTTTCATCGCGAATAGCTTGCAGTTTTTGGCGTCTTTCTGTGATTAAATGATTTTCATCTGACATTTAATTATATTCCGTCTATTAGTGTGTAAAAGACTGAATTTTAAAGGGCAAAATACATACTAGCAATAAATAACTTATTCAAAATCGTCTTTATAGATATTTAATGCAATTATAAGGTCTCTTAAAGACTTAATCTTTGTTCCATCTCTTACCATTAACTCGAATACTGCCACTGCCATCATCTTCTAAATTAAATTTTCCTTGCAAGTTATTGATAATAATTGCACCAGAACCATCATCTATACTGACATCACCACTCACATAATCAATATTAATTGTTCCTGAGCCATCATCAATTGTCACATTTCCATCAATATGAGAAAGATTGGAGTTTCCTGAACCATCATCAATAAAAACATTACCGATAATATTGTCGATGGTAATAGAGCCCGAACCATCATCAATTTCTAGTGAATTATTAATATTTGCAATTGTCATGGAACCAGAGCCGTCATCAATTTCAACTTTTAAATCCCGTGGAACAAAAACAGTTAAATCCATTAGTATATTATGTCTTGAAAAAGTAAAGAGGCTTTTCTTATTCAATGCTTTTAAAACTATTTTTGAATTCTTTGAGGCAATACTGAACTCCATCTTTTCATCAAATGCGTGTTGTAACGCCTCGAGGTTTTTATAATCATCGGAATGAATGAGCGCTGTAACTCTCACTTTATCACCATTAGTGCCCTTTATATTTAATGCTCCAGAACCTGTATCAATAAATATTGACGAATGATTTAACACTTTTATGCTTAATTCCTTTTCAAAACTTACGTCACTTTTGGCAAGTGTCAATTGAGCAGTAAACAACAATATTATCAGTAGTATTTGCTGTATTTTTTTCATGTAAAATCTCCAGTTAGTGTTTTCTATAATTTAAAGACGCACCAAAACAGGAAAAGTTACATTAAATTTTTCAATAAACCATCGCAAGCCTTTTCCAACAAATCCAAAACCAAATCAAATCCACCTGCTCCGCCATAATAAGGATCAGGGACTTCGCAATAGTCTATATTTTTAGCAAAACTCATCATTTTATATAGTTTTTGCTGTAACTCTGCGCTTGGGCAAATTGCCTTTAGATTTTCATAATTGTCATCATCCATGGCAATAATATAATCAAAATGATTAAAATCATGAGATTTAGCTTGTCTGGCTCTTTGTATTGTTAAATCAATCCCTCGTTTCTGAGCAAATTTAATCGAACGAGAATCAGGCAAACTACCCACGTGATAACTGTGTGTACCTGCAGAATCCACTTTAATTAAATCAGATAAGCCTTTGTTACTAATCAATTTTTCAAACACACCTTGCGCTGAAGGCGAACGGCAAATATTACCCATGCAAACAAATAAGACCCTGGTTTTATTCACGACAAACTCTCAATATAATCACCCATGGTATAAAATCCTTTATCCTGTTTAATCAACCATTTAGCTACATCTAAAGCCCCTTGTGCGAAAATTTGAGGATCTTTTGCCGTGTGAGTAATACTCAAATTTTCACTGTCATTATCTAACTCAATAGTGTGAATACCTGCAACCTCTCCTTCGCGAATGGAAACAATTTCTATATCATCCATGGCAAAATTATCTTCATCAAGACGTTTAATCATGCCATGTGGTTTAATGGTTTTTGCCAGAGTAATTGCCGTTCCTGATGGTTTATCTGCTTTATGGACATGGTGAGTTTCAGCAATTTTAACCTTTGTATCGACTAATTTAGTGTAATTTGACAACAAATGGCGAATAAGATTAATTGAAAGAGCAAAATTTGAAGCCCAAAGAATAGGAATATGCGCCGAGGCATTTTCCAAATCATTATAATGTTTTTTGCTCAGTCCTGTAGTACCAGATAATAAAGGCACTTTATTATCAATGCAATGTACCAAAACCTTTTCAAAAGCATTCGGAGTGGAAAAATCGATCCAAATATCCGCTCTTGTGCACTCTGAATTGATTTCAATACCCTCCAAAGTAAAGGAAGAATGTTGTGAGACTAAGCCACACGAGACAGTGGTATTTTTATCTTTCTCAATAACACCAACTAACCTTTGCCCTATTCTGCCACTTATTCCTGCTATACCAATTTTTAAATTCATTTGTTTTCTCTTAGAGTATTAGTAACACGGAGGTTCACGGAGAAGACACAGAGTTACACTGAGTTTTATTTTTTATTCCAAATTTTTTCTATCTTTTTATCGCCCCAGAGAGAAAGAAGGTTTGTTTCAAAAGCAGGATGAGCAACTTCAGAGAACCAGTCTACGTTAATTCCATCAAAAGGCATTTCAAGGAACTTAACCACATCATTGTAACCACTCATTTCCTCATCAATTTCATAAAAAGTTCCTTCAGTATCAACTCTAAATCCAATACAAATTAAATCTACACTAAATAAATCTCTTTTAAATGCAAAAACTTCAATGACAGAATCCCATAAGAATTTTTCAGTACAATTATGTTCTTTTATGTAATATAGATATTTATCATCAAATCTTAACTGGAGTTTTATTTTTTCATTCATCAAGTTTCTCTGTGTAACTCCGTGTTTCCTCCGTGAACCTCCGTGTTACAAAAATTCAAACAATCACTCACCCTTTAGTTTATCCATAAATGATTTAACCGAGTCAAACCAGCCTTTTTCCTTGGGGTTATGTTTTGAACCGCCTTTTTGGATGGACTCTGAGAGTTGTTTGATTAACTTCTTTTGGAAATTGGTTAAGTTTACGGGAGTTTCAACATTAACTTGGCAGTGTAAATCACCTGTTCGGTGAGAACGGACGGATTTTACCCCTTTACCACGAAGTTTAAAAACCTTACCAGATTGGGTTTCCGATGGAATTTTAAGTTTAACCTCGCCATCAAGGGTTGGGATTTCTAGCTCACCACCCAGTACCGCTGTGGCAAAGTCAATTGGCATTTCGCAATACAAATCATCGTTATCACGTTTAAAAATAGGGTGTTCACGAACGTTTATATCTACATATAAATCACCGGCAACACCTCCTGTTGGTGCGGCTTCTCCCTCACCTGACAACCGGATTCTATCGCCATTATCTACACCAGCAGGCACTTTTACGTTAAGCGTTTTAGTTTCACGTTTGCGCCCTTCTCCATTACAATGGCTGCAAGGATTTTCAATCATTTGACCTTTGCCCTGACAAGTTGGGCAAGCTTGTTGTACAGAAAATATGCCTTGTTGCATACGCACTTGACCCACACCACCACAGGTTGTGCAACTTGTGGATTTTCCATCTTTTGAACCCGAACCATCGCAATAATTGCAACTAACCATGGTTGGAATTTTGATTTCTTTTGAGATTCCTGTCACCGCTTCTTCCAAATCAACCGTGACTTCTATTTGTATATCACGTCCACGTTGTTGCTGTTGACGTCTTCCCCCTCCAAAAATATCGCCAAAAATGTCACCAAAAATATCACCAACATCAGCACCATGAAAACCTCCTCCAGCACCTTGATTGACGCCTTCTGGTCCAAATTGATCATAACGCGCGCGTTTATTGTCATCACGCAGTGTGTCGTAGGCACGATTAACTTCTTTAAATTTATCATGAGCATCTGGCGCATTGTTACGGTCGGGATGGTACTTCATCGCTTTGCGTTTGAACGCTTTTTTTAATTCAACTTTAGTAACTGACTTGCTAACACCTAAAATTTCGTAATAATCTCTTTGTGACATTTTTTACCCTTAACTTATACTCGTTCCCACGCTTTGCGTGGCAATGCATACTATTTTTTTAGCAATGCATAATTTTCAATATTCATTCCCACGCAGAGCACGGGAAGGAGGTTTGGTTTTTTATACGCAAAAGCCCTTAATCGAAATTAAGGGCTTTATTTAATGATAATAACTTAGAGAAAGTTATTATTTATCATCGACTTCTTCAAACTCTGCATCAACCACATCATCATCGTTAGCATCTTCAGCTGGCGCATCACTTTGTGCACCTGCTTGTGCAGCAGCTTGAGCCTTTTGCATAACAGGAGCTAAGGCAGTTTGTAATGCTTCACTTGCTGCATCTATGGAATCCTTGTCATCGCCTTTCATGGCGTCTTCAACTTTACCGATAGCCGCTTCAATATCCGCACGCTCACCGTCTTCAATGCTGTCTTTATTGTCTTCAATCAGAGTTTTGGCTTGATGAACAGTCGCATCAGCCGCATTGCGCGATTTTACTACTTCTTGGAATTTTTTATCTTCCTCAGCGTGTAACTCCGCATCTTTAACCATTTGCTCAACTTCTTCATCAGTTAAACCAGAACCCGCTTTGATTTCGATGCGTTGTTCTTTACCTGTGGCTTTGTCTTTGGCTGAAACGTGTAAAATACCGTTAGAGTCAATATCAAATTCCACTTCAATTTGAGGCATTCCGCGTGGTGCTGGGTTAATGCCTTGTAAATCAAAACGACCGAGTGACTTATTGGCTGATGCAATTTCACGTTCACCTTGTAACACATGTACTGTTACCGCAGCTTGGTTATCTTCTGCAGTTGAAAAAACTTGCGATGCCTTGGTAGGAATCGTGGTATTTTTATCAATCAACTTCGTCATAACACCACCCATGGTCTCGATACCGAGTGACAATGGTGTAACATCTAACAATAATACGTCTTTAACATCGCCCGACAATACGCCACCTTGAATCGCTGCACCCATAGCTACGGCTTCATCAGGATTTACGTCTTTACGCGGAGCTTTACCAAAATAATCTTTAACAACTTGCTGTACTTTAGGCATACGTGTTTGACCACCAACTAAAATCACATCATCGATTTCTGACAAGCTCAAACCAGCATCTTTAACTGCTGTTTTACAAGGAGCAATTGTTCTTTCAATTAGATCCGCAACCAAAGATTCAAGCTTTGAACGGGTTATTTTCATGTTCAAATGCTTAGGTCCTGAGGCATCTGCTGTCACATAAGGAAGGTTGATTTCCGTTTGTTCACTTGATGACAATTCAATTTTAGCATTTTCTGCAGCTTCTTTTAGACGTTGCAATGCCATTGGGTCATTTTTCAAATCAACACCTTGGTCTTTTTTGAATTCATCAACGATGTAATCTATCACCCGTGCATCAAAATCTTCACCACCTAAGAATGTATCGCCGTTTGTGGCTAAAACTTCAAATTGTTGCTCACCATCAATGTCTGCAATTTCGATAATTGACACATCAAATGTACCACCACCTAAATCGAAGACCGCAATAGTCTTGTCACCACCTTTTTTATCCATGCCGTAGGCTAATGCTGCGGCTGTTGGTTCATTGATAATACGCTTAACTTCTAAACCTGCAATTTTACCTGCATCTTTGGTGGCTTGACGTTGTGAGTCATTAAAGTAAGCAGGAACAGTAATCACTGCTGCTGATACTTTTTCACCCAAATAATCTTCTGCTGTCTTCTTCATCTTGCGAAGAATTTGTGCAGAAACTTCCTGTGGTGCAAGTTTTTTACCTTTAACCTCAACCCATGCATCACCATTATCTGCTGCGATAATTTTGTAAGGCACTAAGTCGATGTCTTTTTTAACTGCTTTTTCGCTGAATTTACGCCCGATAAGACGTTTAATTGCGAATAATGTATTTTCTGGATTCGTAACCGCTTGTCGTTTAGCCGATTTTCCCACTAATACCTCATTATCATCTGCATACGCGATGATTGAAGGTGTGGTTCTATCGCCCTCAGAATTTTCAATGACTTTTACATCGTCACCTTCCATTACTGCTACGCAAGAGTTAGTTGTTCCTAAATCTATACCTATAATTTTTGCCATTTTTTTGACCTCTAAATAATTTTTTATAAATGATACAAGCCAATAAAACAGCTTGTTTTTTAAGTTGCTACTAATGTATGGCTTAGGTATTTTTTTTCAAGAGAATTTTTAAAATAAATTTAGTCAATTTTAAACCCTATCCAGAACTGGTAATCAAAGAAAGGACAAGGAATAGTGGAATTTAATAAAAAGCTGTGACAGAAGTTCACAAAAATTTAATGCTTCTTATGCTATATTACCCAAAACGCTTCTGGAAACACTTATGCGCAATTTTATTATTTTCGTTTTCTTTTCAATCTCAACTCAGGCAGCCATCATTACCAATGGTGATGATTGGTCACTTCCTACTTGGGTCACACCGACATCAAATTATGTTTATTTTAATGAATTTTCAAGTCCATCTTTTCATATCAACAACCATGCTATTGATGTTACCTGGCGACAAATAAACCCATCTCAAGGTGTTTATTCACAAACCAACACCGATACATGGACCGAATTTATTGCTGGCGGTGAAACATTTAATTTTGACAGCTTTGCCAATCAACAAAGTGAAGCTGGTCATTATTGGTTGCGTATTTGGCTATCTGGCGAGGATTGGGTTCCTGCATGGGTACTCACTGATTGTGGTATTCCAACTACTCAACGTTGGTTAGACCATTCATCTCAACAAAGACATATTCCCTTATGGAATACCTGTGTATGGAATCATGCCAAAACCATGTACCAACACGTTTTTCAGGCTTGGGGTGTTAAAGATGATCCGAAATTTGAATTTGCCTACGTTCCGGGTGGCTTTTTCTATGGAGAGTTTGATTTTGATGTGATGTGGCAAGCTTTTCAAGATGGTTCGGTTACGGCGACACAATTGCTAACATGGCTAGCTGATATTCGCACATCCTTAACAACGATATTGGGTAATAAGCATGGAAAACTGATGTACACAGGACAAGATTATCCGTTTGATTTTCAAAACACGTCAGCAGGTGCGTTTGAATTGCATGCCAAAGAGGCAGTTGATGCTGGTATGGGTGTACGAAATGGAATTTCGGAATTATTTAACTTCCACCTTAATGAAACCCCTGCTTACGGTTCGCATATTCAAGCTGATGGGCACGTTACCATTGATGAGAACTACATTGTACACAGTCAAAATCACGTCATTGGCAATGAAAACGAGTGTTATAACGCCTGTGGCTTTACCACGCCAGATCCCTATTATGCCGTTGTGATGTCAAACCTCAAAGCCTTGCAGTTACGTAGCACTCACCTATTGGTTGAAACCGTTGAGAGTTACATGACACCATATGCAACTCATTGGAATTGGGTCGAACACGAATTAGGTAAAAAGGTTAATAATGCCCCTGATGCCTGGGTCTTTTTGCGAGAATACGAGGACAGATTTTTTATTGATAACACGCCAACAAATGATATTAGTTGGACAGGAAAACCATGGCTGCATAACTTCGAAAGGTGGTTAGTGCAAAAAGATGTTGCGCCAAATGGCATGAGTCGTCGTGGCAGCGATGTTCGAACCAATGTGCTTGACCCAGATAATGGCACCAGTTATGAAGGGCGAAAAACCGACAGAGTTAACAATCAAGATTACTTATATTTTTATATTCAAGATGAGTTTGCCAATGGCACAAGTCCAAATACGCAGCTAAAAGTCACTTTTGTCGATACAGCAAACACCCAATGGCAATTGCAATACCAAAATTCAGCAGGATCGCTGGTTACCGAAGCAGTAACCAACACAAGCACCAACACCACAAAAACTGCAACATTCGACTTAGTGGATGCCAATTTTAACAATGGCATGACAGCCAATTCAGATTTTCGGCTTTATAATGGTGGCTCACAAGACATTGAAGTGCGTTTTGTGCGACTAATACGACTAACCCAACCGCTACTTGATACAATCTTCAGTAATGGTTTTGAGTAGTTTTAACCCACGTAACTTTATGGTAAGTGGGATTTATCCCACTCTAAGTCTAACTTAAAGCACTTTTTACGCTTTGAGTTCTAGGCAAACCCTTTGCAGTATTTTTTTAGATTATCCTCGGTAGTGATGGCTTTTAGAACCATTTAGCCCTTAATGGTTATTAAACCAAACGAAGCCAATCTGGTAAGTGGGATTTATCCCACTCCAAGCCTAGTTTAAAGCACTTTTTACGCTTGAAGTCTTAGGCAAACCCTTTATGTACTTCTGTTTTAGGTTTTTGCAGTATTTTTTTAGA
>Ga0256840_1001414_pt1 | contig 22621 bp, 15 predicted proteins | sample 355202metaG_FD_185969 | JGI IMG/M metagenome (GOLD analysis project Ga0256840, IMG submission 185969) | Hydrothermal vent microbial communities from Mid Atlantic Ridge, Atlantic Ocean - 355-202 | ecosystem: Environmental > Aquatic > Marine > Hydrothermal vents | place: Atlantic Ocean: Mid...
AAACAATACCTCGCTTTCTAAATGCGTATCGTTCAATGTTTGATAACTTTCTAAAATCCATTTTTTCCATAGCGGAAAGATACAACTTTAATTTTAATTATTTCGGTTAATTACCGTTAAGTTAATATAAATAATCTTAAAATTGTAGGCATCGTATCTACTACGGTTATAATTTTAAGTGAAGTAGCATGAGAAAAAAATATTGAAAAATAATATTTTGATACACAAAATAAAACTATTTGTATATTTACAGAGAAATCATACCTATAAATAAATAATATAATGATCCGTAGCGTATTCACACTAATTACCATATTACTCGTAAACATTTCTTTTTTTGCACAAGTAACTAATACTGGTAAACCTCTAAGTTGGGAACTTAAAATGGTAACAAAAAAAATTAAAAAACACATTTTACCAACCATTAATTTAAAGAAATTACAACAAGAAGATATTACAAACGATAAATTAGCTATACCTTGGAGGTTTGGTTTTAAACAGGTTGTAAATCTTGGTTTTAAGGATGGACAATGGACTACTCTAGAAAACGGAGATCGAATTTGGAGAATTAACATCGTTTCGAAAGGTGCTTTATCTATGAATGTTATTTTTGATTCCTTTTTTATGCCTAATGGCGGAAAAGTATACTTATATAATGAAGATAGAAGTGATTTATTAGGCGCATATACGGCTATTCAAAATCAAAAAAGTGGACGTTTAGGAACTTGGCTAGTAAAAGGTTCTAATTTGTGGATTGAGTATTACGAACCTGCTAATGTTATTAACCAAGGAAGACTACATATTGGCTCTGTAACCCATGGTTATAGAAATGCAAATACTTACAAAAATCAAAAATCTTTAGGTGATTCTGGTAACTGTAATCACGATGTAGATTGTCCTATTGGTGCAGATTGGGAAAATCATAAAAATAACAATAAAAAATCGGTTGCTCTATTAATTTCTGGTGGTAGTAGTTTTTGTTCTGGTGCCTTAATAAATAATACAGAAAATGATAAAAAAGGATATTTTTTAACCGCAAACCATTGTTATAGTAATCCTGCAAATTGGACCTTTTTATTCGATTGGATAAGTCCAAATCCAGTCTGTGCTGGTACAGAAAATAGTACAAATGGACCTGTAAACATGACAATTAGTGGTGCTACTCTAAGGGCGAAAAATGCCCATTCTGATTTTGCTTTGGTAGAAATAAATTCAGAAATTCCTAATGCTTGGAATAGAACTTGGGCTGGTTGGGATAATTCGGATACAAATCCAACTTTTGAGGTTGGAATACATCATCCTTCTGGAGATATTATGAAAATTTGTAGAGACAATACTGGAGCTGTTACAGGAGCACATGATGCTGGAAGTGGTATCGCTCAAACTTGGGATATTACCGCTGCTGGTGGTGGCTGGGAAATTGGTGTTACAGAAGGTGGTTCTTCTGGTTCGCCATTATTCGATCAAAATGGTCGGATTATTGGACAACTTTATGGTGGTGGTGCTGCTTGTTCTGGTCTCGATGATAATAATCGGTTAGACTATTATGGTCGTTTTGGTGTTTCTTGGAGTACCATTGCTGGAGATTCTAATCAACTAAAACCTTGGTTAAATCCTAATAATCAAAATATTACTACCTTAGATAGTTATCCTCCTTTACAAATCTATTCTTTAGATGCTAGTGTTTCTACTACTATTCCAGATATTGCTTGTGGAGAAAATCAAATAGAACCTATTATTAGTATAAGAAATAATGGAACCTCTACACTAACAAGTGCTACTATAAATTGGAATATTAATGGTGGCACAAATACAACTGTAAATTGGACTGGTACTTTGGCTCAAAATGAAACGGAAAATATTACTTTAGAAAGTATGGTTATACACCAAGAAATAACCATAAATACAACCATTTCAAATCCTAATAATGGTAACGACCAGAATACAAGTAATGATAGTTCTTCTACCAATTTTTCGATTCAAAACTACGAAACGGTACAAATACATTTGGATTTACTAACTGATGATTATTCTGAAGAAACTTCTTGGGAGTTTAAAGATGAAAATGGAAATGTATTGTATCGTGGTGGTCCATACATAGAAAATCAAGAAGATAATATGCACTTTTTAGAAAGTTTTAATGTCAACCCTAATACTTGTTATTCGTTTACTATAAAAGATAATGCGACAAATCCAGATGGTATTTGTTGCAATTTTGGCAATGGTTCGTATACTCTTAAAGACGATAGAGGAAACGTTATTTTTTCTGGAGGAAATTTTACTACTTCTGAAACAACCGAAATAGCAATTTCTTCGGTAAATACTATTGATTTTTTAACTGAAAAGGTACTTATTTATCCAAATCCTTCTAGTGATATTTTATATATTGATTTATTTCTTGTAAAAGGAAATTTTACTTATTACATCACAAATACATTAGGACAAACCGTTATACAAGGTAATTTACATAATATAAAAAACACGCTTAATCTAAGTAGTTTAGATAATGGTTTGTACTTTTTAAAAATTGAAGATCGTATTTCTAAAAAGGATTTGGTTAAAAAAATTATCATCAGTAACTAGAGTATTTTTTAATCGATAAAATTAAAAATTGTAACAAAAAACAGGCTTTTTCGCCTTAAAATAATAACAGAACAACTATTAAAATTAACAATTTTTATAAAGAGTATTTGTAAAATAATTTTACTTTTGTTTGCAAAAAAACACTACCATGACAAAACAACTTACGCTAATTATTACTTTTTTACTAAGTACAACACTATTTGCCCAAGTTACTAACGAAGGAAAACCATTAAGTTGGAAATTAAAAAAAGATACTAAATCATTTCAAACACACGTTTTACCATCTATTGATTTAAAGAAATTACAAGAGGAAGATATTATAAACGATAAACTAGCCATGCCTTTTCGTTTTGGTTTTAAACACCAAGTGGACTATGGTTTTAATGATGGTCAATGGACGATTTTAGAGAATGGCGATCGTATTTGGCGAATTAAATTTCAATCTAAAGATGCTTTATCTTTAAATTTTATTTTTGATAAATTTAGATTACCTCAAGGAGCTAAATTATATTTATATAACGACAATAAAACGGATTTGTTAGGTGCTTATACTTCTGCAAATAATAATATTAATAACTCTTTAGGAACATGGATTGTTGAAAGTGATACTGTTTGGATAGAATATTACGAACCTGCAAAAGTAACGAATCAAGCTACATTGCATATTAATACAATAACACATGCATATAGAAATGCACAAACTGCTAAAGATTTAAAAGTTTTAGGAGATTCCGGTAATTGCAATCACGATGTAGATTGTCCGATTGGAAATGATTGGGAAAACCATAAAGATCTTAATAAAAAATCGGTTGCTTTAATTTTAAATAACGGAGCAGATTGGTGTTCTGGTGCCTTAATTAATAATACTGGCAACAATGGAATACCTTATTTTTTAACTGCAAACCACTGTATTCAAGGTCAAAATACAGCAAATTGGGTTTTTAGATTTGGGTGGATAAGTCCAAATCCTGTTTGTGCTGCCACAACTAATAGTACAAATGGACCAACTAATATGCAAATTAATGGTGCTGTTGTAAAAGCAAATAATGCAAATTCAGATTTTGCATTGTTGCAATTAAATTCTAATATTCCTGCTGCTTGGGATAGAACTTGGACTGGTTGGGATAAAACAGATACTACTCCTAATTTCGTTGTAGGTATTCATCATCCAAGAGGTGATATTATGAAAATTTGTAGAGACAATGCTGGTACTATACCTGTTTTAAGTGGTGGTGTCTACGAATGGGAAATTACTACTGCTGGCGGAGGTTGGGAAATTGGTGTAACGGAAGGTGGTTCTTCTGGTTCTCCATTATTTAATCAAGATGGTAGAGTTATTGGACAATTACATCGAGGTGCCGCAACCTGTTCTGGAACAAATGATAACAATCAATATGATCAATATGGGCGTTTTGGCATTTCTTGGGATGCTATATCTGGAAGTTCGAATCAATTAAAACCTTGGTTGGATCCTAATAATACCAATCAAAATGTTTTAGATAGCTACCCATCTACACAATCGTATACCTTAGATGCTGGTATTTCTATTACTATTCCGAATATTTCTTGTGGTCAAAATCAAGTAAATCCTATATTAGTTTTAACAAATAATGGTACAACTACACTTACAAGCGCGACTTTAAAATGGAATATAGATTTTGGTTCATTACAAACGATAAATTGGACTGGTTCTTTAGCTCAAAACACTTCAGAAAATATCTCTTTAGGTACTTTAACATTATCTAATGGTGGTCATGATTTAATTGCAAATGTTTCTAGTCCTAATGGTGGAACTGATGAAAATGCTATTAATAATAGTGCAAATTCAAACATACAAATTAAAATATACGAAACCACACAAGTATTATTAAACTTAATTCCTGATGATTACGGTTCTGAAACTACTTGGACTTTTAAAAATGCTAGTGGAACTACATTGTATTCTGGTGGTCCATACACAGATAATAATAGTACACCAATAAATGAAACGTTTAATGTTCCTACTGCACAATGTTATGTTTTTACCATAAATGATAGTTCTAATGATGGTATTTGTTGTGGTCAATTTGGAGATGGTTCTTATACTCTTAAAGATGATGGTGGTGGTGTAATATTTTCTGGTGGTTCTTTTAATGATTCTGAATCTACTCAGATTGCTATATCTACTACTGCAGCTATTAGCGATTATTTATCTAAAAATGTTGTTATTTATCCTAATCCTACAAATGGTAATTTAAACATCGATATTCATAATTTTTCTGGTAATTATAGCTATATTCTTGTAAATACTCTAGGTCAAAAAATGCAACAAGGAAATTTATTAAATGCTAAAAACGCCATTCTTGTAAATACACTTGATAATGGTATGTATTTTTTAAGAATTGAAGATACGCTTTCTAAAAAATATTTAACTAAAAAAATTGTTATTAGTAAATAGAGAGAAAAAACACTTTGTAAAAAATTTTTATATAAACGAAAAAACCAAATCATGTAACATGATTTGGTTTTTATATTTTAAAAGGAGAGTCTATTATTTTTCTTTTAAAGAATCAAATATCTTTGTTTCTAACTCTTCCATTAATTCTGGGTTATCTGCTATTAATCCTTTTACGGCATCTCTTCCTTGTCCTAATTTTGTTTCGCCATAACTAAACCAAGATCCACTTTTCTTAACAATGTTATATTCCACAGCTAAGTCTAAAATTTCTCCTACTTTAGAAATTCCTTTTCCGTACATTATATCAAATTCTGCTATTTGAAATGGTGGTGCTACCTTATTTTTAACCACTTTTACTTTGGTTAAGTTTCCTATTACTTTATCGCCATCTTTTATTTGTGTTCTTCTACGAATGTCTAATCGTACGGATGCATAGAATTTTAATGCATTTCCTCCTGTAGTTGTTTCTGGATTTCCAAACATTACTCCAATTTTTTCTCTCAACTGATTTATAAATATTACCGTACAATTGGTTTTACTTATCGTTCCTGTTAATTTACGTAATGCTTGTGACATTAATCTGGCGTGTAATCCCATTTTAGAATCTCCCATTTCGCCATCTATCTCGCTTTTTGGTGTTAATGCTGCTACGGAATCGATTACTATTATGTCTATTGCTCCTGAGCTTATTAAATTATCTGCTATTTCTAAGGCTTGTTCTCCATAATCTGGTTGTGAGATTACTAAATTGTCTATATCTACGCCTAAATTTGCTGCGTAAAATCGATCAAATGCGTGTTCTGCATCTATAAATGCTGCTATTCCTCCTGCTTTTTGTGCTTCGGCAATTGCGTGTAACGCTAGTGTGGTTTTTCCTGAGGATTCTGGTCCATATATTTCTATTACTCTTCCTCTTGGATATCCTCCTACGCCTAATGCTAAATCTAATCCTAATGATCCTGATGATATTGCTTCTACATCGACATGTGCTACGTCTCCTAATTTCATTACCGCTCCTTTCCCATAACTTTTATCTAGTTTGTCTAGTGTTAGTTGTAATGCTTTTAACTTTGCTTCTTTTTCTTTGTCTACTGTTGCTTTTGCCATAATTTTCTTATTTTTTTGGTTGCTAAATTACTGTTTTTTATCTGAATTTATTTTAATTCTATTGCAAATGTAAATTGCGTGACTGACAACTGTATGTCAACATGTTTTTTATTCTGAATTTATTTTTAACTAAAAACAGTTGGGATTTCACTGTTAGTGATACCAATTCAACATCAAAATGATAAAATAATTTATAGCGTATTTTGAAATTGAGTTGGTATGAAACCTCTACTACCATTAATTCTAATGTTGTTCATCAAAATATTGTGATAAATTAAACGTTGTAAAATGCTCAAATTTTGTCGTGGTTATTTGTAGTATCTCTATTTTGTCTAATCGAAATTCTCTTATGTCGTTTCTTAGCATACAATATCCTATTAATATCCAATCGTTTTCTGTAAAATATAAGGCTAACGGTTTTACATTTCGTTTGGTTACTTCGTTTTTGTAAATAGATTTATAGGTTAGTGATAATTGTAAAAAATCGGTAATTCCTCTTTGGATTTTTGATAGGTAATCGCTTTTTGGATTTATCTCGTATTTATTATCGGCACTTATTCGTTCTTCTAATAACTCTATTTTTTCTTTTTGTCTTTTGCGAAGTACGGATTTTATTTTTATTAATGCCGATGTGTAATTTTTAGATAAAGACTTTTCATTTTTTTGGTTTACTAATTTATCTGCCGTTATCATAGCATTTGCCTCTTCTTCGGTAAACATTATTGGTGGTAATCGATAGCCATCTACTATAAAATATCCTACACCATTTTCGGCTCCTATTGGTACGCCTGCTTCTTGTAAGGTTCTTATGTCTCTATATACTGTTCTAAGACTTATTTCGAAGCGTTCTGCTAGTGTTTTTGCGGTTATTATGCGTTTGGATTGTAATTGTGTTAAAATTGCAGTTATGCGGTTTATTTTATTCATCTTAATAATTTCTTTTACGCTGTAAATTTCGTGAAATTGTTTTTAAAATGTGTGTTATACCTATTTAATTTCAAAATGCGCTAAATAGATTTAAACTATTTTTATGTTTTACTACACTTGAAAAATAAATAATTTATAGCGTATTTTGATGTTGAGTTGATATTATTGAACTATTACTTTCTAAGCATATAAATATGTGGAATTCCATCTTCCAAATAACCTTTTCCTATTTGGGTAAACCCTAAATTAGTATAGAATTTTTTTAGGTGTTCTTGTGCGGATATTGCAATGGTATATACTTTAAAATGAATGTTAATTGCCATAATAGCAGCTTCCATAAGATGGTAACCATATTTATGATTCCGTTCTTTTTGTGCTACTACTACTCTACCAATACTAGCAAACTCAAAATAATCGTTTGGTTTAAAAATACGTGCGTAAGCAATTAGTTCGTTATTTTTATACCCTAATATATGTAATGCTTTTTGGTCTTTATTATCTATATCTTGATACACACACTCTTGCTCTACAACGAATACCTCAGCTCGTAATTGTAATATATTATAAAGCTCCTCTTTTGTAAGTTGTTGGTATGTTTTTGTATTAAAATTCATCTTATTTATTATTTTACACACAAAATATGACTTGCAGTTATTCGATGGCTTTGCTTGACATCGTCAAAATTTCCTCTCGAAGTTTTAAGAAAATGAAAGTTCATCCTTACATTTTATTTAATCTAGCATATTTCTTCTTGTCTCTTGCTTCTCAAAAACTATCCAACAATATTTACAATCTTACCAGGAACGACAATCACTTTTTTAGGCGTTTTGCCATCCAATTGTTTTATGGTTCTTTCGTCTGCCATTACCGCTTTTTCAATATCTTCTTTACTTAGGTCTAGGGATAAATCTAAAGTAAAACGCATTTTACCATTAAATGATATCGGATACGTCTTATTACTTTCTATTAAATGACTTGCATCAAATACAGGATAAGCAACTGTTGAAATAGAGGTTTTATGACCTAATTTAGACCATAATTCTTCGGTAATATGTGGCGCATAAGGCGATAATAAAACCAATAAAGGTTCTAATATTTCTCTATGATTGCATTTTTGTTGTGTTAACTCATTAACAGCAATCATAAATGTAGAAACGGATGTATTAAAAGAGAATTTCTCAATATCTTCTTCTACTTTTTTGATGGTTTTATGTAAAGTTTTTAAGCTTTCTTTACTTGGTTTTTCTTCACTAATATGTGCTACGCCACTTTCATCTATTTGGTATAATTTCCATAATTTTTTAAGGAAGGAATAAACTCCTGAAATACCTGCGGTTTTCCAAGGTTTAGATTGTTCTAATGGACCTAAAAACATTTCAAATAAACGCAAACTATCTGCTCCGTATTCTTCGCAAATCAAATCTGGATTTACTACGTTGTATTTTGATTTAGACATTTTTTCTACTTCTATACCGACGATGTATTTATCATCTTCTAAGATAAACTCAGCATCTTTATATTCTTTACGCCAGTTTTTAAATGCTTCAATATCTAGTTCATTTGAATTATTTACCAATGACACATCAATATGAATGGATTGGTATATTAATCCTTTTTCATCATTATTCCAATTTTTAGAAATTAATTTTTCTTCTTTTGGTAATAAATTTTTATTATTTAATAAATTTTTAAAACGATTCTTTGATATAAATTGATTTGTATAAACAAGTCTATAAACAAAAGCACTTTCTCCTAAAATCATTCCTTGGTTAATCAATTTTTTAGCGAATTCTTTTTTAGGCACGTATCCTAAATCAAACAAGAATTTTTGCCAAAAACGAGAGTATAATAAATGACCAGTTGCGTGTTCGGAGCCACCAATATATAAATCTACATCTTGCCAATAATTAAGTGCTTCTTGTGAGGCAAATTCTTCGGTATTATGCGCATCCATATAGCGGTTAAAATACCAAGAACTTCCTGCCCAACCTGGCATGGTGTTTAATTCTAACGGAAAAATTGTGGTGTTATTAATTTTGTCATTACTAACTACGGCTGCGGTTTCACAGTCCCAAGCCCAAACAGAAGCATTTCCTAAAGGTGGTTTCCCATCGCTTGTTGGTAAATAATTTTCTACTTCTGGTAAACGGATTGGCAAATGTTCTTTTGCAATCATTTGTGGCATTCCGTCTTTGTAATAAACAGGAAAAGGTTCGCCCCAATATCTTTGACGAGAAAAAACAGCATCACGTAAACGATAATTTATTTTTTTGTATCCAAAACCATTTTTTTCCATTTCGTAAATTACGGTTTTGAAGGCTTTTTTATATGGTAAATCGGTTAAAAAATCGGAATTATCTATAATAGTATTTCCTTTATCTTCGTGTGCGTTTTCAGAAATATCTACATCTTTAAATATATTAGGAATTGGCAAATCAAAGTGTTTAGCAAAGTCATAATCACGTTGATCTCCACAAGGAACAGCCATTACTGCACCTGTACCGTAACCTGCCAATACATAATCGCCAATATAAATTGGTATTGGTTCTTTGGTAAACGGATGTTCTGCATAAGCACCAGTAAAACAGCCCGAAATGTTTTTAACATCGCTTTCTCTATCTCTTGCGCTACGTTTTGCAGTTGCTTTTATATACGCTTCTACGGCTTCTTTTTGTTCTGGAGTTGTTATTTCTTTAACCAAATCAAGTTCTGGTGCTAAAGTCATAAAACTAACACCGAAAATGGTGTCTGGTCTTGTTGTGAAAACAGAAACAGATTGCTTCAGTCGTTCCTTCTTCGCAATGACGTTAAAAGAAACCATCGCTCCTTGACTTCTTCCAATCCAATTGGTTTGAATATCTTTAATTGGTTGTGGCCAATCTAAACCTTGTAAATCGTCTAATAAGCGTTGTGCATAAGCCGAAATTCGCATAGACCATTGCATCATTTTTTTCTGAATTACAGCATGTCCGCCACGTTCGGAAACACCATTTACTATTTCGTCATTTGCTAAAACGGTTCCTAATTCGGCACACCAATTTACGGTAGTTTCGCTAAGATACGTCATTCTATATTTTAATAGAAACTCTTGTTTTTCTTTATCGGAAAAATTATTCCAATCGTTTGCAGATATTTGTGGTGTATCTTCATCGCAAGGCGAATTTACTTTTGCGTTACCATTTTTTTCTAATTCTGTAACTAATTCCGTTATAGGAAATGCTTTGTTATCAATATTACAATAATATGAATTGAACAATTCGGTAAAAATCCATTGAGTATGCTTATAAAAATCAGCATTTGAAGTACGGAGTTCTCTTGACCAATCAAATGAAAAACCAATACGATCTAATTGTTTTCGATAGGTTTTTATGTTGGCTTCGGTAGTTTTTGCAGGATGTTGCCCAGTTTGAATTGCGTATTGTTCGGCAGGTAAACCAAAACTATCATAACCTTGTGGATGCAATACATTAAAGCCTTTATGACGTTTATAACGCGCATAAATATCACTGGCAATATAACCTAACGGATGACCAACATGTAAACCTGCACCACTTGGATAAGGAAACATATCTAAAACGTAATATTTTGGTTTTTCGCTATTGTTTGAGGCTTTAAAAGTTTGGTTATCTGCCCAAATTTTTTGCCATTTTTTTTCTATATCGTTATGGAAATACTTCATCTTTTTATCGTGGATTTGTTTATTTGTTTCTCCGTTAATTCGAAAACAAAAATAATGCATCTGCAAAGATAAACTTATTGGTTTATTTTGAGGTCAACTTGGTATTATTTTCCAATTCTTTTTCTTTTTTTATAAGTGCTACTACGCCATAATACATGTCTTGCACACATGCTACTTCAGAAACTCCCAATCTTTGTTTGTTAGAAATATCGTAAATATTTTCTTTGCTTTTAGAATGTTCTCCATCTATTCCTCTAATTTGTATTTTATATTTATCTGCTATGACTTTAAATGTTTTTTTATTTTCTCCTAACTTTGGTAATTTTATATGTACACTTGCTCGCATGGCTGTTCCTAAATTTGTTGGACAGGTGGCAATATATCCTAAATGTTTATCGTAAGCAAAGTCTATTTTTTGCTGAATTTTTTCGATTGCATGTACCAATCGTACAAATACTTCTTTTATGTTTCCTCCTTGTTGCATAGAGATAATTCGGAGATGGTCTTCTTCATTAATCCAAACTAAAAAAGTTTTATCGTTATTATGAAAAATACCTCTACCATTTGGCCAATCTCTATGTAATCCTGCTGCTTCTAAAAAACGATCGTCTGATTTAAATAAAAAATGATTTGAAATCAAAGATTCTTTTTCTTCTTTACGCATCCCTTTTAATGCATAATATTTTCCTGCTAATTCTCCTTTCAGCGATTTTAATATTGTTGAAACTCGATTTTCGATTTCATTTCTTTGTTTTTTTAAAATTGCCGTTCCTAAAGAAACATCTTTTATATTTCTAGCAACGCGAATTCTGGTAGAAATTATATATTTTCCTTCTATATCTAGATTTGGAGCAAATAAATCTTCTGGATTTAAGTTAGATTGATGTAAGTCTTCTTTCTTAAAATTGTGGTATTCTGCAATAATTTTATCAAATAATGCTGCGAAAACGGTGTATGTTTCTTTGTCTCCTGCATAAGCACCAATACTACTATCTATGTTTTTTACACCTGATTTTATAACTTTTTTTAATGTAAAATTATTTGTTGTTTTTTTTTCTTTTAACTCTTCAAAAATAGCTTTGGTAAGACTTTTTGCAAGTAGTGAGTTTGCTCCTTGTAATTTTTTGGGAAATTTCATCTAAAAAGGCTTGTTAAAATGTTATTATTTTAAATTTTACAAGTACAAAAACTGCAATTATTCCGAGAATAACAATTACCAAATAAAAAGCGAATATAAGCAACCAAAATAATAGGGTTTTTAATAGCGTTTTACCTAGACTTAATTGAAATGTTTTTTTATAAAAATACATGTGATATCCAATCATAAGAAAATAATTAATGGATAAATAAAATTGAAAATCTACTTGAAATATTAAAAAAATAAAACCCAAAAAGCTAGTCATAATTAAGTAGGTTGCATAGGCATATAATAAAGTAACACTATGCTCTACGAGATTTCTTTTTTTAAAAATTATTTTATTAATAAAAGCTAATAATGGAATAGATAAAAAAGTAAAAATATTATAATATTTCGTTATAAAAGTAAACCATTTGTCATTAAAATTATCTTGGAATTTTTGAATTTTAGGGTTTGGATTAACAGGCGTATTAGCATCTAGTGTAGAAACTAATTCCATTAATATATCCTTGGCAAAATACATATAAATTCCATAGAACGTAAGTGCAATTATCATATATGAAAAAGGTCGCATGTAACGCTTACGAACACCTTCTAAATAGCTATTTGCTACTTCTTGAGGTTTGGTTATAAGATGTGAAAACGTTTTAAAAAATTTATTGTCCCAACTTATAAAAGTGGTAAATAATTCTTCGGTTATCGTTTTAAAATTTAATCTATATCCTATATATTTTGCACCACAGTTAAAACAAAATTTAGCGGTTTCAGATAATTGTGTTTGACAGTTTTTACATTCCATTTTTAAAATCTATTATCACCATCAATTAAATTACCTAACCCTCCTAGAATACTTCCTTCTCCTTTATCTTTTCCACCAAGTCTTGGCGCAGATGCTATGATTCTATCTGCTAATCTGCTAAATGGTAACGATTGTACATAAACAGTTCCTGTGCCTTGTAAGGTTGCAAAATAGAGCCCTTCGCCTCCAAAAATGGTATTTTTAATTCCGCCTACAAATTCAATATCATAATCTACCGTACTTGAAAACCCTACAACACAACCTGTATCTACTCTTATTTTTTCGCCATGGTATAAATTTATTTTATGTACCGTTCCTCCTGCATGCATAAATGCCAAACCATCTCCTTCCAATTTTTCCATAATAAACCCTTCGCCTCCAAAAAAGCCTCTTCCTAGTTTTTTAGAGAATTCTATTCCGATAGAAACTCCTTTTGCTGCACATAAAAATGCGTTTTTTTGACAAATAAATTTTCCGTTTTCTTCGCTTAAATCTATCGGAATTATTTTTCCTGGATATGGCGATGCAAAGGATACTTTTCTTTTTAAAATACCTGCATTATGAAAAACAGTCATGAATAAACTTTCGCCAGTTAACACACGCTTTCCTGCAGAGAGTAATTTACCAAAAAAACCTGTTTCTTGTTGCGAACCATCGCCAAACATAGTATTCATTTTAATATCGTCTTCCATCATCATAAAACTACCAGATTCGGCAATAACAGCTTCTTCTGGATCTAATTCTATTTCAACAAATTGCATTTCTTCTCCGTAAATTTTATAATCTATTTCGTGTGCATTCATGTTATTTTGATAAGATTTTCTCTCAAATATAATTAAATTATTTGATTGTGTTGGTACTACTACTCTTTTCTTTACGGAAACCTACTTTTAAAAAAGTCGTATCTTGCGTTAATTAATTCCATTAAAATGAAAAAAATAATAATTATATTAATTGGTGTTATTACACTAATTTCTTGTAAAAATGAATCTAAAACAGATTCTAAAACCAACAGTAAAACCAATTCTACTATGAATAACCCATTATTAGCAGAGTGGAATACTCCTTTTGGTGTTCCGCCTTTTGATATAATTAAAAGCGACGATTACTTACCTGCATTACGAGAAGCTATTAAAATACAAAGTGCCGAAATTGCCGAAATTATAAATAATAAGGAAAAACCTACTTTTAAAAATACCATCGAGGCATTAGAGTTTAGCGGTGCAGATTTAAAGAAAATAGCGAATGTGTTTTATGCGGTTACTGCTGCAAACACAGATGATATTTTAAAGGAATCTGAGAAAAAAATTGGTCCAGAAATGACTGCTCATTTTGATGAAATACAATTAAATTCCGATTTGTTTAAACGAATTAAAACAGTTTATAACGAAAAAGACAACTTAAATTTAGGAAAAGAAGAATTACATTTATTAGAAGAAACCTATCAAAACTATATAAGAGCAGGAGTAAATGTAGAAGGAAAAGACAAAGAGCGATTAAAAGAAATAAATAAAAAATTATCTGCTTTAGCTATAAAATTTGGCGCAAATCTTTTAGATGAAACAAACGCTTTTGAAGCACATACAAACAATAAAGAAGACTTAGGAAATTTATCTGAAAGCCTAGTTGCTTTAGCTGCTTCGGAAGCTAAAAAACGAGGACACGATTCTGGTTGGTCATTTACATTACAACGACCAAGTATCAATCCGTTTTTACAAACATCGCCAAACCGAGAAATGCGAGAAAAATTATTTCAAGGATATGCTAAACGAGGAGATAATGATAATGCAAAAGATAACAAAGCTGTAATAAGCGAAATGACTGCTTTACGTGTAGAGAAAGCAAATTTACTTGGTTTTGATACTTGGGCAGACCATATTTTATCGAATAGAATGGCTGCTAAATCGAAGAACGTATATCAATTAATGGATAAGTTATGGCCTTCTGCTTTAGCAATGGCAAAAAAAGATAGAAACGCATTAGCAGAAATGATGAAAAATGAAGGTGTAAAAGGTACATTTAGAGGAAGTGATTGGCGTTATTATGTGGCAAAAGTAAGAGCAAAACGGTATAATTTTAACGAAGATGAAACCAGACCGTATTTTGAGTTTAATAACGTACGTGAAGGTGCTTTTAATTTAGCTAATAAATTATTTGGTATGACATTTAAAGTACTAAATAACGTCCCAAAATGGCATAAAGACCAACAAGTTTACGAAGTTTTAGAAAATGGAAAACATCTAGGTGTTATTTATTTTGATTTCTTTGCTCGAGAAAGTAAAAGAGGTGGTGCTTGGATGAATGAATTGCGTATGCAATCGAATGTTAACAAATTTGTTACTCCAATTGTAACGAATAATTTTAATTATCCTGCTCCAACAAAAGACACACCTTCTTTATTATCTTTTACAGAAGCACAAACTGTTTTTCATGAATTTGGACATGCTTTACACGGTTTATTATCGCACGTAAAATATGGTTCTATGTCTGGAACAAATGTACCTAGAGACTTCGTAGAATTTCCATCGCAAGTAATGGAAAATTGGATGAGCGAACCAGAAGTTTTAGCAACGTATGCAAAACATTATAAAACAGGAGAAGTAATTCCTGCTGCACTAATCAAAAAAATGAACAATGCAAATAATTTTAATGAAGGCTTTAGAACCGTAGAATATATGGCTGCTGCATATTTGGATATGAATTGGCATACTTTAACCAATACAAAACAACAAGATGTAAACGCTTTTGAAAAAGCAGCAATGCAAAAAATAGGACTAATAGACGAAATTTTACCAAGATATAGAAGTAATTATTACCAGCATATATTTTCTGGAGGATATTCGTCTGGATATTATTCGTATTTATGGTCGGAAGTTTTAGATGCAGATACGTTTAATGAATTTAAAAAAACAGGAGATATATTTAATCCAGAATTAGCAAAAAAATACAGAGCTATGTTAGCTGCTGGAGGTTCTAAATCTGGTATGGATTTATATAAAGATTTCCTAGGTAGAGATCCAATAATTGAGCCTTTATTGGTTAAAAAAGGGTTTTTAGAATAGAAAGTGGAAGATTCTAAAGAAGTAGAAACTTATTTTTGTGAAATCCAATTTTTTATCCTAAATTAACAAACATAAAACTACCTTAAAATGAAGCCAAACTATACCTCTACAATTTCGTTTTTATTAATTGTATTTACTATTTATTGGAGTATTACCTCTTTATTACCTTCAAAAATAAGTGATTTAAACACTCCGAAAAATGAATTTTCAACAGAAAGAGCGTTACTTCATTTAAAAGAAATTACCAAAAAACCTCATTATATTGGTACAGCAGAACACACTAAAGTCAAAAATTATTTAATAAAAGAATTAGAAAAATTAGGCTTACAAGTAGAAACTCAAAATCAAATTGCAATCAATAAAAAATGGCGTGCTGCTGTAAAAGCACAAAATATTATAGCACGTATTAAAGGTACAGAAACAGGAAAAGCAGTCGTTTTATTATCTCATTACGACAGTGCTGTACATTCGTCTTATGGCGCAAGTGATGATGGTAGCGGTGTCGTTACTATTTTAGAAGGTGTACGGGCATTTTTAGAAACTGGTAAAAAACCAAAAAACGATATTATTATTTTGTTTGTAGATGCCGAAGAAATTGGATTACTTGGTGCTGCTGCTTTTGTAAACCATCATGCATGGGCAAAAGATATTGGTTTGGTTCTTAATTTTGAAGCAAGAGGAAGTGGAGGTCCAAGTTATATGTTACTCGAAACAAATGGAGGGAATAAAGAATTAATTCAAGCGTTTAAAAAAGCAAAACCAAAATTTCCTGTAGCAAATTCGCTAATGTATAGTATTTATAAAATGCTACCAAACGATACGGATTTGACCGTTTTTAGAGAAGAAGGAAATCTTAACGGATTTAATTTTGCTTTTATTGATGACCATTTTGATTATCATACTGCACAAGATACTTATGAAAATTTAGATCGAAATACACTAGAGCAACAAGGAGATTATTTAGTTACAATGCTCAACTATTTTGCAAATAATAATCTTGAAAATTTGAATGCTACAACAGACGATGTTTATTTTAGTTTTCCAAAATTAGGATTAATTACGTATCCTTTTTCATGGATTATTTTTCTGTTTATTTTTGGAGCAATTTTATTTTTTGGAATTACATTTACTGGTGTTCAAAAAATGAAACTAACAACTCCTGCTATGTTTGCTGGATTTAAACCTTTTTTGGGAGCCATGTTTGTTGGTGTAATCTTGGCAATTTTTGGATGGAAACTGCTAAAAATAATCCATCCACAATACAACGATATTCTACATGGTTTTACCTATAATGGCCATTTATATATCGCTGCTTTTGTAGCATTAACTTTAGGAATTACCTTTCGATTTTACCAACATTATTTTAAAAAATATTCTGCTGCCAATTTATTAGTAGCTCCATTATTTATTTGGGGAGTTATTAATTTATTAATCGTTATTTATCTTAAAGGAGCTTCCTTTTTTATTTTTCCTGTGTATTTGGCTCTTGCTACACTTGCAATGTTATTATTTTCTAAGAGAAGTAGAAAGTTTAAAATTGTAATAAGTACGTTTTTGGCTTTACCAACATTAATTGTCTTTGCTCCATTAATCAAAATGTTTCCTATTGGATTGGGATTAAAAATGTTAGCCGTAAGCACCGCTTTTACAGTATTACTTTTTGGTTTACTCGTTCCTGTAATTAAAAAAATAAGAAACACAAAAAAATTATCTTATTTATTTTTAGGAATTGGAATATTAGCTCTAATTACTGCATCGTTCCAATCTAGTTATAATAAAACACGAAAAAAACCAACAAGCTTAGTATATATTGTTGATGCCGATACAAATGAAGCCTATTTTGCCAGTTACGAAACTACCGTAAATGATTATACAAAAACATATTTAGGAGAAGACCCTACCAAAGGAAGTTTTAATAAAAATGTGTTGGATAGTAAATACAAAACAAACTATAAGTTATATAAAAAAACAGATGTAATACCATTAAAAGCCCCTCTAATTCATAAATTAAAAGATACTATTGTTGGTACACAAAGACAAATTCATCTTCAGATAATTCCGCAAAGAAAAACCAATCGAATGGAAATTTTAGCCAATAATGTTGTTTATTTGAATTCTTTTAAAGTAAATGGAGTTACTTTACCTAAAGGAATTAATACAGAATTTAGAAAAACATTACTGAGTTACTATTTTACAGAACAAAATGAATTTTTAGATTTAGAATTTAGCTTGTCTGTAAAAGAAAAATTAGATTTAATATTGTACGATACTGCTTATGATTTACTTACTAACCAACAATTACAAGTAAAACCAAGAACAAACAATACTATTTTTCCGACTCCTTTTGTTGTTAATGATGCTACCGTTATTAAAAAGAAAATTAATTTATAATCTAAATTCGATATAATACCAAGTGGACATTAAAATAAGCCAAAAAATCAAATTGGTATAAATTTGCAATTCGATGCGTTTATATTACCTTTGCCTTAATGAAACTATACATTGTTCCTACACCTATTGGTAATTTAGATGACCTAACTTTTAGAGCTGTAAAAGTGCTTCAAGATGTGGACTTAATTCTTGCTGAAGATACCAGAACTTCTGGAAAATTATTAAAGCATTTTAAGATTTCCACACAGATGCAAAGTCATCACATGTACAACGAGCATAAAACTGTAAATGGCATCATACAAAAATTAAAAAATGGCGAAACTATTGCATTAATAAGTGATGCTGGAACTCCTGCAATTTCGGATCCTGGTTTTTTATTAACTAGAGCTTGTGTACAAAATAATATTACTATTGAATGTCTGCCTGGCGCAACCGCTTTTGTTCCTGCTCTAGTAAATAGTGCATTACCAAATGATAGATTTGTTTTTGAAGGTTTTTTACCTCCAAAAAAAGGAAGACAAACGAGATTAAAATTACTCGCCGAAGAAACACGAACCATAATTTTTTATGTTTCGCCTCATAAATTAGTAAAAACACTTACACAGTTTATCGCTTATTTTGGTGCCGAACGACCAATTTCTGTTTCTAGAGAATTGAGCAAACTATACGAAGAAACCATTCGAGGAACAATAACAGAAGTATTACTTCATTTTGAAAATAATGCTCCTAAAGGCGAAATTGTTATTGTTGTTGGTGGGAAATAAAATAATCACTCGAACTGAGGTTATAAGGGGTTAATGATGTTTTCCAACTTCCCAACCAGAGATATTAAGGTATGTTTTTCCGCTATCAATTGCCTCTTTTTCTAATGTTGTTCCCATACTATCGTTCCATCGGTTTAAAAAACCAAAAAGCGAAATAACTCCTAACATTTCTACAATTTCGCCATCGTCCCAATATTTATGTAAATTATCTTGAATTTCTTTATTTACATTGTTTGGAATTATGGATGCTGCAATCGAAAAATCTAAGGCTGCTCGTTCTGCTTCGTTAAATGCTTTGTGTGTTTTATATTCCCAAACATTATTTAGCTGTTCTTGATTTGCACCATAACGTTCTGCTGCTCGTATAGCATGTGCTTGACAATATCTACAACCTGTTGCGTTACTACTTACGTATGCAATTAAGCGTTTTAATGCAGAAGTAACTTTTCCTTTATTTGCCATAACTGCCTTATTTAGTGTTATAAAAGAACGTGCAATTTCTGGTCTAATTTGCATGGTTAAAACGGAGTTTGGACAAAACCCAAGTGTTTCATTAAAAAATTCGGCTAATTTTTTTACATCTGGATTGCTGTCTGGAGAAAGTGGATTTACTAATGGCATTTATTTTGTTTTTTTCAAAAGTAATAAATTAATTTTTTTTAATTACCTTTATACAAAATTACTATGATTATGAGAAGAATTGCTATGTTCTTTTTTGTAAGTATACTGTATTTTCAAACTTTTGCTCAAAACAATACTTTTTTAGATTGGAAAACAGATTTAGATACATTACAAAACAGACTTTTATCTAAAGATTATTTGTTTTATTCGATTTCTAAAAACGAATTTAAAAATCAAATTAACCAATTAAAAAGTAACGTAAATTTACAAAGTAAAGCACAAACGTATTGGGAATTAAAAAAAATAATACACTCTTTTAAAGAGATTAATTTAACGGTTGCAAAAGAAAATTATACTAAATTCCCTTTTGAGATAGCTTGTTTTAAAAAGAATTATTACGTCTTAAAAACACATGCTGATTTTGAGTTTATTTTAGCAAAAAAACTACTTGCTATAAATGAAATTCCTATAGATAAAATAGTTCAACGCATAAAAAATAGTATTCCTTTTTCGCCAAAAAAATTAGCCTATAAATCTTTATTAGAATTTTTAGATATTTCTAAAACGGATACTTTAAAATTGACTTTACTCTGCAAAGATAAAAAGAAATTAACGGTAAAAATTCCATTTATTCAAGATTTTGATGAAGCGGATTTACTGGAAATCATTCCATTAAAAACGCCTTTTTATAAAGAAAAAAAGAATCGTTGGTTTTGGATGTATGGTATCAATTTTGGGCAGCAAATATTTTTTAAATACAATGTTGGTTTAAGCAATGAGTATTTTATAAAAATGAAAGATAGCTTGGGTTGGACTGCCTTAGATTGTGCTAAAAAGTACGACATGCGATTACAATCCGTCTACGATGCTCCAAAATTTAGCAATTTTACTAAAAATTTAGTGCGAAAATTTAATAAAAAACGATATAAAAAGTTATTTATTGATTTAAGAGGAAATAAAAAGGGAAATATACTAGCCTTACAATCTTTTATTGATAAAATAAAAAATATAAAGCGAATTAATAAACGAAATCGAATTTATTTATTGGTTGATAAAACCATACATTCTTCGGGAATAAAAGCAATTTTAGCTTTTAAAAAACAAACGAAAGCTATTGTTATTGGAGAAAAATTTACTGGAACAATTAACGATACGGATAAAATGAGTTCTTTTTATTTACCAAATTCTAGATTTAAAATTAGCTATCCGTTACTAAAATTAGAAACCATTACTATAAAACCTAAGATTTTGGTAGAATATACAATACATCATTATATAAATGGTATCGATCCTATTCTACAAAAGGTATTAGAGCAATAATTGCTATTTTTTTTAAAGGTTTTTCATTTCGTCCATAATGCGTCTTGTATTGCATAGTCGAGGTACTTTATGCTGTCCGCCAAGTTTGTTGTTTTTCTTTAACCAACTATAAAACAATCCTTTTTTTGCAATTTGAACTCTTGGCATATCTAATGTGATATTTAAAAATCGCTTTGCTTCGTAATCGGAATTTATTGCTTTTAAGGCATTATCTAAAATTTCTGTAAAAAAATCGATATTGTTTGGTTTTTTAGAAAATTCAATCAACCATTCGTGTGCTCCTTTTGCATCGTCTTTCATAAATATGGGAGCTGCTGTGTATTCTAAAATTTCGGCATTGGTTTTTTTACAAGCATGCTTTAAGGCTTCTTCTGCATTGTCAATAATTAATTCTTCTCCAAAAGCATTGATAAAATGTTTGGTTCTGCCTGTTATTTTAATACGATATGGATTTGTAGAAGTAAATTTTATCGTATCTCCTATTAAATAACGCCATAAACCTGCATTTGTCGTTATGACCAATGCGTAATTTTTGTTTAATACTACTTTTTCTAGAGGTATTGCAATGGAGTTTTCTCCATCAAACGATTCCATCGGAATAAATTCATAAAATATACCATAGTCTAACATCAATAACAATTCTTCGGAATTATTTCGGTCTTGAATCGCAAAAAAACCTTCGCTTGCATTATAGGTTTCGTAATATTTAAAATCTGCTTTCGGAATTATTTTTTTATACTGCTCTCGATATGGATTGAAATTTACTCCTCCATGAAAATAAACTTCCAAATTTGGCCATACTTCTAAGATATTATTCTTTCCTGTTACTTCTAAAACTTTATTTAGTAACACCAACATCCATGATGGCACTCCTGCTAAATTGGTAATATCTTTATCGATAGTTTCGGCAACAATAATATCCATTTTTGTTTCCCAATCGCCTAATAATGCTGTTTTTTGTTTTGGTGCTGAACTGTAATCTGCCCAAAGTGGTAAATTTTCGATAATTATAGCCGATAAATCACCAAAATACGTATCGTTATCTTCATAAACGGCACTACTTCCGCCTAGACGCAAATTTTTACCTGAAAACATCTTGGTGTCTTCATTATTATTTACGTACAAACACAGCATGTCTTTTACTGCTTTATAATGGCAGTTTTCTAATGCTTCATCGCTTACTGGAATAAATTTACTCTTAGAATTTGTTGTACCTGATGATTTTGCAAACCATTTTATTTTTGATGGCCAAAAAATATTAGGAGATCCTTTTCTTGCTCGTTCAATCATATATTCTATGCTTTCGTACTTTCGTATTGGAACTCGTTCGCAAAAGGTTTTATAATTAGTTATCGTAGAAAAGTCAAATTCTTTGCCTATTTCTGTATTTTTTGCTGTTTGTATTAGTCGCAGTAATAATTCGTGTTGTACATCGACTGGATATTTTAAAAACAATTCCATTTGATGTTTTCTCTTTTTAAGAAACCACGAAATAACGGTATTTAATAAATGTATTTTCATTCGTAACAAATTTAAGGAATTTAATTTTTGTATTTTTGAATGCGCATAATTAATTATAAAATGAATATACAAAATGCACAAAAAACGGTAGATGATTGGATTAAAAATCACGGCGTTCGCTATTTTAATGAATTGACCAATATGGCTCAACTTACCGAAGAAGTTGGCGAAGTTGCTAGGATTATTGCACGTAGGTATGGCGAACAAAGCGAAAAAGATAGTGATAAAAACAAAGATCTCGGCGAAGAATTAGCAGATGTTTTATTTGTAGT
>Ga0256840_1001415_pt1 | contig 22598 bp, 25 predicted proteins | sample 355202metaG_FD_185969 | JGI IMG/M metagenome (GOLD analysis project Ga0256840, IMG submission 185969) | Hydrothermal vent microbial communities from Mid Atlantic Ridge, Atlantic Ocean - 355-202 | ecosystem: Environmental > Aquatic > Marine > Hydrothermal vents | place: Atlantic Ocean: Mid...
AAAGATGCTGGAGTCGATATAGACGCAGGAAACAATTTCGTAGAGGCAATTAAAGCCGATGTAAAATCGACCTTTGATAAGAACGTCATAGGAGGCATTGGTTCATTTGCAGGAGCGTATGCACTGCCTACTGGATACAAAGAACCTGTTATTCTTTCAGCAACGGATGGCGTGGGAACAAAACTAAAACTTGCCATTGAATCAAATAAATTTGATACCGTGGGCATTGACTTAGTTGCCATGTGTGTCAATGACCTTATTTGTAACTTTGGAACACCGATGTTTTTCTTGGATTATTATGCCACAGGAAAACTTGTGCCTGAAAATGCCAAAGATGTGGTAGCAGGAATTGCTGAGGGTTGTAGAAGAAGTGAATGTTCTTTAGTAGGTGGTGAAACAGCTGAAATGCCAGGTATGTACAGCAATGATGACTTTGATTTAGCAGGGTTTGCCGTAGGGATTGCAGAGCGTTCTCAGATGGATACCGTATCCAATGTGAAAGAGGGGCAAGTGATTTTAGCACTTCCTAGTTCTGGGGTACACTCCAATGGTTATTCACTGGTAAGAAAACTCTTTTTTGATAAACTAGGAATGTCTTTAGATTCAGACTTCAATGGTAAGCCACTCATCGAGACCTTGCTTGAACCAACGCGTATTTATGTTAAAGAGTTTAAGCAAAATCGCGACAAAATTGTGGCACTTGCCCACATTACAGGTGGGGGAATTGTTGAGAACTTACCACGTGTATTACCAGAGGGAATGAGAGCCCAAGTGGCTAAAGATAGCATTAAAACACTTCCTGTTTTTGACTTTATGGCTAATTATGTTGATGAAGAGGAGATGTTTAGAACCTTTAACATGGGTGTGGGAATGGTACTTGTGGTTGAGGGTGAAAATGTTGAAGCCATCTGTGCCAATACAGATGCTTATGTTATTGGGGCGATGGTCAAAGGTGAAAAAGGGGTTGATTTAGTTTAACCACCACCTTTTTACTTGATGTTAAGTTTTTTTTATGATAATTCATAATATTAACTATTTATTTGATATAATAGTTACATGAAAGATAAAAAAGATAAACTCACCCTACGTCAACTTGAAATATTTTTAAATGTTGTTAAGGAAGGTCACCTTACCAATGTTGCTAAAGGAATGGGGCTTAGTCAATCGGCTATCTCCATGGCAATTAAAGAGTTAGAAAAAATCTTAGGTAACCCTCTTTTTGACCGAATTAACAAAAAACTTGTTCTCAATGAGATGGGTCGTGCTTTTGAAAAAGAGGTTACGCCTATTTTAAAAAAAATCAACGACATTGAGTATGAGTTTAAAAACACCGTCAACAAAGGAATGGTACGTGTCGGAGCGAGTACTACCATTGTTGACTACCTCATGCCTCCTATTATTTGCTCATACATGAATAACTACCCCGATGTCAAAGTGGCACTCAAAGAGGGAAACAGTAAAAACATTGTTGACCTTATTAAAGAGGGTGAGCTTGATGTGGCTTTCATTGAAGGGGTTGTGAATGATTCTGATGTGATTAAAAGCATTATTGGCATTGATGAATTGGTAGTGGTAACAACAGATGAAAGCCTTAAAAATGAATGTTTTATTGACACCATTCAAGATAAAAAGTGGGTACTAAGAGAAGAGGGTTCAGGGACACGTGAAGTCTTTTTAGACTATGTAAAAGATAAAGTTGACCACATTAATATCTTTTTAGAGTTAGGACATACCGAGTCGATTAAGTCACTACTCATGAACCATCAATGTCTCACTTGCATCTCTAAAATTGCCGTTAGCACAGAAGTTAAAAATGGAAAATTAATCCAAGTGCCATTGCGTAATTTTGAATGTAAACGGCATTTTTATATGATTTACCATAAAGACAAATACAGAAGTGAACTCTTTGATAAATTTGTCACTTTCACCCAAGCGATGATGAAAAAGATGTTAGAAGAGCGAACTTAAGTACCTGACCAATATTAATTTCAAATTTTAACGTAAAGAGAAAGGTATAGATGCTAGGCAGATTTTTGCAGGACTAGCCTTAGCTAATTCAAGAAAATCTAACAACGCAGATATGCCTTTCTCTTTACGCCCTTTGGGTAAAATGTTTTTGCATCATCTTTGCACTTAGAGAGACTCGAATTAACTAAGGCTAGTCCTTCGTCTATCTAAGCACAAATCTAATGCAAAAACATTTTATTAAAATTGAAACTAATATTGGTCAGGTACTTAATTTAGTTTGGCAGTAACTTTTTGGCTTCTTCATACTCCTTAGGGTAGTTTAAGTTCATAAAATATTTTGACGCTTTAAATTCAATCTCTTTTACTTCTAGTTTGGCTAAGAGTCTTTGTAAACGGTGTTGATTCTCTTTTAGTGCTATTTTGGCTTTTGGTAAAAAAGTTCGCTGATAAATGGCACAAAGAGGCTCAATGCCATGGGATGATTTTGCCACAATAACATCAAAAGTTTCATTTTTTTCAGTATAAAGTTTTTCTATTATCGCTTGGGTAACAAATGGGGCATCGACACTAAGCACAAAAACTTCATCTATTTCTAAAGTTTCAAAGATGGAGACCAATGCCACTAATGGTGAGGAGACACTCTCTATATCTTCAATAATCTCTACTTCAAAATCAAACTTATTCTCTTTAGAAGAGAGATAGACTTTAGAGAAAATTTTAGATAGTCGTCTATATTGATATTCTGCTAAAGAAGCATAGCCCCCAAAGGGCAAAAGTGCTTTGTCTTTTTGCATCCGTGAACTTTTTCCCCCTGCGATGATGACGGCTACTTTTTTGTGAGACATTAAAGTGTGTTGGCTACCCATTCAATGACCCTGTTGGCAAATTTGGCCCCATATTTACGCGAATAGCTGTCATTTACCAATACTACGACCACATAAAGTTCTCCCGAAGCCCCTTGGACATATCCTGCAATGTTTTTTACTTTTTTAATGGTTCCTGTTTTCATCCAAGCTCTACCATAAACAGAAGAATTTTGAAAGCGTCGTCTTATTGTACCATCAATCCCTGCAATGGAGAGGGTGTTCATCCAGCGTTGTCCATAGTTTTTGTAGCCATGTTCAAGAAGATTTGCCAAAGATTTTGCCGTTAGTTTCGCACGACGTGAAAGCCCTGAACCGTTATCAATATAGATTTTACCTTGCTCTAAAATATGGTATTTATTTAAGATGCTTTTAACAGCTTTACGACTTTTATAGAGTGTACTAGGTGGTGAAAATTGTGTTGCTCCAAGTGTAAGCATTACTTGTCTTGCCATTAAGTTATCTGATTTTTTGGCAATGGTTGAGATGATGGACTCTAAACTATCAGAGTAGTGAGAGAAAAGATATTTTGCTTTTTTGGGTACTTTTTTTAATTTTAATGTTCCAGCAAAAGCAAGGCCTTCATTTTTTAAGATGTTTTTTAAAGCATAATAAAAAGCACGATGAGGCATAGAGATAACTTTACACACTTTTCGCTCTCCACAACGTTTGGAGAGTTTACCTGTTAAAAAGAGGGTAGAACGCCCAGAATTATTGGTTTTAATGTTAACTTTAGGCCATGCACGACTTCCTCTACATGAGCCATTGACCATGCGTAATTTATTGACAACTTGATAACTTTGGTCAGGAACATCTTTGGTTACTTTAGCTCTTTTTGAACGGGGTGTGATGCAGATGGTACTTTGTCTTTTATTGAACATAATGGCATCAGGCATTGCATTGTAGGGGCTGTAAACATTTTCATCAAAGCCAGAATTATTTTTACGTGCAACCTTAAAAATGCTTCGGTCAATAATAATATTACCTTTAATTTTTCTAATACCTGCGGATTTGATGTGTGAGACAATCTCATAGACATCATTGGTCTCCAACACAGGATCTCCTGAAGCTTTCACATATAAATCACCATAGAGTATTCCATTTTTAATTTGACCTGTATGGTAAAATTTTGTTTCCCACTGATAATCAAATCCAAGTTTGAGTAGAGAGGAGTAGGTGGTCAAGAGTTTAATAACCGAAGCAGGGGTACGCTGTCGATGTGTTTGCCAAGAGACAAGGGGTGTGGAGGCATGAACTGATTGTATGTGAATACTATAACTGTTTGGATTTAAGGGTATGTCTGAAATCTCCATCTCCAGTTCAGGGGGAATGGCATTTGAAAACGAGAGTGTCGTAGAGAGTATGAGTAGTTGTAGTATTTTTGTTAACTTATTGATTATCATTGAGTTCCTTTGTGTGTCATCATAATCAAAAAGCTTTTAAGAACCTATAAAATTAGACTCCTTTAAATTAACAAACCATCCAATTTTCCATTTTAAACACATCTTGGGTGCAAGGCATTCCTTTCCATCCTGCACTTTCAAGGTACATCATCTTTCCTCCAAAATAACCTACCACATACATCTCTTTGTAGATAGGGTACATTCCTCCTGAAAACATGGCAAAAATATCTTCATAGTTACTAGGCTGCTCATAGTGTTCAAAGTCCAATGAGTGTAGCACAATTAAGGCATAGTGTAGCATCTCATTTTTGAGCATGGAGTGGCTTAAAACATAATAAGCAGGGTAGCTTACGGAAGGATCTTCTAGTAGTTCGGTGACATAGAGTCGTTCTTTTTTTTTGTTGTACATTATTGATAATCCTTATCTCTTAGACTTTGGGCTGTAGTGTTACGTATTTTCTTCAGCTCCATATCAACATACTCAAAGCCTTCAAGCTTTTTAAATGAAGCCACGGTTGAAAATCTCATCAGTTCTGCTCGGTGAATAAAAATATAAAAGCCATTCTCATAAAGCCCTAAACGAATGGCTGCTGCGGTTGAGTAGGTGGTTAAGAGGGCATCATCTTTGGCAATCTTGGCAATGTCTGCAAAAAATTCTCTTGTCCAAAGTAGAGGATTATGTGCAGGGGAAAAGGCATCTTGATAGATAATGTCTATTTTTTGCGTTATTTTAGGCACTTCTTCTCTGGCATCACCTAGTAAAATTTCTATTGTAAACTGTTCATCTTCATAATATAGATTTTTAGCAATAGCTTTGATAATGGCTTGTAAAAAATCAAATTCTGGGGGAAAATCAAAGCTATCTAAAGAGTGAATGAGTGCTTCATCAAATTCTGGAGAGAGTATATGTACTTTTGTTTGAAGATTATTTTGTTTAATATAGTAAAGCGTTGCAAAAGTGTTGTAGCCTAAGCCAAAACAGAGGTCTAAAATGTTTAGTTTGGGGAGAGATTGTTTGAGGCTAAAGGCAGGTTTTACATGTTTCTCTAAAGACTCATGCAATGCCCCATCTTTGGTGGAGTGGTATGGTTCATTAAACTCTTTTGAAAAGAGTGTGTTTGAACCATCTTCACAAAGTACCACCTCCTTTTGGGGGCGTAGTACTTTGTTATACATTTACGCTTCTTCTTCTAATTTTTTTAATTTCTTTTTTGAGAGTTTTAACTTATCATTACTCATGATACCAATGTCCGCGTCCACAATATCTTGTGCAATTTGTTGTGCTTCATCGAGTGAATGCATTTGGTAAGTTCCACACTGATAAAGGTTTAGTTCTGGAATGTCACTTTGACTTTGTACGCCTAAAACATCTTTCATCGCTTTTTTCCATGCTTTGGCTACTTTTTTCTCTTTAGGACTTCCAAGCAGAGACATATAAAATCCTGTTCTACAACCCATTGGAGAGAGGTCAATAATTTCTACTTTTTTAGAGTTTAAGTGGTCACGCATGAACCCTGCAAATAGGTGTTCTAGTGTGTGAATACCTCTTTCACTCAATATCTTTTCATTGGGAACACAAAAACGTAAGTCAAATACAGTAATGTCATCGCCACTTGGTGTACTCATACTTTTGGCTACTCTAACAGCTGGTGCTGGCATTTTGGTGTGGTCAACGGTGAAACTGTCTAATAATGGCATAATAATTCCTTAAGTTTTAATGTAGAAAATATACAATAAAAAGCATATAAAGATGTTAAAATAACGCCATTAAATGCTATGAGGATATTGTAATGAAAAAACAAGAAGAGTTTGAAGGTGCTGTGACCAAAGTTTTAGAACTACTTGGAGAAGACCCAAGAAGAGAAGGCTTACTCAAAACCCCAAGCCGTGTGGCAAAAGCATGGGAATTTTTAACCGAAGGGTACCATGAAGACCCCGAAGCCATTTTAAACAAAGCCCTCTTTACTTCAACGAATGATGAGATGGTTGTGGTGCGTGATATTGAATTTTACTCTACTTGTGAGCATCATATGTTGCCGATTATTGGGCGAGTGCATGTGGCGTACATTCCCGATGGTAAAGTGGTAGGACTCTCAAAAATTCCACGCATTGTCAATGTGTTTGCCAGACGATTACAGATTCAAGAGCAGATGACCGAACAGATAGCGGATGCCATTGCTAATTCTATTAACCCTAAAGGAGTGGCTGTTGTGGTTCATGCACGGCATATGTGTATGGAGATGCGAGGGGTACAGAAGATTAATTCTACTACCGTAAGTTCAGCTCTTAGAGGTCTCTTTAAAAGTGACCAACGTACACGCAGTGAGTTTTACAACATTATCAATACACCTGCTCCCTCTAATTTTTAGAGGATAACTATTTTTAAGCGTATAAAAGCTCTTTATATTTTTGTGTTATATCTTCTCGTTCTAATATAAAGGCTGCTATCTCTTTTTCGTATCGTTCTTCCATTGCTTTACATTGTTTTTTTAATTGTATACGGGTAATAAGCCATCCAAAAAAATAGCCTAAGAGCGTAGCTATAAAGATATATGCTCCTATTTGAATGATGATATTTAACACTATTAAATCCTTTTTAAATTAAGTTTTATTAACTTCTCTTTTAAAGAGAGCATCTCTCCATACCCAATGGCTACGACTAAAGTAAGATTGGTTTTTTCTCTAAAATAGTTTTTTAAATTATCAGCTCTTTGTTGAGAGAGAAGAAGATTTTGTTGGATTGAACCTGTTGTATTACTATGGGCCTCAATACTTAATACGACCTTTTCATTGAGATGATTAAGAATATTGACAATTTTATACAAGCTAGGATTGACGACTAAGGTAGCGTTATTATCACTAAATTGAATAGCTTTACCTTGCAAGAGTTTTTGAATTTCTCTTTCTCCTAAGATAGAGGAGCGAGAAGGTATATAAACTTTTCTACTTTTCTTATATGGTTTAGCTGAAACAAGTAATGCTTTTTTAGCTTCAATATCTTCTAGGTACTGAGTATAGATAAAGGGAGCTTTCTCTTTAATTGTAAAATAGGCTAATGTAATTGAAGAGAGGATAAATGTAATTAAGAGTATAATAATTCTCATCTATTTTATATAACCTTTTTTATTTAATTTTTTACTATTTGTAATGTTAAATTATATTATATTATATTTTTATTAAAATGCTTTTTAATATAGAGTATTTTATTATATTCCCATAATCTTTTTCTTAATATAAACTTAACTTAAATTACTAATATTTAAGTTAAGATTATATTTATTAATATAAACTAATACTACAACAAAACAAAACCAAAGGATAAACAATGAAAGTTACAGTTATGGGAATAGAGTACAATCATTTATTGAGTGGAAAAGCTTTAGCAGAGATGGGAAATGAAGTTACCTATATCTCTAATGATTATAAACGTGTGGATAACATTCGTAGAGGGCATTATAATGCTGATGAAGCGATGGTAATTAAAAGTATGAATAGTACGAATAGTTTTGGATTCTCAACTAATATTAAAGAGTCGTTAAGCTCTACGAACATGTGTTTTATTTCAGAAGGTGTTTCAGCAGACTCTGAAGAACAGATGCAAGAAGTTTTAGAACAAGCCAGGTTGGTAGGAGAAAATATGACCCAACATATGTTTATTATTGATAGAAGCAAAGAGGCAATGTCAAGAGCTGCTCAAATTAAAGAGACCATTGAAGAAGCGTTAGCCAAAAGAGATACCAATCTTACTTTTGAGGTGATTGCCAATCCAAGTTTTTTAAGAAGTTAAGTAGTTGACTTCTTTGTTTGTGGATAAAATTATGCAAAATGATATTATTTTTTAGGAATTTTTAAAAATAAATCTTATATTTATACTATCTACTGCATAATTCTGTATTAAATAAAAACAAAGAATAATATGCATTTACAAATAATAAAACAACTTTTTATTGCTCTTTTTTTAGCAATACTCTTTATGATGGCTTTTAATTGGCAATTTACCTATATTTATACTTTTCTCATTGAAAACTCTAAAGAGGTTAAACTATCTACACTCTATACCCATCTCTTTATTTATGGTATTTTAATTTTTACTATGTTTCTTTTTCTAATGAACTTAATCAATGCTTTTTTAAAGTCAAGGTTTTTTATAGCCATGATAGTTATTACTTTTTTTCTCTATTACTTTTCGGCGTATGAGGTATTTCTTGATACGATTAAGTACTTTTTACACTATGTAAAATCGAGTGAAGAGCTTATGTTTATTGTACTTTTTATTATTTTGACATTGGTTTATCAGTTATACTCATTGGGGATTACACTCTTTAATAAGCGTGTTCCCTTTTTTCACTCTTTAGTATTTTTAATCTTAGCATTAGCCTATTCGGCTTGGTTTATTGATACCCATGCTTATCCTATTGAGACTTTGGATAAAGAGATGAAACTTTTGCTTAACAAAGCAGGGGTGACAGGATTATAATCCTGCCTCTTTAATCGCTTCTGTTTGTGCGTGGGTATTAAGTGGGTCAAGTACCAATTTTAAGTTTCCATCGTTCATGATTCGGTCAAGAGAATAGAGCGTTAAGTCAATTCGGTGGTCAGTAAGACGGTTTTGAGGATAATTATAGGTTCTAATCTTTTCAGAACGTGACCCTGTTCCTACTTGCAGTTTTCTTTGAGCTGAAGTTTCATCTAGCTGCTCTTGAAGGTAAGCATCATAGACTCTAGCCTTAAGTACTTTCATCGCTTTGTCACGGTTTTTATGTTGTGACTTCTCATCTTGAATGGCTGCTACAATCCCTGTGGGAACGTGAGTTAAGCGAACAGCTGAATCGGTAGTATTAACCGATTGCCCCCCACAACCACTTGAACGGTACACATCCATCTTAATGTCATTGGGTTTTAAATCAACCTCAACATCATCTACTTCTGGAATAACCGCAACTGTAATGGCTGAAGTATGTACGCGTCCTTGTGTCTCTGTGTCTGGCACACGCTGTACTCGGTGAATACCTGCTTCAAATTTAAGCTGAGAGTAGACACCCTCACCATTAACTTGAGCAATCATCTCTTTGTATCCACCAGCTGTTCCATCTGAAGAGGAGATAATTTCCACTTTCCAACCCACAAGCTCTGCATGTCGCAAATACATCTTAAAGACATCTGCCACAAACAACGCAGCTTCATCTCCACCTGCTCCTGCTCTAAGCTCTAAGATGATGTTTTTATCATCATTGGGGTCACTTGGAATCATGAGTACTTTAATCTCATCTTCAAGTTGAGGAAGCATAGGCTCTAATTCAGCCAGCTCCTCCTTTGCTAAGTCTCCTAGCTCATCATCGCCTAACAGTTCTTTGTTCTCTTCTATGGCATTAGCCGTCTCTATATATAAATTGGCTTTTTCTACCAATTTACTTAGTTTGGATTGTTCTCTTCCTAAGTCAGTCATTTTTTTAATGTCAGAGGCAATGTCTGGCGAAGAGAGTAATGTGTTAATTTCATTATAACGGTCAATAAATGGTTGGAGTTTTTCTTTAAACATAGGAGAACCTAGTAGTGGATTTTAATATATAAGATTAAGTTTGATACTCGAAAGAGTATCAAAAGAAGGGGTTGCTAACTATGCAGCGATTTTGTTTACCATAATGTTAAGTCTGCTTACTTTTCTAGCAGCAGTCTGTTTTTTGATAAACCCTTTGCTTACCATTTTATGGATTTGTTTGTTAGCTACTTTAAATGCTTCTTGTGCAGCTGTTTTATCATTTGCTTCTACAGCTGTTGTTACTGCTTTAACAATGTTTTTATATCTTGTTCTGTAGTATCTGTTTCTCTCTGTTCTTGTTGCAGTTTGTCTAATTCTTTTAATCGTTGACTTGTGATGTGCCATGTTTTATGTTCCTTTGTGGGTGCATTTGAGTTAGCTCTTCAGGTGAAGAGTCTATAATTTGGCGAATTTTAGCTAAAAAACACTTTATACTCCTTTATACTATGACCATAAAATTTATTAGTTTGTAAAAATAGTTTTTTTATGTTAGAATAGGTTTATATTTAAACTTAAGGATTTCCATTGAAAAAAATTATATTTTTATTTACTTTTACTTTCATCTCTCTTTTTGCTACGGAACTTCAAGTCACAGGTACGGTGGTTTCGGACAATCAAAAGATGATAGGAGCCCGATATATGGGATATGTTAAAGAGATACACTTTAACATAGGCGATGAAGTTAAACGTGAAGATATTATTTTTACAATGGAGTCAGCAGAGTTTGACATTATGCAAAATCAAGCCGACTTAGCACTCGAACAAGCTGAACTCATGGTGGAGATGTATCGGACACGACTCGATAGCATTCGCCATGAACAGAAAAAGTTGACACGACGTAAGCTAAAAGGTGGTTCCGAATGGAAAGATTTGGAGTCTATGGCAGAGAATGTTCAAGCAGGATTGGCCGCAACGCGTAGTACCATTAAAAATGCTACTGAAAAGGTTAAGCAGATGGCAAGTATGATGAATTATTTGGAGATAAAAGCCCCGAATGCAGGTATTATTGTTCAAAAACAGATTCGTGTGGGTGATTTAATTGTTCCTGGTATGTTGGCATTTGTATTGGTAGATTTAAATCATTTAGAGGTAGAAGCACAAATCTCTGAAGGGGACCTCTTAAAAGTACACAAAGGCAAAGCAGTAAAAGTAGATATTCCCTCTATGAAGTTTAGAACCATGGGCATGGTCAAGTCTGTTGTTCCCTCTGCTAATCCTATGACACATACTTTTACTATTCGCGTAGCGTTTGATAAAAAAGGGAAAGATATCTTCCCTGGGATGTATGTGAACCTCTCTATTCCTAATTAGTTCCCGAGTTAGAGTGCTTTTGTATTTGCCATTAGCACAGGAATAAAAAAGAGAGAGACCAAAGTAGCTGCCATGCTTCCAAAGATGAGGGCTACCCCTAAGCCCCCAAAAATTGGGTCGGTGGCTAAGAGTAGAGAGCCTAAGATAATGGCAACGGCTGTTAATAAAATGGGTTTAGCTCTAGTCGCTGTGGCAAGGGCAATGGCACGTTGTTTCTCCATGCCATTTTCTATGAGTGACTTTGTAAAGTCAATAAGCAGAAGTGAACTTCGTGCCGAAATCCCCATAAGCGAGATGAACCCAATGAGTGAAGTTGCCGTTAAAAAGAAATGGGTATCTAAGAGTGCTAGTTGTAGTTTGTCAGTAATCCAATGCCCAATAATCACACCAATAATCGAGAGAAAAGAGCCAAGCAAGACAATAGCACTTAAGGCAAACGATTTGTAGTAGAGTACAATGAGTAGAAACATTAAGATTAATGCAGCAATAAAAGCAGCACCTAAATCTCTAAAGGTGTCAAGTGAGACTTTCATCTCTCCATCCCATCGTAGAAGCATCTGCTCCCCTGTGGCTTTGTCCAGTAAATTTAAATCAAACATATAGGTACTCATCCCCTCTACTTTGGTGATGGTAAATTCATCAGAGAGTTCTTTTAAGATTTTATCTCGTGCATCAAGAAGTGGATAGACTTGACTCACTAAATCACATTCGGCAGTAACCGCAACATAGTTTTTTAGATTTTTTCTAAAGATACTAGGGCTAGAGCGTATCCCCTCTACTTTAACAACTTCAGAGAGTGGAATCATCATCCCTTGACGGTTCATCAGTTTTAAGGAGGAGAGTTTTGCCTTTAGGGCATTGGCTGAATCATACTCTAGGGTACGCGTCTCTTTGCTTAAGCGTAAAAATATAGGGATTTGGTCTTGTTGATTGTGGGTATTTTTAACTGCAACTTCTGTCCCTTTAAATGCCAAATAGGTAATCTGATTGACTTGGTCAACACTCAATCCTGAACGAATAATTTTCTCTTTGTTCACTACCACATTAAATTTGGTATAGAGGTCATCTTGCATAATATCAACATCGACCAAGCCTTTTGTAGCAGAGAGAAGCTCTGCCACACGGCTAATGGTGTGACGTAAGAGCCTATTATCTTCTCCAAACAACTCAATGACAATGGTCGCCAAAGTAGGAGGGCCTGAGGGCATTTCGGTGAAACGGATGGAGGTATGAGGAACAATCTCTCCACATAGAGCTTGAATCTCTGGACGTATGCGATGCACCATCATGTAGGAGGGTTCATCTCGGTGGTGTTTATCGCTTAAGTTAATGACAATTTCGGCTTGATTTTTTAGCTGTTTAAAGGCTGACCCTTTAACCAACCCTGCGTAATCAAGAGGTGCACCTTGACCTAAATAGAGGTTCATGTTTAGCACCTCTTTCTCATGCTTCATATAATTCACGACACAAGTGGTGACGCGTTTGGTCTCTTGCATAGAAGCGTTGGTTGCTGTGTCAATATAGATAGTAAAAGTATTGGCAGATTTTCCTGGCAACATTTTGGCTTTGACCATTTTGCTTGGAAGCATCATTACTGCACCTATCATGGCAAAAATCACCATGAGTGTTACCATCCATCTGTTTCTTGCTTGGGAGACTATCTTATAGACCAACTTTTCCATTAGCTTTTTTCTCCAAATTTAATAAACTTCTTTGCCAAATAGGGAGCAAAGACATAGGCAACAAACAAAGAGACGGCTAATGCCACAGGGACATTTAAGGGAATAGGGGTCATAAATTGCCCCATCATTCCCCCCACAAATGCCATGGGAATCATGGTTAACATAATCGCAATGGTGGCAATATTGGTAGAGGGACCAATCTCATCGGTGGCTTGTACAATTATCTCTGAAAAAGAGAGACCTTTTGATTCTGGTAGATGCATACGTCGATGAATGTTCTCAATGACAATAATCGCATCATCCACAATCAAGCCCAAGGAGAGTAGAAAGGCAAAGAGCGTAATTCGGTTAATGGTCTGGTCTGTCATGTAGGCAATGAAGAGCGTTAGTGCTAAAATCATGGGAACGGCAATGGTGACGACTAAGGACTCTCTCCAGCCTAAAAAGGGGATAAGAATGGCCGCAATAATAAAGATGGTAATGAGCAAATGGTGTACCAACTCGTTTACTGCTTCATCGGCACGTTCTCCATAGTTTCGTGTGACAATGTAGCCAACTCCTTGTACTTGGAGTTTTTGAGCATTGTTCTCCAACTCTTTGAGTGCTTCATGGGTAATGCTTACCGCATTCGTTCCTTTGAGTTTGGAGATGCCTAAGGTAATCTGTTCTCCTGCATCGTTAAAGCTTAATCTGCTCTTTTTCTCTTCTTGATAGGTTAGCAGGGCAGATTGAAAATTTTGTTTGTCATAACTGTACTCAATGGAGGCCAAACTTCTTAGATAGATAGGAGCTCCCATATATTGTGCCACAATAAGGTTTTTTAAATCATCAATATCTTCAATGGCATTCTTAATTCCAAATACGGTTAATTTCCCTGTCGATGAGGTGGTGTCAATTTCAGGGGCATTGGTGGAGATGGAGCGAATGGCTTTGGCAACTTCACCGAGTGAGATGTGATATGCCGAGAGTTTTTGAAGGTCAATAAAGACATTAAATTGTGGTTTTTTGACTCCCACAAGCGTGGTTTTAGAAACATTTTCAATGGCATTAATATTTTGTTGAATTTTACGAATGGTTTTGTAAAGCTTTATGTTGTCAAGCTTGGTATCAGAGTTTTTATAAAAAGCAATGGTTAAAATGGGAATGTCAATGTCAATATCAAATGGTTTGACTAACGGAGCCATTGTCCCTTTGGGCAGTTTGTCCATGTGTTGCATCACTTTGTCATAGAGCTTTAAATTAGAGGATTCCCTATCTTCTCCAATGTAGTATTGAACATTAATGATACCTGCATTGTTCATGGCCGTACCATAGATATGCTCCACCCCTTTAATCTCACGAATACGACGCTCTAAAGGTTTAATGATGACATTTTCAATCTCTTTGGGTGTCGCCCCTGGAATGGCCACCACAATTGAGCCACCACTCACCTGTATCTGGGGGTCTTCCTCTCTTGGCATGATTTGCAAGGAGATGTATCCTAGTAAAATAATGGCAAAGGCAAATACTGGGGTTAAGGGATTAGCAAGAAAGAGTTTTGCCAAATATCCAGCAATATTTTTGATTTTATAGGGTTTCATATCTTTAGTTTAACAAAATAAGGTATAAACATAAGAATAATAAGTTAAGATTAATTTCTAGTTTATTAAAATTTAACTAAAATCATCATCTCCTTAAGTTAAGGCTACAAGGGCATACAATGGACATAGAAATTAAACATATTTTTAGTGGAAAACCACAAACCATTAACGATGGTAAACGAGAACCTTACTTCTCTTCTTATCAAAAGAGTTTAATGACGCGAAGCAGTTTTCTCATAAACAAAGAAGGGCTAAAGGGGGACACTCAAAGTGACAGAGAGAGTCATGGTGGTGAAGATAAAGCCATTTGTGTTTACTCTTTAGAAGATTATGATTTTTTTGAAAAAAGGCATAATCTCCTGCTACCTCCCTCTGCTTTTGGTGAAAATTTTAGCATTGTCGGGGCGAACGATAGGAACATCTGTATAGGCGACCAATTTGCTTGTGGAGAAGTAATCTTTGAAGTCTCACAGCCACGTCAGCCATGTTGGAAAATCTCTTCCATTATGGGAATTAAAAATTTAACCGCCATGTTGGTCAAAGAGCATCGTTCAGGCTTTTATTTAAGGGTTCTACAAGAGGGTGAGATGAAATCTACCGATAGATTAAAACTTATTTCACGCCACTACCCCCAGTTTACCATTGCGTTTGTTAATCAAATTGCATTTAATGCTAAAGATAATCAAGAGGCAATTCAAGCGATAATTAGATGTCCAAAACTCTCTGAAGCCTATCGGGTTTCACTAGAAGAACGCTATCGGCACAAAGAGCAAGGTTTGCAAGAGTGGCAACTAGATTAAAATCGCTTAACATACGCATGACAATAGGGCTTTGAACCTTTTTTTTCATAATGGTCTTGATGATAATCTTCTGCTTTATAAAAAACATCGCCCTCGATGATATTGGTGGCTATTTTTAAACCTTTGCTTTCTAAAATCTTAATGAGTTTCTCAATGGTTTTTCGCTCTTGGGGTGTTTTGACAAAAATAGCTGAATGATATTGCTCTCCAATATCAGGTCCTTGCCCATTGGTTTGAGTGGGGTCATGGATTTCAAAAAATGCTTTGGCAAGGGTCTCATAGCTTACTACTTTTGGGTCATAAATAAGCTCAACCGTTTCTAAATGTCCTGTTTTATGTTGAAGCACATCATAGTAGCTAGGATTTTTCATATGCCCACCCATGTAGCCAGAGATGGCATCTTTAACCCCTTTAATAGATTCTAAATGATACTCAACACCCCAAAAGCATCCTCCTGCAAAGTAGGCGTATTTGAGTTCATCATCTTTGGCTTCTTTTTTAAAATTTAAAGAGATAGAGTTAACACAATGACGTGTATTTTTAGGGGTCATTCCTTCACCTTTAAAAACATGACCCAAATGGGCATTACATTTTGCACAAAGAATCTCTGTTCTTCGCCCATCGGCATCAGGTTTATGTTTAATTGCTCCTTTAATCTCATCGTCAAAACTTGGCCATCCACAATGGGAGTTAAATTTGTCTTCAGATTTATACAGAGGTGCATTACATACTTTACAAGTGTAGAGACCCTCTTCTTTGTTGTTTAAGTATTTACCTGTAAAAGGGCGTTCTGTACCTTTGTTGACAATGACATTACGCTCTTGCTCTGTTAAGTTTTGGAGAGCTGTTGACCAAGGTTTTAGATTGTCGGCACAGAGTTGAGTTGTGATGAATAGTGTTAGTATCAATAATAGTTTTTTCATCTGATAATATCCTTTTTGTTATTGTTGCTCTATTATGTTTACTAAGTTTAGCAATATTCTATTAATAAAGTGTGTAAAGATTTAAAATATTTTTGGCTATAATTCGCTCGAAATTTTGCGTATTGCCAAGAGTTTTACGGAAATGACCTACTTTAAAATTATTCTTTTAAAGCAGAAGAGCAGATGCTAGAGCAGGTTAGTAGCCTGACACAAAAATTACTAAAAGGTCTTATGATGAGAAAAGATATTCACCCAGATTACAAAGAGTGTAAAGTTAAATGTGCTTGTGGAAACGAGTTTGAGATTAGAACAAACAAAGAAGAGATGACCATTGATATTTGTAATGAATGTCACCCATTCTTTACAGGTTCTGAAAGAAGCGTTGATGCTGCTGGAAGAATTGATAAATTTAAGAAAAAATACAACCTTTAGTATTTTAAAGGACGCAAAAGGGCAAAAGCCCTTTTTTTGCTACGCTGACGCTGTGTCAACTTCAGCAGTTGGCTCATGCGACTGGTCGCATTTTGAAACTATTTGAGGTTTAATGCTAACATTTATCCCCACTCCCATTGGAAACCCCCAAGACATTACCATTAGAGCTTTAAGAGCTTTTGAAAAAGCCACCTTGTTTTTGTGTGAAGATACACGAGAGACCAAAAGATTATTACGCATTTTAGAAGAGCGTTTTGAATTCACGTACCCTAGTGAAATGGTTGACTTTTTATCTTTTCATGAACACAATGGAGAAGCACGACTTCAAGAGATAGCTTCACGTTTAGAAAAAGAAGAGGTTGTTTACGTATCAGATGCTGGAATGCCCATCATCTCTGACCCTGGTCAAGTTTTAGTGGCGTATTGTCAAACTGAAAATATTGACTATGATGTACTCCCTGGAGGAACAGCGATGGCTACGGCTTACGCTGCTTCAGGGTTTAAAGAAGGCTCATTTACTTTTTGTGCTTTTCTGCCTCAAAAAGGAGGAGAGCGAACTTCAGCACTCATTGAAGTGATGAACGCGAAGAGCAATACCGTTTTTTATGAAGCTCCTCATCGTATAGAAAAACTGATTGGTGAAATCGTCCATATTGATGCCAAAAGAGAAGTCTTTTTTGCCAAAGAACTTACTAAAAAGTTTCAGAACTATTATAGAGGTTCAGCCAAAGAGATTTTGGAAGCGTTTGAAAATGGCACGATTAATCCCAAAGGTGAGTGGGTCGTGGTGATTAAAGCCAAAGAAGAGGAAGCCAAAGCCTTATATGTAGATGATATTTTAGCTTTTGAGTTGCAACCTAAGGTTAAAGCAAAGTTACTTGCTAAATTAACCAATAAGTCTGTAAAAGAGTGGTATAACGAACTTATTGCCCAATAAATAAGTTAACGTAATGGAAATACAGCAAAAAAAGGGTAAAATCTTTTCATGATTATTTATGGAAAACAGGTCTGTTTACATGCCTTACAAAAGCATTCAGCCAATATTAAAACAGTATACATAGCAAAAAAAGGGATTTTACCACAAAAACTTTTTGAAGCCAATCGCGATAAAATTAAATTTTTAGAAGAGAGATGGGCACAAAAAATGGCTAAAGGTGGGAATCATCAAGGTATTTTACTTGAGATGGAAGCACTAGAACATAGCAATTTAAAGTCTTTAAAACAAGAGCATTTCATCTTAGTTCTCGATGCATTAACCGATACAGGTAACATTGGAGCGATTGTACGTTCAGCCTATGCATTAGGGGTTGATGGTGTTATTGCAACAGGGGTAAAAAATTTACATATTCCAGCCATTGTTCGTACCAGTTCAGGAACCTTGCTCGATATGCCTTTTATGATTGTCCCTAATATTTTAGATGTTTTAAATGAACTTAAACAGGTTGATTTTAAAGTGTATGGTGCTTCGATGGAGGGTGAACAGCTTGATAAATGTCAGTTTGATACAAAAAGGGTACTGGTTTTAGGCTCTGAAGGTGAGGGGCTTTCTAAAAAAGCAAAATCAAAAATAGATGAACTTGTATCCATTGAGATGAAGCATGAGTTTGACTCTCTCAATGTTAGTGCCGCCGCATCAATATTAATTCATAGGATGAGAAATGTTAATTAACGAACTTATAGAAAAAGATGGCATGGAGAGTATCTCTTCAAAAACAAATATCTCAATTGTTAATTTAGAGTACTTAGTTGAGGAGAATTTTGAAAAACTTAACAGAGTAAGGGCATTAGGTTTTCTATTGATTTTTGAGCGTGAATATAAAGATGTTGATGTCTCTGAACTTAGAGAGAAGATTAAAACGTACTATGAAGACAATATTCCTAAAGATGATAAAGTGGTAATGGTTGCGATTGATTCAGTAGAGGGTGGTTTTTCATTTTTTAAACTTTTTATTATTTTATCCATCTTTGCAGGAGGTTTTTATCTTTACAATACAGGTAAATTAAATTCTCTCATAGAACAAGTTGAGGATAAAGAAGATTTTTTTGATGATAAAAAAGCTTTAGAAAATAATATTAGTAATGAAAATGCCAATAAGGTTGTTGTGGGAAAGCCCAATAAGGAGTCTATCACAATTGAGACTCCTGTTGCACCAAAAGAAAAAAATATTGCTTTAAACGATAAAAACAGTACTAATGCCAAAGATATAAAAGCTGTTCAAGCCATGCTACATGTCTCAAAAAAAGAACAAAACCAATCGGTTGTGGAAGCAGTAAAAGAGGTGAGTAAAGAGTTTTTAGCGAAAAATGAAGATGCTACTTTGGCTACCCCTCAAGAGCCTGAAGTTCGTAGTGAAGTAGCCCCTGTAACAACAGTAAACATTACTCCTACACGCGGGATGTTATGGTTTGGCTTCATTAACTTAGAGAACAAAAAACGTAGAGAGTTTATGAAAAAAAGTTCAACTCCTTTTAACATTGCTGATGGTCGATGGTTATTAGTAACAGGGCATGGTTTTTTAGATATTGTTGCTAACGATAGAACTTTGGAAGTAGCCGACAACAAGAAACACTATTTTTACATTGATAGTAGAGAGTTAAAAGAGATAAGTAAACGTGAGTTTAGAGAACTTAATGGAAACAGAGGTTGGTAACTTCTAAATGATAATAAATGAGGATAAGTAATGTTTGATGAAATTCAATTTGAAAAGATAAATAGACTACCAAAATATATTTTTGCTGAGATAAATGATTTGAAAATGGCAGCAAGACGTAATGGTGAAGATATTATAGATTTTTCTATGGGAAATCCAGATGCGAGAACTCCTCAACCTATTATCGACAAACTCTGTGAAACTGCCCAACGTGATAAAACACATGGATACAGTGCGAGTAAAGGTATCTATAAACTGCGTCTTGCCATGACCAATTGGTACAAAAGAAAGTACAATGTTGAGCTTGACCCCAACACTGAAGTGGTAGCAACCATGGGAAGTAAAGAGGGCTATGTCCATTTGGTTCAAGCCATTACCAACCCTGGTGATGTTGCCATTGTTCCTGATCCAACTTATCCAATTCATTCTCAAGCATTTATTTTAGCAGGAGCGAATGTTGAGAAGATGGAGCTTAAGTTTGATGAAGAGAATTTTGAAGTGGATGAAGAGCAGTTTTTTAATGACTTAAATAATGCCCTTGATAACTCTTTGCCTAAGGCAAAATTTTTGGTTTTAAATTTTCCGCATAACCCTACTACGGCTACGGTTACACCTGAGTTTTATGAAAAAGTTGTTGCATTAGCCAAAGAGAAACGTTTTTATATTATTTCAGACATTGCTTATGCAGATATTACTTTTGATGGGTACGCAACCCCCTCTATCTTAGAAGTTGAGGGTGCAAAAGATGTGGCAGTTGAAGCTTATACTATGTCCAAATCTTACAACATGGCAGGTTGGCGTGTTGGTTTTGTCTGTGGTAACAAAAAGCTCATTGGAGCATTACAAAGCATTAAATCTTGGTTAGACTATGGTATGTTTACCCCTATTCAAGTAGCAGCAACGGTCGCTCTTGATGAACATCATTATGTGCCAGATGAGCAGATTATCCCGCTTTATCAGAAGCGACGTGATGTTATGTTACAAGCATTTGAGAATGCAGGGTGGCATATGGGGAAACCAAGTGCGAGTATGTTTATTTGGGGTAAGATTCCTAAAAGCTGTCAAGCAATGGGAAGTTTAGAGTTTTCAAAAAGATTATTGACCGAAGCTGGAGTAGCAGTAAGCCCAGGGATTGGTTTTGGTAAATATGGTGATATGTATGTGCGTATCGCACTCATTGAAAATGAGAACAGAATTCGTCAAGCAGCGAGAAATGTGAAGCGATTTCTAAAAAAAGTTGAAACTGAAAACAACGCAATAGAAGCGCAATCAAAGGAGAGCTAGATGGTAAGTATAGGCATACTTGGAGTAGGAACAGTAGGGGCGAGTGTTGCGAACATTTTAGAGCAAAATGCTGACATTTTAGAAGCCAGAGCGGGTAAAAAAATTGTCGTTAAGCATGGCGTAGTCAAAAACATGGGTAAAGAGAGAGGTGTAAACATTACGCTTTCTGATAATCCAGCAGATATTATAGATGACCCCGAAATTGACATTGTAGTCGAGCTAATGGGTGGGGTTGAAGAGCCTTATGCACTAGTCAAAAAAGCCTTAGAAAATGGCAAAGCTGTAGTCACCGCCAACAAAGCACTTTTGGCTTACCATCGTTATGAACTTCAAACCATTGCAGGAGATATTCCTCTAATGTATGAAGCAAGTACCGCAGGGGGAATTCCTATCATCGGAGCATTGCGTAGTGGATTAGCTGCCAATCATATCGAGTCCATTCAAGGGATAATGAACGGTACAACAAATTATATGCTTACCAAGATGATTAATGAGGGTGCATTATATGATGAGATTTTAAAAGAAGCCCAAGAGTTAGGGTACGCAGAAGCTGACCCAACCTTTGATGTGGGTGGATTTGATGCTTCTCATAAATTACTTATCTTAGCGAGTATCGCCTATGGGATTGATGCTAAACCTGAAGATATTCTCATTGAGGGGATTGAAAACATTACGGCTACTGATGTTGATTTTGCCAAAGAGTTTGGCTATGAGATTAAATTGCTTGGAATTGCAAAAAAAACAGAATCAGGGGTAGAGCTTCGTGTTCATCCAACCATGATTCCTGCAACAAGCATGATTGCCAAAGTAGATGGGGTCATGAATGCCGTCTCTGTAGTGGGTGATCGTGTAGGTGAAACGATGTACTATGGACCAGGTGCTGGAGGTGATGCAACTGCTTCGGCTGTTATTGCAGATATTGTGGACATAGTTCGTGGAAATGGTGGACCAATGTTGGGCTATAAAAAAGGCTTAGAAGGGGGAGGATTAGAACTTCTTCCTGAAGAGGAGATTGTCACACACTATTACCTACGTATGGAAGTTGATGACCAATCAGGTGTCTTGGCTAAAGTAACCAATGAGCTTGATGGATTTGGTATTTCCATTGAGTCAATGTTACAAAAGCCTCATGTAGAAGATGGTCACGTTAAACTACTTTTTACCACGCATGAGTGTCAAGAAGCTAAGATTCAAGAAGCGATGCTAGCATTTAAGAAGCTTGATTGTGTTCATGGTGAGATTGCGATGATGAGAATTGAAAAGTAGGGCTTTCTATGAAAAAAATATTACTATTAGGAGTGCTTTTAGGGGTGTTGAGCTTTACACTTTTAGATGCAAAAGAAGAGCAAAAAAAACTAAGCCCTATGGATGTCTATAAGCATATGGTAATGGTATTGTCAGACACTTGGTATCTCTCTGAAGAGAAAAAGCAAATTGACACCACTGGAGCATATAAAAATAAAGCGATAGCCCATTTGGTGGGAAATGATGAAGCGATAGGGACACAATATAAGGTGATAGGACGAGGTGCAACCTTAGAAGAAATTCTACTACCTGATACCATGAAATCTATGGTAACCATGTATCACTGTAACTCCTATACAAACTGTACAGAGCTAAGAGCGACACACTATTGTGCCAAACAAAATCAACCAGAGTTTTTGTTAAATTTAGACGAGACAACAGAAAACAAATTTGTTTTTGATTGTAATATGAAAACAGAGTTATGTAATTCAGCTGAAGACCATATTCATAAAATCATACTTGAACTCTCTGATGAAGATGACCATTTAAAAGCCTCTTATCTGGCATGGAAAGATAAAAAATTACGTAAAAAACACTCTATTTATCATTTTGATAGGATGTAACAATATTTTGTTACATCTTAATTGTTAACTTCCTTGAGATGCGTAATCAAAATCTAAAATAATTTCATCGCCTACTTGATATTCCATTCCATCTAGAGCAGATTCAACCTCTTCTCTGATGGCTTTATAGAAGATAATATTTAAGGGGTAAACATAGTTAATTAAGGCACTCTCTAACTTTTTAGTATAGTTTTAAGTAAGGAACTTTTCTTTTGCATTTTGTATTTTTTTGTCTGTACGTGGTATAATCACTCATTCCATAATAAACCCTTTATCTTGGTTAGTGGGTCTTTT
>Ga0256840_1001416_pt1 | contig 22594 bp, 15 predicted proteins | sample 355202metaG_FD_185969 | JGI IMG/M metagenome (GOLD analysis project Ga0256840, IMG submission 185969) | Hydrothermal vent microbial communities from Mid Atlantic Ridge, Atlantic Ocean - 355-202 | ecosystem: Environmental > Aquatic > Marine > Hydrothermal vents | place: Atlantic Ocean: Mid...
GTAAGAATCCTTCCGATCCCTTATCCCCTTTTCACAAAATATTACATACCTCGTTTGTAAGGGGATGCAAAACTAATAAGATTTTTTTACTTTGCAAATATCTATGCGAAAATAATTTGATTATTTTTGATTTATCTCAAATACATCCCTAAATATATGCTCTTGGTGGTTTCTTTTGTGAAATTTTTTTTGAAAAATATATTTGTTAGAAAACTTATGACAAAATTATCATGTGCTTTTTCTGTTATTTAAGCAATAGTATTAATGCAATACAAATATCTAATCTCGCATAATCGTTTCTCTTCGATCAGGACCAATAGATATGATGTTAATGGGGGTCTTTAACTCTTTCTCCAGAAAGCTAATGTAGGTAGTCAATTCCTCTGGTAAAGAATCGACATTATTACAGTGTGCTAAACTTTGATTCCAACCTTTAAAGGTTTTGTATATAGGGGTTAGGTTTTCGTTAGAGACATCAAATGGCAAGTTGTCTGTGATGGTGCCATCACTCAGTTTAAATTGGGTGCAAACCTTGATTTCTTCAAAAATATTTAAAACATCTGCTTTCATCATAAAAAGCTGTGTAACACCATTTATCATGATGGTATATTTTAGGGATGGCAAATCTAACCAGCCACATCTCCTAGCACGCCCAGTGGTTGCCCCAAACTCATTGCCTTCTTTTTGCATTCTTTCGCCCACCTCATCAAATAGCTCTGTCGGGAAGGGACCGCTACCTACTCTTGTACAATAAGCCTTAAATACGCCAAAGACTTCACCAATTTTGCTTGGAGCAACTCCCAAGCCTGTACAGGCGCCTGCTACCATTGTGTTTGAACTAGTAACAAAAGGATAGCTTCCAAAGTCAACGTCTAACAATGAGCCTTGTGCGCCTTCTGCCAGTATAGGCTCGTCAGCATCCAAAGCATCATTAATAACATACTCGGAATCTACTAGCGTAAATTCTTTTAAATATTCAACAGCATCAAAAAAAGCGGCATCTGATTCTGCAAGATGGTAATCAAAATCATAAAACTTCAAAATTGACTTGTGAGATTTCACTAATTTATCATATTTTCTTTTAAAGGAGTCGGATAAAATATCGCCGACACGCAATCCTAGTCGCGCTACTTTGTCCTGATACGTCGGTCCTATTCCTTTTTTGGTTGAGCCAATTTTATCCTTTCCTTTTGACTCTTCATATGCCTCATCTAACAGCCGGTGCGTTGGGAGAATAAGTTGTGCTTTTTTAGAAATAAACAAATTAGCACGAACATTCAGGTCAAACTTGTTCAACGCTTCGATTTCTTTCCTGAAAATTACCGGGTCTAGTACCACGCCATTTCCAACAATATTTTTGATGTCTTTTCTAAAAATTCCTGAGGGAATTTGATGAAGTACATGTTTTATGCCATCGAACATTAAAGTGTGTCCCGCATTTGGACCTCCTTGAAATCTAGACACGACCTTATACTTTGGTGCCAAATAATCTACAATCTTTCCTTTTCCTTCATCGCCCCATTGCAGGCCTAACAAAACATCTACTTTCATGTTAACTCTCTTTTAATACTTTAATTGCTTCTTCTTTTGTGTCTGCTATCGTAAATATAGCATTCAATTTTGTAATGATTAATAGTTTTTTTACCTGTTCCGAAGGGTTTATTAAAACTAATTCGCCTCCTTTATTTCTGAACTTTGTTAAAATAGTAATGAGTACACCAATGCCACTACTATTAATATAGCGTACCTTGGATATATCTATGGCACACAGAATAACTGCTTCCTCAATTTTATCAGTTACTAACTCCAATAATTCCAGCCCATTATTCTCCCCTATCAAATCTCCTTCAAAATTTAATAGCAATATCCCCTTCTTTACGTCATGTGTGTACTTCATTTTTGGCTTTTCAATTTTGCTTGACAATCACCGCAAACCCCATAAAGGTTTAATGAGTGGTGCAATATTTCAAAATTTAATAGCTCACCTACCATTGTTTGTATATTATGTATTCTTGGATCACAGAATTCCACCACCTTATGGCATTCGGTACAAATAAGATGGTCGTGTTGCTTATACCCATATGATTTTTCATACTGTGCGAGGTTTCTGCCAAACTGGTGTTTACTAACCAAATCACATTCTACCAACAGGTCCAAGCTATTATAAACAGTTGCCCTGCTCACTCGGTAATTTTTATTTTTCATACTGATATAGAGTGACTCCACATCAAAATGCCCGTCTCGATTATATATCTCTTCTAAAATTGCAAATCGCTCCGGCGTTTTCCTCAGTCCTTTATTCTCTAAATATGCTGTGAAAATCTTTTTTACCTCTAAAAACAAATTTTGTTTTGTTGCCATTTTATATTGATAAATTATCTTTTGCAAATATAGCTATAAAGTGAAGTATTGAAATTCTATTTCAATAAATATTACTGCACATCATATCTAATAATATTAACTATCCCCTGTACTTTTTCTAGCCTTCTGATTAGTAAATCTAAGTGTTTGGTATCATTGATGTAAAGTTTAATACTTCCATCAAAAATTCCAGTATCAGTGTCAATAGCAATGCTACTCATATTAACTTTCAGCTCACTGGAGATTACGTTGGTAATATCGTTAATTAGCCCAACTCTGTCTGTACCAATTATTTTTAATCCAATTTGAAATGCTGTTTCCTTTTTAGACGCCCACTGTGCTTTCACGATTCTGTAGCCATAATGCGACATTAACTCTACGGCATTTGGGCAGGAGGTACGGTGAATTTTTATACCCTCATTGACTGTTACAAAACCAAAAACGGCGTCACCTGAAATAGGATTGCAACACATCGCCAAGATATAATCGAGTGTATCCATATCCTCTCCTATAAAAAGCACATCCTGTTTTTTCCCCTTTATTTTAGAAATTTCACTTACAAAAGTCTTTGCATCAGAAATTTTACCTTTCGACCCAGACTTATACTTTGCCCTTACTGCTTTGAATGCTTTAATATTTTTAGCATCAAGTTTTCCATTGGCGATTCCGCTATACAAATCACTTATTGTTTTGACATCAAAGTATGCCCTCAACTGATCTAATGATTCTTGGTTAGGTGTTATTTTAAGTTGCCTAAATTTTCGATAGATAGTTTCTTTGCCTTCCGAAGAAGCCAATTTCAACTCCTCTCTTAGTAATTCTTTTATTTTTGATCTTGCCTTTGAGGTTTTGACATATTGCAGCCATCCTTCATTTGGCTTTTGCTTAACTGACGTTAATATTTCAACCTGATCTCCATTATTCAGAATGTGATTGATGGGAACAAGTTTAGAGTTTACCTTAGCGCCGAGGCAATGTTGTCCTACTTCGGTATGAATTTCAAAGGCAAAATCAAGTGCTGATGCGCCATGTGGCAAGGTTTTTAATTCCCCCTCAGGGGTGAACACAAACACCTCGTCACTAAAAAGGTTTGATTTGAAATCATCTACAAACTCAATGGCAGATGCATCATTCTCTTCAAGAAGTTGCCGGACTTTAGTAATCCATTGCTCCAATCCTGATTCCGGTTTGGCACTATCGTCTTTATATTTCCAATGTGCAGCATATCCTTTCTCTGCAATTTCATCCATGCGCTTGGTTCTTATCTGTACCTCTACCCACTGCCCGTTGTCGCTCATTACCGTAGTGTGCAATGACTCATATCCGTTTGATTTTGGCGTGCTTACCCAATCTCGTAATCGATCAGGATTCGGCTTATAAAAATCTGTGACAATGGAATACACTCTCCAACAATCTGCTTTTTCCTCTTCGTAATCTGAGTTGACAATAATCCTCACCGCAAACAAATCAAACACCTCCTCGAAAGGAATGTCCTGCGTTTTCATTTTGTTCCAAACCGAATGAATTGACTTTGGGCGTCCTTTGATTTCAAAATCTAGGTTAAGTGCTTTAAGCTCATTTTGAATTGGCTTAATGAATTTTCGTATAAACCGATCTCTAGCATCTTTAGAGCCTGCTATTTTATTCACTATTTCTTTATAGTCTTCTTTTTCAAAATACTTCAAGTGCAAATCCTCTAGCTCAGATTTTATAGCATATAATCCTAAACGATGTGCGAGCGGCGCATACAAATACATGGTTTCCGAAGCAATTTTGAGTTGCTTATTTCGCGGCATGCTTTCGAGTGTTCGCATGTTATGCAACCTGTCAGCAAGTTTTATCAAAATCACCCTGACATCATGCGAAAGGGTTAATAGCATTTTTCTGAAATTTTCCGCCTGTTGCGAACTCCCGTATTCAAATGCTCCTGCAATTTTTGTAAGCCCATCAATAATTAATGCCACTCGGTCACCAAATTCCCTTTTGACATCTTCTACTTCCATCTCCGTATCCTCCACCACATCATGGAGCAACGCCGAAACAATTGCAGTCGTGCCAAGTCCAATTTCCTCCACGCAGATTTGAGCCACTGCCACAGGATGTAAAATGTATGGCTCTCCCGACTTTCTACGCATTTCTTTATGCGCTTCAAGCGATGTGTTAAATGCCTTTTTTATAATTTTGGCGTCGTTGTCCTTTAGGAACGGCTTGGAGTGCCTTAGCAACTTTCTGTATTTGTTAAGGATGAGTTTTTTTTCTGCTTCTACATCTATCGCTTCCATACCGAGAAGGTGTTCTATTTTACAATATATTATGAGGCTAATTTAATATTAGAATCCAAATTCTAATATCGCATTAGTTTGGAGATCCCTGCCTTCGCAGGAATGACATTTAGTATACTTTTTATCCTCTAAACTATAACCCCCTGATTAATAAAAAATATCAAGCTAAAGGTAAAACATCTTTTTTAAAAAATACGTTGCAACTTCTAATTAATTATATACTTTTGCACTTCCAAATGCGGGTGTGGCGAAATTGGTAGACGCACTAGACTTAGGATCTAGCGCTGTGAGGCGTGGGGGTTCGAGTCCCTTCACCCGCACTATTAAAACCCTCGGACACGATGATACTCATTGGGAACGGGGGTTTTTACTTTAATTATTTACAATAAAAAATTCTTTGGTTTTGAATATAGTACTAGACAAAAAATCGGCAACAGAAGGTTCAATTAGGGTTTCTTTGAAAGAGGAAGATTATCAATCACTAGTTGATAAAAAAATAAAGGAACATAGCAAAAAAGCACAAGTGAAAGGCTTTAGGCAAGGGAAAGTCCCCGTTTCTTATATTCAAAAAATGTATGGAAAGTCGATTTTGGTAGAAGAAATAAACCACCTGCTTTCTAAATCTCTGACTGATTATATCAAAGAAAATAAGCTGAATATATTGGGTGACCCACTCCCTGATTTGGAAAAATCGCAAGCAATTGACTGGGATACGCAGAAAGATTTTGACTTCGACTACAAAATTGGGATGGTGGATGACTTCAAATTGGATTTAGCTGCTAAAATAACCAAATACGAAATCCTTGTTGATGACAAAGCGGTTCAAAAAACTATTGCGGATTTAAAAAAGCAGTTTGGCACCATGACCAATCCTGAAAAAAGTGAAGATGGCGATTCTCTTTTCGGAACGTTGAAGCAAGTGGGTGGTGATTTTGAACAAGACTTGTTGCTTGAAATTGATGACCTCGAGAAGAAAGAAAAGAAAGGCTTTATTGGCATCAGCAAAGAAGCAACTGTCAAATTTGATTTGCTTAAAGCGATAAAAGATACCCACAAACTCAGTCATGCATTGAACAAAAGTGAAGAGGAGACTAAGGCATTGGAAGGTGCGTTTGAGTTCACAGTAAAAAATGTAAACAGAAAAGTAGATGCGGAAATCAATCAAGAATTTTTTGACAGGGTTTTTGGGAAAGATACTGTGACAGATGAAAAAGCATTTACCGAAAAGGTGAAAGCTACCATCTCTGAAAATTATGTCAGAGAAAGCGATATGTTTTTAGACCACAGTATAAGAAAGCAGTTTGTGGAAAACACGAAAATGACCTTGCCCGATGAATTTCTTAAAGACTGGCTTTTTGTTTCAAACGAAGGGAAAATCACCAAAGAGATTATAGACAAGGAATATGACATGTATGCCACTGACTTAAAATGGACAATCATCCAAAACAAGATCAGTGAAGACAATGAAATCAAAGCGGAACACGAAGATGTGATTGCTACTACCAAGACAATGATTAGGGCACAACTGCAACAATCAGGCATGGCTGGGCAAATGGAAGACAGCCTAGATATGTTTGTTGATAATTACCTGAAAGGTGAAAATGGCAATAATTATATGAAGGTTTTTGAGCAGGCTAGAAACGAAATGGTATTGGCTTTTGTAAAGGAGAAAATAAAGGTTACTACTAAGAAGGTGGATATGGAGAAGTTTAAGGGGATTGTTTCTAAGTAGTTTATAAAGTGTAAATAACTTCCCCAAATAACAGGGCACTATTTAGGCTTATCAAAAGCTCAGAGTCCCTTGCAGGAGACGCTGAGCGAGGTTATGCTTGATATAAAATACTAATTTCTTCGTTACGCTCGCACAGAAAAACAATCATTTACCGTAGTAAACTCTTGATTTTCTGCACTTCACAAGCCTCGAACTTAGCATTTTCTACCTAAGCACTTCTAGGATAAGTTTTCTTTCGAAAATTAATTATTTTTTAAGAACCCTTCAAAAATTAAATCAGAATTAAACATTACATGGAAGTCCTTTTTACAAGGACTTTTTTTACTTTTACATGAAATTTAAAAACAAAGGAAAATGTTTGATAAAGAACTAAGCAAAGAAGAATTTAGAAAATATGCCATCAAGGGACAGGGAATAAGTGGCACTGCGTTTGACCAATATACGCAAACCGTTGAAAATATGACACGTGCGGTAATCGAAGAAAGACCTACTAATTTCCGTGAGATTGATGTGTTTTCTAGGCTCATCATGGATAGAATTATATTTTTAGGGATGGGTATTGATGATAATATTTCCAATATCATTACCGCACAATTATTATTTTTAGAATCGGTAGATGCCAACCGTGACGTACTTTTATACGTCAATAGTCCTGGAGGGTCAGTGATGGCTGGACTGGGGATATACGATACCATGAATTATATCAACCCAGAGGTAGCTACAATCTGTACAGGAATGGCCGCTTCGATGGGTGCTGTTTTGCTTGCTGGTGGTGCTAAAAACAAAAGATCTGCTTTACCGCATTCCAGAGTAATGATTCATCAGCCATCTGGTGGCATGCAAGGGCAGTCTAAAGACATGGAGATTTCTTTGAAGTTGATTATGTCTTTGAAAAAAGAATTATACGATATATTAGCCGAACACAGCGGAAAAACGTATAAGCAAATTGAAAAAGACTCTGATAGAGATTATTGGATGACTGCGGCAGAGGCCAAAGCATACGGATTGATTGATGAGGTTTTGATTAAGAAAGCGAAGAGTTAAGTTTTAAAAAGTACAAAGTATTATGTAGAAGCGCCGAACTTTAAGGCTTAGTACATTATACTTGAGACTTAGTACATTAAACAAAAAAAATATGTCAGAAGTAACCTGCTCATTTTGTGGAAGAAATAAAAAAGATGTCGATTTGATGATTTCCGGAATTCAGGCGCACATTTGTAATGTTTGTATCAGTCAGGCACAGCAAATTCTGGATGAAGAAAAAAAACCTGCCGTTGGTAAAGACACTCCTGATTTTAATTTACTCAAGCCGAAAGACATGAAGGCTCACCTAGACCAATTTGTGATTGGACAGGATGAAGCAAAAAAAGTAATTTCTGTGGCGGTGTACAACCATTACAAAAGATTGGGGCAGCGCAAAAATGATGATGATGTGACGATTGAAAAATCCAATATCATCATGGTAGGTGAGACTGGAACTGGTAAAACATACTTAGCCAAAACCATCGCTAAAATATTACAAGTACCATTTTGCATTGCCGATGCTACGGTCTTAACTGAGGCTGGTTATGTAGGCGAAGATGTAGAAAGTATTCTCACTAGACTGTTGCAAGCGGCTGATTATGATGTGAAAGCAGCGCAGAAAGGCATTGTTTATATCGATGAACTGGATAAAATTGCTCGTAAATCTGACAACCCATCCATCACTAGGGATGTAAGTGGAGAAGGAGTGCAGCAGGCGCTTTTGAAATTATTGGAAGGTACGGCAATCAACGTACCGCCACAGGGAGGACGTAAACATCCTGACCAAAAAATGATCAGTGTTGACACTGAAAATATTCTATTTATCTGCGGTGGCGCATTTGATGGCATCAGCAGAAATATCGCTTCTAGGTTAAATACCAAACCGATTGGTTTTGCTTCTAAAAAAGATGATGTGGTTGTTGACAAAGAAAATATGCTGCAGTACGTTACTGCGCTAGATCTAAAATCTTATGGTTTAATTCCTGAGTTGATTGGCAGGTTGCCAGTGTTGACATTCCTAAATCCGCTTGATGAAAGTGCCTTAAAACAAATATTAACGGAACCAAAAAATGCGCTGACCAAGCAATACACCAAGTTGTTTGACATGGAGCATATCAAACTAGAGGTGAAAGAAGATGCGTTGGACTACATCGTAGAAAAAGCGATGGAATACAAGCTAGGGGCAAGGGGATTGCGCTCAATATTTGAAGCAATTGTCACCGATGCGATGTTTGAATTACCTTCACAACCGATGGTTAAAAAACTGGTCATTGATAAGGCGTATGCCGAAGGACAGTTTGATAAATCTAAGTTTAAGAAGTTGCGGGTGGCTTAGGGTTATATAGGACGTAGGACGTTTGGTGGAAATTCCTTTACTTATGTGGATTTCATACTGGTATGCTAACAATTAGAGAAACAGAATACACAAGTCAAGAACATGCCGCACTTGCTTTTTCAAGATTAACTTGGGCAGTGGATGAAGTAGATGGTCTTCCTGCCATTCAAACTGTAGAGATGGGTAAGGATTTAGTTGGGATACTTGATAAGGAAGAAATGGCGTTTACGCTAATGTTTCCAAAGCAATTGTTTTACCTAATAGACTTTCAGGTAATTGCACTAGGGAATATCAAACTACGAGGAGAAACAAGCATTATTAACATAAAAGTTAAACTCGGCTGGGGGACACTGTTACATATTGTTTTTTTATATGCAGTTAGTGCATTACTGATATTTGTATTGACCGCTGAATTCAATATTGAAGCAATTTTTAAAATTTTACTACTTTCTCTTCCTCCAGGAATGGCAACTTGGTGGTCGTATAAAAAGCTTAATCTAATGGAAAGTAAAGTTGAAGAATTGTTTAATGTTGGTTAAGGGTTCAAAATATGAAAAATAAAATAGCATTAGTAACTGGCGGAACATCAGGCGTAGGATTATCCATCGTCAGGGAATTAGTCAAGAATAACTTTGATGTATTTTTTATTGGCACCAACAAGGAAAGAGGTAGGGAGATTGAAATAGCATTGAACAACCGTGGCAACACGAAAAATAAATTTATAGCACTAGAGCTTAGTAATATTAACGAGGTACATGCATTTGCAAATCAATTTAAAAGTAAAGTACCACAATTGGATTTGTTACTGAATGTAGCTGGTGTCATGCTCCCCAGTAGACAGGAAACAGCAGAAGGATTAGAGAAAACATTCGCCATTGGTTATTTGAGTGCTTTTATCCTTTGCAATGCTTTTATTCCACTACTCGAAAAAGGGAATCAATCTAGAATCATCAATGTGAGTGGCGGTTCTTCGCAGGTATTGAAAGCAAATCTAGATTTCGATAATTTGAATTTTGAGAAAAATTATAGCGGGTTCAGAACCGCCATTGCGACGGTGCATGCCAAAACAGTGTTGACGCAAATACTCTCCGAAAAATTAAAAGGTAAGAATATTGATGTGAATGCTTTTCATCCTGGTACGGTAAAATCTGATTTAACAAGGAATATACATTTTCTACTAAAAGGACTTGCTAGGATTGCTACCTTTTTTATGGCTAGCAAGTCTAAAAATGGTATTTATGTGAGCCTTTCTAATGAGATAGCAGGAACAACAGGGCAACTCTTTGTCAACAAAAAACCAACACCTTTGCGATTTGATAAAGTGTATAAAGAGAAGCTTTGGGAAGTGACGGAGGGAATTGTTGAGAAAATTTTGTTGAAAAATTAGTTTTTCATTCCTCTCAATTTTTGAAAATGGGATTAGCGTTCTATAAAACAAAAAGAGACGCCTAAAACAAGTTACTGTTTTAGGCGTCTCTAAGCGAAATGATTAAAAGAAAATTTTCTACGAAACCAACTCGACACTTCTATTAATAAAGTCAGTCAGGTCTTTTCCTGATAGCATATTTTGTGAAAGCATTGCCAAGTCATATGTTTGTTTGGCGAGCTTCAATTTATTCTCTTCTTTTTTAGCTTTCAAGATTTTGCCTGCAATTGTATGGTTCGTATTGATGGCTACATTATAAGTATCTGGCATATTGCCCATCATTGCCATGCCACCACCGCCCATTGCGGACATATCCTTCATTCTTCGCATAAACTCAGGCATCGTGATGGTTACAGGTAATTCATCTGGCGAAAGTGACTGCATGTCCAGCACCATGTCCTTTCTACCAATTGCTTTTTCAAAAACTGCTTTTAGTTTTTCTTGATCTGCTTCAGACAGCACACTTTCCGTCTTCTCATCCTTGTCAATCAACTTATCTATTGTATCTGCATCTACTCGTTTCAGACTCGTTTTCTCAAGTTTCTGCTCAAGCATATTCACAAAATGATTGTCAAGCGGCCCATCCATAGTTAACACGTCATACGAACGTTTTTTGGCAGATTGGATATAAGCATCTTGTTTGCCCATATCATTGGCATATAGATATACTAAGCTTTTATCCTTATCTGTCTGGTTAGTTTCTGTGTGCTTTTTATATTCGTCAAATGTGAAAAGTTTATCATCGGCGTTTTTCAACAAGCAAAAGTCTTTCGCTTTTTCATAAAATTTTTCATCACTGACCATTCCGTATTTTATAAACAAACCTATGTCATCCCATTTCTCTTCATATCCTTTTCTGTCTTTTTTGAAAAGCTCATTCAGTTTGTCCGCCACCTTTTTAGTGATATATGAGTTAATCTTTTTGACCGCTCCGTCGGCTTGTAAAAAACTACGAGACACATTCAACGGAATGTCCGGAGAGTCAATTACGCCATGCAGCAACATCAAAAATTCAGGGACAATCTCTTTTACCTCATCGGTAATGAATACTTGTCTAGAATAAAGCTGAATTTTATTTTTCTGAACTTCGAAATCATTTTTGATTTTAGGGAAATATAAAATTCCTGTCAGGTTAAAAGGATAATCCACATTGAGGTGAATCCAAAATAATGGCTCTTCTGAAAATGGGTGCAGCTCTCTGTAGAAATTCAGGTAATCTTCATCTTTTAATTCTGACGGCTGCTTTGTCCAAAGAGGCTGTGTATTGTTAATAATATTATCCTTCTGAATAGTTTTAAACTTCGGCTTACCATCTTTGTCTTTTCCATCTTCTACGCTTTCATCCTTTGTTCCAAACTTAATTTCTACAGGCAAAAACTTGCAATACTTATCAAGAATTCCTTGAAGTTTCCCTTGGTTCAAAAACTCTGCAGAGTCATCGTTGATATGTAAAACAACATCTGTTCCTTGCGTTTTTTTCTTGCTGCTGCTAATCTCGTATGAGGTACTTCCGTCACAAACCCACTTCACCGCTTCGCTATCCTTGGTGTATGACTTAGAAATAATCTCGACATTATCTGCCACCATGAATGACGAATAAAAACCCATTCCAAATTTACCAATGATTTCATTGGCATCTTTAGAGTCCTTGAATTTCTCAACAAATTCACTCGCTCCCGAAAAAGCAATTTGATTAATATACTTTTTAATCTCCTCTGCTGTCATTCCTATTCCCTTATCACTGATGGTGATGGTTTTTTTCTTTTCGTCAAAACTCACGGCCACTGTCAAATCTCCCAACTCTTCTTTCACCTCTCCTAATGCTGATAGTCTTTTTAGTTTTTGAGTCGCATCCACCGCATTTGATATCAACTCTCTCAAGAAAATCTCATGGTCAGAGTATAAAAACTTCTTAATGATGGGAAATATATTTTCAGTGTGTATCGAAATTGAACCTTTTTCTTTCATGTGTTTATATAATTAATTGATTTTTTTTAGACTTTGATTGTGAAAAGCATATTTCAAATACCATTCCAACCTGAATATGCTGACGAATGGTTACTAAAGTAAAAATCTGCGTGACAGGATGGCAGCTTTTCAGTCGGTAGTGCTCAGTCTACAGTTGGCGGTACTCAGTCTACAGTCAGCAGTACCCCGTTGGCAGTCTACAGTGGCAGTCAACTTTTTACAAATATTTCTTACATCGTTATGAATGGTTATTTTTTGATACTATTAATTCAATAAACAGTGCTTAATTCACTAATGATAAGAGAGATATAAACTAAAATTTTTTAACAATGCGAAAGTTTGCACTACTACTAAGCGTCATTACTATTTTTACATTGAGCGCTTACCTTACTGAAGTAAAAGAAAATGACCCAGATATCGCTGTAAATATGGAAACAGCAGAAAAACCTGTTGAGGGCATTAAAGTAATTGAGCCTCAAAAACTTTTTGGAATCGTGATTGATTCTTTAAAAATTAAGGAAGAGGTCATCCAAAAGAATCAAAATATTTCTGAGATTTTAACCTCATACGATGTTTCACAGGTCAAAATCAATAAACTGGCAGAGGCGTCAAGGGAGGTTTTTGATGTAAGGAAGCTTGCTACTAATAAAAAATACACGCTGATTTATGATGAAGTACCTGAAATCAAGTTAAAGGCAATGATTTATGAACCTAATGCTATCGATTATGTTGTTTTCAATTTCGAGAATGAGGTTTCGGTAGAGATGAAGCATAAAGAAGTGACAACTGTAGCGCGAAGTATTGCAGGCGTTATCCAATCATCATTATCGCAAACAATGGAAGAGTTACACATGAGTCCACAGCTCACCAATAGATTTGTGGATGCTTTTGCATGGCAAGTTGATTTTCAGCGTTTACAAGTAGGAGATAAATTTAAGTTGATATTTGATGAAAAACAAGTAGCGGGTAAAACAGTAGGTATTGGAGAAATAAAAGGAATCTTTTTTGAGCATTATGGCAATGAGTTTTATGCTGTTCCATATGACCAGGGCGATGGCACTGAGTTTTTTGATGAAGAAGGGGAAAGCTTAAGAAAAGCATTGTTAAAATACCCATTAGAATTTACACGAATCAGTTCAAGGTATTCAGGCAGGAGATTTCATCCTGTACAAAAAAGATACAAGGCACACAGAGGCACTGACTTTGCTGCACCTAGAGGTACGCCAATTCGGTCGGTAGGAGAAGGAATTGTGCTAGAAGCGCGATACAGCAAGTACAACGGGAATTATGTGAAGATTAGACATAACTCCACTTATACTACGCAATATTTGCACATGTCTAAAATTACATCGGGCATCAAACCTGGCATGAAAGTAAAGCAGGGACAAACAATTGGTCATGTTGGCAGTACGGGTCTAGCCACAGGCGCTCATTTATGTTATCGATTCTGGAAGAGTGGCGTACAAATTGATGCTTTAAAAGTAGACTTACCATCTGCTGCACCAATTAAAAAAGAGCACCTCGCAAGATTCCAATCAACGAGAAGAAGAATCATCAAAATGCTTAATGATATTGAATTTAAAGAAAATGGTGTTCCATTGATTGCTACCAATAAATTTGTGAAAACAACAAACCTTTAAGTTTCATAAACTTTAAAACCAAAACATTCGTTCCTTAATAAGAACGTCATAATCCGTCAATTGGCGGATTCTTTTTTGCTTTTTACTATTACAAACCTGAATGGATTTCAAAAAGTCGCTATTGTATTTAGCTTTATTTTTTAGCTGCTCGGCACAGGCACAAAAGGTGGGGCTTGTATTGAGCGGTGGCGGTGCGAAAGGACTGGCGCACATCGGCGTACTCAAAGCCCTTGAGGAAAATGGTATACCAATAGATTATGTGGTCGGCACTTCCATGGGTGGTGTCATCGGTGGATTTTATGTTGCAGGCTATTCCCCTGAAGAAATTGAAATTATTGCTACCAAAGAGAATTTTCAAGACTGGGTGCGAGGGACGCTAAATAAAGAATACACCTACTTTTACTCTAAAAAAGAGCCTGACGCTTCATTTTTTAATGTGGATTTATTTGTTGACTCAACTTTTAATACCACACTAAACACAAATATTGCGAGCGACTTGGCGCTCAATTATATATTGGCTGAGTTTTTAGCACAGGCCTCGGTACGGGCTAATAATAATTTCGATAGTTTGTTTATACCATATAGAGCCGTTGCCGCCGAGGTTTTCACACAAACAGAAACAATACTTAAAAAAGGAGACCTTCAAAAGGCCACAAGGGCAACAATGACGGTACCGTTATTTTATAGGCCTATTAAAATAGATAATAAGTATATGTTTGATGGAGGGATTTACAATAATTTTCCTGTTGACGTGGTCATCAATGAATTCAATCCCGATGTGGTAATCGGTGTGAATGTCTCCAGCAAAAAATTTAAAACATATCCATACGATACGGATGAGCAACTTTTATCAGAATCATTCTCCCTCGTTTTTACCAATAAAGGAGACCCCTCGCGCGTGCCTGACAATGGTATTTATATAGAACCCAATTTGCAGGAATTTTCTAGTTTAGAATTTCATAGCGTTGAACGTATTATTGATAGCGGATATGTGAAGACCATGGAACTCATGCCCAAAATAAAGGCAGCTATAACGAGCAGAAGGAATTCAAAGCAAGTTACCCAACAGCGAAAATCATTTAAACAGACAATCAGACCTTTAAAATTTGGTGATATTTCCATTATTGGGTGCAATTCCTATCAAACAAGATATATAACCAAGACCTTTGACAAAAAACGTCCTCTGAGTATAAGCGATATCAAGGCTGGTTATTATAAGCTTGTATCAGAAAATTATTTTAAAAACGTCATTCCAAATATTATTTATAATAAAGAAACTGGGCTATATGACTTTGAAATCCAATCAGCACAAAAAGAGTTTGTTAAAATGTCACTTGGTGGAAATTTAGCGACAAGAAATATCAGTCAGTTATTTTTAGGAATCGAGTACGACCATTTTAATAGATTTTTGACTAATTTCAATGCCACTTTTTATGCCGGGAGGTTTTACCAGTCCGCTAATTTAAAAGCAAGAATAAATTTTCCCTCTTCCAATCCGTTTTATATAGCGCCAGAGTTTAGAATTAATAGTTGGGATTATGTGAATGCCAAAGAAATAATATTTGCAAATCAACTGAATACAATTATTAATCAGACTGATAGAAAATTTGGTTTGAACATCGGCACGGCGGCGGGCACAAGAGGGAAAATCATTGTGTATGGAATGTATTTTAACAATACCAACAAGTTCAGCAACATCAATGAATTAATTTCTACTGATACCTTAGACAGACAAGAATTTAACGGCGTAAGATTAGGTATTAGCTACAGTCGCAATAGTTTGAATAGAAAACAATATGCCAACAGTGGAGATGCTTTGAGTATTTCCATTGACTATATTGATGGTAATGAAGAGTATGAAGCGGGGAATACATCACTAGTGAACTCGTTTGAGCAAAAAAACAGAAAATGGTTCAGCGTAAAATTCTCAACAGAAAAATATTTTGGCACAGAAAAATATCATTACGGCTATTACTTTGAAACTGCAATCTCTAATCAACCATTTTTTGCAAATTATCTGAGTACAAAAATTAACGCTACCGCATTTTATCCTTTTCAAGATAGCAAATCTGTTTTTCTAAGCAATTTCCGAGCGCATAACTATGCTGTCGTGGGCGTCAGGAATGTATTAAGTATCAATAGGTATTTAGACGTTAGGCTAGAAGGGTACGCATTTGCTCCTTTCAGAGAGATTATAAAACAAACCAACCAAGAAGCAAAGTACAGCACCAAACTATCAAAAGTATTTGGAGCGGCAAGCCTCTCAAGTGTTTATAATAGCCAAATTGGTCCTATTAGTCTTAGTTTCAATTATTATGACGACCCTGAAAGAAAATTTGGGATATTACTTCATGTTGGCTATCTAATTTATAACAAAAAGTCGTTAGAATAGGATGATTTCAAGAAATCTTAATAACCTTATTATTTCTATTTGCTGTAATATTACTATTAATATTGGCTACTAAATTCAATTAAGACTGCTTACTTTTAATTATTATTTTAAGTCATTTTTTAAACTTATCAATTATGAAGGCTACATTTTTTAATAGGCTATTTTTTATTGGTGCATTACTAGTATTTTTTAGCGGTTCAGCATTGGCAGTTCAATCATTTTCGTCAGGTAAAGCAAGCGACCCCGACAAATTAATTGTCATGGAAGGGAAGGTGCTAGATATTGAAACAAAACAACCTATAAAGGCGAAGTTCATATTTCAAAGAATGCCGTATGGTGGGAATGTTGGCACATCGAAAGTAAAGACAGAAGAGGGGGATTACCAACTCACATTGATGCAATCATACCAGTATAAAGTGAAGGTACAGGCAGAGGGCTATATGTCTCTAAATGAGGTGGTTTCAACCGAGGTTATTGACCTTGAAGGGATTATGTTCAAAGACTTTTATATGATTCCAACTGGTGTGGGACAAATTGTAAAATTAAGGACTTTAATTTTTGAACAAAGTAAGACAAACATAATGCCTGATTCATATGGTGAGTTGAATGAATTGGCCAAAATGATGGCTAAAAATAAAAAAATAGTAATCCAACTGGAAGGACATACAGATTACTCAGGCAGGGCTTCTTTAAATATGGCACTTTCTTACGATAGGGTAAAATCTGTAAAACAATATTTACTAGCCAAAGGAGTAAAATCAAGAAGAATACGACTCAAAGCTTTCGGTGGTTCACAGCCTATTTCAAGAGAAAAAACAATTGAAAAGAGGAAAATTAATCGTAGAGTTGAAGTAAGGATTCTCTCCATTTAGTAACTTTTTAGATTATCAACCCTTTTTGCCAGAACATAATTATTTTTATTAAAAAGTGTAAATAACTTAGATTTTGTTATTTTTACGGTTGGTTTATTACAGACTAACCAATATTAATTATGTTAAGAAGAATAGTTTTTAGTGTTTTACTGGTATTAGTTTTTACTCATATACAGGCGCAAAACGTACAATGGGCATCAAAAGTAATGGAGTTTTCGTCTGAACTCACCAGCGTACAATACTCCGCTAATCAAGTATTAGGCAAGCCAAATGCGCTGCCAGCAGGTGGGGAGAACCCGACAGCCTGGACTCCCGACAAGGCAAATAAAAAAGAATTTATTAAAGTAGGTTTTGATAAACCTATGCAAATAGCGCAGATTGCTATAGGAGAATCATATAACCCATCAACAATAAAAGAAATATATGCCTATGACGGTGAGGACAATGAATACAAAATATTCTCTTTTATCCCTGAGCCAAAAAAGGTAAAAAGTAGAATGCTAACAGTGTTTGTTGATAAAACCGATTATGAAGTGCATGCAATCAAAATAGTAATGGATGGCGCATTTGTAAAAGGATATTATAGCATAGATGCTATTGGAATATCTGAGGCGCAAGGTTTGGTAGAGGCGAGGATAAACCTTGCAGAAAATTTGCAAGAGGGTGTAGAGCGGGTAAGGCTTAGTGACAGCGTAAATAGTCCATACAAAGAATTGCGCCCTTTGATGTCACCTGATGGAAAAACCATGTATTTCAGCCGTCGGAATCACCCAGGAAACGTAAATGGCGAAAAAGATGATGAAGATATTTGGTATTCGGAGCTGGATACGATCAGCGGCGAATGGAAGGAAGCAAAGAACATTGGGAAAGGATTAAACAATAAGGGACCCAATTTTGTAAGTGCAATTACTCCTGATGGGGATGCAGTAGTACTTATGCTCGGCAACAAATATGGGAAGAATGGGAAGATGCTGGCAGGAGTTTCAGTGAGTACACGTATAGAGGAAAATTGGACCGCTCCTACAAATCAAGAAATAGAGAATGATTATAATTACTCGCCTAAGGCTAATTACTTTATGGCAAATAACAGAAAGGTAATGCTAATGTCGGTAGAAAGAGATGACAGTTACGGTGATCGGGATTTATATATTAGCTATCTGAAAGATGATAATACCTGGAGCGAACCTGAAAATATGGGCAAAACTATCAATACCGCAGCAGAGGAATCAAGCCCATTTTTAGCAGCCGATGATAAAACACTTTACTTTTCTTCCAAAGGGTTTAGTGGCTATGGTGGAGACGATTTGTTTATAACCAGGAGATTAGATTCCACGTGGACAAACTGGAGTGAACCACAAAATCTTGGGCCAGATTTTAACACTCCAGACGACGATCAATTCTTTATGATTACTCCATCAGGCGAGTATGCGTATTACTCTAGAGGGGATAAAAATGTTGACATGGATATTTACAGGTTTAAGATGCCTGTCGTTTACAGACCTGATCCGGTAATTTTAGTAAAAGGAAGAGTTATTAACGCAAAAACCAATGAACCGCTTGATGCTAAAATAATATATGAACAATTAAATACTGGGGTGGAAGTTGGGTTTACCAATTCTAATCCTGAAACGGGTGAATATCAAATTTTACTTCCTGCAGGAGTGAATTACGGTTTTTTAGCGTTGAAAGACAGGTTTATTCCATTGAGTGAAAATATAGATTTGACAGATGTTAAAGAATATAAAGAAATTGAACGTGATTTATACCTAGTTCCAATCGAGGTTGGAGTACCAGTACGTTTAAATAATGTATTCTTTGATTTTGACAAATCTACGCTTAGGAAAGAATCATTCCCAGAGTTAGATAGAGTGATCACTTTAATGAAAGAAAATCCAAAGTTAAAAGTAGAAATTGCGGGGCATACCGATTGGAAAGGAACCGACGAGTATAACCAAAGCCTTTCTCAGCGAAGAACTAATTCGGTGGTGAAATACCTAGTGGATCATAGTGTGTCTAGTACAAGGTTAGTTCCAAAGGGATACGGGGAAAAGCAACCGATTGCTACAAATGCTACTGATGAGGGGAGGCAGAAAAATCGTCGGGTTGAGTTTGTAGTATTAGAGAAGTAGCGTTTGTATATCTCCAAAATAAAAAGAGATGTTATCAATTGATAACATCTCTTTTTATTTTGGAGATTTATTCTTAATCCTCTTCTCTAAAACCTCACATTTACACCTAGATTAATCATAGTCCCTAACTGGCTAAAGTGATAGCCATCATAAGTCATTTGCGAATAACGTTGGTTAAATGTAATTAAATTAGACTGATTTTCAATTGGTGTCAAACCTGTTGCAGTAATACTCGTATCATCAATAAGTGCTTGCCCTGCTGCATTTTCAGCAACAAACTTCCATTCGGGCAATACGTTTAATAAATTATTTATATTTAAGGTGACATTTATCTTATCAGAAGCTGCATAATTTATGCTGAGATCTGTAACAATTTTAGGGGTAAACTCTGTTCTTAAATTTGAATCCATCCCCTGTTGCTTAAATGTAGTTTTACCAAAATATGTATTGTTCAGGGAAAAGTCAAATTTACCTAAATCATAATTTAACCCTAAAATCCATTTCGTTATTGGTCTTGAGGTAAAAAATAGAGCCTCTTGGGTATCACTGACCACTGACTGATTAGCCCCAGATACGATAGTAGGATTTTTTACCTCACCCTCTCTTTCATTTTGTATGGTATAATTTCCTGACAAATTCATAGAAAATATACCATCCCCTATTTGAATGCCTTTATAACTGGCTACAAAGTCTAATCCAGATGTACGTGTATCCAACGCATTTACAAAGAAGCTAAGATCTGAAAGGTTATTTTCTATTAGAATTTCATCTAGCGGCGTATTTCCTGCAGCCGTACCACTAATTTCAGTGCTTAAGATAATTCTATCGGTAACTGCTATATTATAATAATCTAACGTTAAGCTAAAATTATTTGTGGGTTTAGCTCCTATACCTACCGTTAAATTTGTAGATTTTTCTGCAGTTAGCTTATCAAGCCCAAGCAGTCTAGCTTGTGTTGATACATTATTTATTAATCCTCCAACTTGGATGCCTGCTCCTGGCACAAAGCTGTACTGGGCTTTTTGCGTATATATTTGATGTAGTGTTGGTGCTCTAAATCCGGTAGAGATAGAACCTCTTAATGTAACTTTATCATCAGCTAACTTATACCTTGAACTGACCTTCCAAACAAAAGCGTCGCCAAAATCACTGTAGTTTTCAGTACGTATAGTACCATTGATTAGAAAATCATCCGTGATATCAAATGCTATATCAACATAACCACCAAAATTATAGCGATTGAACTTTCCTGAATTTTCAGGGCTATTTCCAGCAAATGAATCAGCTCCACCACCATCATATGATGATAAACCACCCTCAATTACTTCAAAATTTTCGGATCTAAACTCCGCTCCAAAAGCTACTGATATTTGATCTGACACGGCTTTTGAAACATCAATGTTTCCGACACTATGACTAAACCTAGTACCACCTGGGTCAAAAGAAATTGGGCTATTCTCTCTGTAAAGTGGCGTCCCTTCTGTTACCTCTCCAGCATCTATAACTCCGTTATCATCAGCATCTACCCAGATAGAAGGCGAGCGAACATCATTTCTATTATGTGAATTAGTTACCTTGTATGTTTGAAGGTTTCCGCCTGTTGTAAAACTCACATCCGTAAACCAACCATTCTTCTTAGCTTTGAAACCAACAGTAGCATTATAGTCATTTAGGTCGCCATCAAATGTGGGAACATAGCCGTCATAGTTATTTGGCGTTCCAGGGGCAGGAAAGAAATTAGATAAATACGGAAAACTTCCAATTGTTCTCCAATAAGGAGTACGATAATTAGCAAAGCTATTTACTTTTTTATAGACATAAGCAGCATTAAAATATACTTCAGTTTCGTCATTAATGTCATAGCCACCATTTACCAAAAATTTAGCGGCAGTGGTTTCAGGCGAACCATTGATATTTCCTGCATCTGGCTTCCGGTTCAAAAATGCTTTTACGTCACTTATGTCCGCTCCGAAATCAGCAGCTTCCCCTTCGGCACTCACTGTACCTGGTCTATTTGCAAGGTTTGTTTTAGATAAATCCAAGGTGTAGTTCATAAATCCTTTATCTCCTCCAATGTCACTACCATTATTAAGGCTAATCCCATACATTTCACCATCTCCTTCTGAGGTGATGCCAGTTCTTAACATTACTGAGCCTTCGTCAGTGTTATCTTTAAGGATAATATTCATAACACCTGCGATTGCATCAGAACCATATTGGGCAGAGGCTCCGTCTCTTAATATTTCTACTCGTTTGATGGCATCTGTAGGTATTGCTGAGATATCTGCACCTGTTTCTCCTCTACCTGGTGATGTTTGAGTATATAATAGTGCGCTTAGATTTTTACGCTTCCCATTAATCAGAATCAATGTACGACTTGGCCCCATGTTTCTTATTTCATATGGATCCAAAAGTGAGGTCGCATCATTCACTGGTGTTTGCACTGTATTAAATGACGGAACTCTGTATTGCAATGCTTTGTCAAAACTTGTCTGACCCGTAGAGGTCAATTCTGAAGCCGACAATACGTCTACAGGAAGTGGTGTGTCCGTAGATGATCTTGCGGCATTACGTGACCCTACAATAATAATATCATCAAGTGCCACCAAATCTTCTTCTAACATCACATTCCACGTTTTTGTTTCTCCCTCTGCTAATGTTAAATCAAGCGACTGAGAAACATATCCTAAGTAATTAATAGTCGCCGTGTAGCTACCGGCGGATAAATCTAGGGCGTACTTTCCATCAATGCCGGTGACTGTACCAATAGCCGAACTCACAGTAATACTAGCGCCAATGACAGCACCGTCGGAACTGGTAACAACTCCTGTTAGTTTCTGTGCAATTACCAATGAAGGTAATGCAAAGAGTACAATAATTAAAACAACAAATAGTTTTTTCATAATAATAAATTTTGGTTAAAATAAATTTTGTTTACTTACTTTGGGTATGTGTTTTAATGTGCAAAATATTTACAATAATCTGTAAACTATACAGTTTTGATAAAGAAACAAATAAATTATAAAATTTGTTTTTAAAAAGTCCCTATCCTATTTACGTTTAGTTATTGACAGTGTAATATTTAAGTGAGTAATAGTTTTAAATTTAAAAATTTCTGCGCCATATTTAGGGGTAAATAAAATAATGTGTAGTTGAAATAAATAATAAGTATGGAAAATAAAAAAAAGGTGAGTACGCAAAAGGTAGAAGAAGAGAAAAAAATCAGACAGGCCTTTAAGGATCGTGATTGGAATGAAATAAAAAGCGCCAACTCTTGGATGATATTCAAAGTGATGTCCGAGTTTGTAGAAGGTTTTGAAAAATTAGCGAAAATAGGTCCCTGCGTTTCGGTATTTGGCTCTGCTAGAACAAGCTCAGACCATAAATACTATAAAATGGCAGAAGAAATTTCTGCAAAACTAGTACGTCATGG
>Ga0256840_1001417_pt1 | contig 22592 bp, 20 predicted proteins | sample 355202metaG_FD_185969 | JGI IMG/M metagenome (GOLD analysis project Ga0256840, IMG submission 185969) | Hydrothermal vent microbial communities from Mid Atlantic Ridge, Atlantic Ocean - 355-202 | ecosystem: Environmental > Aquatic > Marine > Hydrothermal vents | place: Atlantic Ocean: Mid...
CTCTAGCACCTATGATACCTATGAGCCTATCTTTCATATCAAAAGTTTTATGCATATATCTTTTAAAGTTTTTATCAACTGTAGCTATTTTTTGCGATGAAATCTCCAATAAAGTATCTATCATATCCAGCCCTTTGCTTAATATATTAAACAATTATAGTATTTAATTGTTTAATAGAATATTAATACTTTCCCTACCCTTAACCGCAATTCTCACATAACTCTCATCTAAAAAATCAAAATTGCTACAATCTCTTACCATAATGCCACTCTTAGCTACTCTTTCTTGAAACTCTTTTGCTGTTTGACTTTTGAGGCTAGCTAAAATGAAATTGGCTTCGCTTTTGTAGATTTTTTTAAATTGTCCACTCTTTTTAAGTTTATAAACCAAAAACTCTCTATTTTTCTTTGTAATTTTTATAGTTTTTTTTACAAACTCTCTATCTTTTAGTGCTTGACTTAAGTAGCTTATGTCAAACTCTGAGAGCTTCCAAAGTGGCTCATTTTTTTTTAACTGTTTTATATTTTTACAGCTTGAAATTACAACCCCAACTCTTACCCCAGCACATGCGTAAAACTTGGTCATAGATTTTAAAATATAGAGTTTTTTGTAGTTTTTTAAAAACTCAACAGCCGATTTTTTACTACAAAACTCTAAAAATGACTCATCTACCAAAACTGTAGCATCTGCTTTTTGCCAAATACTAAATAGTTTTTTCAAATCATAATACTTCCCATCCGGAGTTGAAGGGTTTACAAATACTACAAGCGAATCTCTTTTAACTTCCTTGTATAAATTTTCAAACCTGTTTATAAGTTCAATTTTCATGCTTAAACTTTTTGCAACTCGCTTATATTCCAAATAGGCTGGTGAGTAGATAGCACAATGTCTTAAGTTTAAAAATTTAAAAAGGGCAAAAATTGCACTACTGCCACCATTGAAAAGCTCTATTTCATTGTCATTTATATTAAAATGTTTTGCTATTTGTCTATAAAATTTCTCATAATTAGGATAAGAAGCAAGATCCACTTTATTTAAATCTATTTTTATTTTTGGTTTTAAGAAGTTTATATTGGAGGATAGGTCTAAAACTTTTTTTACTTTATACCTCTTTTTAAAACCCTCAATATCTCCTCCATGAGAAAACTCTTTTACTTCCATTGTCTAACCAAACCAAACTTAACTTCATAAACCTCATCACAAAAATCTGCTACCATTTGTGCTACTAAACCACTAAGCTTTACAAATGTTCTACTCTCATAGTCTGCTGGTAAAACCCCACTACTAACATCATTTAAAACAAAAACTATATCTGAATCCTTCGAAGAGAGCAACTCTAACTGTTCAAAAAGTCTCTCTTGATTATCTAGATTATTGAAAATCAACATAGATAAACAATCTACTAGATAACTTTCACCCTCTTTGACTCTTCTGTTTACATCATAAGGCTCTTCTAGGTTTATAAAATTTCCTTCTCGTTTAAGTTTGTGATTTTTTATCTTCTCTTTCATCTCATTATCACAAAACTCTTCCAAATATGTAGCTATATAGTAGGGTTTTTTATTGGAAATTTCTAAAATTTTTTTTTCAGCAAATGCACTCTTGCCGGAGTTTATACCTCCAAAAATAAGAATTTTTTTCAATCTATATCCTGATCCATTAAATGAAGTTCTATAAAATGCTCGTAACTCTCTTTTATAGACAGCATCTGGGCTTTTTTTCTAGCATTTTGACTCAACTCTTTTAATCTTTTTGAATCCCTGTAAAGCTCCAAAATACTATCTCTCCACTGTGATATATTTAAGTTTTTATGTATTATACAATACTTTTCATCAATAAAATCTTTTTGTCCACCTACACTTGAAACTATTGCTGGTGTCCCACTAGCAAGCGCCTCTAAGATAGTTTGCCCTAATGTTTCAGTAATTGACATACTTAAAAATGCATCACTCATAGCATAAATGTAAGATAATTCATCACCCTCTCTCTTCCCAAGATAATAAAGATTTCTCACACCCTTTAGCAACTTAGTACACTCGCCACTTCCAACTACTATAAAATTTATCTTTATATCATTTAATCTGTTTAACTCTTTAAAAAGTTCCAAAATTAGATGAAAATTTTTCTCTTTTGTTAATCTTCCTACATAAAGTAGGTTAAATCCACTCTTGGGCAATCCAAAATCTCCTTTAGAAAATCTATCTTTAAATTTTGGATGAAATTTCTCTATATCTGTTCCATATTTTAAAACTCTTAATTTCGCTCTATCTATACCAATCTCTTTAACCAAAATATCTTCATAAACACTGCTTCTAAGAAGTATTAAATCAAACTCCTTATAAAACCACTTCATATAAGCTTTGGCTAGACTCTGAGTAAATTTAAAAGGTAAATTTCTATATACATACTCTGGGAAATCTGTATGATAAGTTCCAACAAGCGCCAAACCATACTTCTTTGCCAATTTTTTCGCATAAATTCCAACACTGCCTGGTGTAGAGATGTGAATTATGCTTGGTTTTAAAGTTAAAAATTTTCGTCTCAATTTAAAAAAATTGGGCAATACAAAATCTAAATCACTATAAAATGGCATAGGAAATCTTAAAACTGGTTCTACATTGTGTATATTTTCCAATTCTAAATAGGAAAATCTTTTTTTTGTCGAGGTAAAAATATGAAGATTGTTATCTTTGTAAGCAGATTGTTTTGCCATATCTTGCAAAAACCTTGAAACTCCATTTGCATCAAAAAGTGTATCACTAAAAAGAGCTATTTTCACCATATTCATCCTAAATCAACAATAGATTGAGATGATTTTATCTAAAATTGATTACAATTATAATACAAAATTAAAAATTATTATATCTGATAAGTCTCCTTTATGAAATAGTTATATAAGTTATATTAAAATATTTCAAAAAAAGGATTTCAATGAAATTTACATCACCATTAAAAAGCAATTCAAAAAAGATTATGCTTTTAGGCTCGGGGGAGCTTGGAAAAGAGGTTGCCATAGAGGCTCAAAGACTTGGCATTGAAGTAGTTGCTGTTGATAGGTACCAAAATGCTCCTGCTCACCATGTAGCTCACAGAAGCTATGTAGTCGATATGCAAAATAGAGGTGCACTTTTAGAGATTATAAAAAGAGAAAAGCCAGATTTTATACTTCCTGAGATTGAAGCGATCAGTATAGATGCACTTTTTGATGCCGAGAAACTTGGGTTTTGTGTTGTGCCAAATGCTGAAGCTGTAAATAAAACTATGAACAGAAAAAACATAAGAGTATTTGCTTCACAAGAACTTGGCTTAAAAACTAGCCCATATAGATTTGTAAAGAGCTACGAGGAGTTAAAAGATGCTACAAAAGCTGTAGGTTTTCCTTGCGTGATTAAACCTGTTATGAGTAGCAGTGGTCATGGTCAAAGCATTGCAAAATCAAAAGATGATTTAATCAAATGTTGGGAGATAGCAAAAGAGGCAAGAGGAGATGCAAGCGAGCTTATAGTAGAAGGGTTTGTTGATTTTGATTATGAGATTACACTTTTAACTGCTAGAAATGAAAAAGAGACTATATTTTGTGAGCCTATAGGGCATATACAAAAAGATGGCGACTACATACTCTCTTGGCAGCCAGCTAGGATGAGTAAGACTGCTTTGAGTAAATCTCAAGAAATTGCTAAGAAGATTACAGATGGTTTAGGCGGATGTGGAATCTTTGGAGTGGAACTTTTTATAAAGGGAGATGAAGTCTATTTTAGCGAAGTTAGTCCTAGACCACACGATACAGGCATGGTTACTATGATAACTCAAAGCCAAAGCGAATTTGCTCTACACATAAGGGCTATTTTAAATCTACCACTAGATTTTATATTTTATGGAGAGGGTGCAAGTGGTGCATTTAAATCAAACAGTGAGAGCTATTGCCCAACAATTTATGCTAAAAATGCTCTATTTAGTCAAAATAGCTACTTAAGGGTGTTTTCAAAGCCAGAGTCTCATAGAGGTAGAAGAATGGCGGTAGTTTTAGTGTTTGACAAAGCAGAAAAAGCGGTTAAAAAAGCTAAAAAACTTCTAAAAAAGATAAGGGGTTAAAAGAGGAACTTTTAGCTCCTCTTAAATTTGTACTAAATCTCTTCAGCTATCTGAACATCATAGAGTATATCATCCATAGGATGTCTATACATAGGCATAGCAAGTCTCTTCTCATCAAGTATATGACCGATAAATCCTATACTTCTACCAACAATAAAGAAAGAGTTAAGAGTTCCGCTAGATATAAACTCGTTTATCTCTTTTTCACTATATCCTAAAGCTCTCCACATATCAACCATCAAAATCCCAATTGTACCATCGACATTTAAGATTAGGTTCTCTTTTTTGCTTGTAGTTAATTGCTCAACCTCTAGTGCGTAGTTTAGAAGTGAAGTTGATGGGAAGTACTCTTTTGCATACTTTTTAAGTCCTTCAACTCTCTTGTCTGGATTCTTAAGAGATTTAATTCTGTGTCCAATTCCTGGAATTGGTACGCCTTTTTTCTTCATATAGCTTAAAAATTCAGCTGGTGTTAGGTTGTTGTCATCTGCATACTTAAAGTACTCAGCAGCTCCATCAATCGCTCCACCAAATCTAGGACCAATTGTAAGCAAACCAGTCACAAGTGACTCTACCACACTCTTTCCGGCTCTTGCGGTTACTTTTGCATTATGTGCACCACTAACAGCAGGACCATGATCAGCCACAGTTTTAAGTACAGTCTCGATAAAATCTGTTGCCCATTTTGGATAAACTTTTTTGAACCATAGCAAAGATATAACATCTCCTATGCCTTTTCCTGTATCTGGAGTTGCAACTGAGCTTATAGGATAGCCTGCATAAGTCGCTTCCTCTCCTCTATCATCAGAGATTGTACAAACAAACTGCTTTGGTCTTCTATTTACTGGGATTGTAGCGATTTCTGGCTCCTCAATCTCTTTTATGATTCCTTTTTCTTTTAACTCATTATAAACTTGGTTAATGGTCTGAGGTAATTCATTAAAAGTTTTTGGAACAAACATTCCAGCCTCAGCCATAGCTTTATTTTTAGCAGCTGCTGTTTCGCTATCTGCATTTGCACTAGCACCTGCGTGACCAAATTGAACTCCACTGCTATAGTGCTTCGCAATTGTACCAATACACCATGCAATAACAGGCTTAGTAATCTTACCCTCTTTTATAGCATCAATTATCTTATACTCTTCTCTTCCGCCAACTTCACCAAGAAGAACCATATACTTAACATCTGGGTTCTTTTCCATCCTAAGCATATTGTCAATAAATGTACTTCCTACAAATCTATCTCCACCAATTGCAACACCCTCTGCAATTCCATCTGCATTTATTGAAATAACATTTGCAAGCTCATTAAATAGACCGCCCGATCTAGTTACCAAGCCACAAGAACCACATCTGTGAAGTTTTGATTTTATAATATTGCTTATGGTTCCACCAACATTTGCAATCTTGAATGCACCAGGAGTTATAGCTCCAACTGTAGCAGGACCTATTACGGTTACTCCGGCCTTTCTAGCTTCAACATTCATCTTTCTTGCAAGTCTCTCAGGGATTCCCTCGGCAGTTATCATCATAACTCTAAAACCACCAATCTCCAAAGCCTCCATAGTAACATCATAAGCTGTTCTAAATGATGCAAAATTTAGAAGTGTATCTACATTTGGGTGAGCCTTTTTGGCTTCAGCTGTACTTTTGTAGATTGGAACCATTATCTCATCTTTACCCCAAAAGAATTTGTCAAATTTGCTTGAGCTAGTTGGAGCCACTATAGCAGCAACTGAGGGGGTCTCTCTTTTTATAACATAATCATAATCCAACATTCTTTGGATCGCTTTTTTGTTGTTATTCCAAAAAATAGCTTGAGTTTCTTTTGTAAATAGTCTATTGTTCATTATTATCCCCTTACTTCTCTAATGCCATTCTAACGATGTCAGTAACATGAGTTTCTGGCCCATAAACTTCCATATATAGACCTAATCTTTTAGCTGCATCCTCTATATTTTTTAATCCGACTTCATAGTTTGGACCGCCTCTTCTTACATAGATTCTTGTATTGTGCTCTTTTAGTTTATCTGCATACTCTTCTAATGCCTGAATAATGCCTGTAAAAGTTTTAGCAACATCAGTAAAGTTTGCAATAGCTCCACCAATTATCAAAATCTTATCTCTACCTTGTGGATCTTTGTGTCTTGTCATTAAATCAAACAGAGTTTCAGCATAAAACTTTGTCTCTCCAGTTGTTGGACCACCACTATACTCACCATAGTTTGCTAAGTCCTTTATACTACCACCTGTTTCTTCCGCATAATCAGCAATTGTATCAGCATACACAACACTAGCTCCACCACCAGCAACCATCGTCCAAACTCTACCCATAGGATTTAAAACAGTCAGCTTAAGTGACGCACCAGTTTTTGAATCAGCCTCAGCTATTGCTTTTTCTGCAGGGGACATATCATCCATACCAAATGGAGTTGGGTACTCTATATCACCCCATTTATCTTTCATCATAAAACCAGCTGTATCGTCAAGTTTAGCAACTGTATCTAAAATTGCTATTTGATTATTTTCCAACATTACAAGAGGATTAATCTCTAAATAAGCAAAATTTAAATCTCTATAGAATTTAAAAAAATCTATCGCAAAAGAACCAAAATTTTTCTTACTCTCTTCAGGTAAATCTTCTGGAACATTTGCCCTAATCTCTTTTTCAATACTTGCCTCACACATATCTATTGGAATTCTAACTTCAATAACTTTTTCATCCCAACCATCTTCGATCTCAACACCACCTTGTGTTGACATATATAGAACATCATCTTCATCAACAACCGTTGCACTTATGTAGTACTCTTGATCATCACTGTGAGGTGTAAATGGTTCAACTATAAAATGAGTTAAAGTTCCATTTTCACCTGATAAAAGAGTAGTTGTATGTGATCTTTTTTCATCTATCCACTTAGCAGCATCTTCTAGTGTTACATCACCTGGTTTATCTTTTTTAAATAAAACTAAACCATTTTTACCTCTTTTTCCAAAAAGCATATCAGGCTTTGCAGCTAGTGGCTCTTTTTTTAACCACTCAAACCCATACTCTTCAGCTTTTTTTAAAAGTTCTTCACCACTTGTCACCAATACAGATTTAAATCCATAGTGAAATCCACTAAAATAATTCTCCCAATGCTTGGACATTAGCGCCTTAGCATCATACTCACGAATAGCTTTTTGTGCCATTGTAGCTCCCTAGATTTAATTTGAATAAATTTTATCATTAATGTATATAATTAAGAATATATATGTAAGATAATCTATTTTTAAATTTTAAATTGTTTACAAAGGTAACAAATCTTAACGAATCAATTTAATATATTTTTTAAAGTTAGTTTAATTTGATTCTGATTTGGTTACCTTTTATCTTTATTGAAGAAATACTTCAATTTTTTTAGTAATTTTATATTTATCTACCCCATTTAGATCTGCATAAACTAAACATGCACCTGCTCCAACACCCTCTTTTGCTTCACCTTCATCATAAAGTTTTAAAGCAGGATGCTCACTTAAAGAGAAATCAAAATCACTATAAAAAGCATTTAACTCAAAGCTTAACATTTGAAGGAGTGCTTTTAAATCCGAATTCTCATCTTCTGCTAGCCATTTAGTAGTAAAAAGCCCCAAATTTTTACCATCAATCTTTAAATTTGAAAGTTTATCTGCTATCAAAAGGACACCTGCCATCTGAGTTCCACCGGCTAAAATAGTTTTAATCCCTCTTTTTGAGGCACCGACCACAAAACCTGCATTGAAAATGAGCATATTATCACTTACCAATGATAACTTAAAAAAATCATCTTCTATATTTTCTATATTTTTCAAAGCACTCTTAATAACTTGATTTTTTATACTCTCTGGACTATCCTTATAGCTAGAGCTAAATTTGCCTTTACAATCATAACCCAAAGCTAAAGTAGAACAAAGAGCAGTGGTTGTTCCACTCGGTACAGACTCTCCTAAAATCAAGTAATCACTCTTTAGTTCATAATTTGTAGCAAAATTAAAACCTAATTCAAAAACTTTCTTAGCGTCTATGCCTGCACCTTCTTTTATGCTTTTAGTGTAACTTAATCCAAATTCATAAATCTTAAAATAATCAATTTTTGGTTTAACTTCTACTCCCAAATCAAAAATTTCAATCTCTCTAAATGGATTTAAAAGATGTACAGCTCTGCTTATTAGTGCAGGTGTTGGAACTCCTTTTGGAGTAGTAGCTATATCTGTTAAGCTTCTTACCTCTTGAGTAGTAAAAAACTCTGCATCTAGTGTTGGTGTTAGATGAATCAACCCTGGAATTCCAGCTTGAGTTAAACCATCTATCTCACAAGTTTTAGTCGTACTAATACTCAATGCAAAAGTTGCACTCTTACCTCTTAAATACTCAATAAAATCACTATTTCCTACAATCTTTTTTATCATAATCTCTCCAATTTCTCAATCAAATCTTCATAATCTCTACCTACCATAGCTCTACAAGCGCAGTAGTAAATAAGAGCATATTTTATAAATTGATCTAACTTTTTTAAATCAACTTCCAATCCATAACTCTCAAGCAATAATTTTTTCATACTATGATTTAAATCATAGCTAAAACAAACAACTCCCAATTCAAAATAAGGATCACCCTCACAAGAGTCTATAAAATCAAAAACACCAGCAAATCTATCTTTTTCAAAAACAATGTTATCCCAAAATAGATCACCATGTATTACACACTTTGCTTTAGGCTCAATCTCTAATAATCCAAAATTTTTTATAAGCCTGATATCTTTTGATTTTTTTACAAACTCTTCAACCCTGTCTCTCTCAAAAAGCTTAGGGTTTTTAGATTTTAATTCTAGCGAATGAAACTCTCTCAAAAATTTAGCCAACCCCACAAGTTCACACTCTGATATACTTTTTTTACTTTTACCTTCAAGTTTTGTGTATCTAAGTGCAAACTTTCCTCTACAAATAAAAATTTCACTTAACACTCTTGGTACATTTAAATGTTTTAAATTATTTAAAAGCTTTATCTCCTCTATGATTTGCTCAAATGAAGCTTTGTTAAATAGTTTTAAAACTGTACCATCATCACACAGATAAACCTCATCTGTATGCCCATACTCAAATCTTTTCATTCTTAAAAAAATCTATAAAAAGAGTCATATACTTTTTGACCTCTTTAATCTTGCCCCTAATTATATTTTCATCTTTAAAAAAAAGATTCTCAAAAGTATAAAAACTACCACCCTCTTGCAAATTTGTTGTAAATTGTCCTATTTTTGGTCTCATATATACCTTTGTTTTAGGAGTCCTTTTTTCTACAAGAGGTATAATCTCAAGAGAACTATCTCCCAAGCATAGCGGCTTTTTTACTTTTGCTGAAGCAGCACTAAAGGAGGTTATTCCTGCTATAACTTCACAGTTGTTAAAAACTTCCAAGTCTCTTTTTTTTATAATTTCAAGAAGGTAGTAAACTGTACTATATATAGAACAATCTCCTAAAGTCACAAAACTTACACTTTTGTACTCCCAAAAAGCTTCCATTATGAGTTCAACTTGAGATTCCCAATCCTCTTTTTTAAATTTCATTGGAGAAAAAACAGGTAAAAGCTTTCTTTCAAACTTCTCCTCTTCAAAAAGTTTTTTAACAATTTTGTGTGTTAAAGACTTTTTAAAACTACCCTCACTCTTTGTTGGCACAAGTATGACATCAGAACTTTTCAATGCTTTTAGAGCTTTTAGAGTCACCAACTCAAAGTCACCCGGACCCAAAGATACCATATAGAGTTTTTTCAAAATTTAAGTCCCATTTTAGCTAATGATTCATATGTGTTATTAAGTAAAATTCTTTGTATACTTTTAAGTCCTAGTAGATTAAACGAATCATCACAAGATGAAAACAAACTAGATTCAAAGTCACTTTTTAAATCCAAACAGATTTCAAACATATCTTTTTTGTAGTGACTTCCACTAACTAAAAGCATTGGAACTATTTGAATATTCTTAAAACCCTTTTGCTTTATTTTATTTTTTAATTGACTTTTTATATCACCATAACTAAAAGCTCCCTCTAGCGAACATGTAAAATTTCTTTCATCTAAAAACTCTAAAAACTTGAGAGTATAATTGATTGAGTCTATCCCTAAAGTATCCAGTTTTGGTGTTCCGTGAATTATATATAGATTTGCACACTCATCTTTACTCACTTGCCTATGCAGAGATTTCAAAAAGGTGTTAGTATCTTTAGTTTTTGTCAAAATTGCATCTGAAAAGTTTATATTTGCCAAAGAAAATTGTTTAAACCCATCCACAACTCTTTTTGTAAACTCATGCTCATCCGTTGGAAAAAGATTTACAGATACAACGCTAATAAACCTGAATCCAAGCAAATCTACATCTGCTAAAACTTGAGCTAAATTTTTGAAGTTTTCTCCACTATTTTGCAAGTGTTTTAAAACCATCCTTGAGCTAAATGCCAAAAATACTTCACACTCTTTAAACTCATCTGCTACAATTTTTTTTAATTGAACATACCTCTTTTGCTCAACTATAGAGCCAAAACAAGATAGGACAATCGCCCTATCTTTTGTATAGTGTCTGTATCTTTTCATATTAAGCTTGTACGAGTTTCTTGTCTATCAAAATGTTTGTTTTTGTCAAATTGAAAAATTTAACCAAACTCAACACTGCCAAATCAATTAGTGGCTCAAGTATAATCACGCTCATATATGCTCCACCAAATGTTGCTATGTTGTGTAGATTTTCACTGCTAAAACCCTGTCCATAGAGTGCCCAAAAAGCAACCCAAGAAACTATAGCTCCCTCCCAAATTATTGACATCTTTAAAAGCTGAGAGTAGCTGATGTCTTTATAGGCAATCCCTTTTGGAATAATTCTCTTTGAAGCATAATTGAGAACCATCATACTAGCCAAAAGAGTAGTAACATTCATACCGTACTGCGGTAAATCAAAAGGAGCAAAAAAGAGCCCTTGAATCAAAAGTCCACTTGCTAGTCCAACCATAACTGGAGCTACACCAAAAATCAAAAATATAGTAGTACCAAGTATGAGATGCACTTCACTCACTCCCACTGGATAGTGAGGCATAACTTCAAAACAACAAAATATAACCAAAGTTGCTAAAAGACTCTTCAGAAAAAAGGACAACACTCCACTCTCTTTTATACTCTCCCAAGCCAACTTAACTCCAACTCCCAAAACACCCGCTGCTGTCGCATAACCAAGAGCTATCTTAGCCCCAGTTACAACTCCTGCTTCTATATGCATAATCCTCTCCTATTTATTTATTTTTTTGTAGATTAAGTAGCATTAATGGTGGAGCTCGAACAGGTAGGCTAGCCTCATAAGCCCTTCTATGATAGATCATGTTTATCTCAACTCTTGAGAGCTTAAAAAGCGTTGAGTACATAGCAATGATCGAAAGTTTAAAATAGTTCTTTTTGTAACCTCTAAGATTTTTCATAAGCTTATTTTAGCTAAAATAGGAAAAAATAAAAAGGTTGATTGTGAAAAAAGAGTTGATAATTTTTGATTTAGATGGAACTTTAGTAGATAGCGTTCCATCTTTGAGACATGCTTTAAATTTAACATTTGAGTATGAGTTTGATGAAAAATTAGTGAGATTATGGGTTGGTAATGGTGCCTTAAAGCTAACTCAAAGAGCACTAAAACATTTAAATTTAGATGAAAAAAATTCTCAAGAATGGTTAGAAAAATTTTTAAAAAACTATAAAAACAACTTAACAAAGGATTTAAAACTCTACAAAGGAGTACTAGAAACATTAAATGAGTTAAAAAACAGGAAATTTAAGCTAGCAATTGCCACAAATAAGCCTGATGAATTTGTTAAAGAGATACTAGATAATACAAAAATAGATAGATTCTTTAGCTTAAGTGTTGGTGCTGGAGTTGTAAAGCAAAAAAAACCTGAACCAGAGATTATTTACTATATTTGTGGTAAATTAAAAACTCCTTTGCAAAAAGTATGTTTTGTTGGTGATTCCAAGAGTGATATTTTAGCTGCCAAGGCTGCTAAGGTTACATCCATATGTCTAACCTATGGTTATAACCAAGGTGAAGACTTAAGTAGCTATGGACCAGACTTTTTATTTGATAATTTTGAAGATATTTTAGGGGTACTATAGATAATGAAAAATTCAATGAGAAAAAAAATTGCTGTTATAGGAGGAGGAGTTGCAGGCAGTACTTGCGCACTCTATCTCGGAAAACTTGGGGCAAATGTAACACTTTTTGAAAAAAAATCCTGTGTAGTTAGCGGTCCACCTTTTTGCCATCTACATGCTGGAGGAAATCTTTATAGAGAAATCCCTATTTCTCAATGTATTCAACTTTTGAAAGAGTCTATAGAGTTTTTAAGATTTTATCCCCATGGAGTTGATTTTAGACCAACAGTTATAGCTATTCCAAAAAGAGATAGTGGTGAACCTGATGAGATTTTAGAAAGACTAAAGATCTTAAAAACTGAGTATGAAAAATTGATTAAAAAGGATAAAAACAATAAAGTCCTAGGAGAGCCGGAAAATTACTACGCTCTATTTTCAAAAGAGAAGATTTTAAAGCTTAGAAAAAAAACTCAACCCAAAAATCCAACCAAGTTTCACGACTGGCTCATACCTTTTGCAAAAAAGGTTGATTTGGATAAAATCAAATTTCCCATAGTTATAGTAAATGAGTATGGATTAAATCTTTTTAGGATAGGAGCTTTTGTAGAAAAAGAGTTAAACGAGATTAAAAATGTTGATTTTTTATTAAATACAAAAGTTGAAAATGTTGAAAAAATTGAAAATAAATTTAAAATTAGCTACAACCAAAAAAGCAAAGAGTTTGATTTTGTGATAAATGCTGCAGGATTCAACTCATATGAAATCGATCATATGTTGGGTTATAAAAGAGATAAACTAGTAGAGTTCAAAGCTGCATATATCACAAAGTGGGAAGATAACAGTTACATTTGGCCTGAAATTATATTTCACGGAAAAAGAGGGACTCCTTATGGAATGGCACAGTTTACACCATACTTTGGAAATTACTTTCAGCTTCATGGAATGACAAAGGATATAACTCTTTTTGAAGATAGCTTAGTAGAGTGTTCAGGTAAAAAAGTTCTATTTCCGAAACATATCATAGATAAAATCTATGAAGGTTGGCAAGAAAAAGAAGTATCTGAGAGAACAAAAAGAGCTATCTTTCATATGGCTGAATTTATCCCAACTTTTAAAAACGCAACGACATCTTCAAAACCATTATATGGGGCTCAACAAATACCAGGAGTTGACCCTGATTTAAGAGCAGTGGAAGTTTCTTATGAGGGAGAAAACTATGCTAGATGTGAAATTGTAAAGGTCTCCTCCATATTTTCAATAGCAAAAAACTTATCCAATAGGCTAAAAACTTTAGGATTCATAGAAAAAGGAAAGCAGATTGATAAATTTTCCACTATGGATAGGAAAGAAATTGACTTAATAGCCACTAGCTTTGCTTCAAAACTAGGTTATCCTAAAGATTTAGGAAGAGTTATGAATAGTTATAGAGTTTGATTAAGATCGATTAAACCTGAATTATGCAATAGGATTTGCTAAACTAGGCTATAAACACTACTTTAGCAAATCCTATTGCATAATTCAGGTTAAACTTTACGATCAACTAACTTCTTAAACCCTGATTTTACTATTCACTTTGATTGACATTTTTTACACTCTTTTGGTTTTTAGAGGTGCCCTTATATCTTCAATGTATGCAAATTGCGTACCTTTTTCGTCAATGCTCAAAATTTTCCTATGAACTCTTCACCTCTTCATATAGAACTATTCTATTTCTACCTCTATTTTTTGCTTCATACAAAGCAACATCGGCATTTTTTATCACTTGCCAAATCTGTTCACTATCTTTTTTATAAAATGAAATTCCCACACTAAAAGTTTTACTAAAACTATCTCCTTCTACCTTAAAAACTTTCTGCTCAAAATCATCTTTTATAGTTTGAACTATATCTTTTGCACTTGATACATCTGGAATGAAAAGTAAAAACTCTTCACCACCAAATCTAAAAGCTAAATTTGGCTCTTTGATGTATTTTTTAAAAATTTCAGATAACTCTTTTAAAACTTTATCTCCAACATCATGCCCATACCCATCATTTACTTTTTTAAAGTAATCTATATCTACCATAGCTATTGCAAATTCACTAAATTTTTTTACCTTATTATCCATAAAGATGTCTAAATACTTTCTATTGTAAAGCCCAGTTAATCCATCAATCATATTGGATCTTTGTAAAATCTCAGTCAAAATTTTACTCTGTAAAACTGGTCTAGCAGACTCTAGATAGTTCTTTATGTAGCCTATAGCTTTTTTATTTTCGTGTAACTCCTCTTTGTTTTCTGGTTTTATATTTAGAACTATTGAGTAGTTTTCATCTATAGGATAATTTATACACAAATACTCCTTTGTTGTTTCACATGACAAGCATATATTTGGAAACTCATCACTAATTACTACTGAATTAGTTCTAAATGCTCTACACCTCATGGTTGGACTGTTGTCTGCTTCTTGACAAAATTTTTCTGGCGTATCATCATAAATTATGACTCTTTTATCATTTTTTATATCTATCTCAAATAGAGATAAATCAGCTACATGGAGCTGTTCTTTGAAAACCTTCACTAATCTATCATATATAACATCTTTTGAAATGTCTTGTTCAATTGTTTTTTTAAATCTATAAATATCTGCTATATCTTCTATAACAAATTGAGATTTTTCCAATGGATCTCTAAAACTTCTCTGTCTATCTGCAACAAAAAGTGAAATATTTTTTTCTATTGAGCTAACTGTTTTGTCCAACTTTCCTAAAAGGGTGTTAAACCATTTAGAAACATTATAAACTTCATGCGATCCACTCTCTTTAATTCTCACTGTGTAGTCACCATTCACTGCCTTTTTTAAAGCATCTCTCATAAGTAATATAACTTCAGTATATGGTTTTAAAAATCTATTTGTAATTATTATGAAAAAAATTATAAATACCACGGATAAACCAACAGTTTTGAGTATTGTTAAAATAGCTTTATTTCTCGCTTCATCAACATTGAACACCATACTTATACCACCTAGAGCATCACCCTCTTTTGCATTTGTATGACAGGATAAACAATTTGGATTTTGAGTTACAGTAGCTATGTATGGTATAGTAATTCTCAAAGTAGAGGTTGTAAGCTTTTCGTCTATTTTTATTTGGATCTGTCTTGTAGTTATTGCTTTTTTGTCTATGTCATCTTTTATGACTTCATTTACAAGACCTTTGCCATAAAGCTCTTCAACCTCTTTAGTTCTAAAAAGCCAAATTTTTAATGCTCCTGAAGACTCTTTTACACTATCTAAAAAAAAATTTCTTTTATCCATAGTACCATTAACCATATGAGCAGTTAATCCATCTTGAACTAACGAGGCAATTGTTTTAGCCTTTTCAATTTCTTTTCCTCTGGAAAAATCAGTAAAATTTATCGTCATCACAACAATCATCACCAATGAAAAGCCAAGCATCATTAGTGCAACTATACCAAGTATTCTAACATTATCCTTCACAAAAAACCCCTGTTTTTATTTGTTGGAAGATTATATCATTATGTTTATAATTTTAAATTAAAATTCTGCGGCTATAATAGTCACTAAAATTTAAAAATTTAGGGATTTAAAATATGACATTTGCCATGATTGAACTACCCCTGATTGTTTTGTTGCCATTTTTAGGAGCTGCTGTTGTAGCATATGTTTCTAAAGCCCATAGATTACTAGCTAGCTGGGTTTCTGGCTTTATAACCTTGTTTGCAATTATAAAACTTTTTCAGGTATCTCACATACCATTTAATGATCAAACTTTAGTTCAATCTTTTAGTTGGATTAGAAGCATAAATCTTAATTTTGCCTTTAGATTAGATGGAATTGGTATGCTTTTGGCATATATTGTTTTAATTATTGGGCTGTTTATAGTTATTTATGCTAGGTATTATCTATCAAAAAAGGATTCTATGGGTAGATTTTACTCATACTTGCTTCTTTTTATGGGTTCAATGGTTGGAATTGCTCTTAGTGAAAACATCATTCAAATCTTTTTCTTTTGGGAACTTACATCTTTAAGCTCCTTTTTGCTAATTAGCTTTTGGCAGTATAAAAAAGAGGGAAGAGATGGTGCTATTATGGCTCTTGTTGTAACCGGTGGCGGAGGATTGGCTCTTTTTGCTAGTTTTATGATGCTTGGCCACATAGTTGGCTCTTATGAATTGAGTACTATTCTACAGAGTAGAGACATTATTATAAGTAGTCCTTTGTTTACTCCCATGTTTATCCTATTTTCACTTGGAGTTATCACAAAGTCTGCTCAATTTCCATTTCACTTTTGGTTGCCTCATGCCATGGCTGCTCCAACTCCAGTTTCAGCCTATCTTCACTCTGCGACTATGGTAAAAGCTGGGATCTTTTTACTTGCTAGATTCTATCCTGTTTTTAGCGATACTCCGGAATGGGATTTTATCATTACTACTGCTGGTCTCATTACATTGCTTACAGGGGCATTTTTTGCATTTTTCAAAGATGATTTAAAGGCTCTTTTAGCATATTCTACCATAAGCCACTTAGGTTTAGTTACATTTTTATTTGGGCTCTCAACTCCACTTGCAACATTTACAGCAATTTTTCATATCATAAACCATGCAACATTTAAAGCTGCTTTGTTTATGATTGTTGGGATAGTTGATCATGAAGCAAAAACAAGAGACTTAAAAAAACTCGGTGGGCTATTTAATCTTATGCCATATACTGCAACTTTAGCTATGGTTTGTGCGGCCTCTATGGCAGGATTTCCTCCATTCAATGGTTTTTTAAGCAAAGAGATGATTTTAGATAGAGCTTTAAATGATGCATCATACCTTTTAGTGCCTATCCTTGTGACTCTTGGAAGTGGGTTTAGTGTAGCATACTCAATTAGATTGGTTGCCGATACATTCTTTGGTAAAAAGAGTGGCTTTCTACAAGTTGAACCACATGAACCTGTTAGTGGAATGAAATTGCCGATTTATATATTATCCTTTGCTTGTATTGTAGTGGGAATCATACCTATGTTAAGTGTTTATCCTCTGCTAGAAGTAGCTGTGGCTGGCTCTCTTCAAGCAACCGCTCCTTCAGTAAAGATTGCATTGTGGCATGGGTTAAATGCCCCGCTATTTATGAGTCTATTTGCTATTGGTTTAGGTTTTTTTATGTATTGGAAAAAAGAAATTTTAATCTCTAATTACGATAAATATCTATCTAATTTAGATGCAAGGATTCCATACAATAAAGCAATAGAAAGCTTTTTTGAATGGGCAAAGGTTATAGATAAAAAAATTCACGAAGGTAAAATTCACGATTCAATATATACTCTCATTATATCAACCTTTATTGTTGGTTTTTTTGGTTTTATACTATATGGAAATGGCAATATATTTGGTCAAAGAGAGCTACTACCAATAACTGCGCTAAGCTCAATAATTTTCATAGTTTTAACAATAACAGTTGTAAGTGTAATTCTATTTCATAAACAAAAACTGCTTTCATTAGTAATCATTGGTCTAGTTGGGCTGATAATTTCTCTAATTTTCATAAAGTTTTCGGCACCAGATTTAGCCTTGACCCAAATAAGTGTTGAACTTGTAACCATTATTCTTGTATTGTTGGCTCTTTATTATCTACCACCTTTTTCACCAACAGAGTCTTCAAAATTTAAAATAAGGGCTGATCTACTACTAGCGACTATAGGAGGAATTGGATCAGCTATTCTGTCCTTATCGGTTATGAGTAGAGAGTATAATCCCATTTCAAGTTTTTTTATTGAAAATGCCAAAAGTGGTGGTGGTGGAACAAATGTGGTCAATGTTATACTTGTTGATTTTAGAGGATTAGATACGATGGGTGAAATAGTTGTTTTAGGAATTGCAGGCATTGGAATATACGCAATGCTTCAAGGATTAAATCTTTATGCTCCAACAAAAGATGCTAGAGGTTTTAAGTGGTCTATAGATTCACACCCAGTAATTCTAAAAACTACAACTAAACTTATGCTGCCCATTATGCTTTTAGTTGCTGTTTTCATATTTTTAAGGGGACACAATTTACCAGGTGGAGGATTTATAGCTGGACTTATTGCAGCTGTTGCCATCATAGTGCAATATTTAGCAAATGGTATTGAGTGGAGTAGTAAAAGACTAAATTTTGACAAACATTTTTTGATTGGCTCAGGTGTTCTCATAGCTGCCCTAACAGGTGCAATCTCCATGGTTTTACATTTTCCATTCTTAACCTCTACATTTACATATTTAAACTGGCCAATAGTTGGAAAATTTGAAATTGCAAGTGCAATGGCATTTGATTTAGGTGTCTTTTTAGTAGTTGTTGGGGCTACTGTAATGATTTTAGTAAATTTAGGAAAGGTAAGTATGACTTCACATAAACTTTCTCAAGAAGATAATCAGAAAGAAGAGTACTAATTATGGAGATATTAATAGCTTTAAGCATAGGAATTTTAACTGGTGGAGGAATTTTCTTGACACTTAAATCAAGAATTTTTTCAGTTGTTTTAGGTCTTATGATGCTCTCATATGCGGTCAACCTCTTTTTATTTTCTATGGGTAGGCTTAGTATAAACAAAGCTGCAATACTAAAGGATGGAGTGCAAAACTATGCAGACCCTCTTCCTCAAGCACTAGTTCTAACAGCTATAGTTATTAGTTTTGGTATGACAGCTTTTTTAATAGTACTATCACTAAGAGCGAAAAAAGAGTTAGGCAGTGACCACATAGATGGTCAAGTAGATACCAAAAATGGAGATAAAAATTGAGTCAATTAGTAATTTTACCTATTCTTATACCTCTGTTTAGTTCAATGTTGATTCTATTTGCAAAAATGTTAAATCATAAAACACAACAAACACTCTCATTTTTAGCTCTATTTTTTCTAAATGTAGTAAATATAATGGCACTTTTTGCCGTCTTGAAAAACCACACCCTTGTTTATCAAATGGGAAACTGGATCGCACCTTATGGGATTACTTTTGTTTTAGATTACTTAAGTGTAACTATGCTGTTAGTAACTTCTATCTTATCTCTTGGTTCACTATGGTATGGAGTTAAATTAAAAATAGATGGAGATGGAGTAAACTTTCATGTATTATTTCAACTACTTATCTTTGGTATAAATGGAGCATTTTTAACTGGTGATGTTTTTAATCTGTTTGTATTTTTTGAAGTTCTACTTCTTAGCTCTTACGCTTTAGCTTTACATGGCAATGGAAAACTAAGAGTTAGATTTGGTATGCACTATATGGTTATAAATCTTGTTGGCTCAACACTATTTCTCTTTGCTGTAGGTGCATTGTATGGTATTTTAGGCACACTAAATATAGCAGATATGGCTTTAAAAGTAAGTCAGCTTACTCCGGATAATCAAGGCGTAGTTGCTTCTGCTGGACTTTTACTTTTACTTGTATTTGGATTGAAAGCTGCTATGTTTCCTCTCTACTTTTGGTTACCTGGCACCTATGCAAACACCTCAGCACCAGTTGCAGCAATGTTTGCTATAATGACAAAGATCGGTATATACTCTATCATAAGAGTACATGGAACAATCTTTGGAGACTTAGCTGGTGAACTTAGTTACTACTACATACCTTGGATACTTGGTCTTGGAATAGTTACCTTAATTTTATCTACTGTAGGCATTATGAGTGCAAAAAATTTAAAAACTCAAGTTGCCTACTTTGTTTTGTCTTCTGCTGCAACTCTTCAGATCTCAATTGGTATAAACTCTCCAATAGCATTAAGTAGCACAATTTTTTATCTTATTCAATCAACATTTGTTGCTGCAGGATTTTTTCTACTTAGCGATACTCTTACTATATTAAGAGGAGAGTACAAAGACTATATCAAAAGTTCTCCTATCTTTAAAAAAAGAGTCTATATCGGAAGTATATTTTTTGCTTATGCCATAGCCATAACTGGTATGCCACCACTATCGGGCTTTTTAGCAAAAAGTATGATACTATATGCGGGACTAGAGAGTTCTCATATGAGCCTTATATATTCTAGTATCCTAATAACATCTTTTTTTATGATTATATCTCTAACAAGAGCAGGATCAACTATATTTTACAATGTAATAGAAGATAAAAAACACTTAGAAAAAAATGTAACAAAAAGTACAATTCATCCCATAATATACTTCCTTATCACAAGTGTATTGATGGTACTTTTTGCTAATTATATAACAGCTTTTACAGATAAAATTTCAACTCAAATTTTTGATGTAAAAGGCTATATACAAAGTGTGCTTGGAGTTTCATTATGATTAAAGATAGATTAGAAAGTTGGTTTCCTCATCCGGTTTTGAGTGTAGTTCTGCTTATTTGTTGGTTACTTTTAAACAACAGCTTCTCAGCTGGGCATATTGTTTTAGGATCTGTTTTATCTATAATAATTCCATGGTTTACTTCAAGTTTTTGGCCAGAAAAGATAAACATAAAAAATATAAAAACATTTGCCCTGTTTGTAGTGATTGTTGCATATGACATCATAGTAGCAAATCTCATAGTTGCAAAACTAATTTTAGGCTCGAATGATAAATTAAAACCACATTTTTTAGAGATACAACTAGATGCTAAAAATGATCTGACTATTACGCTTTTAGCTAGCACCATCTCTTTAACACCAGGAACCGTTTCAAGTGACTTAAGTATGGACAAAAAAACTCTACTAGTCCATGCTTTACATGTAGAAGATATAGATAAAGAGATTAAAACTATTAAAACTCGTTATGAAAAACCACTTATGGAGGTTTTTGAATCATGATAGAAGCTGTGATACTAATAGCAATTATAATGGTTTTAATAGCTTTTTTATTGAATTTTTACAGATTAATAGCTGGACCAACAACTGTTGATAGAGTTCTAGCATTAGATACATGCTACATAAACTCAATTGCACTTATAGTTTTAATTAGTATGTACCTTAGAAGTAGTCTATACTATGAAATTGCTATACTGATTGCACTAATGGGCTTTGTAGGAACTGTGGCTATAAGTAAGTACCTAATTCGTGGTGATATTATAGAGTAAGGAGTTATTTTGGAAATTTTTATATCTTTATTGATTTTTATAGGAGCTTTTTTTACACTTGTTGGCTCAATAGGTTTAGTTAAACTACCAAACTTTTTTATGAGATTACATGGACCTACAAAAGCGACAACTTTAGGTTTAGGTTCTATCTTAAGTGCTTCAGTTCTGTTTTTTTATACCTACTTAGATACAATTAGTTTAGATGAATTTCTTATAGTTGTGTTTTTATTTATAACAGCACCTGTTAGTGCTCATTTGATGGCTAAAGCAGCACTACACAGTAAAAAAAAGGTTTAATATCTCTATAAATTGCAAAAGTGCCCTTAATCCAATCTTTAACACATTTTAGATAAAATTCTTCATTAAAAAAATAGAGGTTACTATGAGCAAAAATTCTACTGTTTATAATCCAAAAGAGATTGAAAATAGCTACTATAAAGTATGGGAAAAAAGAGGCTACTTTGAAGTAGATGGCAACAAAAAGATTCAAAAAGAGAATCAAAACTTCTGCATTATGATGCCTCCTCCAAATGTTACAGGAAGTCTGCACATTGGTCATGCACTTACCTTTACACTTCAAGACATAATAACCCGCTACAAAAGAATGGATGGTTTTAAAACTCTTTGGCAACCAGGAACTGATCACGCTGGAATTGCAACACAAAATGTAGTTGAAAAGCAACTCTTAGCAAAAGGGATTACAAAAGAGGAGCTTGGAAGAGAGAAATTTTTAGAGAAGGTTTGGGAGTGGAAAGAGGTTAGTGGCAACCAGATATTTCACCAAATGAGAAAACTAGGAGTAAGTCCTGCTTGGAGCAGAGCTAGATTTACTATGGATGAAGGACTTAAAAGGGCTGTTAGAAAAGCTTTCGTAAAACTTTACAATGAGGGTCTAATCGTAAGAGATAACTACATGGTAAATTGGTGTACTCACGATGGGGCATTGAGTGACATAGAGGTAGAGTATGAACAACACAAAGGAAAACTTTACCATTTAAAGTACCCTATAAAGGGCAGTAGCGAGTTTGTAGTAGTTGCAACCACTAGACCTGAGACCTACTTTGGTGATAGTGCTGTTATGGTGCACCCTGAAGATAAAAGATACTCTCATTTAGTCGGTAAAAGTGTTGTGCTTCCAATCATAGGAAGAGAGGTAAAAATTATAACTGATGAACATGTAGATATGGAGTTTGGAACGGGTTGTGTTAAGGTTACTCCTGCTCACGATATAAACGACTATGAAGTTGGAAAGAGGCACAACCTGGAGTTTATAACAATCTTTGATGAGAGTGGGATTTTAAATAGCGAGTGTGGAGAGTTTGA
>Ga0256840_1001418_pt1 | contig 22564 bp, 18 predicted proteins | sample 355202metaG_FD_185969 | JGI IMG/M metagenome (GOLD analysis project Ga0256840, IMG submission 185969) | Hydrothermal vent microbial communities from Mid Atlantic Ridge, Atlantic Ocean - 355-202 | ecosystem: Environmental > Aquatic > Marine > Hydrothermal vents | place: Atlantic Ocean: Mid...
TGCGTATTCCGGTGAAACTGGGCCACCGATTCCGCTTTAAACTGGGCCACTCATTCCAGAGCAAAGTGGGCCACCTCACGGAGCGAAGCGACGCTGGAGTCTTTTTGTAAATCGACTGTCAGTTTTGGTCAAGCATTATAGCGTTTTTTCGCATCGATTCTCCTTTCAATTCGATTTTATAAGCGTTGTGAACAATCCGGTCAAGAATGGCATCTGCCAGAGTCGGATCTCCAATCGCTTCGTGCCAAGCGGTGACCGGGAGTTGACTGGTCACAATGGTCGATTTTCTTCCGTAACGATCTTCCAGCAGTTCCAGTAAATCCCGGCGTTGCGGATCAGTCATCGGTGTCAACCCCCAATCATCGAGGACCAGTAGATCGGTTTTCGCATAGCCCAGCATCAGCTTTCCATACCGCCCGTCAGCCTTGGCCAGTCGGAGCTCTTCAAATAATCTCGGTAAGCGCAAATAGAGAGCGGTGTATCCTTCGAGGCAGGCTTTATGTGCCAAAGCACACGCCAGATAACTCTTGCCGACCCCGGTTGGTCCGCAGATCAGAACATTAATTCCTCGCATAATCCAGGAGCAGGCAGCCAGACTTAAAATCAGTGTTTTGTCTAATCCCCTGGGAGTTTTGAAGTCAATGTCTTCAAAACAACAGGAATGCCTGAGTTTCGCTTTTTTCAAGCGGGTGCCAAGACGACGGCTCTCCCGCTCGGTCATTTCCCGGTCAACCAGCAGACCGAATCGTTCTTCAAAGCCGATACTGTTAATTTCTGGCATCTGCTGCTGCTCGCATAATGCTTTGAGCATCCCGGACAGGCGCAGAGTTTGGAGTTTGTCTAACGTTGGATGGTTGAGCATGGTTCTCTTCCTTTCAGTGGTAGTAATGACCACCACGGATATTGTCATGGTCGATGGGACTGATGAGCGGCAGATTCTGTTGCCGGGGCTGCTGATCAAGACCGGTTTTCAGGATGGACTTGACACTTTTATAGCTCATCGCTTGACCTTCCAGAGCAAGACTACATGCAGCTTCCAGCCGTTTTTGACTATAGATTTTTCCCAACTGAATCAATCCCATGGCACTGCGGAATGCTTGTTGTGCATGTTGCCGTGAAGCGAGAATAGCTTCGGCTACGATTGCTGTTTTGGGACCGGTTTGCACTGCCCAGCGAATCAGCCGTTCCGGTGTCCATTCCGCATACTCCCGATGTCCTTTGGGCATGTGATCAGCAACGGTTGTGTAGCCCCCCTTCAAAAAGGAGCGAAGGTGAGAAGAGACCCGTTTTTGTTGTTGGAAGCATTCGATACAATCGGCAGTCATTCGAGCATTCAGTTGTTGACCACAGAGTTGATGGGGAACTGAATAATAGTGACCTTCGATCTCAACATGGTAATTGATATTGACACGAACCTTTTTCCACTGTGCAAACTCATAGGGTTCTCTTGGTAATGGTCGTAAAACGGGTTGATCCAAAGAAGCAAAGGACTCCTTGCGGGAACCGGGCAACTTTTTGAAGGGTCGGCTATTCAAATCGATCAACAATTTACTGATGGCGGTATTGGCTTCTGCCAAGCTGAAGAAGGTCTGGTTGCGCAGTCGGGCTAAAATCCAACGTTCCACAATCTGAACCGCAACCTCGGCTTTGGATTTGTCTTTCGGTTTGCGCACCCGTGCCGGGATAACAGCCGTTCCATAGTGCTCAGCCAGATCCTGATAACTGGGATTAAGATCCGGATCATAACGGCAGGGTTTGCTGACGGCACTTTTGAGATTATCAGGAACGACAATTTCTGGAACCCCACCATAAAAATCAAAGGCACGACAGTGAGAAGCGAGCCAGTCAGAGAGGTTCTGACTCCAGGTTGCTTCGGCAAAGGTATAATTGCTGGCACCCAGAACGGCGACGAATATCTGAGCCTCCTTGATTTCACCGGTATGGGGGTTAACGATGGGCAGGGTGTGACCGGCGTAATCAACAAACAGTTTTTCTCCGGCTTTGTGAATCTGTCTCATTGAGAGTTTCTGTTTGCGCGCCCAGCGGCGGTACAACTCACAAAATTGACTGTAGCGATAGGGATGCTGTTTATCCGTCTGATACTCTTCCCAGAGGAGCATCAGGGTGACACCTTTCCGTTTTAACTCGGTGTGGAGATGGGGATAGTCTGGAACGGGTCGATCGGTTATCGATACCGAGACCGCTGGCGGGAAGAGTTGGTTATAGAGTTGCTGATCTGTCAGTGTTTCAGGGAGCGGCCAGACAAGGCTCGTCTCTTTGGCTCTGCGGATATAGTCACCAACCGTGGTACGGGAGAGACCCAGACAGCGACCAATCGGTCGTTGACCAAGACCACTATCGAAATGAAGACGTAAAACTTCTTTTATTTTGCGCATAGATAACCTCGTGTTTGCCAAGGGTGCACCTCCTGAAAAATAGAAATTTCAAGGTTGTACACCAGGTTATCCAGCGTCACTAATCAGATTCCGTTTTATCGGTAAAAAGTGGTCCACTTTGAAGCGGAATCAGTGGCCCACTTTACTCCGGAATGACTGGCCCAGTTTGCTCCGGAACAGGTGGCCCACTTTGCAGCGGAATCGGTGGTCGGATGCCACCGGAATATGCACCTCCGGATTAAAAGAAGTTTCTTTTATACACAAGTATTGAGCGTTTGACCAGAAAAAAGGTTTAATCGCCTACACCACTGGCTGGGTGGGTGAGGATAAATTCACCCTGGGGTTGATGGTGACAGGAGATTACACTGACGATAAAAGGTGGTAGATTCCACCATTCGGCAAGAAAACTACCCAACTCGGCATGATCTGTTGCGTAGATTTCCTTTTCAGTCTCAGTTAAGGGGCATCTTCTTCGTTTTGCCAATTCAATCGCTTTTTCAAATTGAGCAGTGAAGTAGGTTGCCGCTACCAGTTTTCCCATGTCATGTAAAAGACCGGCGACAAAGGCACGATCATGCTGGTCAGAATCGGTGGGCAGTAATGATTTAAGCAAAAGTCTTGAGATAACCGCAGTTGCCATCGAATGCTTTTTAAATTTGCCGAAGTCAAACCCCTTTATATGGGGAAGCGTTCCGGCAATGGTCCGATTGACCGATTCGGACAAAATAAGATTTTCAACGATATCCGTGCCAAGAACAATGATTGCTTTTTTAATAGTGTCAACTTGAAAGCGCTGTCCAAAAAGGGCTGAGTTTGCCCAATGTAACAGTGCGCTGGAGATGGCAACATCCTGATTGATATAATTTGCCATCGTTTCGATATCGACTTCATCCCCAACAATACAGGAACGAACATTGGAATAACTTTCCGGTAGCGCGGGGAGTAATGGAATTGAATTAATCAGAACCTGAAATTCAGGGCTGTGTTTTTTTTGTTGAGTGCTCTGGCGTAAGGCGCTGTGGATGATCTCTTTTAGTTCCTGGTCTATCCAGGGTTTGGGAATGATATGCTGAGTCAATCCTTCTGCCAGGGCTTTGACGATGTTTTCCTGCTTGCTAAAGCTGGTCAGGAACATCCGGATAGTTCTGGGATAGTGGTTGCGGATTTCAGACACGAATTCAACACCATCCATATCCGGTAACGTGACATCAGTCACGATCAGGTCAATTTCTTTTGCTTGCAGAACTTCTAACGCCTCTTCGGCACTGGAAACATAGTAGCAATCCCAATTTTCATCTACGAGTAAATCCTCTAATGAGTCAAGAGTCTCCTTCTCAGCATCGGTAAAAAGGATTTTGGGCATCACACTATTCATCTGCAGACCTTTGCCGCTGATAACATTGATTTCATTGCTATGATTTGTTAAGCCCCATTTTGGCATAAACTTTAGAAATGTTAACTAAAAAAATTATATTTGTTTTGAAGTTTATTGAAATATTAGCTTAGGGCCACGGTTTTGTAACTTGAGAATCTCACAATTTTCGTAACATATCTGGCGGAATTCAGTTGAAATGCGCTCATCAATTGCAGCACTTTTCCAAAATAAAATTGCAGCTTTCAAGGCTTTTGGAAGCTCTGATGCAACCTCATTACGAATTGGTGGTGGGGTGAACAAACGCAGGGGGATTTCTCCGGCAACGGGTTCATACAGGGTTGGGCGAGTGCCATAAAATGGAGCCAGAATATAGGAATCACGCTGGTGTGGAATGAGAGAAATATTCCCGAAATGTTGGTTTGTATTGCCGATTAAATCGCTGAATAGAGTTAACCAGCGTAAGTCACGCGAACTTTTTGTACTGATTAATTGGTGTTTTTCCAGTCGTACTGCGGCGTTAACCCAATTGTCACAGGGTGCTTGAATGCGTGAATGTACGGCTCGCAGTGAAACAGAGGGAAGTCGACCGATAGCGCCACGTCGGTCAAAACGTTTCAAGCAGAGAAATACCTGTTTCCCGGAAATGACTAATCGAGAGCGAGCCGCACTGTAGCCTGCCAGGCGGATTGCTTCGAGTGCCAGATGTTCACAAATCAGCAGGTCAGCATAGCGGCGCGCTTCATTGCTGTCGGTCGCTGGAGAAAATTTGACCAACATATGACAGGGAGAGCCGTAATCGTCAATACAGGTCGAAAATTTTGGCTGCTCCCCACCCATCTGTACCGGATCAATTTCTCCGGCGAGAGTTTTTTGCGCCAGTTGCGGGTAAACCCAAGGTCTTGTCTCCATCTTAATTGTGGCTGTCGTTTCTCTGGCCAGGGCAAAATAACGTGCCAATGATTCTTCCCCGATGATAAGATTTCCGCTACGGTCTTCACTATGATGACAGCTGGCAGAAAAAGTATCTTTCTCGCTCCAGTCAGCCGGTTTGCGTGGCAGCTGCAGATGTTTGCTGTGACGGTAGGCGAAGGAACGGGCACTGTAACCGGTCAGTTTCATATCCTGCAAAAACCAGGGGATCTGGTTAAAGATGTCACTGCCTTCTTTTGTGCTCTCCCACCAGTATTGTCCTCCCTGCAGGGCGGTTAAGTGGCCATAGATGCTGGCATCGCCGCGTGGATCAATAGTATAAACCGGGAACCGACTTTCGTTATTATGAATTTTTTGCGGGAGGCCGTAACAGGTTGCTCGACCTTTTCCCATGATAACAATTTCATGGTTCATACCACTTAGCAACCGGGACAGAGTGGGTTGACTGATATCAAGCCCCTGCATTAATTCGCGGGATCCCAGTGCCCGGATGGAAAGAAGCTGGCGTAGATGCTGTTGCTGTTTGTCACGCATAACAGAACTCCAGATGAATATATCAATGCATATAAAAATAGCTGATAACTATCTGAAATCAAGGATTTTAATAATAATACAGAATTGCATAGTTTATTGTTTCATCACGCTAGTGAAAACTCGTCCAAGACTTTTAAGTGGTTGCTCAATTCTGTCATTCCCCGCGCAGTCGGGAATTCAGTGCTTCTGTGATGCGTGGATCCCCGCATTCGCGAGGATGACGACTAAGAGGGATTTTGCCTTTGCCTGTAACGGGACTTTCAGCCCCGCCCAAACCTGCGCACTTTCAGTGCATAGTTGTTTAGTTTAAACAGAACGACACAGGAGATCTTAAAAGAGAGAGTTTAAACTTAGTAACGGCGTTGTTTCTTGCGGGAGATTTTACCAATAATCCAGCCACCCAGAAAAACCCCACCACCAGCGAGGAACCACTGGATCATATTGGAGCGATGAAACTTCTGGTTTTCTTCGCGTAAAACCAGAAGTTCATTATTGAGTGAACTATTTTCTTCGATCAACTGCTCATTTTCCGTACTTAAATTCAGCACATTGTCAGACTTGCTGCGCAGTGTATTATATTCATCCGTAGACTTTTTCAGTTCCTGGCGGGTCTGATTTAATTGTGCAGAAAGTTGGCTGATTTGGTTCTTTTGCGCACTCGCTTCCTCCTGACTTCCCTGAAAGTTTTGCTGCTGGTCGGTCAGTTGTTGTTGTAAACTGGCAAGCTGTTTTTTTAGCTGCTTGATTTGGGTACTTTTAGGCAACTCTTTACTGACATAATGAGCCCGAATATAACCTTCAGTTCCTTTGGGAGTGACAACCTTAACGTAAGTTTTGTCGTCTTCCAGAACTGTTACGGGAGTTGATGTGGGTATTGTTTCGAGAATTTTATATTGGTTTCCTTTCCCACTTCGAACTGTGACGATAAGCTGATCAGAAATATAACGTGTTTCGGCATAAGCCGAAGAAACGGCAAGGAGAAATAAAAGACTGAAAATGGTCAGTTGCAAGAAGCTTTTCATGTCTGGTTTCCTTTGAGTTTTATTGGTGAGGCACTCTTTTGCGGATATTACAGATATAAAACAGCAAATTCAAGGGTTAATCAGGTTTTTGCAGATTCCGGCAGGGTGTCATCAGCATTGTTTTGATCTTCATGAAACGATCTGGTCATATGATATTGACCCATATCTGTCATGATAAAATGGTGTGGGGTTGTTTACTGATCTAAATATTCACTAAAACCCTGAAGAACTTCCGGCGGCATGATTTTCATCCTGGTCAGTGCTTTTGCGGTAAAAATTGCGAAGGTACCACGTGTTTGTGCACAGAGAACATCCTCTCCCTTATAAATTTTTCCTTCGAGAATAGCCTCTCTTTCACTGGTTTGTTCGATCACTCGTCCTTCAACTCTCAGTTCATCATCGATATAGACAGGTTTAAAAAAGTCAACGGTCATGGTTTTAGTCATAACAATGCGGCGTAGCTGATAAATGGCACTCCAGCCCATGATCTCATCCAGCATGGTTGAAAGCACCCCACCGTGAACAATACCATCCCAGCCACACAGGTGATCTGGGACACTCAGCCAAGAATAAAGAGCGGCATCATCAGCGTAAAACTTCATCTTTAGCCCGTGGGGGTTCTTTTGACTGCAGCCAAAACAGTGTGCATCTCGGCTTACGACTTCCTTCAAGTTTTCTTTTTTCATCCAATTTCCTGTTGCTGTGGGTTCATGCGAGTCGTCAGTATAGAGGGGAATGGAATAAAAAATCAGCCAGTATTTTGCGTTTCCAGCGAAAATCACGGATAATCAAAGAAATAATTTCATTTAACCATGGATACACTAATGATATTTCTGTCTTTGCTTAAAATATTATTTTTAATTCTTATCTTTTTGTCCGGATCGGTTTCTTTCAGTCTGGCCGTAGATTTACGTGAACTGATCCGGACAGTTGAGCAACAATATACCGGTCAGTCATCAATTTCTGCAGTGGAAATGACAGTTGTGACTGGTCACTGGGAACGGCATCTGTACATGGAATCGTGGTCACTCGGGCGGGAACGGTTTTTGATCCGGATTCTTGCTCCGATTAAAGAGAGAGGGGTAGCAACCCTCAAGGTGGAGAACGAGGTCTGGAATTACCTGCCGAAAGTTGACCGGGTGATCCGGATTCCACCATCGATGATGGGGGGCGCCTGGATGGGAAGTCATATCACCAATGATGATCTGGTCAAGGCGAATCATATTGATCAGGATTATGATTTTACCTTGCTGGAAGAAACCAATGAAAGTTGGCGTATTGAAGGAATACCAAAACCTGATGCCCCGGTCATCTGGGGTAAAATTATCTACCAGATTTTTAAAGAACAATTGGTTCCATCGCAGATCGATTACTTTGATGAAGAAGGTATTCTGGTGCGACAGATCTTGTTCGATGATGTACAGACAGTGAGCGGACGAACCATTCCGCTAAAAATGACTGTCGTGCCGCTGGAAAAACCAAAAGAGAAGACGGTCATGCACTATCGTAAATTGCAATTTGATGTCGATTTAAAGAAAGATTTCTTTTCTCTCGGCAATCTAAAGGGGCGGCGTTAATGCTTTACCAGTTGGCATTACGTAATATCTGGCGCAATCGAAGGCGTACGCTTCTAACCCTGTCGGCGATGATTATCTCTTCCGCTCTGTTGATTCTGGCGCTGGGGATTTTTTCTGGAATGTTGCGCGATATGCTCGCATCAGCAACTGAGCAGTACTATGGTCATCTGGTCATCAGTGCCAAAGGTTATCAGGATGACCGGGACATGTTCCGCCATTTTTCAATGGATAAATCGATTGAAAATGTTCTGAAACAGGATGAAATTACTGGCTATTCACAGCGGTTGCGCAGTTTCGGCCTGCTCTCCCATCAACAGAACAGCTCTCCTGGCGAAATTCTTGGAATTTTGCCGTCTCAGGAACAGACCGTGACCAGTCTGCAGGATTCTTTGCTTGACGGGCATTATCTGACCGCTGATGATCCGAACGGTGCTGTGCTGGGTTCAGGGTTGGCACAACGTCTGAATGTTGTTCCGGGAGATCAACTGGTTTTTGTCACTCAGGCGGCAGATGGGTCTATCGGGAACGATCTGCTGCTGGTTCAAGGGATTTTTTCTACCGGTGATATCGGCTATGATAATACTCTGGTTCTGGTGCCGTTGGCCTGGTTGCAACAGGTGTTAGTGTTGCCGGGACAGATTCATGAAATTGCCGTAAAGACAGATCAGCCATTGAACGCAGCCGCATTGGCAGAACAATACCGGGTGAATCTTCCTGATGCTCTGGAGATTCTTGATTGGGGTGAGATGCTGCCACAGATGCGTGAAGTTGTTGCCAGTTACGATATCTCGCGGATGATTATCGTTACTATTCTTTACCTTGCGACGGGGTTGGGGATTCTCAATACGTTCTTTATGGCCGTCATGGAGCGAACCCGGGAACTTGGGGTGCTGATGGCTCTCGGTATGCGGCCGGGACAAATCCGCACCATGATTATGCTGGAGACTGCAATTATGGGGAGTCTGGGATTACTTTGCGGGGCGGTTGTCGGAATCGCTTTAAGTTTGTATATGGCGCTGGTCGGGGTCGATCTCTCCGGCACCCTGACGCCGATTACCTATGCTGGTGGAACGATCCTGCCCCGGTTGCATGCGGTGATTGAACCGGCCAATATTTTGATTCCTTCTGTTTGCTTGTTGATCGTCAGCCTGCTGGCTGGCTTTCTGCCGGCAAATCGTGCCGCCAAAATGCAACCGGTGGTCGCCATTCGCGAGGAATAGTATGGATCTGTTGAACCTGGCCTGGAAAAACCTCTGGCGTAGCCGACGGCGTACCCTGATAACCTTGGCTGCGCTCAGTTTCAGTTTGATGCTGATCCAGGCATTTCATAATCTTTCTTATGGGGTCTATGCCTCTATGATTGATAGTGGTGTCCGTGCTGGAACCGGACATCTGGTGGTTTACCACCAAGGATATCTGGAAAGTCGCGATGAAAAGCTCTCTTTCAATCCTCATAATCTGGTAGAGGAAATTGGTCAGATTAACGGTGTTGAGGCGGTTTTACCGCGACTTTATCTGCCGGGTCTTGCCCAATCAAGTCGGGAAAGTCGTGGTATTTTATTGACCGGAGTGGTTCCTGCTGCAGAACGGAAGATTAATCCTTTTCTGCGCAGCTTACCGGATGACCAATGGCTGACTTCTCTGGATGGTCGAGAGGCAATTCTCGGCAGTCGGCTGATGAAAGAGCTCCAGTTGAAGTTGGGTAATAAATTTGTTGTCACCATGCAGCATCGTTCAGGAGAGCTGGTCAGCGAAATGTTTCGGGTTCATGGTGTCATTAAAACCGGGATAAAAAGTGTAGATAAGTCAGTGCTGATGGTTGGCCGTAACCGGGCTGCCGCAATGGTTGGAAGTCCCGACAACATTCACGAACTGGCAATTATCCTGGAGGATCAAAAATTTGACCGTCTGGTATTCCCACAATTACAGGAGCTGTTGAAAACACACAGCGACCTGGAAGGGTTAACGTGGGAAAAGGCGATGCCGAATCTTTACAACGCGATCCGGCTCGATTATGCCAGCCAGAAATTTATCTTTGTGATCATGTTGCTGATCGTCACGATCGGGGTGATCAATACGTTATTGATGTCGGTCATGGAGCGTTTTCGTGAATTCGGGATCATTTTGGCTGTCGGAGCCAGCACCGCAAGATTGCGGATGCTGGTATTTCTTGAAGCTTTATTGCTGGGATTGGTCTCTATGGTGATTGGTAGTTGTCTCGGCTCGTTAGCAACCTGGTATCTGCAGGCAGTCGGTATTGATATGCGCAGCTTCATCAGTGAAACGCTGGAATTTGGCGGAGTGGTGTTCGATCCGATCCTCCGAGCAGGTTGGGATTTTCCCTGGATGGCAAAAATATCCGTTTACTTGTTGTTATTGTCCCTGCTGGCAGCGGTCTATCCATCGATCAAAGCAGGACGGATCAGTCCGGCTGCTGCAATCCGACATCATTAATGTTCGAACCTATAGTTAAACAAAGGCTGATTGCCACCAAGACACCAAGAGCACCAAGAAAAACTATTCCTAAATGCTTTGATTTCCTTGGCGTGCTTGGTGCCTTGGGGGCTAATGCTTTAGTTTCTAAGCCTTTTTGTGGTTATAGAACCGTTGAAGAATGATTATTTGAATTGGAGCCTGAGTCAATATGGCGTTAATTGAATTGAAATCGGTCACAAAAATATATCCGCTTGGCAGTCAGGAAGTGATTGCCGTTGACGATTTTTCTCTGTCAATTGAGGCGGGAGAATTCAGTGTTCTTGCCGGCCCTTCCGGGAGTGGTAAAACCACACTGCTCAATTTGATTGGCTGCCTTGATCAGCCAACCCGCGGAGAAATCTGGCTGGATGGAGGAGAAGTCGGTCATGCCAATCAGAAAACCCTTTCTGAATTGCGCTTGCGAAAAATTGGATTCATTTTTCAAGCCTATAATCTGATCCCGGTGTTAACTGCTGCGGAAAATGCTGAATTTACCCTGATGTTGCAGCGAGTCGGAAAGAAACAGCGTCGTGAGCGAGTATTACAGCTTTTTTCTCTGTTAGGGTTGGATGGGCTGGAAAATCGAAAACCTTCCGATCTTTCGGGTGGACAACAACAGCGGGTTGCTATTGCCCGAGCCATGGCCTCCAATCCGACAGTGATTCTTGCCGATGAACCGACCGCCAGTCTTGATTCTCACACCAGCGAAGAGTTGCTGGCATTGATGCAACGGCTAAATGAAGAGCAAGGTGCAACTTTTATTTTCAGTTCACACGATCCGCTGGTGATTTCCCATGCCAAACGGGTGGTGCGATTACTGGATGGCCATCTGGAGTCGGATCAGTGAAACGGTTCCGTACACTTTTTGTTTTTATTGTAATGGTTTTTATTCCGGTTTTATCAGTGGCGAATACCCTCGATGATGTCTCCCTTCACGGCTCACTGAAATCCTTCAATCTTTATAGCGAAAAGTTTCCGCATGCTGATCAGGATGGCATGTTGTCTTCTGATCGTATCCGCCTTGATCTGACCGGGCAGTTGACTCAGCGTTTTGATTTTGAATTCTCTTTGGATCACCAATTACTCTGGATCAGTCGTACGGGAGTTGTTGGGTTGGCAGAGGATTCGGTGAATCGGCGTCTCGATTTGCAGAAAAACTGGCATGATGGTGAGCGGTTCAGTGGCCAATTGCAGGTTGATCGGCTTAAAGTTCATGGGAAAGCTGGCGGTTTTAACTGGTCATTTGGTCGGCAGGCCATCGGCTTCGGTCGCATCAGTCTATTTTCTCCCCTCGATATCATTGCCCCATTTCCCCCTGATGCTATAGATGTCGATGTCCGTCCCGGAGTTGATGCCATCAGAGCAACCCGCTATTTCGGGATGGCGGGACAACTTGGTGGGATGGCCGTTTTCGGAGCTGAAAAAAAAGACAACAGCTATCTGTTGACTCTGGGCGAGAACTTCAGAAGTGTCGATTTCCTGGCAGTCGGGGGACGCTTGCGGGGGCGTTCAATCGTTGGCATCGGCCTGGCGGGAGAACTCGGGAAAGTCGGTCTCAAAGCTGAGATCAGCTGGTATCAGGGCATCGATATAAATCGACCGCAGGGAGATCTCTATGATGATTTTAGGATTGCTGCTGTAGAAGGATGGTACCGGTTTGACAACGGACTGGTGTTGATCGGTGAATATCTGTTCAATGGCGTCGGCAGTGACAACCCGAGTAAATATCCCCTGGTTGCCAGGTCAGCACCAATAACCGAAGGGTTCAGTTTTTTACTGGCTCGCCACTATCTGCTGTTGGGTCCTTCGTATCAATTTCACCCGCTGGTTACCGCAAATGGGCTGTTGATTTATAATATCGAAGATCATTCCAGTCTGATTCGGCCACAGTTGGTTGTATCTCTGGCTGATAACCTGCAACTTGATCTGTTCTGGGTCATAACTACGGGTCGGAAAGAACAACTCTATCCACTGCCACAGTTGCCGGTTATTCGGAGTGAATTCGGTTCGGCAGGGGATAGTGGCGGTCTGTTGTTGCGTTGGTATTTTTGAAAGGAACTTAAAAATTCTTAAAATAACAGGAGGTCAAAATGAATATCGATTGGGCATATCTGCGTAAAGGATGAGCGTCCTGTAAAAAAGCTCAAGAGTTTCTTGAGCAGGAACAGACGACAATAACAGAGGTTGTGGATGCTCGGAAAATACGGATTGATGCAGAGCAGGCTTGGGTGTTGCTCCAAAATTCCGGGTCTATTACCGTAGCCAAGGGGAAGAAGATTCATCGTTTCAACGCCGTTACAGCTGAGAAAGATGCCATTTTAAAACAGGTTATGGGACCCAGCGGCAACCTGCGTGCTCCGACTTATCGAGTCCAAGATAGATTTGTAGTCGGTTTTAATGCAGAACTCTATGCCGATTGGGTTAGCTTCTCGTAACCATAGTGCTGTCTGGTAGAGGGGGGCGCAATGGTTGAATTTTTTTTGTGCCTTGCTTTTCATTTCAGAGGTTGACTGTTTTTTGTATCTTTCCGAGTTTTCTTTATGTAAACAACCTTCCAGCTCTGAAAATACTTTTGCTATCCAGTAATTTCTTCAAGTTATTTTAGTTAGTTGTGTTTCCCGTCCCAGTAATTGACAATAACACTAAGGTATGCTAATTTTTCTGGGTTTTATTGAATCTCATTGCAAAAGAGCGGTGCTCAGTTCCAGGAAAGGGTAAGGGATAAGACTCATTAGAAAGATGATTTGAAGGCGATTTTCGATCGGGATCCGGCAGTGCGGAATGTCTTTGAGATTGCTTATGCTGTTTCCCCCGGTTTTCACGCCATGCTTTTCTTCTAGCGTCTTTCTCATGGCCTCTGGACGCGCAAGTTCTTTCTGCTCGGTCGTTTCTTTTCCCATTTCGGACATTTTTTACTGGCATCGAGATCCACTCCGATGGGCGCAGTTTCTTTATCGATCATGGCATGGGTTTGGAGAGCAAATTCGTACTTTTCTGGCCTCGAAGACCCTCGAGGATCTCGCGACCGAAGGGCATAAACGCCTGCAGGATAATTTTTTAACCGATTTTTATCAGGACTCATTGTATCTCCGTGAAGCAGATTTACCTCGATCATAATGCGAGCGCGCCGCTCAAGACCGAAGTCCTCGAGCGGATGCTTCCCTACCTGACGCAGCATCATGGCAACCCCTCCAGTATCCACTGGGCGGGACGGGCTGTCTGTGGTGCGCTTGAAACGGCGCGTGAGCAGTTGGCGAGTCTGATCAATGCTGATCCCTCTGAAATTGTCTTTACTTCCGGCGGCAGTGAATCCAACAACTTTGTGCTGAAGGGAACGGCCGAGGTTCTGGCTCAAACGGGACGGCACATCATTACAACGGCAGTGGAACATCCTGCGGTATTGGAAGCCTGCCAGTTCCTCGAAAAACGTGGATGGCGGGTCAGCTACCTGCCAGTTGATGGTCGGGGACAGCTTGACTTGAACCAGCTCGAAAACCTGATCAGCGCGCAGACCGCCCTGATTTCGGTGATGTGGGCCAATAATGAAACCGGCGGACTTTTCCCGATTGAGGCGATTGGTCAGATCGCTCACAGGCACAATGTCATTTTTCATACCGATATGGTTCAGGCGATCGGGCGGGTTGCGGTCGACGTGAAGCGGGCAACGCTTGACCTCGCATCTATTTCTGGGCACAAATTTGGAGCGCCGAAGGGAGTTGGTGCGCTCTATGTTCGTTCCGGCACGCTACTTGAGCCGTTAGTTCATGGTGGACATCAAGAACGTAACCGACGCGGTGGTACCTCCAATGTGGCGAGTATCATCGGACTGGGCGCGGCCAGTTATATTGCGCAACGCGATTTTGAACAGAATTGTTTTTATCTGGGTCGTTTACGCACACGGTTGGAAGAGGGTCTTTTCTCTGCAATCAAAGGACTTCACTTAAATGGTGCCGTTGATACCGGTAACCGTTTGCTCAATACGCTGAATCTGAGTTTTGAGGGCGTTTCCGGGGAATCATTGCTGCTTAATCTCGACATGAAAGGGATTGCCGCTTCCTCTGGTTCGGCCTGCAGTTCGGGGACTCTGGAACCCTCGCACGTTATCGCCGCCCTCGGGGTCGACCCATTGCTGGCGCAATCGAGTGTTCGTTTCAGCCTCGGTGTTGAGAACAATAGCGATGAGATCGATTATGTGCTACGCGAACTTCCACCGCTTGTTGAACGCTTGCGAAAAATGAATAAAACTGCTTGAATTTTCTAAAAATCAAATAGTTACGAAATAGTGTAAACTATTCAGAAACCTGCTCAATCCACGTAGCATGTAGGTTGCCACTGTCGCCCCCCTTTATAAATTGATTGGATTTTAGCTGTGAAGAAGAGAGTTGTTGTCGCTATGAGCGGTGGGGTTGATTCATCGGTCACCGCAGCCTTGTTGAAAGAGCAGGGCTATGAGGTGATCGGTATGACCATGCAGATCTGGGATTACACCAGTTTCACCGCTGAAAACGGAGAGACGTTCGGGAGCTGTTGCAGCCTGGATGATGTCTATGATGCGCGCCGGGTCGCCGAGAGCCTCGATATTCCATTTTATGTGATCAACTTTGAACAAGATTTTCAGCAGCATGTGATCGATAATTTTTGCGCAGAATATTTTGCTGGCCGCACCCCCAACCCCTGTGTGCTTTGTAACCAGGTCTTGAAATTTGAATTATTGATGCGCAAGGCTCTTGAACTTGAAGCCGATTACCTGGCGACTGGACACTACGCCCAGATTCTCAATGAAGAGGGGCGTCCAGCTCTCTTCAAGGGGCTGGATGACGCGAAGGATCAGAGTTATTTCCTCTTTACCCTCACCCCAGAGCAGATGGAGAAAACGCTCTTTCCTCTCGGTGGTATGAGTAAGGTCGAAGTGCGTGAACATGCGACGCGTTTCAACCTGAAGGTTGCGGATAAGGCCGAGAGTCAGGATATCTGCTTTGTCCCCGATGGTAATTATGTTCGATTTCTCGAGGAGGAGTGCGGAACTGGCCACAAAAACGGCGAAATTATTCATCACAGCGGCCAGGTCTTAGGCCTCCATCAAGGGATCTATCGTTACACCATCGGTCAACGTAAGGGGCTGGGTCTCAGTTGGAGGGAACCCCTCTACGTTATCGGTATAGATGCGGACAACTGCCGAGTGATTGTCGGCGAAAAATCTCTTCTGAGCCGTGATTCCTTTGAGTTGTACCGTTGTCTCTGGAATATTCCAGACCCGGACGCACCCCTTAAGGTTGAATGTCGCATCCGCTACCGTCACCAACCAGTTGCGGCGCGCGTGACGCCACTCGCCGCTGGCCGAGCCAAGATTGAATTTACTGCGCCTCAAAAAGGGGTGACACCGGGGCAAGCAGCAGTTTTCTATTGGGGAGAGCGGGTCATCGGCGGAGGCTGGATCGTGTGAAGCAAACCTTTGCCATTGTCCCCCTCAGCTGTAAAAGAAAAAGCCCCTGAAAAACAGGGGCTAAATCTTGAAATGGTACCGAAGGCCGGAATCGAACCGGCACGAGCTGAGCTCATCGGTGTTTGAGACCGACGTGTCTACCAATTCCACCACTTCGGCTTGGGTGCGACGATTATATTGTTCCGGGGCGGTTTGTCAAGTCTCTATCCGCATCCAGAGTGTTTTTAGTAACGATTTCCAGTAATCACCACGTCTGACGATGTGTCCATCGATACTGGCTACCGGCAGGATATCGATCAATGAATTCGTTAAGAACACCTCCTCTGCCTGCATCAATTCAGTGAACGGCAGTTCTCGTTCGGCAACCAGGATTCCCAGCTCTGCTGCTGTATCAATCACCTGTTGGCGGATAATTCCATCCAGTACCAGAGTTCCGGTTGGGGGAGTGATCAGCCGGTCATTAATGATTGCAAATAAATTGCTGGTACTGCCTTCAAGCATGTTCTGATTCTGATCAACAAACAGTGCTTCGCGTGCACCGGATTGAAGCGCATAGTTGGCTGCGTAGAGACAATCAGCGTAATTGCCACGTTTCATTTGTGGGAGATGGCTGACCGGGTTGATGCGTTGATTGGGGGCGACTGTGCACTCAGCTCCAGCCCGTCGTTCATCAGCAGTGAATTCTGAATATTCTGTTGCGGTGATAATAAACTGACTCTGCTCAGGTGGGGGCCATGCAAGTCCGGTAAAATCGCCACGGCTGAGGGTTAAGCGAATCCTTGAAGCTGGGGATTTAAGTGCCGTAGACATTTGTTGGAGAGAGGCTTCAATCTTCTGTCGGTCACAGGGGAAATCAAGCAGTTGTGCCGATTGCTCAAGTCGATCAAGGTGCTGAGGGAGGAGTAGGATCTTTTGCCCTTGAGCTTTGATGGTTTCGAATAAAGTATCGCCAAACAAAAAGCTGCCATCATTGATCGATATAACCTCTTTGTGAGAAAGAAATGCTCCGTTCAGACAGATCAGCACCCGTCTAACCAGCAAAATCTTGTAAGAGAGTACGCATTGCTTCCCCTTTGTGCAGGCATTCCAGCCATTCATGCTCTGGGATTGAATCGGCAACGATACCAGCGCCAGTCTGATATGTGAGCTTGTTTCCAATCCGTTGGAAACTGCGAATCAGGATATTCAGATCCATGTTGCCGCAGGCACTGATATAACCAGCACTACCAGTGTAGCTGCCCCGTCCGACAGGTTCAAGCTCATCAATGATTTCCATGCAACGTTTTTTCGGCACGCCGGTGATTGTACCACCGGGAAAAGTGGCTTGCAATAAATCGAAAGAGTCACAATGCTTATTCAGTTGTCCACGGACATTGGAGACGATATGGGTGACGTGAGAATAGTGTTCCAGAACCATCAGTTTGTCAACTTCGACCGTTCCAGCTCGACAGACTTTTCCGAGATCATTTCTTTCCAGATCAAGCAGCATGATGTGTTCGGCACGCTCTTTGGGGTGATCCAGAAGTTCCTTGCTTAACTGTTGATCTTCCGCTGGCGTGTAACCGCGTGGCCGGGTTCCAGCAATGGGTCGAGTCTCCGCAAAACCATTCTGCAAAGAGACCAGTCGTTCCGGAGAACTGGAAATAATTTCTATTTCCGGAAATCTCAACAGGCAGGCAAAAGGGGATGGATTGATTATGCGCAGGCGACGATAAAGTTCGGTTGAGGATCCTTCCAGTGTGCCATCAAAGCGACAGGAGAGATTGACCTGATAAATATCCCCGGCAGCGATATATTCTTTGCCCCGCTCAACCATGGAGATAAACTTTTCCCGGGAGATAATTGGTTCGGGCTGCCTGGTTGTTTTCAGAGGCTGTAGCGGTAATGTTTTTTGCGATTTTTTTATGTCGGATTCGAAATTTCTCAAATCGATTGCCGGATCGAGAGTCGCTAGTGTCAGTTGAGTGGTTTGATGGTCATACACTGCAGTCACATCAACCCAAAATAGCTGCAAATCTGGTAGCTGCAGGTCGCGTGGGGCTTCCTGTGGTAAATCTTCAATCTGGTTTGCCAGGTCGTAACCGAAATAGCCGAAGAAACCTCCGGGGAAAGGGGTTTCGGTGGAGGTTGGAACTCTTCTCTCTCGTAATATCAGGGCAAGAGTTGTCAGTGGCTTGCCGGGCAGCTTTGTGGCACCGTCTTGATTGTAACGAAAAAGGGCTCCGTTCTTGAGGTGATATTGTTCCTGCCAATGCAGTGGAACAATAGAATAACGACCGGTTTCTGGTCGTGGGTTCAGTGATTCAAGAAATCCTGGTCCGTTTGGGCAGAAACGGAGATAAAGAGCCAGTGGGTCAAAATATGGAAGGATGAAGCTGTGGGTAGAAATCGCCATTGACAATAACTCTAACAAAAAAAAGGGCTAGCCGTTGCCAGCTAACCCTTGATTGTTTTGGTGGAGCTACGCGGGATCGAACCGCGGACCTTTTGACTGCCAGTCAAACGCTCTCCCAACTGAGCTACAGCCCCTAACAGGTGGGCGATTTATAACAAAATAAAACTCAAAGTGTCAATAAAAATAAGCTCTCTCTGTTGTACTTACTAAAATGAATCAGATGGCGTCGCAAAAAGTCCAACCCACGGCGTTACAGTGATTTTTCAAGATCTTGAAAGGTCGGACTTTTTGCGACACCATCATCTATGTTGTTGTTCATTTATTAAATGTCATGGTAAGATTCCGTGCGAAGAATCTCAAAATCTTCCAAATGTACCAACAGCCAGTAGCTAGGCTGCTAGAAGAGGATGACTATGAGCGGGCAACAGGATCTGCTGCGAACTCTACCAGCGATTGATCGAATTTTACGTGAAGAGCCTTTGCGGAATTTATCTCAGCAATTACCGCAAGAGTCTTTGTCCCATGCTGTTCAGGAATTAATTGCGTTATTGCGGCAGGAAATTCTTGAGACGGGTCAAATTGTCCCCCCTGAGCGGCTCCATCCGGACAATATTGCTGCCGTTGCGGCTCAAAGCTGTCGTGAATTGCTGCAGCCATCGTTGCGGAAGGTAATCAACGCAACCGGGACACTCCTACACACCAATCTGGGGCGGGCGCCTCTTTCCTCACAGGCGTTGCGCGCTATTAATGCTGTTGCCGCGGGCTATTCCAATCTCGAATTTGAACTTGATAGCGGCAGTCGTGGCGAACGTTTCTCCCATGTCGAAAGATTATTGACCCAGTTAACGGGTGCTGAAGCGGCATTGGTGGTCAATAACAATTCGGGGGCGGTGTTGCTGGCATTGACCGCATTGGGCAAAGGGCGTGAGGCGATTGTTTCACGCGGAGAGCTGGTCGAAATTGGCGGAGCATTCCGGATTCCCGATGTGATGGAGGCGGGTGGGGTGATACTGCGTGAAGTTGGGTCATCAAACCGTACCCACCTGCATGATTACCAGCAGGCGATTAATGAAAACACAGCGATCCTCCTCAAAGTTCATACCAGTAATTACCGAATTGTCGGTTTTACCAAGGAGGTTCCGGCAAGAGAGTTGTTGCCACTTGCCCGGGAAAATGATCTGGTTCTGATGGAAGATCTGGGCAGTGGTTTGTTGTTGGATCTCAGCAACTATGGATTGGAGAGAGAACCAACCGTGCCGGAAGTGGTCAAGGCCGGGGTTGATGTCATCACATTCAGTGGTGATAAATTGCTTGGTGGACCGCAGGCCGGAATCATTGTCGGACGTGCCGACCTGATCAAGAGAATTCGCAAACATCCACTAGCGCGAGCTTTGAGGATTGATAAATTAACTCTGGCAGCACTGGAATCGACCTTGCGCCTCTATCAGCAGCCAGAACAGGCGCTGCAGGAATTACCCGTGTTGAAAATGTTTTCTGCAGACCCCGAACAACAGAAGCAGCGTTGTCAGCATCTATTTGAGAGACTAGAAGCTGAACCATTGGCGGCAGAAATCAAGTTGGTTGAAGACATTTCCCGGGTTGGAGGTGGAGCTATGCCACTGACTGAACTGTCGGATTGGGCGGTTGAAATCAATCCACTGGCCGGTCGTACTGCTGATTTGGCAAAACAGCTGCGGACTTTTTCCCCGGCGGTTGTTACCCGTATACAGAATGATCGGTTATTGGTTAATTTGCGAGCTGTATTTGCGGAAGAAGAAGCGTTGCTGGCACAGATTTTGATCGCTGTGTTCAAAAAAGAGGTTTAACCGATGGCAGAACCGGGACACTTCATTATCGGAACAGCTGGCCATGTTGATCATGGTAAGTCTGCTTTAATCCGTGCTCTGACCGGGGTAGAAACTGATCGACTGGGGGAGGAGAAAGAGCGGGGGATTTCCATTGAACTCGGCTTTGCCCCCCTTGATCTGGGTAATGGACAGATTGCCGGAGTGGTTGATGTTCCGGGACATGAAAAATTTATCCCACAAATGCTCAGTGGTATTGCCGGTATTGATCTTGTTTTATTGGTGATTGATGCCAACGAGGGGGTGATGCCGCAGACTCGTGAACACCTGCAGATCATGCAATTACTGCAATTGAAAAAAGGAATTCTGGTTCTTTCCAAGTGTGATCTGGTCGAACCCGATTGGCTCGATATTGTCGAAGAAGAGATCCGCGAGCAGGTCGACGGAACGTTTTTGGAAAAAGCCCCTTGTTGCAGGGTCTCTGCAATAACCGGAGAGGGATTAACTGACCTGATGAATGTCATCCGTGAGCAATTAAGCCAGGTTCCGCCTCGGGATTCTGGTGGTGCGGTGCGCTTGCCGGTTGATCGCTGCTTCAGTATCAGTGGTTTTGGTACCGTAGTGACCGGAACCCTGAATAGTGGTCGGATCAAACCAGGTGACACTCTGGAGATTCTCCCTGCCGCCGTGCTGGCACGGATTCGCGAAGCCCAGGTTCACGATAAACCCGCGGAGGAGGTTTTTGCCGGACAGCGGGTGGCATTAAATCTTTCCGGGGTCACCCGTGAGCAAGTGCCGCGTGGATCGGTTATCGGGACACCGGGGTTATTCCGAGCCAGCCAGCGGATTGATGTCCGCTTACAACTGCTTAAAGAAGCTCCGCGCGTACTTAAATTTCGTGACCCTGTCCATTTTCATTTGGGTACCGGACGCAGTGTCGCTCAAGTGGTCTTGCTTGATCGTGAAGAGATGGTTCCGGGGGACGAGGCTCTGGTGCAGATGACCCTCGATCATCCGTTGTTGGTTCATCGCGGGGATCGTTTTATTATCCGTTCCTATTCTCCCATGGTGACAATTGGTGGCGGGGTGGTGATCGATGCCGAACCACAGAAGCACAAACGTTTTCGTAGTGACGTAACCCAGCGGTTGAATGACCTGGCTTCCGGTGATCTGGGCTTCTGGCTGCAAAAGCTGGATGAATTGGAGTTGGCGCGGATCAAGGATCTGGAAAAACAGACTGGCACCGGTCGTGATCAGTTGTTAAAAGGGCTGGAAAAACTTAAGCAAGCGGGACAGGTTGAACTGCTTGCAGAACAGTGGGCCATTGCTGATCGGGTGCGCAGCTGGAAACAGCAGCTTCCGCAGATTGTGGCAGACTATCAACAGCAACATCATTTACGCCATGGGATACCCCGCGCCACTTTGCAATCGCGGTTGGCAAAAAAGCTGGCTCCAAAAGGGTTTGAAGTTCTGCTGCAATGGGCGTTGGGTGAAAACCTGATTGTATTGAATCGTGATCTGGTGGCAACGCCGGATTGGCATCCACAGCCAACTGCTGCAGAGACACAAATTCTAAACAATATAGAACAGTATTTTCGTACCAGTGGTTTTCAGGTGAAAAACAACAAAGATGTTCTGATCCAGCTTGGTCTTGAAGGGCTGGACAGCGATGTTTACTTTTCGTATCTGGTTCTTGAAGGTTCTCTGGTGCGTTTGAATCAGGAAAGTTCCTTGCACATGGAAAGCTATCGCCAGGCGGAAAAGTTGCTGGTCGATATTTTCCAGCGGCAGGACACAGTGACTCTGGCTGAATTCAGGGATAAGTTAGGCAGTGGACGTAAACAGGTTCAGGCTCTTCTGGAATTGTTTGACAGCTACAAATATACTCGCCGACTCGATGACAAGAGGGTTGCCTGGCAATTGCCGAAGGAATCTTAAATCGATTCTGAACAGAAAGAACTATTGCTGAAAGAGGAATTATACAGATGAGTATTCGTTTGACCTCTCTGTCGCGCAGCTCTGGCTGAGCGGCAAAAATTGGTCCCGAGACCCTGACTCAGGTACTGAGTCAGCTCCCACATATTAATCATCCTGATCTGTTATCTCAGGAGATTCCGTTTGCCGATGCGGCAATTTATCGCCTCAATGATTCTGAGGCGTTGGTGCAGTCGGTCGACTTCTTCACCCCGGTGGTGGATGATCCGTACACGTTTGGCCAGATTGCTGCAGCTAATGCCCTTTCTGACCTGTTTACCGTCGGGGCACGACCTTTAACCGCTTTGAATCTGGTCTCTTTTCCCATCGGTTGTCTGGACGCTGATATTCTGGTCAAAATTCTTCAAGGCGGTGCTGAACGTGTCCATGCCGCTGGTGCTGTTGTTGCTGGTGGTCATTCTATCGAAGATGATGAACCAAAGTATGGCTTGAGCGTGACGGGTCTGGTTGATCCCGGTAAGATGGTCACGACTTGTGGCTGCCAGACTGGAGATCAACTCTATTTGACCAAGCCATTGGGAACCGGGTTGTTAACCACCGCTTTGAAAGGCGAAATACTGACAGAAGTCGATATTTCTGCAGCGATTGATGGGATGGTTATGCTGAATAAAGCGGCC
>Ga0256840_1001419_pt1 | contig 22561 bp, 21 predicted proteins | sample 355202metaG_FD_185969 | JGI IMG/M metagenome (GOLD analysis project Ga0256840, IMG submission 185969) | Hydrothermal vent microbial communities from Mid Atlantic Ridge, Atlantic Ocean - 355-202 | ecosystem: Environmental > Aquatic > Marine > Hydrothermal vents | place: Atlantic Ocean: Mid...
CATCACCCCACTCTTCTACATACTCACCTGCATCAAAGTGTCCACGTCTTTCACAGTTATCGTGAATACGGTAACCAAATGCAAACTTAGGACGTAAAAGTGAGTCAAGCTCAGGAATTTGTCCTGTAAGTACATAGTGTAAGATAACACCAACCATGTTAGATGGGTTAGCTGGACAGGCAGGAATGTTAATTAGTGGCTTACCTTTAACAACATCCATCACACCTACTGAATCAGTTGGGTTTGGAGCTGCTGCTGGAATACCACCAAATGTTGCACAGGATCCAACTGCTACTACTGCTGCTGCATCTGCAGACAAACGGTGTAACTGGTCTACAAATGTTTCACCAGATGCACCATTGGTTCCATATCCACCATTTTCTCCTAGTGGCACTGCACCTTCAACGAAGAGTAGGTACTTACCTTTATGAAGAGCTGCTGCTTCATTCATCTGTTTTTCAGCTTGATGACCTGATGCTGCTTGTAGTGTATGTTGGAACTCAACATTGATGATGTCTAAGATAATTTCATCAATTTTTGGTCCATCTGAACGTAACAGTGCTTCAGTATTACCAGCACAGTCAGATAGTTCTATCCAGATAACAGGTACTTTGTTCATAAGTACAGCTGCTTCAGCCACAAGTGGCGTAAATGAAGCAGGAAGCATAAGCATTGCAGTTGTTGCAGATGCCCACTTTAAAAAGTCACGTCTTTCTAAACCTTCATCCTCTATACTTTCTCTGAAGTCTCTTCTGTTGTTTAAAGGGTCTAGTTTTTTTAAGTCCTCTATACGCTCTTGACACTGGATATACAGTTTGTCATAATAGTCGTCACCTTTATTGGTGTCAACAGCTGCACTTTCAGCCGTAAACAGTTTTTTTACGGATTCTTCTTTGTCTATACTCATTCTACTCTCCTTTTTGTGTTTAGAATTCACTATGAATACTCGTTCACAATGATAATTGAACTAAACTTAAATTAAATTGAATATATGTTCATTTAAGTAAAATTTCTTCAATCTGTTTATTTTAAGACATAAGTAAAAGAAATAGTTATAAATTATATTGAAATAAATAATAATATTGAATCTTATATAGATATATTCCAAAGAGTTAGTAACTATGATTTAGTAGTATAAGACTAGGCTATATGTAACAATTTGTTTTAATTTTAAGTATTTTGAATACTTATTCATTAAACTTTAAGCTTTGATAGTTTAAAATCCTGAATAGGCATTCATTTTAATTAGTGGTGCTTACATACATAATTATATATGCCTGTCACACACTTTCATGCTCCTCCTTGATCCGGTGCATTTTGTGATGGTCATATATACCTAGCACATGGTATGAATATTGTTCAGCTAGAGACAATTGTTAATCTTCTTTTCAGAGATTGGAATCAATTTCATTTAAGACATACACTCCCTGTATTCTTAATGTTCCTTTTAGTCCGTACTCTAGCTGTACAATGTTCATCCAGTCATTGTTCAGTACACAGTCAGATACCTTGTCCAAACTTAGGTTGATATATAAAAAGTACTTTAAAACTTAGTGATATAATATAATGTTTATATATACTATTCCTTTACCCTTTTATAAATTTATCTGACTGTGTAGTGAACAAACTTATGGACAAGGACAATACATGCTTACAAAAGAAATACACCCAGATGAAAATGCCAGCTACTCTACTACCACCAATGAAAAGGGAATTATTGTATCTATCAGTAAAGATTTTGAGACAATTTCAGGATATACTAAAGATGAATTGATAGGTAAAAATCATAATGTTGTAAGACATCCTGATATGCCTAAAATTATTTTTAAAAAAATGTGGGATGCTTTGGAGAACAATAATGAATTTATTGGATTCATCTTTAACCATGAAAAAGATGGTGGTTATTATTGGTTGGCAAATAAAACCTATCTATTTTCTAGAGGAAAAGATGGTACGTGTAAATACTTTTCATATAAATCACCTATGTCTACTCGGGCAAGACATTACATGACAACACTCTATGCTAACTTACTTGAAGAAGAGAAAAAAGGTGGGATTGAGGCATCAGAAGCTTATCTTGATAAATACTTACAATTTAGAGGTGTGAGCTTTGATGAGTATATGAAAACCTTTTTAGATGGCAGTGGTTTGTTGAAAACAGGTTTCTTTATGGCAAGAAAACTTTTTGGCGGGGGAAATAAAGAAGCGTAATAATTACTCACTTTAATTGATACAACAATACATATAATGTGTAGATAACACTATACATTAGCTAAAATTATCATATTTCAGAACAATTAACTCCTTTTTAATAAGTACTTTTATAATATAAGTGAATTAGAATTCACTATATATTAGGAAATAATTACTTATGAAAATTGAAGTATCAAGAAGACGTTTTTTACAAGGGAGCGTTGCTTTGTCTGTGGTGGGTGGTGCATCTGCTAGTACACTGTTTGCAGAAGCTAAAAAACCTGCACACTCTAACATAAAAGTAGCCACAGTCTGTGAAATGTGTGTGAACAAATGTACTGCGTGGGCAAAAGTGGAAGATGGCATCGTCAAAAAGCTAGACCCCAATCCTCTTTTTCCTAAGTCTAAAAACATGCTTTGTGCAAGAGGTGATGCAGGCATACACGCACTCTATGACCCAGATAGACTCAAATACCCTCTCATCCGTACAGGTAAAAAAGGCTCAGGTGAGTTCAAACGTGCCTCGTGGGATGAAGCCTATAATGCCATACTCAATGGTACTAAGCTCTTTAAAGGTATAAAGCAGATACTCGATGAAGAGAAAGACAACCGTTCTACCATTGGGTATTGTGCAGGTGAAGGGATGGGAGAACATACCTTTAAGCAGTTCATGGGTGACATGATAGGTTCTGCTAACTTTGTAAACCACTCTTCCATCTGTCTAAAAACCACCACTGCTGGCTATGCCCTTACGCTTGGAGCCTATGGTAAAGCAGATATGGACAATGCCAAGTATGTCATCATGGCAGGAGCTAACCGTGCTGAAGCCATACTTACTCCAGATACGATGGATATGTTTAAGCGTACAAGAGGACGTGGACTTAAACTCATCGTACTTGACCCCCGCTACACCAACACAGCACTTCATGCAGACAAATGGTTAGGCATCAAAGTAGGTACTGACCTTGCCTTTGTTCTCGCACTTACCTATGTAGTCATGAAAGAGACACTCTACAACAAAGAGTTTATAGCCAAAAATATGGATCATTTTGAAGAATATAAAGAACATATACTCTCTAACAACTATACGCCAGAGTGGGCTGAAAAAATTACAGGTATAAAAGCATATGATATCTACAAAATAGCTAGAGATTTTATGGCAAATGCTCCACAGGCTATCTACTATCAAGGTAGACGAACGGCTTGGAGTTTGCAAGACTTTCAACTGCGACGTGCTCAAGCTATATTTACAGCTCTTGGTGGTGGCATAGATGTCAAAGGTGGCATAGTCTTTGGTACTAAACTTCCTTTAGGTGACCATGATGTAGAAGTCCCACTCTATGCAAACATCAAACCACGCATAGACAAAAAAGAAGCAACTTTCGTAGGACCAAACGGCACATGGATAGGATTTAGAAATGTTATCATAGAAAAAAGAACCCCTTACCCTTTACGTGCGATGTTCTCTTACAAACAAAACCCTATGCAAGCCATACCAAACGTGGCAAAGACACGTAAAATGTTTGAAATGCTAGATTTGTCTGTAACCATAGACACCATGCCTTCAGACACAGTGATGATGTCTGACGTGATACTCCCAGAATGTACCTACCTAGAACGCGAAGACCCAGTCAAGTCTTTTGCAGGTATAGAGCCTGCTATTATCCTAAGAAACAAAGTGATAGACCCTATGTATGAGACAAAAGCACTCTTTGACATACTAAAAGGGCTTAGTGCTGTTATCTCCAAACCACTCTTTGAAGTGACAGCAAAACATGATGAAGATGTGCAAGAAGAGATAGAAGATGCCTCTTATGATGAAGTTTATGAAGAAAATGGTTTTGACCTTACGCAAGGCTTTGTACACACACAAGAACACATCAACAAAGAACGTGTAGTCAGTGAATATGGGGAAGAGGCTTATAATACACTAAAAGAAAAAGGTGTTTTTTACCCCCATATGGACAAATACTTTAAACAACTCTCAGCCAATGAGTTTCAGTACTACCCAGAAGACAAAAAATACTATACTTCACCAGGAGGAGAAAAGCTTGATGCACAAGATACTTGTATAGATGAAAAAGCAATGGCGGAACTAAAAAAGAATCTAGGTACACCATCTGGAAAAGTAGAATGCTACTTAAAAACCATGAAAAAGAATGGCGTAGACCCCATGCCAACTTGGAGAGATGAACTCTATAAAGAAGCCCCTAAAGGCAAGTTCAAGTTTGTTACAGGTCGCCATGCACAACAGACACAAAACTCTACAGCAAATAACATCATGCTTTTAGATGTCATGCGTGAGAACTATATATGGATAAACAAAGAGCAAGCCGAAGAAAAAGGCATCAAGTATGGAGACATTGTTGAAGTCAAAAGTTCTGTGGGACTCATACACATTAAAGCCTACCCTACGATTAAAATCATCAAAGATGTGGCATTTTATGTGCATGGTTTTGGTCAAGAGTCAACAGGACTTACCTTTGGCTACAGAAATGGAGCAAGCGATAACATGATTATAGAAGACACCATAGAGAGCGTGTTTGGCACAGCAGCCATGCATGAAACATTAGTAGAGATAAGAAAGGTTGGATAAATGACTATTGAAAATATTTTTGACACGACTAGTCGTGTGAGCCAACTGCTGAAGTTGACACAGCGTCAGCGTAGTAAAGATGGGCTTTGCCCATTTTGCGTTCAACAATAAGAAAGGTCGGATAAAATGAAAAATGATACATTAAAGCGACCAGTCGCGTGGGCTTTCTGCCGAAGAAAACCTTGCGTTAGCATAGTGAAGATGGGCTTTGCCCATTTCACGTCCTATAAAGGAATAATTAAATGAATTTCGCAATGACATTAGACTATCAAAGTTGTATAGACTGTAAGGCATGTGAAGTTGCCTGCAAAGAAGAAAACGGTGTACAACTAGGAGCAGACAAACAACGCATCTGGGTAAGCCAATCTGAAAAGAGCATTTTTGGAGAACCTTTTGTAGCCCTGCACCCTTCTCAGTGTAACCACTGTCAAGATGCACCCTGTGTAGATGTCTGTCCTACGGGTTCTAGCTACTTTGCACTAGGTGGCATAGTCATGACCAACAAAGATACTTGTATCTTGTGTAAAGGTTGTATGGAAGCCTGTCCTTATGATGCACGTTTTGTAGATGACACCCACGTAGCAGTAGACAAATGTAACTTCTGTTATGACACACGTATCGTAGAGGGTGAGATGACTACAGCCTGTCAAGCTACTTGTCCTACTAAAGTAAGACTCTTTGGAGACATAGATGATGAAGAGTCTGAAATCATCCAAATGCTTAAAAGTAGAGAATTTTATGTGCTGAAAGAAGATGAAGGCACTGTACCAAAGCTCTTTTATATGCTACCAGAACATGACAAGAACTTTGCAGCCAACTCAGTAGATGAAGGCACGACCATTTATACTTGGGATACCTATAAACCTATCATAGAAGCAGCAAAAGCAAAAAGGAAACCGCAATGGCAAGCCATGCAGGAATAAAAATAAACAAGATTAGCCTAAAATCATTTCTGTTTGATAAAAGTATGTACATTATCTACGCTTTTTTAGCTGTGGCACTTGTAGGTGTGTTAGATGTTTTTAATGAACGCTATTTTTTAATAGCAGCAGGTGCTCATGATGCAGGACTAAACCCAGGCAGTAGAGAAGTAGCCAATGCCATGAGAGAAGCGGTATTTGGAGCTGGGGGAGAAGTCAGAAGAGAAGCCCCTTGGTCACTTTACATTGTCAACTATATGTATATGATTTATGTGGGTTCGGGCATTATATTTATAGTTGCAGCTGCTGATTTACTAGGCGATAAACTTATCAAAAAAGCTTCAGCAGGGTTCTTAACGCTTGGTCTTGCAATGATAATAGCAGGACTATTTACCATTTTAATGGACTTAAATATCTTGCATATTCATCAAATGTTTTTATCACCACGTTTTAACTCTGGTATGTGGCTTATGATGCCACTCTATGCCATTTATATCCCCTTAATCATTTTTAAAGTCTATATGCTACTGAGTAACTCAAAAAAGTGGTCTAAGCAACTCTCTGTCTTTATACTTGTTTTTAGTATCATAGTTGAACTTGTAGAGTTTTATATACAAGCAAAACTTTTCAACATGAATGAAGCTAGAAACTTCTGGACTACCTACCCTTTTTTACCCCTATATTTTATGGTCTCATCTTTTGCAGCTTCTGCTGGGATCATGATACTCTACACCTATTTTAGCTATAGAAACACTGACAGAAGTAAATGCCAAGATATGATGACCCTCATACAAAAAATGACACTCTATGCTGTCATGTTTTTAGGAGCCTATGAAGCCACAGCGTATTTGTTTATAGACAAAAAGTGGGCTGAGATCATTTTATTTGGTGACTTTAAACTTTACTTTTATAGCTACCTTGCTATGGCAGTAGGCATACCCTTTATCTTACTCTACAAAGATTTTTTAAATAACAGTTACAAAGTCGTTGCTTCCATATTTATCATCATTGGTACCTATCTGGGTAAACTTATTTTTGTATATGGAGGCAATGCCTACCCTATGAGTGATAGATTTGGTGTAGGGTTTGAAAAGTATGGTGAATATGAACCTCTAAGAGAAGTGATATTTTTCATGCCACCTTTAGGTGAGATACTTGTGGTTATTGGGTCTATTGGTATTGTATTGTTAGTATACAAGATAGCCGATGTTTATTTATCTGTTTCTAAGATGAGAGAACATTAATTGGCGTAGTGACTACTGCGTCGTACACACAGAACAGACGTCAAAGGTACGAAAAATGAAGGTCGCTTCTTCTATATTTTTAGAACCCTTCATAGCTTCAACGGCTATGCCTTTTTCATCTTTTTCACCATGACTTAAGTTCCACTGCGTTGGGGTAATGATTTCATAATTTACTATCAAACCATCTTTAACTTTTGTTTTATGTATCAAAGAACCACGAGCAGCTTCCACTACACCCGTACCTTCAAAGTCTTGTAACGCTGTATGAAGGTCTAGTGTACATGAAGCTTCTTCTAAATTTAGGTTTGCAAGTAAGTTTTTTGCATATGCTAAAAGTATTGCCACTTCGTCTATGCGAGCAAAAACACGTGTAAGGAGTGAATCTTTATAGCGTTTATGTAAGTTTTTCACTATGGTTCTTTTCGCTACCATCCCTCTAGCTAATGGGCCTACCTCATAGAGTCTATCTCTGTAAGTAACCGCTTTTGCCACCGTACCTTTCTGAGGAGATTCTTTTACATATTTACTGTTTACATTAGAAACTTTTGTTCCTATCGACTTTCCAGACTTTGAAAGCATACATTCACCAAAGACGATAAACCTGTCATGACTCTTCCCTATTTCTGTCATCCCTGAACTCCCTATGAGATGAAGTAGTTTTCCAAAGTCTCCACCTATGTTATGCAAATCTGCACAGAAATCTATATTCAAATATGCGTCCAATGGTAGTTCTGTTACCACTTGTTCAAAAAATTTTATAGACTCATCTACAAGACTTTGTGCTTGCATAACGTCTACATAGGTAGGGTCACAGGTTACCCCTCCAGGAACTGCATAAGAGGAGTGAGGCCACTGCCCTGCGAAGATAGCCAAGGCCTTGGTAATCGTTGAAGCTAGATAGCTCGCCTTTATGGCATAGTTCTCCTCACTCTTACAGTCAAGATAACTTTCTATCTGCGGCAATAGCGTCATATATAACCACTTAATATGGTTTTGTATCAGCTCACAAGCAAGCGTAAATTCTCTTATGTCTTTAGCTTTTGACGTGAGTTCTATTTTCTGTCCTGCATTTTCATACCCATTTTCTATGGCACGCACTGCAGTCATAAGATGTGCATGGTTACAGATGCCACAAACACGTGGAGTGATGACAAGTGCATCTCTTGCATCTTTTCCTTGCAGTATCTCCTCTATGCCTCTGTAGAACCCAAAGTTTATCTTGACATCTTCTATTTTCCCCTCATTAAAAGTAAAATCAAGTTCAGCTTCACCTTCTATTTTTTCTATGAGTTGTTTTATGTGTAGTTTTTTCATTTATCATAGTCCATCAATCGCTCTGTAAAGCGTTTTATCTTAAAACTTTTTGTTACACCTGTAAGTGTCAAGTAAGCACGTCTAGGAATACCCAGTGGCATCTTAGCAGGTATGCCCATGTTGGTCTTCGTGCTATAAAGAGATGCTTGTGGAAAAGTAGGTTCAGTACAGCCAAAACAAGGTGTCCCTGAGCGTGTTTTAGAACTCACATCGTTCCATAGTATTTTATTACAAGACCCTCTCGTATAAGGACCCTGACACCCTTGTTCGTAAAAAAGACAGCCTTCTTTAAGTCCATAGTTTTTCGTATCTATCTTCCATTCAAAATATTCGTTTCGTGTACAGCCTGTATGTACTGTGTATCCATAGAGTTCTACAGGGCGATGTAAGTTGTCTATCTCTATCACTTTCTTATTTGCTAGCATGAGCAACACATAAGACATCCATTTAGGATGCATAGGACAGCCTGGCAAGGAGATAAGCTTAGAAGCATACATATCATAGCGAGAAGTCTTTTCTTCTAAGTCGAAACAAAAGCCAGAGATTTTATCTGGGTCTTTTTGTTTAAATATACCACCAAAAGTCGCACATGTTCCTGCAGAGATGATATGTTTAGCTTTATTTGCATAGTTTTGTATAAGTTTAGATACTTCCACACCACCTTTTAAAAAGCCCTCTTCTATAAAAGAACCTTCTAAAATGAGTACATCACAAGGCACTTCACCCTTAATGACATCTTCCATACTATAACTACCATCAAGTGCAGGATGATGCACTATCTCAAAATGAGACAAAATAGAAAAAAGATTTGGGTGATTTAAAAAAGAATGTGTATTACCATTACAGGTAATGGCTTGTAGCCAAAGCAGTCTGGGTTTCATATCTGTTCTCTTATTTCTATGACGAAAGACTTCCCTGACAAAAAGAGAAATCTACCAGACATGTTAAGCCTTTAACGCGTTGTATATGTTACGCGAAATATCATCTATATAAAATTCGATTCCCTGAGGAAGCACATCCTCACCTTTTAAAAATACCATACCTCCCAAGTAACCCATAAACAGACCAAAAGCAGAAAAGAAATCTTGGTTACGAAGTTCTCCAGAGCTGACAGAGTCATCAAAGAAAACCATAATCTCGGTAATGAAACCAGAAACACATACCATGCCCTCACAACCATCAGAAAATACCTCACGATTAGAAAGATAGACCCTCAAAAAGTACTCTATCATCTCAGGTTTCTCTTTTGCCATAGTAAAATAAACATCTACTATCTCATGTATTTTTTGCTCAGCACTTACATCTAGCCCATTGACAACACGTATTTTCTCCCCAAGTGCTTCTGAGGTATACTTTATAATCTCCTGTGCCAATATATCTTTAGAAGAAAAATAGTTATAAAGGTTTCCCACTGACATTTGCAGTTTAGTTGCTATATCAGGTATCGTCGTTCTATGAAAACCATTCACCGAAAAAAGCTGCAAGGCTGTTTGGATGATGGATTCTCTTTTAAGTGCTTTTTTCTCTGCTATTTTCATTGTGTCCCCAATATTGTATTAAACACTATTTTAGCATAAAAATCAGTATATATATTAAGTTGGGAACATTTTGGCTATTTGTATTATATGAGGGTCGGGGAATTATTCCCGAACAGATTCAAAATGCCGCATGAGGTATTTTTTAAAGAATTTGCTAAATGTCTAACTACTTGATGGAGGTGAAATTGCATTTGTTATTAGAATTGGCGAAGTTTGTGATTAAAATAAATTTTTGAAGTGGCTCCGGCACGAGGATTCGAACCTCGGACCAAATGATTAACAGTCATCTACTCTACCGCTGAGCTATGCCGGAACGTTTAAGAAAAAAGCGAGTGCTTGTTTCGTGGGTGAGATTATAGACAAAAAGACCTTTGATGTCAAGGGTTTTTTAGACTTTTTTGTAAAATTCTACGCCATTTGTGGAAACAAGCTTTATTTTGTCTTTTATAAGTAGGTTTTGAACCCTATTTTGACTGCTTTCATCAAAAAGAGCTTCTATGTCTTCTTGTGTTAGAGGACGCTTGTCTAAAGTGTCAAGTATCTCATCGTCACTATAACTAGAAGCTTTCATATCTGCTTTTTTGCGTGAAGCGATATAGACTGGCAAGCTACTGTCAAAAAGATGGCTAATCACTAAGAGTTCTTCATAGTTCACTGCTTGTACAGCATATGCTGGAGGTCTGTCTATGCTAGAGATGTCTATACGTGTGGGTTTCAGTTTGAGTAAAAAGTCATTGATCTGTGCTATCTCTTCTTTAGTATCATTGAGTGTTTTAACGATGAGTATCTCTATGATGAGTGGGCCATTGTATTTACTTTTAAACGCTAACATCCCTGCTTTTATGTTTGCTACATCAATGCCACTATGAGAACGGTCGAGTTTTTGCAAACACTTCTGTGTGGCACAGTCTAAAGAGAGCTTCACTTCATCGAGCCTACACAAGGCATCTTGTATCTTGACATCATCTATATTGGCTGCATTGGTGAGTATGAGGGTTTTTGTATCACCCTTAAAGGTATTTATCTCATCTATGAGTTCTCCTAGGTATGGATAAAGCGTAGGCTCACCATTGGCAGTAAGGGTAATGAAGTCTATATCTTTATGCTCTTCTAGTGCCTTTTTGATGGCAGTGGCTATTTCATTTACTGAAACCACATCTACATAGCTATCCATAGTTGGTGCAGGTGCTAACTCACAGTACAAACAGTCGAAGTTACATTGCTTTAACCCAGGGCTAAGGTCAACGCCTAGTGATTTTCCAAAACGGCGGGAGTGTATGGGGCCGAAGATGATGTTGTTCATGTGTTGTCCTTTGTTCTATTATATCAAATGTATTACACAATAGCTATTTTTATTGTATGCCATAGTATTGGTGTTGTCATGGGACAACACCCTACAGGTTTCTGAGCTTTCGTAGGGTGTTGTACCCTTACAACACCTTCCACATCCAAACATCATACCAACCCCAATTCTGTTGAGATATCTTTGATGAGTTTGGAGAGTGGGCGTTTGTGTAGGTCTTCATCTTTATTATAGTTAGAAAACAGATACCTATAAATCTCATCTTTACTAAATCCAAATTTTGAAAGTTCTTCTATGTAACTTTGTGGGTAATAGGCTTTTTTTATGAGTAGTTCCAACACAATATCTTTGTGTTGTTTGTAGAGTTCTTCTAGTTTAAAAAGTTCTATATTTTCTTGGTTTCCGTTAATCTCTATCTCAAAATTCTCAAAGTCATACTTTTCTTTTTCTACTACTGCAAATTCAACTGTTGTAGGTCTATAAGTAAATTTATAATTATTTGATTCTATTTCATAAGGGTTCTCTAAATTCTCTTTTACCTTATCACTTTTTGTATGGTTACAAATACTACAAGAAGGAATAAGATTAAAAAAGCTCATTGCTAAAAATGGATAAACAGATTTAGGATAAAAGTGGTCTATCTCTGGTCGTAATTTTCCATTTTCACTATCTACCACAAAAGTATAATTACGGTTACAATAAGGGCAAGAGTTTAAACCTAATGCTTTTACAAAAGCATAAGCTCCATATGTTTTTCTTCCTCCCCAATTACCATACTCCTTTTCAAATATCTCTTCTCGTAAAAGTTTATTGAGTGGACTATTTTTTTCAACTGAAGAGGGAAACTCTTTTGTAAAAAAATCTATGTAAAGTTTTAACTGTTCAACATTAGCAGAGAGTAAGTTGTTAATTTCTTTTTCATTTGATAGGTATTTTAAACATTCATTTTCTTCTTTTTTAAGTTCTAAATCAACTTTCTCTTTTATTTTAGGTGTAATTTCACTTATATGTTTCTTTAAAAATTCAAGATTGAAGTTGATTTTTACCACTTCTAATCCTTTCTATCTCTGCTTCTAACTCTTGTATTTTATCTTCATCTGTTTTTGGATATTTTTCTTCATACATTTTCAAAAGCTTATCTTTTAAAAATGGCTCTCCAATAGCTTCTATAACTTTTTTAATATTTTTACTCATTAAATCAAAATGATATACATTTGTAAATATATACCTGAATTTATAATCATAACTTGAAGGCTTTCTATTTAAAAGATTCATTATTTGTTGAATCTTCCCCTTAGCAAACTCCCCCATCAACCCATCTTCCATAAAAAAGCTATCGCTTAGCAGGGTATGGATATTGGCTCCAAAGGTTTGTTTTTTCTCTTTGAGTCCGTCTACTACTTTACACTTACCCTCTTCATCTGTATCTAAGAAGATGATGTTTTGTTTTGGGATGTCGGAGAGGAGGAATGGGGAGTGGGTGGTAAGAATAAGTTTAAAATCTTTGTCACTATAAAAAGTATTGATAAACTCTGTTAACAAGTATACAACTTGTTTTTGCCAATTAGGGTGCACAAAAACATCAGGCTCATCAATTAAAATTGTATAATACCCATTATGCTTTTCAACCCAATTATATATATTAACGAATAAATAAATCAATTTTTCTTGTCCGCTACTCATTGGTGGATAAAACTCAAAATTTAAAAATTCTCGTTTTACACCATTCTGATGATGAAGTATATTTATATATGCTTCATAAAGACTGTCAAAACTAGAGGAACGCCCCATATCAATGAGTTTTTTCCATGATGAAATATATTGTTTTACTATACTGTTTTTCTTCAAAATACAACACAAATTATTAATATCATAAGGTTTATTCTCATTTATTATCACTTTTATATCATCACTTAAAAGATAAATGTACAGCAAACATAAAATTTTTAACTGTCTTGCAATAGAAATTTGTTCTTTATTGTATTCCTGAAAACAATAAATTAAAAAAGGATCTGTTGTGTAATGATCCTTAAAGTCGGGTGATGCATAAAAAATTTCTCCTAAACTTCTCACTTTAAAATTTATTTCTTCTATTTTGAAGTAGTTCTTTAAAAATATTTTAATTTTTGAATGTGATTTCAATATCTTGTCTAAAAATTCACTTTGTAGTGCCTCAAAATATATATTATTTACTTGACCGTCAAAGTTCCCTAATTCAGAAGGTTCATCAATACTTTTTTTAAAATCAATCCTATATTTATTAGAAAGCTTTGCATCTAAATTGACATTGATAAAATCAGAAACAAAATCTTTTTTGTCTACGAATTGATAAAGATGCCTTCTTGGCATATCTTTAAAAGAATACCTACTAAGTTCCAAAGAAGACTTTATGGATAATAACACACTCCCTAATCTCACTTCAAATTTTTTCATTTGTTCCTTCCCTATCTCATAAAAATGAAAAGCTGTAAGAATATTGATGTTTTGAATAGCTGTAAAAATATATAATTCAGCATCCTTACTAGAAAAAATGAATATATTTTGAGTATCATTTTGTTCTGCTATTGCTTCTAAAATATTACTCTTCCCACTTCCATTCTTCCCCACAATAGCCGTCACATTGATATTGTCACCAAAGAAGTTTTCTATGTAGTCATCATTTTCATCTATGGTAAGTTCGTTGGTATCGGGGTCATAGTCACAGTGAAACCTAGGAGAAAAATTAAACCCCTGATTGTGAATGTTTTTATACTTTTCCACCCATAGATATACCAGTTCCATATCTGCCCCTATCATAAATTATGAATATTATACCAAACCGTAGGGTGTTGTACCATTACAACACCTTCTCTGTTCAAATATTTTAAGCGATTTGGATTTTTATTGTATACAAATTATTGGTGTTGTCGTGGGACAACACCCTACACCCTTATGTGATTTGGATTTAAATTTGAAAAAATATGGCAATATGACATATTTTTATGACTTTCTCCAAAAATACGCTATGATTTTTGTATGTCCAATTATACACGTGTTTTTCTTGATGGCTATAGCTACTTCATCACCATTGTTACGCAAGGCAGAAATCCTATACTAGTAGATAATATTGCACTACTACGAGACAGCTTCATGCGAAGCAAACAAAGGTATGATTACCATATAGATGCCATTGTAATCTTACCTGATCATCTGCATATGATACTCACGCCTAAAGAGAAAAATGATTACCCTAAAATTATATCACATATCAAACGTTCTTTTGTCTATGGACTAGACCAACACACCAAAGATATAGCCAAGTTACAACTCACATCTTCTACCTACAAGAGAAAACTTTCAGGTATATGGCAAAAACGTTTTTATGAACATACGATACGAGATGAAAAAGACTGGATAGAAAAAATGCACTACATACAGCATAATGCAGTCAAACATGGATTGGTTGAAGATTGGGAGAATTGGGAATATTCTTCATTTGTAAAATAATAACTTGTGTATAATAAAATCTAAATTTTATGAGGGCGTAGGGTGTTGTCCCACGACAACACCCTCTCTGTTCAAATATTTTAAACAATTTAAATTTTTATCGTATGCAAATTATTGGTGTTGTGAGGGCACAACACCCTACTTTTTACCACTCACCCTCTGACACTCAGAGACAAAGTGCTTTGCATTCTCAACTGGTACATCGGGTAAGATGCCGTGTCCCAAGTTAAAGATATGGCGTTTGCCACCCATAACCTCTTGTATCGCTTCTACACAAGCTGTTGTTGCTTCTTTAGAGTAGAGACGGCATGGTTCCATGTTTCCTTGGAGGACGTATTTGTCTCCTAGTTTTTCTTTTGCCATAGCCATAGGGGTTCCCCAGTCTACACCAAATACATCGAAGTTTCCATATACTTGACCACGTTCTATAAATGCACTCACACCCTTAGGGAACATGATGATAGGGGTATCTGGGTACTTAGACTTAAGATAATCAGCTATCTCTACCATATATTTCCATGAAAATTCATCGTATTTACCTGGCTCGATGGCTGCTGCCCATGAGTCGAATATCTGTACTACGTCTATGCCTGCTTCTATCTGTTTTTCCATGTAGAGCTTGACTACTTCAGTTACTTTTGCAAGGATGTTATGGAGTAGCTCTGGGTTTGAGTACATCATCTTTTTACAGATGTTGTACGTTTTTGTCCCCTGTCCTTCTATCATGTACGTAGCCAGTGTCCAAGGAGCTCCTGTGAAGCCGATGAGGGCTATCTCGTCTCCTCTTTCATCTAGCTGCTTACGTAAAAGTTTGATGGTGTCAAACACATACGTAAGTTTAGACGCTGCCTCATCTGCACCTATGAGAGCATCTAACTCTTCTTGGCTTGTAAGTGGGTCAGAAAATTTAGGACCCTCGCCTTTAACAAAAGACAAGTCCATACCCATCTCGTCTGGTATGACCAAGATGTCAGAAAAGAGTATAGCCGCATCTACACCCACGATGTCTAGCGGTTGGATGGTCACTTCTGCTGCCATCTTAGGGTTGTGACATAGGTTTAAAAAGTTTCCTGCTTCTGCTCTTACTTTCATGTACTCTGGCAGGTAGCGTCCTGCTTGTCTCATCATCCATACGGGTGTGTATGGTGTCTCTTTACCTAGACATGCGTCTACAAATATTTTTGACATTAGTGCTTCCCTACTTTACTTAAAAAACTAAGTCCTACAGCTAACGCTGTAATCGATAATGCAAAATACAACATCTCTAAAGGTGTTGTAAACTCTGTGTGTAAAACCCTTTGGAAGAAGTTTACCACCAAAACCATCACAATAACTTTTGCTATCTTGTCTTTAAGCTGGTCAAGTGAATGTATGGCAAGTATCTTAGAGCCATTTTTACCTGAGGCTTCATCTATATCTGAGATAAACAACTCGTAAATACCAAAAGAGAAGATGAACATAACAACAGCTATGAGGTACAAGTCAACTGCACCTATGATACCTGCAACGATGTCTTCATGAAAGTTCTCAGGATGTGCATGTGTGATGATAGTATTGAAAGTATAAACTGCCACGCCCCAAATGTCCATAGATGCGACAACAAAAAGTACTACAGCCCCTAGTAAACCAAAAATTACTGCGAGTATCACGATAAATCTACTTCTCCAGATAAGTCCTTCAAAGAGTGTTTCTATCATGCTACTGTTTTGTGCATCTGCACTCCGTCTTTGTTCTAACTCTTCTTGATTCATAGACTTTCCTCATGTTTTATCCATTTTTGTGCGATACGTACTGCATTTGTAGCAGCCCCTACTCTTACTTGGTCTGCCACACCCCAAAGGTGCAACATGTTGTCTGCATAAATATCTTTACGTATACGTCCAACATAAGTCTCATCTGTATCTGTAGAGATGATAGGCATTGGGTATTCATTTTTACTCATGTCATCAAGTACCGTTACGTTTTCAAAGTTACCTAGTACTTCTCTTGCTTTATCTACATCTACGTTTACACCCTCATTAAAGGTAATGGTTATAGACTCAGAGTGAGAACGAAGTACTGGTACACGCACACAAGTAGCTGAGACTGCAAAGTCTGAGTGCATGATCTTGTTTGTTTCGTTTACCATTTTCATCTCTTCTTTGGTGTAACCATTGTCTTGTGGTACATCAATGTGAGGGATGACGTTAAGTGCTATCTGGTGAGAAAAAGCTTCCACTTTTGCATCGTCTAGTTTAAACTCAAAAAATGCCTGCATTTGACGCACTAGCTCTTCCATACCTGCTTTACCTGCACCAGATACTGCTTGGTACGTACTCACATCAACACGCTTGATGCCATAAAGGTCATGAAGTGGTTTAAGAAGTTGTACCATTTGGATGGTAGAACAGTTAGGGTTGGCTATGATGCCTGTCTCTTCCCACTCTTCTATATCTTCAGGGTTTACTTCGGGTACTACTAATGGCACTAAAGGGTTCATGCGAAAGTGTGAAGTGTTGTCTATCACCACTGCTCCAGACTCTACTGCGTACTTTGCATACTTTTCTGAGATGCTTCCACCTGCTGAAAAAAAGGCTATATCTATGCCTTTGTCTACAAATACTTCTTCTGTGAGTTCTTGTATTTTGTATGCTTTACCTTGACACTCTATCTCTTGTCCTGCAGAGTTTGCAGAGGCTAGAGGGAGAAGGTTTCCTATGGGAAACTTTACTTCATCAAGTACTCTAAAAAGTTCTTCACCTACGGCACCAGAGGCACCAACTACTGCTACGTTATATGTTCTTTCCACGTTATTCTAATCCTAATGTATTATCATTATCTGGTGTTGTATCTTCAGAAACACCTTCATTTTCATCGTTGTCGTCTTCAGGCTTTTCTTCTTTTTGACACTTAGCCATACTTACAACGATATCTTTTTTCTCTACTGTGACTACTTTAACACCTGAGGTATTTCGCCCTGCTTTACGGATTTGCTCCATGTCTACACGTATCATTTTACCTACAGAGGTTAAACACATCAAGTCTTTGTCTTCTGCAACTGCTACTACGCCTACAACATCACCTGTTTTAGCAGTAAGTTTCATGCTTATGACACCTTTACCTGCACGGTTTTGCTCACGGTACTCTAAGGCTGCGGTTCGTTTACCAAGTCCTTTTTCAGAAAGCATGAGTAATTCATCTTCTTCGTTTTCTATGGTAATGGCACCACAGACGTAGTCATCTACTATTTTAAACTTGATAGCCGTAACACCACGTGCCACACGCCCTATCTCTCTTGCATCTTCTACTTTAAAGCGTATACATAGACCTTTTTTGGTCGCAACGAAGAGCCACTTAGTGTCTGGTTTTACTATGCTCGCAGATACTATCGCATCTGTCTCATCTAGGTTGATGGCTCTTACACCATTGCTTCTAATGTTTGAGTACTCAGAAAGGTTTGTACGTTTCACGATACCATTTTTGGTAAAGAACACAAGTCCTTTGTCATCTTCAAAGTCAGTTGTTGGGATGATAGCCATAATCTTCTCATCTTTTTGAAGATTGATGAGATTGACTACTGCTTTCCCTTTGGCTGTACGAGAACCCTCTGGTATACGGTACACTTTTAACCAGTAGAGCTGTCCTCTGTCAGTTACAAACATGAGTGTATCATGCGTGTTGGACGTAAAGAAGCTTTCTATAAAGTCGTCATCATAGGTAGTGACTGCTGTTTTACCTTTACCACCACGATGTTGTTTTTCATACTGTTTAACAGGTACACGCTTAATGTACCCTCTATGGGTAATCGTCACAACCATAGGCTCATTTGGTATGAGGTCTTCGATGTCTATGTCATCATAGTCATCAACTATTTCAGTACGTCTAGGGATGCTAAACTTCTCACCCATCTCAACAATCTCTTCCCTGATGATAACGTTTATTTTATCTTCAGATTTCAAGATAGCTTCAAGTTCAGCGATAAGTTTAAGTAACTCAGCTAACTCGTTTTCAATCTTCTCAATAGCAAGACCAGTTAAACGTCTCAGTCTCATTTCCAAGATAGCTTTTGCTTGAATAGCTGAAAGTTTAAAGCGTGACATGAGGTTTTCAGCTGCATCTGCATCATCTGAAGAAGCACGAATGATTTTAATCACTTCATCGATGTTATCTACAGCGATTTTAAGACCTTCTAAGATGTGAGCTCTTGCTCTTGCTTTTTCAAGGTCAAAAATAGTTCTTCTAATAACAACTGTTTTTCTATGCTTTAAGAAGATGTCAAAAAGTTCCATAAGGTTAAATACTTTTGGCTCTTTGTTGTTAATAGCCAGCATGATGATACCAAAGGTCACTTGCATTTGTGTCTGTTTGAAGAGGTTATTTACCACTATCTCAGACATCGCATCACGCTTAAGCTCGATGACCACTCTCATACCCTCACGGTCAGACTCATCACGTATCTCTGAGATACCTTCTATGTGCTTGTCACGTACCAGTTGTGCGATATTTTCTATAAGACGAGACTTGTTCACTTGAAAAGGAAGCTCATCGATGATGATAATCTCTTTTGTTTTTGTCTCTTCTATATGCGTCTTCGCACGTACTTTGATACGTCCACGCCCTGTAGTATAGGCATCCGTGATACCCTTTTTTCCAAAGATAATCCCACCTGTTGGAAAGTCAGGACCTTTCACGATGGTCATCATATCTTCTACAGTAGAATTTGGATTGTCAATACGCAATACCAAGGCTTCTACAAGCTCTTCAAGACGATGAGGAGGAATGTTTGTTGCCATACCAACCGCGATACCACTTGAACCGTTGAGTAGCAAGTTTGGTACACGTGCAGGAAGAACGTCAGGCTCGCTCATAGAGTCATCGTAGTTTGGTACGAAGTCTACAGTGTCTTTGTCAAGGTCAGAGAGTAGCTCTTCTGCTATCTTAGTCATACGTGCTTCGGTATATCTCATGGCTGCTGCGTTGTCACCATCGACTGAACCAAAGTTTCCTTGACCATCTACAAGTGGAGCTTGCATAGAAAAGTCTTGTGCCATACGTACAAGTGCATCATAGACAGAGTTATCACCATGCGGGTGATACTTACCGATAACATCCCCGACAATACGTGCTGATTTCTTATAAGGACTTCTATGAGAAAGATGTAAATCTTCCATCGCGTACAATATACGTCTATGTACAGGTTTTAACCCATCTCTAGCATCAGGTAAGGCACGCCCTACGATAACGGACATAGAGTAGTCAAGGTAACTAGCCCTCATACTATCTTCTATGAGTATGGGTTGTGTGTTTTCATTGTTTTCAAATAAATCAGACAATCTTCTTCCTTTTAAATCAAAGTAGATAGATTTTATCTTATGAAAGGTGTAAAATGACTTAAAAAACGCTCAAAATCGATTCTAGGACGTTTTATTTGGATTTTTGATTCTTTTTTACTTTTATGATTAACATAATAAAATACGTAAAAAGCCTTATTTGGGCTTCATTTCTAAATAGCTTTCATTAACGTTCTCTTAACATACTTAGCCTATAATTCTTTAACACAATTTATCAGGAATACTATATGCCTATCGAACAACTCAAAGACACCATAGATTATGGGATTATCGGTCTTCTTATTTTTTTAAGTTTTATCACTTTTGCATACGCCATTGAACGTATACTATACTATCGTTCTGTTGATTTGAGTAAATACACCCATAAACTAGCACTTGAAATAGATCTTTCAAAACGTCTTGCCACCATCGCCAGTATCGGTTCAAATGCCCCTTATATTGGGTTACTTGGTACGGTTATTGCTATTATCCTTACTTTTTACATCATTGGTGACCAACAAGACACCATCAATCCTGGTGAAATTATGAAAAACCTAGCACTTGCACTCAAAGTCACAGCTGCCGGACTCATAGTAGCCATCCCTGCAACAGTCATCTATAATGCTCTACTGACAAAAGTTGATATACTACTCTCCAAGTGGGAAATCATGCAGGATGAAAAGTAATAATGCGTAGGGAACGATTTGACAAGATGAATGTTGTACCATTCATCGACATTGTTTTGGTTTTACTTGTGATTATCTTGGCAACGTCCACCTTTGTAAAGAACCAAACCATCAAAGTAGACCTCCCCTCTGCAAGTTCAAAAAAAGCAGAAGATAAAAAGTCTATACACATTGCCATAGACAAAGAGGGTAAATACTTCTATGACAAAGAAGAATTTCCTCTTGATGCTATCAAAGAAAAACTCTTAAAACTTGACCCTAAAAAAGACCTAGTCTCACTACACATGGACAAAGCTTCTGCCTTTGAGTACTTTGTATCGGTTATAGATATATTGAAGTCTAAAGGTTTTGAAAATATTTCTATTATTACGAAACAATAACCTGTAGGGTGTTGTCCCATGACAACACCTTTTACTTTGGTTATGATGGAGTTGGTGTTGTAGGGGTACAACACCCTACGAAATCATCATCCCGTATGGGCGTTTGAGCTGTTCGCTCATCTTATGCAAACTCACACTCCGCCCTTCTCTCACAAACTCTCTACCATCTAAAAAGACTATCATCGTGGGGAGTGAAAGTACTTGGAAGTGTGACGCTATCTCTCTATGTTCTTCTGCATCTAGGTAAATTTGTTTGATTTGTGAAAACTCTGTATCAAAAAGCTCTCTAAACTTTGGACGCAATGCATGACAGACATTGCAATGCTCTCCTGAAAAGTACAGGAGTACGCCTAGTTCTTGTTTTATCGTTTGTTGTAGTTCTTCTAGGGTCATATTTCTTCCTTATTTTTGCTAATTTTTCTGCTTCTTCTCCACCCACTTAAATATATCCAAAATTACAATTACTTCATTCTCTTCATCTACCAAATATGGAATCGTATATCCCATAAAAATATAATCTCGAATATGTTCATCATCATAGTATATAGATTGTCTAAACTTGTAAGGAAAGTGTGTCAAGTCGACTAAATGCTTAAATAGTTCATTTTCAAATTTAATACTGGCACTTGGATTTTCGTTCATTACATACATAAGTATACTCAAAAGTGCCTCTTCAAAAAGAGGGTTAAATTCTACTTTCATAAAATCTATTTTCTTCTCTCTATTAATTTTTCACGCATAGCATCTATAGAAACTGTCTTCATCTTTCCACTTCTATAGTTTTGCACAGACTCAGCTACCCTATCGCAAGCTTCATCAAATAATATAGAGGGATAGCCATCATCCACCATAGGTTCTTTTTCTACAGCATCAATGTATGCTTGAATTTTCACATACTTTTCATAATCCATTACAACCACAAAAGGTTTATTTCTTTTTGTTACTAGCAAATCATCTCTAAGAGCATCTTGTAAACGCATAGTATTTTGTTTTAAATCTGAAGCAGTGATAGTAGTCATAAGTATTCCTTTTGTCTATTTAGTTCATTATAGACAATTAGGCTTAAATATATACGAATCCTCTCTTCTCCATGCATTTGAAAAGGCTAGTATATCTTTTAGCATCTCACACTTTTGGTATTTTGTTGCATTTTCAAAAGCATATTGCTCCTCTTTAAAATCTAATGTTGTACTTTCTTCTTCATAGGGCAGTCGTTTAATTATTTCTTTCACTTCTTCACATACCTCTGCTTCGGACTCTGTGGTTTCTCAGGCAATGTCATTTTGAGTAACCCATCAGCTAACAATACATCTAGCACCACCTCTTTAAAATGCTTCCTGTCTTTCATGCCAACATACGCTTGTATCTCTTTTCTACCTCTAGGTACTTCACAAAAAGTTAGTACTTTTTGTAGCCTTAGCTCTTGTGGGGTAACTTGGGGTGTATCTTGAGGGGTTCTTGTGATTGTTTCTAAGATAGACTCTAACATAAACACAATAAATGGCGTACTCTCTCCCAATGCTGTAGATGCTTCTATAGCCTCATAATAAGCCTGTTGATTCTCTTTTATGATGCTCTCCAAAGGCAAGTAT
>Ga0256840_1001420_pt1 | contig 22555 bp, 24 predicted proteins | sample 355202metaG_FD_185969 | JGI IMG/M metagenome (GOLD analysis project Ga0256840, IMG submission 185969) | Hydrothermal vent microbial communities from Mid Atlantic Ridge, Atlantic Ocean - 355-202 | ecosystem: Environmental > Aquatic > Marine > Hydrothermal vents | place: Atlantic Ocean: Mid...
AAACAAAAAATTTAGCCTACAAAGTCCTCTGGCTTTGGAATTTCAAGTTTTAAGCCTTTTCTCTTTCTAACTTCCATTATAAACTCTTCAAGCAGGTTTGCGGGAACTGGTTCAAACCCTGCGTGTTCTACGCTCCACATAGCTTTACCAGCTGTGGCAGATCTAATATCTCCTGCAAATCCAAACATCTCTTTCACTGGAGCTTTTGCAACTATCGTTACCATATCTCCTTCCGTGTTCATCTCCAATATCTGTCCCCTTCTCCCCTGTATTTCTCTTGTTACATTTCCGAGCATGTCTTGAGGTACTGTAACGAATATCTTCTGGTAAGGTTCAAGCAGAGTTGGATTAGCTTGCAACATAGCTGCGAATATTGCTGATCTAACTGCGGGTATAATCTGTGCTGGTCCTCTGTGGACAGCATCTTCATGGAGTTTACAGTCAACTAACTTCACTTTAACTCCATAAACAGGTTCTCTCGCCAGAGGCCCAGCTTTCATAGCCTCTCTAAAGCCTTCCAATATAAGCTCCATAGTCTCGTGCAAGTACTGAATACCCTTGGTTACATCGCAGAATACGTTACCTTCGTAAAATTCCTGAATTCCAGCCGCTTCTTCTTTGCTAAGCCCCGCTTCTTCAAGTAATCTCCTTCTTTCCTTCTTGTCCATTTTCATGTCCACTTCTCCTTCCTTGAATAATCTTATCACTTCTTCAGGACAAGGTTCGACAACTATGTAGAATCTGTTGTGTTTGTTCGGTGATTTACCTTCTACTACTGGTGATGTTGTTGTTACAGTCTCTCTAAACACTACTATTGGTGGTGAAGTTACAACTTCAAGTCCTTTATCTCTTCTAATCTTTTCAACTACTACTTCGAGGTGTAGCTCACCCATACCACTTATTAAGTGCTCTCCAGTTTCCTCATTTAATGTTATATGTAGAGTTGGATCTTCCTTAGCCACTTGTCTTAGAACTTCAATTAGTTTTGGTAGGTCTCTTGGATTCTTAGCCTCAATTGCCATTGTTACAACAGGCTCACTGATGTGTTTTATACTTTCAAATGGCTCAAAATCTTCTTTTGTAGAGCAAGTTGATCCAGCTATTACGTCTCTTAGTCCAACGACAGCAACTATATTCCCAGCTGGAATTTCCGGCACTTCTACTCTCTTTGGACCCATGAATAAGCCTACAGTCTGTATTCTGTTCTTTGTCTTTCTATCTACTATGTATAGCTCCATTCCCGGCTTGAGAGTTCCACTAAACAATCTACCTACAGCAACTTCTCCGGCATGCGGATCTACAATTATTTTAGTTATCATTAGTGCTACAGGACCGTTTGGATCACAATTTACCATAGCTTTTCCTTCTGGGCTATTTATATCTCCTTTCCATATAGTTTTAATTCTCTCCTTCTGAGCATCTATTGGTGATGGAAGATGTTTAACTACCATATCCAATACAACTTCGTGTAGCGGTGATTTCTTTGAAAGCTCTTTTACATTGTCATTCTTTATGTATTCATAAACCTGCTTGAAACCTATACCAGTGTTTTTCATAGATGGAACACTAACTGCCCATTTATACAAAGCAGAACCAAAGGCGACTTTACCTACTGATACATCTAATTTCCATTCGTCGTACTTTTCAGGTTTCATTGCTTTGATCAATTTGTTTACCTCGTGTATGACTTTCATCAATTTTTCTTGCATTTGTTCTGGTGTTAATTCAAGCTCCCTTATTAATCTATCAACTTTATTAACAAATAAAACGGGTTTAACATTCTCCCTCAATGCCTGTCTAAGGACTGTTTCTGTTTGTGGCATCACTCCTTCCACTGCATCAACAACGACTATTACTCCATCCACAGCTCTCATAGCTCTTGTGACATCTCCTCCAAAATCAACGTGACCTGGCGTATCTATTAGATTAATTAAGTACTCATTCCCTTTATATTCGTGAACCATCGAAACGTTAGCGGCGTTTATTGTTATACCTCTCTCTTTCTCCTGCTCGTCAAAGTCTAAGTAAAGTTGTTTTCCGGCTAATTCTTCACTAATCATTCCAGCTCCTGCTAATAGATTATCGCTAAGCGTAGTTTTTCCGTGATCGATGTGTGCAACTATACCCATGTTTCTTATTTTTTCGGGTTTCCACATTAATTCTTTAATTTTATCTACAAGCTTTTTTGCTCTGCTCATTTATAATCACCATTATCTTGCAGATTTAGCTACTCTTTCAACTTCTTCTTTCTTAGCTACGGCATAACTTCTACTCTCGTTATTTGCAGCAGCAATAATCTCATCAGCCAAACAAGAAGCTATACTTCTTTTAGATTTGAAAGCAGCTCTCCTAGCCCCCTCGGCTATATTTCTTAGAGCTATATCAAGTCTTCTTAAGCTTGAAGTGTCAACTGACTTTGGAACTGCAATACCCCCATACTTTAACCTTACAATCTCTTCTCTTGGCCCTGCATTGGCAAGAGCATCGACTAAGACTTGAATTGGATTCTTCTTTGTTTTTCTTTCTATTATTTCAAAAGCCTCTTTAACTATATTGTAGGCAAGTATTTTCTTTCCAGTGTTGTGTTCTTTTCTCATTACCTTATTTATCAGTCTCTCTACTATGAACACATTTTGTTTTGCAAAAGGTATATTAGCATGCCTTCCATGTGTATGTGGGACGTATTTGGGTTCAAGGCATATATAGTTTTTAAGTGCAGGATCTTTCACTTCAACTTCACTAACATCGTATTTGCCGAAAACGAGTAAATCTTCTTTGGTAAAACCGTATTTACCCATATTCATCACCTAATTGGCTTTTCTTTTCTTCCTTTCCATAGTTCTTTCAAAGATACGTTGTTTACTTTTACTACTTTGTATCTAACTCCTGGTATATCTCCCATTGATCTACCCATTCTTCCACCGATTTTTTCGACTATCACTTCATCATGCTCATCTATGTAGTTTATAGCACCATCTCCCGGGGTGAATGCTGTAATCTGCCTACCGTTTTTAATTAACTGCACTCTTACAGCTTTTCTTATACCTGAATTTGGCTGTCTTGCTTCAATACCAATTTTTTCAAGTACAATGCCTCTCGCCATTGGAGCTCCTTCGAGAGGATCAGCTTTTACGTTCAATTGTAGTATCCTTCTGACGTACCTTTTATCGCTCCATCTAAACTTTTTTCTATTTTCAATCAGCTTTCTTGCTGCAAACAGACCTTTACCCATGATCTCACCTCATTTAACGATAATATCTTCTATATCGTGATGTCTTTTAGCCAGCTCTTTAGCTTTATTAATATTTTTTCCTCCCTTACCTATTGCAAGACCTTTATATTGAGGATCTACATTTACATGAGCTATTTTTTTATCTCCTTTTTTAATTATCTTTACTTTAACTTTTATCGGTTTGAATATATTGACTATAAACTCTTCAGGATTATCTGAATGCTCAACAACCTCTATTTTTTTTCCAATTAACTCTTTTGCTCTTTCAATGTTTATACCGCCTTTTCCAATTGCAACACCCATATCTCCTTTTTTTACAACAAAAATTATTCTATCGTCCTGTATCATACAATCTTTAACACTTGCCCCAGTTATACTTTCAAAAAGAGTGAGATATCTTATGCTTTCAGATGAAAGTTTTACGCCCATATTATCGCCCCGTATATAAAAAAATTTTATATTTTTATGTTTAATATTTCAGATTCTCCTGCATTAATTATTGCTAATGCTGCAACACTAAATGGTTTGCCACAAACTGCCCCGAGATCCATGTTACTTCCTTTGAATTCAATTACTGGCACATCATACTTTTCTATTTCCTTTTTAACTTCTTCTGGGCAGTTAGATGCAACTACTACCAATTTCGCTTCACCACTCTTTAAAGATTTTACAGTCCTTTTACTACCTAAATACACCTTTCCTGTCTTCATTGCTTTTCTTAGTGCTTTCTCAATATCCATATCCACCACCTACCCAATTTGCAAATCTATATAATTTTTAAAACTTACTACCGAACTTTAAAACGAGTTCTACATCTCCAGTGCCCAACTTAATGGGTTGTCCAACAATTATGTTTTCAGTAATACCCTTCAACATATCTACATCCCCTCTAACTGCAGCTTCAAGCAAGTTATTTACAGTCATTTCGAATGCAGCTCTTGCAAGTATGCTCTGTTTTTCTCCAGCAACACCATGCCTACCTATTTGTCTTAATTCACCGTCTGCAGTCATCACATCAGCAACTAACATTATATGTCTAATGTTAACTTCCAAACCCTGTTCTTCCAAAGTACTTATAGCTTCTCTAATCACTGCATTTCTTGCAGCTTCAATTCCCAGAACTTCGTATATTTCGTATATATTGTTGGTTACAGTTCTTCTTGCATCAACGCCCTTCACTTTCATAACCTTTCTCAAATTTGATCCTTCAGTATATAGAACGTATTCTCCACTCTGTTCATCTTTTCTTACTATAACTCTTCTTATTTCTTTTATTCCTGTAAGAACCAACTTTTTTAGCTTGTCGAGAGTATCCATTAGTAGTTTGTACGAAGGCTCTGTTACTTGAACTACTATCTTATCTTCAACTAATTCTACTTCTACATTTTTAAGACTTTTTTCTACTTTCTTTTTTATTTCTTCGAGAGTAATGCCCTTGTTTTTCATAGCTTTTTCGTCAGGTGATATTATTATTCTCATTCTTCTGATATCCGTTGCTAAATCTGCTAAATCAAGAATGTAGGTGGCTTCTATTTTATTTGCTATCTCAGTTGCTTTATCTCTATCTTGAGCGTATTCTGGTAGAAGCTTTATAGTCATCATGGGTGTAGATGGGTTCTTTCTGACATCCAAGATTTCTATTAGTCTTGGTAAACCAAGTGTAACATCTATTTCTGCAACTCCAGCATAGTGAAAAGTTCTCATCGTCATCTGTGTTCCAGGCTCACCTATGGATTGTGCAGCCACAATACCTGCTGCTTCTCCTGGCTCCATAAGGTTTGTTAGGTAAACTTGATAACATCTTTCCACTACTTTCCTTGCAATATCTTCGTTTGCATTTATTCTTTCCAATTCTTTTTTTATCTCCTCTTTAACTGATGAAGGTAAGGGGTATTCGTTTAATAATTCTTCATACACAACAATCACCTCTAAATTAGCTTTCTTCACTTAAAACTTCCTTGATTATTCTTTTAATATCTACTGCTTTTCCTCTAAAACTTTTTGTTGGATCAACACCGTCTTCCCCATATCTAAATTGTACAAGCATACCCGATGTTTGCTCTTTTACTGTACCATCGTACTCTACTTTCAAGTCTTGAAGTGCATTTATCAATCTTCTCTGTAAGTATCCTGATTGAGACGTTCTTACTGCTGTATCTACAAGACCTTCTCTACCACCCATTGCATGGAAGAAATACTCTACTGGAGATAATCCTTCTTTATAACTACTTTTTACAAAACCTCTTGCTTTAGCACCAAGATCTCCCGGTTTAAAGTGTGGAAGAGTTCTATTTGTATAGGAATAACCTCTCTTTATTCTTTCACCTCTAACTGACTGCTGACCTATGCATGCTGCCATCTGTGTTAGGTTTAACATAGATCCTCTTGCACCGCTTACAGCCATTATTACCGCTGAATTGTCCATTCCAAGAAATCTACTAGCTATTTTACCGGCCTGATCTCTTGCTTTACCTAAGACTTGCATAATTTTCATTTCCAAAGTTTCTTCTAAACTTCTACCGGGCATGGGTTCTAAATTACCTTTCTTATAGGCTTCTATCAATTTTTCAACTTTCTTTTCAGCCTCGGCTATAACTTCGTGAATTTGTTTTACAGCCTCTTCAGGTATATCTTCATCGCTTATACCAAAGGAGAAGCCTGTGTACATTATAGCTCTTATGGCTAATTGTGTCATGTCATCTATAAACTTCTTGGCTCTATCTTTACCGTACTTTCTAATTATCTCGTCTATTACTATTCCTTTGAATGCACCAACCGCTTTTTCATCTATTGTTCCTTTAACGAGCTCACCATCCTTTATAATAACATACGCATCGAATTCACAGTTTTCTTTTTTACATTCATCACAACCCTGACAAATTTCTGCTTTAAACTCTATTGTTATTTTTGGCAATATCATGCTGAATATTTGCTTACCTGTCCAATATTCAACTCCATCTTTAACATACTTGGGTTTAGGTAATTCACTTACATTGAGTGGTTTTATTATAGACATGACTTCCTTTCTTGTAAACAGTTTTTCACCCCTTGTTAATAGGTATAATCCGGATATATGATCGTGTATTCCACCAATTATAGGTCCACCAAATCTTGGAGATAGTATATGCTCTTGAACAGACATTAAGATCTTGGCTTCCGCTTGAGCTTCCAGACTTTGAGGAACGTGTAGATTCATTTCATCTCCATCAAAGTCGGCGTTGTAAGGCGGACATACTGCAGGATTAAGTCTGAAAGTTTTGTATGGTAGAACTCTCACATAGTGGGCCATTATACTCATTCTATGTAGAGATGGTTGTCTGTTAAACAAAACAATATCTCCATCCATTAATTGCCTTTCAATTATCATTCCCGGCTCTAATTTTTCAGCTAACTCTTCTCTATTTGTATCCAGTACTTTAATTCTTCTACCATCTTGTCTAATTATATAATTGGCCTTTGGATGTTCAGTTCTCAACACAAGTTCTCTCGCTTCTTCTATATTCTTTTCTGTAACATGAAATGGTACTGTTAGTTCTTCTGCAACTATCTTTGGTACTCCTACTTCATTTATACTTATGTTTGGATCCGGGCTAATTACTGTTCTTGCAGAGAAATTTACTCTCTTACCACTAAGAGAACCTCTAAATCTGCCTTCTTTACCCTTAAGTCTTTGAGCAAGAGTTTTTAGAGGTCTGCCGCTTCTATGTCTTGCGGGGGGGATTCCACTAACTTCGTTGTCGAGGTATGTTGTTACATGATATTGTAACAATTCCCAAAGATCTTCAAGTATAAGTTGAGGGGCTCCTCCCTCTTTGTTATCTAGAAAACGCTGATTAATCCTAATAATATCTACAAGTTTGTGAGTTAGATCATCCTCGCTTCTCTGTCCTGTTTCAAGAATTATAGATGGCCTAACTGTAACAGGAGGTACTGGCAAAACTGTTAGAACCATCCACTCAGGTCTAACTGCTTTTGGATCCATTCCAAAAGCTGGGAGATCTTCGTCAGGTATTTTCTCAAGTCTTTCTCTAACATCTTTTGGTGTTAATTTGTGCTCTCCTTCATAGTAAGATGTGGGTTTTTCAAATTTTATCTCTATTTGCTCAGCTCCACAATGGGGACAGACTTTTACACTCTTTGTCACTCTAAACACTTCTTTTATTATATCTTCATAATCTTGATTTAATCTCTTTTTATTTTCAATTTTCTCTATGTATTCGTCTCTTTTTTCATTTTTTAGAAGTATTCTTCCGCACTCTTTGCACGTAGCATTTAGCAATTTAGCAATTAGTTTTGCATAACCTACATGTATTACTGGAGCAGCTAGCTCTATATGTCCAAAATGCCCAGGACACTCTCCAGCTTTTCCACCACAGGTTTTACATCTCAATCCCGGATCAATTACTCCCAATTTTGGATCCATTAAACCAGATTCTATTGGATATCCATCATCATCATACGTTTCTGGAGTAATTATCTTGGCTGCACTCATTCTTCTTATTTCTTGAGGGCTTAATACTTCAAACTTAATACCACCAATTCTTTTTGGAATCATACAATCACCCTTAGGCCTTATCTTCAAGTATCAATCTTGGAGCAATCATCATTGATTTTAGCTCATCAAGTAAGAGTTTGAATGCATAACTCATCTCAACTTTGTGTATGTTGCTATCATCATCACAAACTTTACAGTATGCTGTGCCCCTTCTAAAATCGTAAGTTGCAACGTGACCGCAATTTCCACAAACGTAAACTTCCACCTTATCGGATTCCTCAAGCAGTCTATCTTTTAGTAACATAGCAGCTCCATGTCCAATTAAAACATCTCTTTCCATTTCTCCAAATCTCAGCCCACCTTTTCTGGCTCTACCCTCAGTTGGTTGTCTCGTTAATACTTGTACAGGACCTCTACTTCTTGCATGCAACTTGCTAGAAACCATGTGGTACAACTTCTGGTAGTATATAACTCCGATAAATATATCAACAACAAATTTTTTGCCAGTTATACCATCATACATAACTTCCTTTCCACTATGGTTAAATCCATACGCTTTTAATATTTCTCTCAAATCTTTTTCTTTCTCACCATAGAAAATTGTTGCATCAATTCTTCTCCCTTCTAAACAACCTACTTTTCCACCAATCATCTCTAATACATGGCCAACTGTCATTCTTGAAGGAATGGCGTGGGGGTTAATTATCATATCTGGAATAATTCCTGATTCAGTGAATGGCATATCTTCTTCTGGCACTATCAGACCTACAACACCTTTCTGCCCATGTCTTGATGCGAACTTGTCACCCAGTTCCGGAATTCTTAAGTCTCTGACCCTGACCTTAGCCAATCTTGATCCACTTTCAGCCTGCATTAAGAATACTGCATCTACTATTCCTTTTTCGTTTGACCTCATAGTTACTGAAGTTTCTCTCCTTTTTTGAGGTGAAATTCCCTGAGATGGTTCTTCAAGAAATCTTGGAGGTGAAGTTTTACCTATTAACACATCATCTGGTCCTACTTCCGTTTCTGGGTGAACTAATCCATCTTCGTCGAGATGAGCATAAGCTTCAGCTCCTCTAAAACCGGAAATATCTGCTCCCGGTATTTCAAATCTATCTTCCTGACCACCAGGATATCTCATTTCTTCAGTTTCGTAAGTTCTAAAGAAGTGAGATCTACCAATACCCCTTTCAATACTGCCTTTGTTGAAAATTAAAGCATCTTCAATGTTGTATCCTTCATAACTTATAACCGCAACTACAAAGTTCTGTCCTGCTGGTCTTTCATCGAATTTTATTTCTAACTGTGTATCTGTTGTAACTATTGGTATTTGGGGATAGTGGAGTAAATGACCTCTTGTATCAGCTCTCCATTTAAGATTTGAGTAAGGTAAACCGAGACTTTGCTTAATCATTGCTGCACCCATAGTATTTCTTGGAGAAGCATTGTGTTCTGGATAAGGAATGCTACCAGTACATATACCCACTATTAAGGATGGACACAACTCCAAATGAGTGTGCTCAGGAGTTAGTTCATCTTCGTAAACTGCAATGTATGCATTTTCCTCCTCTTCAGCATCGAGAAATTCTATAGCCCCCTCAAGAACAAGATCTTCAAAGCTAATTTCTCCCTTCTTTAAAAGCTCTATATGCTCTTCAGTAACGAGGGGTTTTCCATTTTTAACAACAATTAGGGGCCTTCTTGCTCTTCCAGCATCTGTGTTTATTCTAACTTCATTTGAGTCTGCATAGTATGCAACGTTAACCTGCCCAGATATTTTTCCAGCCCTTCTCAACTCTCTTATTTCTTCTGCAAGTTTTTTACCATCATCACAAAAACCAATAAGAGCTCCATTAACGTAAACTCTTGTCTTCATATTTAGCCCTCCCTTATGGGTATTACACCAAGTGAAAATATGGTTTGAATAACCTCCTCCTCACTCGTTCCAACACTAACTTCAGCATACTGTGCAAGGTTTTTAACTAATCCACAATTTGGACCTTCTGGTGTTTCAGATGGGCAAATCCTTCCCCATTGAGTTGGGTGTAGGTCTCTTGCCTCAAAGTGTGGTTGCGATCTGGATAAGGGTGAAATAACTCTTCTCAGGTGAGATAGAATCGAAATATAATTGTGTCTATCTATCAATTGTGAAACTCCTGTCCTTCCACCAACCCAATTACCAGTAGCCATAGGATGCATGATTCTATCGGTTAAAACATCACTTCTAACAGCGGTTGACATTTTTAAGCTTCTACCTCTAACTTTTGCTCTTTCAAGTTGGTACTTTACATCTTTTGTCAATCTTAAGAAGGCAACTCTAAATATTTCTTCCATTAAATCTCCTGCAAGTTTTAATCTTTTATTTGCATAGTGGTCTTTATCATCAACCATTCTCATACCGAGAGCAAGTTCAAAAACAGCTTCAGCCATTCTTGCAAGATAAAATGCTTTAGCTCTTCTTGATTCTGGATCAATTCCTAAGTGGGGTAAGAAATATTGATCTAAAACTTGATTAGCTCTCTGTATCCTATATTCTTTGCTTTGTCCGGGAGCTACCCTCCTTCCTATGTAGTCTATTGCTTCTTCCTGAGTTTCTACTTCAGACACTTCTATATTTTCTAACATGAATTTCATAATCTCTGGATTAGTACTTACCATTTCAACAATCTCTTGATCTGTCTCTACTCCAAGTGCTTTCATTAATGTAACAAAACTAATTGGTTTTGGGAGTTGTGGGAAGGTAACTTCGAGTATATTGCTTTTGCCCCTCTCTACAACTACGAGTGCTCTATATCCAGCTCTCTGGCTAAAACACTTGGCAACCTCTATCTCTTCCCCATACCTCTCCTCTTTTTCCAACAGTATTTTGTTTGGGGCTAAATCCTCAAGAGTCATTAAAGCTCTTTCGCTACCATTTATTATGAAGTATCCACCGGGATCCAAAGGATCTTCTCCAACACTAACTGGATCTACATCATTTAAAACAAGATTACAAGCTTTTGACTTTACCATTATTGGTAACATTCCTATTTCAACTACTTCTGATTCGAGTTCTCTTCCCTCATCTACAACTTGACATTCTAAGTATATTGGTGCAGCGTAAGTTAAGTTTCTTAACCTTGCAATAGCTGGATACAGCTCAATTTTACTTCCATCAGCCTCTTTTACTATTGGTTTGCCAATCCAAATTTTTCCAAGTTTCACGTATGTATCCGGGATATCTAATTCTATTTTCTTCTGCTCGTCAATAACTTTTTGCAAGCCCTCGTCGAGAAATCTATTAAAAGAGTCAATTTGATGTTTTACTAACCTTTCGTGGGTGAAATATGCTTTTGCAAGAACTCTCCTATCTAACATTGCACCACCTCATAAACAACAAAAACAGCTAATTTTTTATTCAAATTTTCACCTGTCATTTAAATTACCAATCTATATGCAATTGACTTTCCAGCAGTAGGGCTTTTTCTAATTATTTTTACAATTTGTCCAGGTTTAGCTCCAATTTCTTTTGCTACTGGGTCATCTGCTCTAATTTTCGGCAACATTTCTTTTTTTATACCGAGTGTTTTTAAAACTTCCTCAGCTTCTTCTTCACTTAGTAATATGTGTTCTGGAACTAATATATGGTCTTGCAATCTAAATTTTGTCATCATCCTCACCTCTAAAACTGAACGTAGCTTCAATACTGTCTGATCAGGATATATAATAGTTTTGGTTGACATATTTAAATATAATGCGGGCTCGACGGGATTTGAACCCGCGACCAACGGCTTAAAAGGCCGTTGCTCTACCTGGCTGAGCTACGAGCCCAAGCATTAGTTGTTTTTATAACTTTGTTTAAAAGCATTTTGCTTGTCAAGTTATTGCATTTGATAGATGTTTCATTATTTGTCTTTTTATTTGTTTTGAGAATATATAGCTTCATATCTCTTCAAAGTAGAGAATGCTAACTGTAAAAACCGAACCTACGGTTGGTATGTCTGTTGCTACTACATCAACTGTGTATGCATGGTTATCTATAAGTGGTGTTTATATCATTAAGAGCTATTCTAATGTCTCTAATATTGGAAGGTATCACATCTGTCTATTTCTATTAAAGCCAAACATATAACAGCAGTTACTCTCTTTATTATCTCTTCATTTTTGCGGCATACACCCTACTATCACCTTACCTTGCCTATTGATAACTTTTACCATTCCTAATATATAACAATTTCTAACACATCATGAATATATTTATATGCTTTTTTTAAAACTATAAAAGTTAATTTTCAATAAGTAAAGATAAAAGTTAAGTATTGTGATTTAGCGTAAAAGGTTATGAAGCTGATAACTGATCCAAACGGATTCTTCGAAGAGTTAAAGCAGAGAGAAGTTAGAATAAGAAAACCTTTGGTTATAGTGTCTGCATTGGCAGTATTGGTTTTCAGCTCTTCGCGAAAGTTTGGTTCCATTGTAGCTCAACGAGTTCTGTCAGAATGTATTAATATCCAAAAAGGGATATAGACGATTATGAGCTCAACAATCCTAAAAGAGTTGGAAAAGATATTGGAAGAAAGACCAGTTGATAAGTTGATCGTAAAAGCCCTGATAAACGATCTGAAAAGAAAGTTATCGGAGTATATTCTAATAGATAAAGCGATGAAAAATAAATATAGGATGAGTTTCGAAGAGTTTAGGGCTAAGAACATAGTCAAAAAGAAAAGACATTCATTCGAAGTTGAAAACGATTATTGTGATTGGGAACTTGCAATTGACGGTATAGAGACTATAAAGGAGAAAATTGAAAGACTTGAGAAGTTGTTATGAATGTAGATGATTTTATCGAAGAAGTAAAAACTGTGGCAAATTCTTACTCGCTTAAGGTAGAAATACTTGCAAAAACTAAAAATGCTGTTAAAATAAGAATTCCAATAACCGAGAACATATATATTCAACTGTACTACAATCAGAAGAGTAAGACGAAAAACTACGTTCTAGTAGGGTGGAACAGAAGATTGTTCGGAAGAGATTGCGTTGGTGGCGAATGGCACAAGCATCCTTTTGAGAATCCCGACCAGCACGATTTCAGCGAAAATGGAAAGAGAGAAGTTTCAATTTCGGAATTCTTCGACGAAGTGTTTCACTTACTCAGAAAAAGTGGTTTAATCTAAACTCTCTTCAGAAAGTATTCTGCTATTCTTGGTGTTATGTAAGCCTCTACAAACGCTACAATTACGATCAGAATTATCGAGATCAAAGCTAACGTCAGATACTCTTCGATGTCTTTCTTAGTAAGAATTTGCTCCTTTTTACCAGCTAAATAACGGACGATTTCGTAAGGTGTCTTGAAGCCAGCCGCTCCCGCTATAATGACGGCTGGGATTTCGAAAATGCCGTGGGGTAGGGTCAAGAGAAGGATTTCATTGATAGTAACCTTACTCTCAATAGAATTTGCAAGAAGAATACCAAAAAGTATACCATTATATATTAACAAACTAAATGTTGTGACTCCAAATAATGCTGAACCAATGGTTAATTGAATAATCAAAACAATGTTATTACTTAATATCGAAGTTAGGTTAAGATTAGTAAAGTAGGTTTCTATTCTCTTATTTTTAATCACCGTTATATCAGGAATACCATTAAAAGTATTAATTGTAGTCTGATATATACAGAATCCAATAATTGTGCTTATAAAATATATTAACATAGATACTAAAATAATTTTATAATTATTCTTAAATATAATCTTAACTAATCTCATAGACATTTGCAAGTTTACTAAGGTAACTGTTTTGATGCAATAATTGAAGCAAATACTACACTAAGAGCAATTATTAGCGTAATAAAGAAAACTACTAGCAAATTGTGTTTGTTTAAGTTTCTTTGTGTGATACCCTTTATGCCATAGAAAATAAGAAAAATTCCTGCCACTATATATATGAACGCTAATATGGGAACTGACATTTTATTCCCACCCTCAAATAAATAAAAAGTTTATTATAATAATCCTACTCCGACACCAATAAGAATTGCGCCACCTAGCGCAGCGCCAGTTAAACCTAGTAAAACTACTTCGTCTCCATAAAGTGCCCAAACACCACTACCTATTGCCGCCCATCCACTACCAACCAGACCTGCAGCTACAGCACCCTTGTCATTAACAACTCCTGCTATATACAACCCCCCAACTACGTCTCCAATAGCCATAGGCATCACAGCCATTCCCAACAAGGCAAGAATTGTAGCAATAGCCAAACCCCTCCAAACCCATTCCTCTCTACTCACCCCCTTATAGGCGTACATTCTATCCCCTCCCTATTCTTGCTCTTTGATAACTTTTACTATCTCGCATATATAGCAATTTCCAGTATATTATGAATTTATTTATATATAATTATTTTAATAATTTTTGTGAAATATTTAACAGAGTACCACAAAATAGATAAGATATGTTCAGAATATTTTCGGATACATGAAAACGCTTGGCGAAATTAAGGAAATGTTAGCAAAGCATAAAGAAGAATTGAGGAAGTTATTTGGGGTAAAGGAGATAGGAATCTTTGGTTCGTACGCGAGGGAAGAACAAACGGAGCTGAGCGACGTTGACATTTTAGTCGAATTTGAGAGGGAGATAGGATGGGAGATAGTTGATTTAAAGGATTATCTCGAAAAATTGCTTGGTGTAAAGGTGGACTTAGTTTCTAAGAACGGTATAGTTAGGAAGCCGTTATTGTGGAGATACGTCAAAGAGGAGATAATTTATGTCTAAAAGAGACGTTAAACTGTTCTTGCATGATATCTTAGAAAGCATTGAAAAAAATTGAAAGATTTATTAAAGATTTAAGCTTTGATGAATTCGTTAAAAATGACTTAGTAGTTGATGCTGTTATTAGAAACCTCGAAATAATTGGTGAAGCTGTAAAAAATATTCCAGAAGATATACGTTCCAAATATCCAGAAGTCCCGTGGAGGCAAATCGCTGGTATGAGAGACACATCCTAATCCACGCATACTTCGGCGTAAACCTCAGAAGAGTTTGGAAAGTAATCAAAGAAGATCTACCAGAGCTCAAGCTCAAAATTTTGAAAATTCTGAATGAAATTTCTTAAGTCGAATTTAGCATCGCTTTAGCTATCTTGAGCGTTATGTTCGCATCTATCCTGCTGCAATTACTGAAGATACTAATAGATGGACAATCACCCCTATTAATACGGAAAATCCCAAATTCTTCCACTTTTTGTAAGATACAAAGACAAATGCTAACGCTACGATACTTATACTTATGTTTTTCAATTTAACTGGAAAAGATAGAAGAGAAGTTACGAAAAGTGCAGAAATTAGGGCTGTTGATGAATATGTTAGAAATTCGTCAACACAATTTAATTTTTTAAATCTTTCATTAAAATATATTGGTAAGAATCTCGCCAGATACGTCCCTATCGCAACCAATATTATTGCCATGTAGTGTTCCATCATTTTTATCACCTGTTTTTGATTTTTAGAACTACTATTGGGCTTAAAATACCCGCAAGCAAGATTCCCGTTGAAGTGTATCCGAAGTAGTGGAATATTAGGGCGATAGTTCCCCCAATTAATGCAGATAGCGTGTGATATCCTTTAAGGTTGGGAATTAAGAGCACTAAGAATAAGGCTGTGAGTGCAAACACTAAAGAAGGAACTAAAGTTTCATTAGAGAGTAAAACTGCCCCACCAAGAATACCAATCGCAGTTCCCAATATCCAAGATAAGTAAGCTCCAAATTCTAAACCCAAAATAAACATCTCATCATTTGCCTCCAAAGATGTGGCGAAAACTTCATCCGTCAATCCAAATGCCGTTATAAACGGCTTTTTTATCTTAAACCTTTGAGATACTATGCAACTATAAACTATATGCCTTAAATTCAAAATTATTGGAATAGTTACCGCATCAATGAATGAGTGTGATATGAGTGAAATTAATGCGAACTGACTAGCTCCAGCAAAGATTAACGCCGATGCGAGAAGTGCTTCAATCCCACTGAAGCCCATCGCCAGCGCAGTTACTCCAAAAGTTGGCAACAGGAATGTAACCAATTGCTATTGGAAGGCTAGCAATCAATCCTTTTTTAAACATCTTTACACCTCCTTTTTCAGAGCGAAGATGTGTGTTCCAGCATCCATTTCATCCGCTCCATGAGTGGCGTAGATTCTTGTGTGGTGTAATAAAGAAAATCCAGTTTCTTCTGCAAGTGATTTAAATCTCTCGGGATAAGTTTTTCTTTCAACCTCGTAATCAAGACCCACAATCATTGCTGATAGCTCTAAGTATTGGAATATGTAGTAAGATATGAACGGATGAGAGATTTTGGAAGGAATCGAAATCCTATTGATATCTCTGAAGAGTTGAAACGCATAGCTTATAGCGGTTCTAACCTCTCCAATCTCTGCAAGATAAGATATCAAGGGTATATTTCTCGATAAAAGTTTAACCAACTTTTTCTCTTCATTCGTTAGATTGGCATTTTCTGGTATTTCAACCAAAGTTTCCAGCATGTATTTCGTATGATGGGATATAATGTTCCTCGCTCTTTCTAAGCGATCATGGTAGGGTGAGATAAACTCGTCGGAAACAATCAGAATACCACCATTTTCAAGTAAATCGTATGATTTTTCTAAGAAGAACGGGGTATTCATGTGATGAGATGAACCGACAGAAATTATCAACGGCACCTTTTTATCATAATCGAATCTTAGGAAGTCTTCAAGAACATAACCGAAATTGAACTCTTTAAGATTATTTTTAAGGTATTCTATGGCTTTTGGGCTATTTTCAACGCATAGAACACTAAGGTTAGGCAATAACTCATATAGCATCTTTAAGTGATGACCACATCCACTTCCCACATCAAGGGCTTGAATTTTTTCATCTCCAAAGTATTTTCTGACGATATAGGCAATAAACAATGCTTGCCGGGCATAGCCGGGATGAAGTGGTTCAAAAGCGTTGTATAAACCGACATTAATCCTCTCTTCAAATGACGTTTTAGGCTTGTAAAATATCTTTACGTCCTTTTCGTATAGTTCAAGGATTATCTTAGGAATTGTAGGATGTCCATGGATTAGGAGTGCTTCTGATGCTAGGACACTTAGCAAGAATGATGAGCTACTTGTTAAATTTTGTAAATATCTAATCTCCCCCTCAAACAATTTTTGCTTATTAGAGAGTTTAAGGATTTTTACCGCTTCTCGGAACAGATCATTTAAGCTAACTAAATCAAAACCTCTAAAAGTTCCCGGAAAGATATTAAACAGATATATTAATACCCTGCGATTATCTTCTATTAGGTAGGTCTTTAGGTTTTTTACTTTAAGCGAAGAAAGAATATCTTTTAGTTTTCTTAGATCATCTTTCGTATATTCTCCATGAAGTTCGATTCTAAATACAGGGATACCTAAAAGACATTCTTCACTCAGCCTGCTCAACAAAGATTTTAAGCCATCCCATTCAACATCGTCGTCTGGAAACGGCCTGATGTATTGACTATAAAAGTCATCAAGCGATGGATATTTTATTGTAATTATTGCCGTTGCTCCTTCATCCATGGCCATGTATATGTGGGACACATCAGCTCTGAATTCCATCTCTTCTCCAGCTTTTAAGAGCTTAGGAGATGATATCGAACCCACTAACATGCTACCGTTCACTACGAGAATCTTCTCGATCACACCTTTTTGATGGGGATTCGCCCTTCTGACACTTCTCGGATTTAAAATCATCTTGTAAACTTCAATTTTCGGTATGCTTGATCGTTCGATAAGCCGAACGGTTATTCCAGACTCATCAACCTCCTTAAATTCTTCTGGAAGAAGTTCTCCGAATGGAACATTAAGAGCATCTGCTATAGCCCATAATGTAGATATTGTAGGATTTGCATCCCCAGATTCTATCGCAGATAGCGTTGATTTTGAAATTCCAGCAATCTTAGCGAGTTCTGATAATGTAATTCCTCTTTCCTTTCTTAATCTGGATATTCTTCTTCCAACAGCAACTAATAGACTATCATTTTTGTCCACTATATTCACCCCACTTCATTATGTTGTTCGTTATACAGAACAAAAGGGTATATATGGTTTGCTGTAACGGGCGGGCGTGTCTATTGTCTTACCACCTCTACATTAACACTCAGCAAAACCCCTAAAGCAATCAAACAGCAGTCATAACAAAGAAGTAGGATGTTGAATATATTTCCGTAATTTATAGATCTTTCATAACTTTGAGAGTTGAGCAATCGTTACAAAGCAACTTTTACCAATTTTTACGGATTAGGTCTGTGTAGTCCTTTTAGTCTTTTTGTAGCCTGATGGAATTCTTCAATAAGGTAATAAGCTTCGATTCCATACTTTTTGGCATTATTTGCCATAACCTTGTCGTTCGTTACCAAGTTAGCTTTGCTGTTGCTATAGAGTAAGAGTCTACAGCTCTACAATGAGTTTTGATCGCGACATCTATAGCGATACAGCGAAGAGTTGTTTCACCTACGATCACGACCTTGCTCTTTACATCTTTCAGCAACTCACGCGTCTTCTTTTCGGTGTATTTTCTTCGCAATATCCCTGCAAGCTCGACTTCGAACAAAAATGGCTGATAAATTACAAAATCACGTTCAGATACCTCGTCAACAAATTTTTTAGCTTTTCGATGTCGATTTTCGTCAAATATGACTAAATAATCCGTAAAAACTGATGTATCCAAAACTATCATCTTCTTTCCTCTATTAACTCCTTCGTTAAATCTACATCCGATTCAACTATATACTTCTCAAGTAGTTTTGATAAGCCTCTCGACGTTTTCTTTTTTATTTCAATCTCTACGATTTCCCCCTCATTTAAATCTATCTTCTCAAGAGATTTGAAAACTCCTTTTTCATACACGGCTTCTATTACCTTACCCATGTTAGTTAGTCAATTCGAGTCTTCAAATACCTTTTGCCAGCATAGCTTTAGTCTTTAAAGTTACGTTTGCTTCAACCCACGCAACTATTTGCTTTATCTCCTATCAAATCACCAAACCGTAACCTTCATAAATCAACTCATATATGTTTAACTGGGGGCTCGTGGTCTAGTGGTTATGACGCCGCCCTTACGAGGCGGTGATCCCCGGTTCGAATCCGGGCGAGCCCATTATTGTTTTAGCACAATCTATTTATTACGTTGAGAATACAATTTTCAAGGCCCGCCAGCCATGCGTCCCCTGATCACATATAATGAGGGGGAAACCACACGGCGGGCTACATCGAAAGTATTTTTTAGCTTTTTTTCACGTTTGGAATCATGTCTAATGAAAGAACTTCTAGAATTCCGGGTTTTTATAAACTAAGCGTTGAAGAAAGACTTGAAAAAATAGCTGAATTCGCTGGATTAAGTGAGGAAGAGAAAGAATTGTTACTTGGAAAAGGTCTTAGCCTTGAAATTGCCGATAGGATGATAGAAAACGTAATAGGTACTTTTGAGTTACCTCTCGGTATAGCTACGAACTTTCTGATAGATGGTAAAGACTACTTGATTCCAATGGCAATAGAAGAACCAAGTGTTGTTGCAGCTGCAAGTAACGCTGCAAAAATGGCAAGAGTTAAAGGAGGTTTTATTACAGATGTCACACCACCTGTAATGATAGGTCAAATACAAATAACTAAGGTCAGAAATCCCTTTGCGGCTAAAATGGAAATATTGAGAAACAAAGATGAAATAATTGAAAAGGCGAATGAGCAGGATTCTATGTTGGTTAAACTTGGTGGAGGATGTAAAGATATTGAAGTCAGAGTTATTGATACTATGCTTGGGCCGATGGTTGTTGTTCATCTATTAGTTGATGTTAGGGATGCTATGGGGGCAAATGCTGTTAATACCATGGCTGAGGCTGTGGCACCAATAGTTGAAAAATTAAGTGGTGGTAAAGTTAGATTGAGAATAGTTTCTAACTTAGCTAAATACAGACTTGCAAGAGCAAAAGCTATTTTTGCTAAGGAAGCAATCGGTGGAGAGGATGTTGTTGAGGGAATTATGCAAGCTTACGCTTTTGCAAAAGCAGATCCTTTTAGATGTGCAACTCACAATAAAGGTATTATGAATGGTGTCTCAGCGGTAGTGATTGCAACTGGAAACGATTTTAGGGCAGTTGAAGCAGGAGCTCACAGTTATGCTGCTTATAATGGGGGTTATAAGCCATTAACTTGTTATGAAGTTAATGAAGATGGAGATTTAGTTGGAACGATTGAAATACCTACTGCTATAGGAATAGTTGGAGGAGCTACGAGAGTGAATCCTCTTGCAAGAATATGTTTGAAGATACTCGGAGTTCAAAAAGCTGAAGATCTCTCCAGAATTCTTGCTGCAGTTGGTTTAGCACAAAACTTTGCAGCTTTAAGAGCTCTTGCTACTGAAGGGATACAGAGAGGGCATATGGAACTACATGCAAGGAACTTAGCTATATCAGTTGGAGCAAAAGGTGAAGAAATAGACAAAATAGTGGAAATAATGGTTAGAGAAAGAAAAATTAAGATGGATTATGCAAAAGAATTGCTTGAAAAATTAAGAAAACATTAATTTACAATTTGTTCTTTCTTAGAGGGAACGTCTGAAAGTTGAAAGACATCATGCAGTATTTTTACAGCTCTTCTTCCATCTTTTTTTGAAACGGTAAAGCTTATGTTGTATTCACTACAACTCTGACTTATCATAATAATGTTTATTCCTTCTTCTCCGAGAGTAGAAAAGATCTTACCAGCAACTCCCGGAGTCCCAACCATTCCAGCTCCAACTGCACTAACTACTGCTACATCGTCAAGTTTTGACACTTTAACATTACCATTCCAGTTATCTACATTTGTTAATGTTTTCATAGCTCTGCCGAGGTCACTTCTATCTATTACCATAGATAAGTTAAGTTCAGATGAACTTTGACTAATCATAATTACATTAACGTTTTCTTCAGCAAACCTCTTAAATACTTCAGCCATTACTTCTGCAAAATCAAAACCAGCTCCACTGACATTAACTACAGCTACTTTTTCTATTAAACTTAGAGCTTTAACGATACCGTCTTTACTCTCTTTTATATCCATTATTACAGTACCGGGTGCATCAGGATTAAACGTATTTTTAATTCTTACTGGTATTTTCTTCTCTAAAAGTGGTTCAAGAGCTCTTGGATGTAGTATTTTAGCTCCGAAATGGGCTAATTCCATTGCTTCTTGATAACTTATTTTTGGTATTAACTTCGCTTCAGGAACTATCTTTGGATCTGCAGTCATTACACCATCTACCTCTTTCCAGAGCCATACTTCATCAGCATCTATTGCAGAGGCAATGAGTGTTGCAGTTAGATCACTACCTCCTCTCCCAAGTGTTGTAATATTTCCCTCTTCATTAACACCTATGTATCCCGTTACAACTGGAATACACCCTCTAATTTTGATTAAAGGCGTAATTCTGCTTTTTATAAGCTCACAAGCTTTTTTAAGTGGTTTAGCCCTCCCAAAATTGGAATTAGTTATTATACCTGCCTCTCCCCCAGTCATCGCTAAGGAGTCTATACCAAGGGATAGGAGTGCCGATGAAAATATTGGGGCGGAAAGCCTCTCTCCAAAAGAAAGTATATAGTCTTCGCTCCTCTTAGTTAACTCACCTAAGTAGCTAATACCAAGCAAAACTTTTTCTAACTCATCTATTAGCCTATCTATGTGCTCCAACACTCTAGCTCTAAAAGGTTCATCAACAGCATCTCTAACAGCATCGTAGTGTTTTTTTGCTAATTCTGCTACAAACATTTTTATAAATCCGGTAGATTGTTCAGTATAGCATTTTTTTGCAATATTTGTTAGTGAGTCAGTCACACCGGCCATTGCAGAAACAACAACTACCACTTCATTGTTTGAATACTTTTTGACGAGTTTAGCACAGTGTCTTATACTTCTGCCATCCTTTACACTGGCCCCCCCGAACTTCATGACAACTCTCATTGTCTTGGCCTCCGGAATCGATGGTCTAAAAAATAGGAGGCAATATAAAGGTTTCTGATTGATGTGCTTTAGCACATACAAAAAACTTATGTAGTTTTGCATAGCCAATCGTCGGGAGGAATGAGAATGCTTGAGGAAGCAAAGAATCTTTTAGAAGAGTTTAAGAAAGCAGTTGAAAATCACCACGAACTATTTGAAAATTCTATACCTTTAATAGCAAGTGAAAATGTAACGAGCTTAGCTGTTAGGAAGTTTTACCTTTCTGATTTTGGATGTAGGTATGCTGAAGGCAAAGTTGGTAAGAGATTTTATCAGGGATGTAAGTACATAGATGTGGTAGAGGATGTTGCAATAAAATTAACAAAGCTCATATTTAATGCTGAACATGCAAATGTACAACCTATTTCTGGTGTAACTGCAAATATAGCTGCATTTTTCGCTCTTGCAAAACCGGGTGATAAAGCATTCTCACTCTCAGTCCCATGTGGTGGGCACATCTCTCATCACAAATTTTCAGCAGCTGGAATTAGAGGCGTTAAAGTTTTAAACTACCCTTTTGATATTGATGAGTTAAATATTGATGTTGATGAAACAAAGAAACTTGCAATTAAAGAAAAACCAAAAGTTTTCGTTCTTGGTGCCAGCTTATACTTGTTTCCACATCCTGTAGAAGAAATTTCGGAAATAGCTAATGAAATAGATGCAAAAGTCATGTACGATGCAAGCCACGTCCTCGGCTTAATCGCTGGAAAAGAATTTCAAGATCCAATTAAGGAGGGAGCAGAATTAGTTACAGCTTCAACCCACAAAACTTTTCCCGGTCCACAAAGAGCAATAATAA
>Ga0256840_1001421_pt1 | contig 22553 bp, 24 predicted proteins | sample 355202metaG_FD_185969 | JGI IMG/M metagenome (GOLD analysis project Ga0256840, IMG submission 185969) | Hydrothermal vent microbial communities from Mid Atlantic Ridge, Atlantic Ocean - 355-202 | ecosystem: Environmental > Aquatic > Marine > Hydrothermal vents | place: Atlantic Ocean: Mid...
GGGCGGGGTTTAGCCCGCCACCCCCTTCCCCTCCCGCCTCACATATTGCATAACACCCCCAACCCTCGATTCCAGCCACAAGGCCACCCGAAATGCACGATATCAAAGCCATCCGCCAAAACCCCGCCGCCTTTGACGCCGGCCTTGCCCGCCGCAGCCTGCCGCCGCAAGCCGCCGCTATCCTAAAAATCGACGATGCCCGCCGCGCCGCCATCCATGCCGCCGAAACCGCCCTCGCCGAGCGCAACGCCGCCTCCAAGCAGGTGGGGGCCGCCAAGGCCAAGGGCGACGAGGCCGAGTTTGAGCGCCTGCGCGCCCTTGTCGGGGCCAAAAAGGCCGAGATCGCGGCGCTGGACGAGCAGGCCAAAGCCGAGAGCGCCCGCCTGAATGACATCCTGATGTCGCTGCCAAACATCCCCGCCGATGACATCCCCGACGGGGCGGATGAGGACGACAATGTCGAGGTTCGCCGCGTCGGCACCCCCCGCACTTTCGCCTTCCCCCCCAAGGAGCATTACGAGGTCGCGGGTGCCGCCAAGGGCCTCGATTTCGAGACCGCCGCCAAGCTCAGCGGCTCGCGCTTTGTCGTGCTCAAAGGTGCGATGAACCGCCTGCACCGCGCCCTTGGGCAGTTCATGCTCAACACCCATGTCGATGAAAACGGCTTTACCGAAATGTGGACGCCGGTTCTGGTGCGCGACGAGGCCATGTATGGCTCCGGCCAGCTGCCGAAATTCGCCGAGGATAGCTACCGCACCGAAAACGGCTGGTGGCTGATCCCCACCGCCGAGGTCACGCTGGTGAATTCCGAAGCTGGCAATATTATTGACGAGAGCGCCCTCCCCATCCGCCTCACGGCGCATAGCCAGTGCTTCCGCTCCGAAGCCGGATCAGCGGGCCGAGACACCGCCGGCATGTTGCGCCAACACCAGTTTGAAAAGGTCGAAATGGTTGCTTTCACCAAGCCCGAAGACAGCGCCGCCGAACTGGAGCGCATGACCAAATGCGCCGAGGGCATTCTGGACGCGCTCGAAATCCCCTACCGCACCGTGGTGCTGTGCACCGGAGACGTGGGCTTTGGCATGCGCAAAACCTATGACATAGAGGCCTGGCTCCCCGGCCAAAACACCTATCGCGAGATCTCCAGCTGCTCGGTGGCTGATGCCTTCCAGGCCCGCCGCATGAACACCCGCTACCGGCCCGACGGCGGCAAGCCGGACTTTGTGCACACCCTCAACGGCTCCGGCCTCGCCGTGGGCCGCACCCTGATCGCTGTGGTCGAGAACAACCAGCAGGAAGATGGCTCCATCACCATCCCCGAAGTGCTGCGCCCCTATATGGGCGGCAAATCCGTGATCACGGCCCATGGAGAATTGGCGTAACGCTGGCATCGGCTCGCACGCCACAACCTCTGCGCGACAGCATCGCACATAAACTTTAGTTGCAAGCCTTTACAACTATGGTTAAGTTTGGCTATATTTGGCTATATAAGGAGTAGATTAACCATTACTTAAGTCGAGGTCAGTATGAAAAACACATTCCTATTCACCACTAGCGCAATTGCCGCATTTGCACTTGCCAGCACTGCACAAGCTGGACCAAGCTTTTCTGGCTCTATCACCGCCAGCTATCTAGCTAGTGATATGTGGTCAACCGATGATGACGACCAATGGAACAGCTTTAGCGGCCTCACCGTTGAAGGCTATGTTACCGCTGAATTTGCCAATGGCCTACAGGTCACCACCGATGTCAGCTGGCTCTACCGCGATCTTTCCGCTCACGGCAATCCGCGCACAGAATATCGCAACCAGGGCCCGCGTGAATATGAAGTGCTCGGCGTGCATGTTGGCAAAAACTTCGATATTTTGGGCGGCATATATGCTGGCGCTTTCGGTGCTATCGGCTTTCAACAAACTGACCTAAATTTCAATGCCATGCGCGAGGGCTTTGTCGGCGGGATTGAAGCCAAAAAGAGCTTTGGCAAGCTCACGGTGTTCGGCCAGGTCGCCTATATGGATTGGCGCTATGATACCTGGGCAAACCGGCCCACCCCCGATAACGGCTTTTCCGGCATGATGTCACGCGTCGGGGCTTCTTACCAGATCAGCGACCGCCTCAGCGCCATGTTTGATTTCGAATATGGCTACTCGCCAAACTATTTCGAAGACTATACTGACTGGGGAGAAGCTATGGTTGGGCAGCTTCAGCTCGCTTATGCTATCAACGACCGCTTTGATATTATCGCGGGCTATGAATATGGCAACTTTCTAGCCAACACAGAAGATGTCGGCTACGAATCCAACGTCACCATCGGTGTGCGAATGAACTTCGGCGGCGCTTCCGGCTTTAACGAGCTTTCAACCCCCGTGCAGGGCTTTGCCGCTGCCGGCTGGGCAAAAACGACCGACTAACCGGCCAATCTTTACCAAATTGGAAGGGCTGCCATTCGGGCAGCCCTTTTCTTTTTCCGACATATTCATCAGCGGCCGGTTGTAGGGCGGGCTTCAGCCCGCCATCCTAGCAAAAACCCGCATCAGCCCCATCGGATACCCAGCCCCAAGCCCAAGCCGCGCCCGCGCCTCCGCCCACCAAAGCGCATTTGCGGCCGCCCAGCCCAGCACCTCCTGCTCGCTGGCCCCACACGCCGCAGTGACCTTCCCCGCCAACCGCTTGATACGCGCCGCATCCTTGTGCACACCGGCAAAATCCCACGGGTTCAAAAACATGTTGGCATAGTCAAAGGCCCGCGGGCCGCAGAGGCCAATTGGGTCAATCAGGCACCAGCCCTCCCTGCGCCGCATAATGTTGCGCGGGTGCACATCACCGTGCAGCGCTACGGCTTCGCTTGCCCCATCAAGCAGCCCGCGCACAAGCACCTGCGCGCCCAAGGCCGCTGGCTCATCCCACGCCAAAGCCGCCGCGAAATGCGCATCCAGGCCCACAAGCCCCTCCGCTGAAACCGCCTCCGCATGCACCGCGTTCACCAGCCCAATCGCCACATCCTCCGCGGCCTCAACTTCCCCTGCCTGCCAGAGCGTAATCAGCATCTCGCCGACAAGCCGCTCCATCAGCACCGCGCGCCCTTCCTGCGCCAACACCGCCACCGTATTCTCCCCCGAATACCGTGCCAAAAGCCGCAGCCCCGCGCCCTCCCGCTGTAAGCCTTCATCACTGAGCACCTTTAGCACCACTCTCCGCCCATCCGCCAGCCGCCCCGCATAATGTGTTGCCTGCGGCGATTCTAGCATTACCGAAGCTTCCAATACCCCAAACCTGTCCATTTCTTTTTGCATACCTCAAACCTACCACCCAGCCAGCGTCTCGTCAGCCCCCCATCGAGGGGGGCGTTCCTCGAGTGCCTCTCGGGAGGCGCGGCGCCCGCCCCAAACACCGCGCCACGCGCCAGCGTGGTAAACCTCATCGCGCCCGCGCGCGATTCCGCTTTCCGGAGCGCGCATACGTGGCATTTTTGACTCACCTCCAACTTTTCCCCGCCACGCTCTAGACCTCCCCCCAACCCCCCCCTAAAAAGAACCGAACCATTCACGAGGGCTTTCCATGCGCATCCTGATCACCAATGACGACGGCATCACCGCCCCCGGCCTTAAGGTCATGGAAGCCATCGCCCACGAAATAGCTGGCCCTGAAGGCGAAGTCTGGGTCGTTGCGCCCGCTTCCGAGCAATCCGGCGTCTCGCACTGCATTTCCTACATCCGCCCCATGCGCCTAGAGCAGCTCGGCGAGCGCCGCTTTGCGGTGGAAGGTTCCCCCGCCGATTGCGTGCTCGCGGGCCTGCATGATGTGCTCAGAGACACCCCGCCTGATCTTGTGCTTTCCGGCGTTAACCGCGGCCATAACGTGGCCGAGGATACGCTTTATTCAGGCACCATAGGCGCGGCGATGGAGGCCGCGATGAATGGCCATAAAGCCATTGCTATGTCGCAATACTATGGCCGCTATAACCACGACCTAGATGACCCGTTTGACGCCGCCCGCGCCCATGCTGTGCCGCTGGTGCGCCAGCTATTAAGCACCGCGCCATGGCACGATAAAGCGTATGAGACCTTTTATAATATCAACTTTCCGCCCGTGCCCGCCGGGCAAGTAAAGGGCGTGCGCACCACCCGCCAAGGGGCGCGGGCCTCGGCGGCTTTCGGCGTAGAGCCGCAGGTTGCCAAGAACGGCCGCCGCTATCTCTGGATATCGCATAAGGCCGATAATGCCTCGGCGCAGGCTGGCACAGATGCCTATGAAGCCGCGCAGGGCTATGCCACCATTACCGCGCTACATGCTGACTTGACCCATGAGGCAGCCCTCAAAGCCATCTCTAACCTGGATGCCGAATTTTGATCGCCGAAAAGCAAATGGAGCTGATTTTGAGCGTGCGCAGCAAGGGCATTACCGACCCTAAGCTGCTCAAAGCGATGGAAGCCATCCCGCGCGAAATGTTTCTAGACGGCCCCTTCCAGCCCCGCGCCTATGCCGACACGCCCTTGCCGATTGACTGCGGCCAAACCATTAGCCAGCCCTCTGTGGTGGCGCAAATGACCCAAGCACTGGAGATCACGTCGAGCTGCAAGGTGCTGGAAATCGGCACGGGTAGCGGCTACCAAGCGGCCATTCTCGCCAAACTCACGCGGCGGGTATATAGCATTGAGCGCCACCGCCCGCTGGCCCGCATTGCCCGTAAGCGGCTGGAATCGCTAGACCTTGGCCATGTGACCGTGGTGACCGGCGACGGCTCACTCGGCCTGCCCGCCCAAGCGCCGTTTGATCGGATCCTGCTCACCGCCGCCTCGGAAGACCCACCAGCGGTGCTGCTGCGGCAATTGCGGGTTGGCGGCATTATGGTGGTGCCGGTTGGGCAGTCGGACGATGTTCAAACATTGATTAAAATCGAAAAATCCGCTAAAGGGTTGGTATATACAGAATTGGGCGAGGTGCGCTTTGTGCCTCTTCTTGAGGGAATTGCGGAAGATATCGCATAGCCTCACCGAGCATAAAAGCCAAGCAATTGGCATAAAATCAAGCTTAACAAGGGCTTACCGATATGGGCATTTACAATTTTCTGAAAATTGGCACGGCGCTTTCCATGCTAACCGTAACCGCAGCCTGCCAAAATGGCATTGATCTGGGCCGCCTCACCCCCCCTTTCCAGCGCAATAATGATGCGCTCCCCTCAATCGACCGGCCAGCGGCGGACCGCCGAGGCGTAATTACATATGAGAGCTATCAAGTGATTGTGGCTCGCGAAGGCGATAGCATTGCTGACCTTGCCGGGCGGGTCGGGCTTTCTGCCACCGAGCTAGCCAATGTAAACGGGCTGCCCGAAAATTATCGCCCCCGCACCGATGAGCTGCTGGTGCTGCCCGAAAATGTGGGCGGCGCGCTGGTAGCCTCGCCTTCCGGCTGGTCTGCCGATATCGCCGAAACCGCCATTGATAGCGCCACGCCGCGCAACCAGCCCGCCGAAGTTGGCTCACCCACCGAGCCGCTGCGCTATCGGGTAGAGCCGGGCGACACCACCTATGAGATCGCCCGCCGCTATAATGTGTCAGTCACGGCGCTGGCCACTTGGAACGGGCTGGGGCCAGACCTTGGCATCCGCGCGGGCCAGCAGCTGATCATTCCGGTGGCCGATACGAGCAGCATTGCCGCACCTGCCCCCACCCCTGCCCCGCAACCGGCACCGACCCCCACACCACCACCCGCTGCACAACCCACACCAGAAGCTACGCCTGCACCCACACCAGCCCCCGCACCTGTAGCCACCTCAAACGCGCCGTTTGTATCTCCGGTCAGCGGGCGGATTGCCAATGGCTATCGGCCTACTGGTCGCAACAAGAATGAAGGCCTGGACTACGCAACCGCCGCAGGGGCCACCGTGGTGGCCGTGGATGATGGCACCGTGGCGCTGGTTTCCGAAAGCCTTGGCGGGCTTGGCACCATTGTGCTGATCCGACATTCTAACGACCTGATGACGGTATACGGCCGCGTGACCGATGTGAGCGTTGCCAAGGGCGACACGGTGCGGCAAGGGCAAAGCATTGGAAAGGTCGCCCCGGCAGACCCACCGATCATGCATTTTGAAGTTCGCGTCGGCACCGAAAGCGTGGACCCGACGCGGTTTTTGCAATAGGTCGTGTGAAATATATAGTATAACATTCTGTTATTATTTTAGTGTATTCAGGTTGGCCTGACGATCATCCATCATGGAAAAATAGCCCGAGGCGTTGGCAGGGCCATGCACCAACAGCCCATCGCAAACCGGCGCACCAAAGCCGTAAGCGTCTGGCGACCACCGTTCTGGCTGTAATTCCAAGGCATGAGTTCGTCCAACTTGTTGAAGCAATTGCGATTTGCTATAAATAGCTTCAATGGCAAGTGTTGTTTTCATTGACTCGGGGTTGTCATATGTTGAAAAACAATGCGCCTATAGGTGTGCAGGTATCTACATTCTCATGGAGGAATTTGAAGTGAATTTCTCTTTTGCGAAGATCTTCCGTGATGTTAAGCAAATCCGACACGTTCCGCCCCAATCTATCATAAGCTTGAACAGGCTAGGAAATGCACAAATATCCTCACTGAACAGCCCATGACAAACTACTGACGTTTTTGCGGAAAATGACAGCCGCCTAGCGGTCCCGATGCACCTTTTCTTTGCGCTCATGGCGCTCCTGTGCCTCCAAGCTCAGGGTCGCGATCGGGCGGGCATCAAGCCGCTTCAGCGAAATCGGGTTGCCGGTTTCGTCACAATAGCCAAAGGAACCGTCTTCAATCCGGCGCAGGGCGGCGTCTATTTTGGACACAACCTTGCGCTCACGGTCCCGCGTGCGCAGCTCCAGCGCGCGGTCGGTTTCTTCAGAAGCGCGGTCGGCCACATCAGGAATATTCCGTGTCCCTTCCTGCATTTGCTCGATGGTATTCTGGCTGCCCCGCAGAATTTCATCTTTCCACGCTTGCAGCTTGGCACGGAAATACTCCAGCTGGCGATCATTCATAAACGGCTCATCATTGGCCGGTTTATAGTCGGTGCCAAGAATTATTTCGGCTTTCATCGAGAAGCTCCTCACCAAAGTATTGTGCGCATTGCGCCGCTCCTGTGCGACCCAATAGCCCTATTCCTGCGAAATGTCACTAGCTTGTCACGCAAGTTTATGTGAAATAATTTGCGCAAAGCATAAATATGCCGATTCCGGCAGCAGCCAAGGGGCGAATTATGAGATTTGAAGGTACCAAGACTTACGTAGCGACAGATGATTTAAGCGTGGCTGTGAATGCCTCCATCGCTCTGGAGCGGCCCTTATTGGTGAAGGGTGAGCCGGGCACCGGTAAAACCGAGCTGGCGCGGCAAGTGGCCGAGGCGCTTGGGCTACCGATGATCGAATGGAACATCAAATCTACCACCAAGGCGCAGCAGGGGCTTTATGAATACGACGCGGTGAGCCGCTTGCGCGATAGCCAATTGGGCGACCCCAAGGTGAATGATGTGAAAAACTACATCAGGCCCGGCAAGCTTTGGCAGGCGTTTCAGGCCGAGGAGCGGGTGCTGCTGCTGATTGACGAGATCGACAAGGCCGATATCGAATTCCCCAATGACCTGTTGCAGGAACTCGATCGGATGGAGTTTCATGTGTATGAAACCGGCGAGTTGATCAAGGCGCGGCAACGGCCTGTGGTGATTATTACCTCGAACAACGAAAAAGAGCTGCCGGACGCCTTTTTGCGCCGTTGTTTCTTCCACTACATCCGCTTTCCAGACGCCGAAACCATGGCCAAAATCGTCGATGTCCACTTCCCGAACATCAAGCAAGAGCTTGTGGAGGCCGCCCTCACCCAGTTCTACACCCTGCGCGAAACCCCGGGCCTGAAGAAAAAGCCGAGCACCAGCGAGGTGCTGGACTGGCTCAAGCTTTTGCTGGCCGAGGACCTCTCGCCCGAGGACCTGCGCGGCGACACCAAAGACGCCTTGCCCAAGCTGCACGGCGCGCTCCTGAAAAACGAACAAGACGTGCACCTGTTTGAGCGGCTGGCTTTTATGTCTAGGGGGAAAAGATGAAGATCAGAGCGTTAGACATAAACGACCGCGACGCATGGGGCGCGCTCTGGAAAGGCTATCTTGATTACTACGAGACCGAGCTGCCCCCCGAGATGTATGACATCGCCTTCAACCGGATGCTCTCGGGCAACGAGCACGAGTTCCACGGGCTGGTCGCCGAGAAAGACGGCGCGCTCATCGGCCTAACGCATTACTTGTTTCACCGCCACGGCTGGAAGGTGGAGCCGGTGGTTTATCTACAAGACCTATATGTGAGTGATGCCGCGCGCGGCACCGGTGCAGGCCGGGCCTTGATCGAGGCGGTTTATGCCGCCGGCGATGCCGCTGGCTGCCCCACGGTTTACTGGCTCACGCAGGAGTCTAATGAAAACGGGCGGCGGTTGTATGACCGCGCCGGCCAACTCACACCGTTTATCAAGTATCAACGGTAGAGTGGGTTTCAACCCACCATCCGGCCACCCCAGCGGTGCGTGGGGACCACGCACTCTACGGCCTACCATCACAGATGGCATGTATAAAACCGCACGGCAGCACAGCCCGAGTGAAAAATTTCGGCCAGCTTATAGGTAACCCTGTGCATTTGCCCCGCCCCCCCATATACTCCTGCAAAACAGGCGGAGAGCAGAATGTTTCGTAAATTTTTTGCCATCGGTATAGTCGCCCTTCTGGCGGGGTGTAGCGTGGGCACCGCCCCGCAAAGCCCCCCCACCGGCAGCGGCATCGCCCGCCCCAATAGCGCCATTGCCGACGAGTTCATCTCCTACCTTTTCGAGACCGAAGGCGGCATACGAATTCCGCGATTGCTGCGCTATGAGGGGCCGGTGCGCGTGTCCATCGACCCGGCTCTGGGCGCTTACCGCCAAGATCTGCAAGCCGTGCTGGCGGGGATGCGGCAGAAATCGGGCCTTGATATCGCGCTTACCAGTGGTCCCGCCCAGATCCGCGTTATGCAAGTCTCTGCCGCCGCTCTCAAGCAAATTTATCCGACCGCCGCCTGTGTGGTGGTGCCGGGCGCACGTAACTTTGCCGAGGTTCAGCGCCGCCAATTCCCGCGCTGGTCTCGCCAAACCGCGCTCACCACAGCGCTGGTGCTGATCCCCGACACCACCTCGCCCTATGTGGTGCGCGCCTGCCTGAATGAAGAAATCGCGCAGGCGTTGGGGCCGGTGAATGACCAATACCGCGTGTCTGACACCGTGTTTAACGACGATAACGTGTTCAACAGCCTCACCGACTATGACCACCTGATCCTGCGCCTGCTCTATAGCCCCGAGCTACACACGGGCATGTCTCAAGCCGCCGTGCGGGCGCGCCTCCCTGCCCTGTTGGCGCGCGAAAATCCGGCGGGGGCCAACAGGGCGGGCCGCCCCAGCCAGCCAGACCCGCGCTGGCAAAGCCTGATCGAAACCGCCATGAGCAGCACCCCCCCGCGCGCCAGCCGTTTAAGTGCCGCCGAAAAGGCCGTGCAACGGGCACGGCGGCTGGGCGGCCACCGCTTGGCCCATGCCCTGCTCATATACGGGCGCCTCACCCTAGGAAACCAGCCTGCACTGGCCGCCCCCGCCTTTCAGGAGGCTTATCAGATCAACCTCCGTGAGCTGGGTACCGGCAATCTGCGCACCGCATTGGCCGCCATGCATGTGGCCGCCGTAGCCGTGAAAGCTGGTGAGTTTGAGGCTGTGCTCACCCTTACCACGCCGGCGCTGGCCACCGCCAAGCGCTACCGGGAGCCGGTGTTGCAAGCGGGCATCCAAAGCCTGCGGGCGCTGGCCTATGCCCGCCTTGGGCAAAACCGCGCGGCGCAGGCGGCGCGGGTTGATAGCCTTGCCCAAGCGCGCTATGCCTTTGGGGATAACGCCGCACAAATCGCTACGGCGCAAGCCCAAATAGACAGGCTATTGCCTGCCAATAATTAGGAATCTTCATGCCCTATCTCATCGCCTTCATTATCGGATTCGCCCTCGGCTGGATCAAAGCCACCAAACGCGGCGGCAATCTGCCCGACAAGCTGCAATATGGCAGCATTTTCGGCATGATCGCCATGGTGCTCACGCTAATCGCCCTCGTGATCTACGGGAACATGATGTAAATGTTCCTGCGCTTCTTTGAAAACCTGCGCGCCGCCGAAATTCCGGTTTCCCTGCGCGAATTCTTGAGCTTTCTGGAGGCGCTTAAGGCGCAAACCGTAATTTATGACGTGGAGGCATTTTACTATCTCGCGCGGCTGACTATGGTGAAGGACGAGCGCTTTCTAGACCGTTTCGACGTGGCCTTTGCCCAAACATTTAACGGGGTCGAGGCAGCAACGCTGGCCGAGATTATGGAAAAGGTGGAGATACCGGAAGAATGGCTGCGCAAGATGGCCGAGAAAAGCATGAGCGCCGAGGAGATGGCGAAGATCGAAAGCTTGGGCGGCTTTGAAGCGCTGATGGAAACTCTGAAGCAGCGGCTGAAAGAGCAGGAAAAGCGGCACCAAGGCGGCAGTAAGTGGATAGGCACCGCAGGCACCTCGCCTTTTGGCGCCTATGGCTACAACCCCGAGGGCATTCGCATTGGCCAGCATGAGAGCCGCCACCGCCGCGCAGTAAAGGTGTGGGATAAACGCGAGTTCAAAAACCTTGACGATAGCGTGGAACTTGGCACCCGCAACATCAAAATGGCTCTCAAACGCCTGCGCAGTTGGGCGCGCCAAGGCGCAGATGACGAGCTTGATTTAGACGGCACCATTCAGGCCACCGCCGAGCATGGCTACCTCGATGTAAAAACCCGCCCCGAGCGGCGCAATGCGGTGAAGGTGTTGCTTTTCTTAGATGTCGGCGGCTCGATGGATGACCATATCGCCATGGTCGAGGAGCTGTTTTCGGCCGCCCGCGCCGAGTTCAAGCATATGGAATATTTCTACTTCCATAATTGCCTCTATGAAGGCGTGTGGAAAGACAACACCCGCCGCTGGAACGAGCAGATGCCCACATGGGATGTGCTGCATACTTACGCCTCTGATTACAAATGCATTTTCGTCGGCGATGCCTCGATGTCGCCCTATGAGGTGGCCTATATTGGCGGCGCGAACGAGCATTATAACAAGGAAGCGGGCGGCACATGGCTACAGCGCGCCCGCGAGCAATGGCCCGACCATATCTGGATAAACCCCGTGCCGGAAGACGAGTGGCCCTACACCCATTCCATCGGCATGATCCGCGAAATTTTCGAAGACCGCATGGTGCCGATGACGCTGGACGGCATCGAGCGCGGCATGAAGACGCTGGGCCGATGAGCACAGCCCCCGTTTTCCGCCTCGATCTGAAGGCGTTTCAGGAAAACCCCTATCCGCAGCTCAAGGAGATGCGCGCCAAAGCCCCGATTGCCTTTGTGCCCGAGCTGAACCGCACGCTTTTCACCCGCCTTGACGACATCAAAAAAGCCGAGCCGGATGTGGCGCATTTCTCCTCCGAGCAGCCCGGCGGGCTGATGACGGTGCTGATGGGCGAAAACATGATGCGCAAGGGCGGCGCAGCCCATGCGGCGGAACGCAAGGCGATTTTCCCGACGGTTTCGCCCAAAACCGCACGGGACCATTGGTCGGCGAAATTTGCGGCGTCCGCCGATGGAATCCTTGATGAAATCACGCCCTTGGGCGAAGGCGATCTGTTCAAAATCTATGCCATGCGGCTTTCGGGCGAGGCCCTGCGGGTGATCACGGGGCTGGAAAGCCTGACATGGCAGGAGATGGATGCGGTCAGTCAAGCCATGATTGACGGCATTTCCAACTACGGCGGTGATAAAGCCGTGGAAGCCGCCTGCCACCGCGCCACGGCCCGCATTGACGCCGCCATTACCGAGGTGCTGGAAAACGGGTCTGAGGGCTATGATATGTGCGCCGCCATGGTGGCCGCCGGCCTGCCCGAGGCGCAGGTGCGCGCCAATATCAAGCTGGCGATATCGGGCGGGCAAAACGAGCCACGCGATGTGATTGCGGGCATCATCTGGGCCTTGCTGAGCCACCCCGAACAGCTCGAAATGGCGCTTTCCGGTGCGGTGCCGTGGCAGCAGGTAATGGAGGAATACGTGCGCTGGCTGGCCCCCATCGGCATGACCCCGCGCCGCATAGCCGCGCCCACCACGTTTAACGGCATTGATTTCGAGGCGGGCGACGATATTTTCTTCATGTTCAATTCGGCCAACCATGACGAGCAATATTTCGAAAACCCCGAGGTGTTCGACATTACCCGCGACGCCAGCAAGCACATCGCCTTTGGCGCGGGGCCACATTTTTGCGCGGGGGCATGGGCCGCTAAAGCCCTGATCGCCGAGGTGGCCCTGCCCAAGATATTTGCGCGGTTTACGCCCGAGCTGAACGGCGAAGTGCACGTGGGCGGCTGGGCTTTTCGCGGGGTTCTCAACCTGCCTTGTAAATGGTAAGTTAGCCCCTAAATACTTAAATGAGGCGAGAAATCCCATGAAAACACTGCAATACCTCTGGCAAAAACACCGGCTACTCTTGGTCGGGTTTTCCATTGCCACACTGGTCACGCTGGTCTTTTTAACACGGTTCACCGTTTCCGTTGTTTATTGGTCTAACCACCAAGATACCACCATAGAAACATGGATGCCGATCGGCTATATTGCCCGTTCATATGATGTAGACCGCGACTGGCTCACCGCCCAAACAGGCCTGCCTGCCGGTGATAGTCAGGGGCGAATTTCTATCAAAGACGCCGCCGCCAAAGCGGGGGTGAGCTATGAAGAAATGCGCGCCCGCCTGCTGACCGCCATCAAGGAGCAGCGCGCCAAATGACCGACCTTCTGCTCGACCTTGTCACCCAATACGGGCTGATTATCCTTGCAGGCACCATTTTTCTGGCCGCCATGGGCGCACCTGTGCCCGGCACCGTGCTTTTGGTGCTTAGCGGGGCCTTTGCCGCCTCGGGCGATATGGAGCCGGTATCTGTGGCGCTGACCGCCTTTATTGCCGCTGTGGCAGGTGACGTAACCGCCTTTGCCATTGGCTATAAGGGCGGCGCATGGCTCAAGGGCAAGCTCGGGGCCACGCCGCTGGGCGGGCAGATGGGTAAAGCCGAAACGTTTATGGAAAAATGGGGCGGTCCGGGGGTGTTTTTAAGCCGCTGGCTCGTGGCCCCCATTGGGCCGACGCTGAACTACGTGGCCGGTATTGGCCGCTTTAGCTGGCAGCGTTTTGTGCTCTGGGATGTGCTAGGTGAGGTCATATGGGTGGCGCTATATGTGGGTATTGGGATGCTATTTTCGGCCTCGGCATTAGCGCTGGTCGATATGATCGCCTCCGCAAGCTGGGTGATATTGGGGGCGCTTGGCATGTGGTTTATGGGCAAACGCCTTATAAAAGTTGCCAAACGCGCCCAGAAAGCCGCCGCTTAACTACGGCTTTCCGCTGAGCACGCGCTTTGCTTTTCGATATTCGCTTCTCGGGCAACTACAAAACATGATTTTCTCCCTACAATTGCATAGCAACTACTAACCTAGGTTAGTAGTTGCTATGCAATGTGATTTTAGCGAACATAATCAGTACGTTATCCATAATTCGCTCAAGGAACTCTTGCCCTCTTTAAGCACGAAGCCAAAGCACCTATATACAACGCATGTTGCGCTTTTCTCCCCTCCTGCTGGCCCTGATTATCGGCTATGTATCCTACATGTTTTCGGCTCGCAAATCCAAGCGCGACCTCAGCCGGAACTCGACGCCCCTGAAGGATGACGCCCTAAACACACTACTGCGCCAAATGGCCCAAGCGCTGGATATTCCGCATGTAAAAGTGCTGGTTTACGAGGTCGAGCCAGTCAACGGCCTTGCCGCGCCGGATGGCCGGATTTTCATCACCCGTGGGCTGCTCAACAAATACACCACCGGCGAAATTTCCGCTGCCGAACTGGCCTCGGTGGTGGCCCATGAGCTGGGCCATATCGCCCTTGGCCACAGCCAGCGGCGACTGGTAGATTTTGGCGGGCAAAACATGCTGCGCGCCCTGCTGATGAGTGTATTTGGCCGCTATGTGCCGATCATCGGCGGCTATATCGCCAATTTTCTGGTGCAAATGCTCGCCGCCTCGCTTTCGCGCAAAGACGAGTTCGAGGCCGATGCTTATGGCGCGGCCCTGCTGCTGAAATCGGGCATTGGGCTATCGGCGCAAATCAGCATGTTTCGCAAACTGGAAAGCTGGGGCAAGGCCCAAGGCGGCGCGCCCGCATGGCTGATGAGCCACCCCGAAACTGGAAAACGCATTGCCGAGATCGAAAAGCTGAAAGCCGGTTGGGAAACCTAACGCGAGACCTTGAGATACCCGAGATAACGTTTTTCCAGCTGACGAAAGATAAATACCGCGGCAAAGGCCAGCGCCATGTAAAGTGCGGCGGCGGTCAGGAAGCCTTCGTAAGCAAGGTAGTAGCGCGCATTCAATGTGCGCCCGACCCCGAGAATATCTTGAATGGTAATCACCGACGCTACCACCGATCCGTGCAGCATAAACACCACCTCGTTACCGTATTGTGGCAAAGCGCGGCGCAGGGCCGAGGGGATGAGCACAAGGCGCGTCACCTTAAAAGGCGACAGCCCGAGGGATTTGGCGGCCTCAAGCTCGCCCTCTGGCACCGATTGCACGGCACCACGAATGATCTCGGTGGCGTAAGCGCCAGAATTCAGCGAAAAAGTGATCAGCGCGCACCACCATGCCTCGCGCAAAATCGGCCAGGCGAAACTATCGCGCACCGCTTCAAACTGCGATAGCCCGTAGTAAACGAGGTAAAGCTGCACCAGTAGCGGCGTGCCGCGAAAGGCATAAACATAGGCGTTAATGAGTTTGGAGCCGATACCGTTCGAGCGCGCGCGGATCAGCCCGAAGGGCAGCGCGATGCAAAAGCCGATCAATAAGGAGAGTGCCGTAAGCTGCATGGTCATCCACATACCACCAGCGAAAAGCTCCCAGTTTTTCAGAATCAGTTCAAACCGCATCATGGTGCTCCTTCAGCGCATAGCGGCGCTCGGCAGCATTAAAAATGGTCTGGCTCACCCATGTGAAAAACAGATAGACACAGAACACAGCGGCGAAAAACAGGAACGGCTCCCGCACCGATTTGCCCGCATCATTGGCGAGCCCCACAAGGTCTTCCAGCCCGATCACCGACACCACAGCGGTCGATTTAATAAGCACCTGCCACACATTGGCATAGCCCGGCAGCGCAAAGCGGATAAGCTGGGGTAGCGTGACCGTGCGCAGCACTTGCAGGGGGCGCATTCCAAGGCTCATAGCCGCCTCGCGCTGGCCTGCGGGCACGGTCATATAGGCCCCTCGGAAGGTCTCGGTTAGATAAGCGCCATAGATAAAGCCGATGGCCGCAACCCCGGCCCAAAACTTGGAAAGTTCAATATATTCAAGGTCCATCGCTTTGGCCGCGATATTAACCAAGCGCTGCCCGCCGAAATATATCAGCAGGATCAACACCAAATCAGGCACCCCGCGCACGATGGTCGTATAGGCAAAAACCACGGCCTGCATGAGCCGCCCACCGCTGATTTTACCCACGGCTCCAAGCCCGCCAAGCAGGGTGGCCATAGCCAAAGCCGCCAGCGCCAAAGATAGCGTTGTCACGGCCCCACGCAGCAGCAGGGGGGTGTATTCTATAAGGTTTTCCATAGGTTAGCGGCGCGCCATTAAAGCGCGCCGCATAGCTTTCTTATTCGCCACCGTAGATGTCGATCTCGAAATACTTGTCGTTGATCGCGGCATATTCACCCGATGCCCGCACGGCCAAAATGGCCGCCGAGAACGCATCCCGCAGCTCGGTATCTTCTTGGCGCACGCCAACACCGGCACCTTCGCCGTGGTATTTCGGCACCGAATACATCTGGCCAAAGAAGCTATAGCCCGCGCCTTCATCTGTGCTCAAGAAGCCGTCATCCATGGCAATGGAATCGCCCATCGCCGCATCAATCCGGCCCGCGGCGAGATCGAGGTAAACCTCGTCTTGCGAGCCATAGAGGCGCAGCTCTACATTCGGGAATTCGCCTTCCATGAAGTCTTGGTGAATGGTGCCGCGCTGCACGCCCACAACCTTGCCGTCAAGCGCGTCAGCCATCATGCCTTCAGCGCCGATAAAGGCGGCCGGAGAGTTGTAGTATTTAGCAGAAAAATCAATGACTTGCTTGCGCTCATCGGTGATCGACATAGACGCAATAATCGCGTCGCACTTACCTTCAAGGAGCGCCGGAATAATGCCGTCCCAGTCGGTTTTAACCATCGTGGCTTCCATGCCCATTTCAGCGGCCAAAGCATTGGCGATGTCAATATCAAAGCCCACAACCTCACCCGAGGCCTCTGTGGAGGAAAACGGTGGGTAAGCGCCCTCAACACAAATGTTTACGTTTTCAGCTTGCGCCGCCATGGCGAAGGAGGAAATGGCCGTTGCGGCCAAAAGGATTTTTTTCATTACGCTCTCCAAATTGAACAAATTGGTGGAGGTCGCCCCACCACCTTGCCGCCGATTATCAAGCCAAAGCGCGGCCCCGTCAAGCGCTGCTATTAGAGGTATGCGGGCAAACTGCCTTTTTGCGCTGCATTCACCAACCAGTCAAACATGAATTGCTTGAGGCTGGCAAAACAGACCAGCGTAATTTCGTCATCCGCCTCCAGCCAGAAGGCCACGGCGACCTGCCCTAGCCGCGTGCGGCGAAAATCACCAAGCGTAAATGCCTCTGGGGAAAGATCCACCGGCGCGCCCTTGGCCAGCACCTCACGGGCCTTGTTGCCTTTAAGGGTGAAAACGGCGCGGGCGTCGGAAACGTCCACCGCCAGCATGGGCGCTTTGATTTCAGCGGTGAGGCGGTCGATGACCGCCTGCTGCGTGCTGCCCTCGGGCACTATGATCAGCAATTCATCAGGGGCCATCCACGCCACGCCCTTGTTGATTTTTCGCGGGGCAGGCGCAGGGGTGCCGAGGGCTTTTTTAATGGCGGCGCGGGTGGTTTTGGTGAGGTCGGCTTTGAGCGTCACCATTGCCACCCGTCGTTGGGCAGCAACCAGCACCGCGCCGCTGCCATCAATTTCGCTGAAGCTCATAAGGTCAGACATCTTGCTGCGCTCCTTTTTTATCGTAGAAAACAGGGTCGACAACGCGGGCTTTATGCACCTTGCCACCAACAGGGAAATCCAGCACATCCCCCATGCGCGCCCTGCCCCCATGGATAAGCGCCATGGCAATGGGGTGGCCCAAGGTGGGGGAGAAATAGGTGGAGGTGACATGGCCAATGGCTTTGCCGCCTTCCACCGCATGAGCAGATTCCGGAAGCTTTTCGGTGTCAGACAGCGTGCGCAGGCCCACGAGCTGCTTGCGGCCCTCGGCGGTTAAGAAGCTGCGCTGCATCCCGCGCTTGCCGATGAAATCGTCTTTCTTCTTGGAAACCGCCCAGCTCATGCCAAGATCATGCGGGGTGACCGTGCCGTCGGACTCATCCCCCACCACCACAAAGCCCTTTTCGGCGCGCATCACGTGCAGGGCTTCGGTGCCATAAGGCGCAATGCCGTAGTCCGCCCCCGCTTGCAGCAACAGGTTCCACATCAGCAGGCCTTGGGAGGCAGGCACGGCGACCTCGTAAGACAGCTCACCAGAAAAGGAAATGCGGAATATGCGCGCTTGGATGCCGCCGAGTTGGCCCTCGGTGAACCCCATGAACGGCAGCGCCTCGCGGCTCACATCCATGCCGCCCACGCCTTCCAGCACCTTACGGGCCTTGGGGCCAGCCACCACAATTTGCGTGAATTGCTCGGTGAGGTTAGCCGTAAACACCTGTAAATCCCACCACTCGGTTTGCAGCCATTCTTCCATATGGGCGTGGATGCGATCCGAGCCGCCGGTGGTGGTGTGGCAAAGAAAGGTATCGTCGGAAAGCCGCGCCACCACGCCGTCATCCATAAGAAATCCGTTTTCATTACACATCAGCCCATAGCGGCATTTGCCGGGTTTGAGGGTGGACATCATATTGGTGTAGAGCAGATCAAGAAAACGCCCCGCATCGGGGCCTTTGACGATGATTTTACCAAGGGTCGAGGCGTCAAACAAGCCCACCCCGCGGCGGGTGGCAAGAATTTCGCGGGTGATGGCCTCCTGCGTGCTCTCGCCGGTTTGGATATAGGCATAGGCGCGGCGCCAATCGGCGACCGGCTCGAAGATGGCCCCATGGCCTTCATGCCAGCCGTCAATCGCGGTTTTACGGGTCGGTTTGAACAGGGGGCCAGTGGCCTCCCCCGCGATCGCGCCCAGTGAAATCGGCGTGTAGGGCGGCCGGAAGGTGGTGGTGCCAACCTTGGGGATGTCGGCCTCCAGCGCCCCTGCCAGCACGGCGAGGCCGTTGATATTGCTGAGCTTGCCTTGGTCGGTGGCCATGCCAAGGGTGGTGTAGCGCTTGGTGTGCTCCACACTCTCATAGCCCTCGCGGGCGGCGAGCTGCACGTCGGATACCTTCACATCATTCTGGAAATCAAGGAAGGTTTTAGCGCGCAGTTTATAGGGCGCGTTGGCAGGCATAGACCAGACGGGTGCCATCGGGTTTTCGCTCAAGGTTTGAACCTCCCGAGGGGCGGCTTCCTCGGCGAGGCTTCGCCCCACCTCGTCAGCCGCTTGGCGCGCGGCGGCGGTAGCGCTTTGAATGCAGGCCACGGTAGAAAGCGCGCCAAAAGCACTGCCGGCGGCGATCACAAACCCTTCGCCGTTTTGGTCGGTCGGCGGGCGGGCCTTATCGGGCACGAACATGGCATTCGCGGCATCCCAATTCAGCTTGCCGCCGCAATGGGACCAGAGGTGCACCACAGGAGAAAACCCGCCAGACATCGCCACGCAATCGCAAGCGATGGTTTCCCCCGCACCGCCCGCGCCGGATTGCTGACAGATTTCAACCGACCTCACATGGGTCTTTCCGTTGACCTTGGCAATGGCCTTACCTGCCTCAATGCGGATGCCCAGCGCGGCGGCCAGCGTGGCCAGCTCGCCGCCGCCTTGAGGGCGGGCGTCGATGATGGCGGGGATTTCCAAGCCCGCCGCGTGCAGGGTGAGGGCGGTGCGGTAGGCGTCGTCGTTATTCGTAACAACGACCGTGCGCGCGCCGGGGGCGGTGCCGTAGAGGCGGACATAATCGCGAACCGCTGCGGCGAGCATAACGCCCGGAATATCATTGCCCGCGAAGTTGAGCGTGCGCTCCAGGGCCCCTGTTGCCGTGATGATCCGCTTGGCACGAATGCGCCATAGGCGGTGCCTCGGGGTGCTGGCGGGCGCATGGTCGGTCAGGCGCTCATAGCCAAGGGCATAGCCATGGTCAAACACGCCCGCGCCTTGGGTGCGGGAGCGCAGGGTGACGTTGGGGAGCTTTGAAAGCGCATCAAGAAGGAACGCGATATGGGCAGGGCCATCACGGCCATCGACCTCCACATCATCGACCATAAATCGCCCGCCAAAATGCGGAGATTGCTCCAGCAGCAGCACTTTGGCCCCGCTGCGGCCGGCCTCAAGCGCCGCTTCCAATCCTGCCACGCCGCCACCTGTAATCAGGATGTCGGTATAGGCGTAGAAGTATTCGTAGCGGTCGGCGTCGCGCTCGGTTGGCACCTGCCCTAGCCCTGCTGATTTGCGGATGATCGGCTCGAATACATGCTTCCACGCCCATGCCGGCTTCATGAAGGTTTTATAGTAGAAACCGGCCGGAAAGAAGCGGGCGAGGCGGTTGTTGAGCGCGCCCACGTCAAACGCAAGGCTCGGCCAATGGTTTTGCGAGCGCGCCGTGAGGCCGTTAAAAACCTCGGTGGTGGTGGCGCGCTGGTTTGGCTCGAAGCGCGCGCCCTCGCCCATGTTCATCAGGGCGTTTGGCTCTTCGCCACCGCTGGCCACAATGCCACGCGGGCGGTGGTATTTAAACGAACGCCCGACCATGCGGTGGTTAGCGGCCATCAGGGCAGAGGCCAGCGTATCGCCCTTGAAGCCCTGAACGGGCTTGCCATTGAAGGCGAAGGTCACGGCGGTGTTGCGGTCAATCAAATGGCCGAAATTCGGGATGCGGAAGCTCATGGCTTGGCCTCCCATTCGGGCCGTTTGGCCTTGATATTGGCGAGAATATCTTTGGGCGGCTCAAAGGTTTGGGCGCTATAGGTGCCGAACACCTCCAGCGTAACCGCGCAACGGGCGGCGTGGAACCACTTGCCGCAGCCATATACATGCCGCCAGCGCTCAAACACGATGCCCTTGGGGTTTTTGCGCTCAAACAGATAGGCGGTAAATTCACCATCGGAGCTGCCATCGCTATGGCGGGTCAGGTGGGCCTCGCCGCCACCATGGAACTCGGTTTCTTCGGCTTCAACGCCACAATAGGGGCAGATTAGCAGCAGCATATTATAAGCCTCGCAGGTAGGTGACCAGCAATTCGCCAAAGCCCCATTGCAGGGTGCCAAGCACAGAGAATGCCAATTCGTATTTATAGGTTTCGATTTTTTTCTCGTCGGCCTTGGCCGCAAGAAGGTTATCGAAGTTTTCAGTGATCTGGTCACGTAGCGTGGGCCGCGATGTTGGGTCGTTGCTATCATCGCTAAAATAGCGCCACATCATCCGCGATTGGGTCAAAATTTGCGAATCCCAGCGGCGACGGGCCTCTTGCGCCATGAAGCGATCGGTTAAAAACACCACAAAACTGATGCAAAGTGCATAGGATCCGAGCGCACCAAAAAAATGCGCATGGCCGCTATAGACCGACACGAAACTGGCCAAAAACCAGCAGGCAAGGGCCGCGTATAAGATGATTCGTTGCCAGTGGTTAAAGTGGGCTAACATGGGGCACCTGCCTTTTTACCATGCGCGAAAGCCCGCTGACAGGGCATGAAAACACCCCCCCGTTGCAGAGCAAAAACAGGCAACGCAAGCGAGCATTTGCACGCAAATTGATGGTATTTCAGCCCCACGGCCATGCTCAAAAACCGCACGCTTTGCGAATGTGGCGCAAATGCGGTATGATTGCGGCCATAATATGTATTTTCAATCAGTGCCGAAGGAGTTGACCTCAAAAAACAAGGAGTGAGAACATGGAAAATTATCTGCAAACCGGGTCCGTCATTTGGGACGATACCGTCCGCATCGGGAGCCAGCTGATCCAATCCCTTGTTTATACGTTGACCGGACACGAATTGAGCTCTTACGCAGCGGTTTTGGTGCTGATCTGCCTGATGGTCGCCGCCGGCCTTGTGGCCATACAGCGGCTCATGCGCCCACGCAAACCCACCAAGCGAGTCACCAATGGTAGCGAATATACCCAACCATATACGCAATAGGGCGTTCAATGCGCCACCCCCGCCGCGACACTTTCATCAATAAAGCGGCCCTCGGCAAAGCGTTCCAGGCCAAAGGGAGCCGCCAACCCGTCTGGCTCGCCCTTTGCCATGGTCGCCGCCAGCGCCCAGCCTGACCCCGGAATAGACTTAAAGCCGCCCGTACCCCAGCCGCAATTAATAAAGCAGCCGCCCAGCGGAGTTTTTCCGATAATCGGCGAGCGGTCCCCCGTCATGTCTACAATCCCGCCCCATTGGCGCAGCTGCTTGAGGCGACTGATAATCGGGAAGGTCTCGACCAGCGCCCGCACGGTTTCCTCAACATGATGAAAACTGCCGCGCTGGGTGTAGTTATTATAGCCATCAGCCCCACCACCAATCACCAATTCGCCCTTGTCTGACTGGCTTAAGTAGCCATGCACGGTGTTGGCCATAACCACCACATCAATGCAGGGCTTTATCGGCTCGCTCACCAAAGCTTGCAGTGAAACCGATTCAATCGGCAGCCTAAACCCTGCCATTTCGGCCAGCACGCCGGAGTGCCCCGCCACCACAATGCCAAGCTTTTTACAGGCCACATCGCCGCGCGTGGTTTGCACGCCCGTCACCTGCCCGCCGCTCTGCATAATGCCGGTAACCTCGGTTTGCTGGATGATATCCACCCCCAAATCGCTAGCCGCGCGGGCATAGCCCCATGCCACGGCATCATGGCGCGCGGTGCCGCCCCGCGCCTGCCATAGCGCGCCCAAAACCGGATAACGCGGGCCGTTGATTTCCATAATCGGCACCTTGGCCTTCACCTGCTCCGGCGTCAACATTTCGGTGGCCACGCCCTGAATGGCATTGGCCTGGTTAATGCGATGATAGCCGCGCAGCTCGTGCTCGGTTTGCGCCAGCATCATCACGCCGCGTGGAGAAAACATGATGTTATAATTCAGCTCGGCAGAAAGCCCCTCATAAAGCCCCCGTGCCTTTTCATAAATCGCCGCGCTTTCGTCTTGCAGGTAGTTCGAGCGGATAATCGTGGTGTTCCGCCCGGTATTACCACCGCCAAGCCAGCCCTTTTCAATTACCGCAATATCGCGAATCCCGTGGTTTTTCGCCAGATAATAGGCCGTGGCCAAACCATGCCCGCCCGCGCCCACAATCACCACCTCGTAGGATTT
>Ga0256840_1001422_pt1 | contig 22541 bp, 33 predicted proteins | sample 355202metaG_FD_185969 | JGI IMG/M metagenome (GOLD analysis project Ga0256840, IMG submission 185969) | Hydrothermal vent microbial communities from Mid Atlantic Ridge, Atlantic Ocean - 355-202 | ecosystem: Environmental > Aquatic > Marine > Hydrothermal vents | place: Atlantic Ocean: Mid...
AGTGAGGGTTTTTTTAGGATTATAGTGTGAGCTTCGCTCCCACTTCTCACTATGTAAAAAGGAAGACAGCAGCATACCTATCTAATCAGGCTTCGCTTTGCTACGCCAAATTAGTTCGGATATGCTTTGTCACCATTTTACATAGTTAGAAGAGGTTGATTGAGGTTTATAGTCTCGCTTCGCTCGCCTTGTTTGCTAGGTGTTCGCGAATCCTATAGAGATGTTCAGATCCTGTGAATGATGCTTCGTAGCTTATTGAATTTCGTTGTCGTAATAACAACGCAGTTGTTTTTCCAACGAAAATCAAGAGCTACTAAAGCATCATAGATATACCAGTATGAACGCAACCGATTACAGCTGTTCCAGTATATCCATGCTTTTATTTCTAGTTTTCACCTAGCAATAGGTGAGGAGTAGTTTATAGTCTTGCTCAGGACTTTAAGACGATACTTTACTAAAAACATCTTATAGTTTAGAGTCATTTCGGACTATTAGTTACCATTTCGAAACTTGAGAAATTATAGTGTTTCTTACTCTTTCTTCAGGCATCGGTCTAGTCCAGTAGTTATTGATGCTATAGACTAGTTCTTCTACTTGTTCCTTGGTCATGTCGTACTCCTCGTAGGCTAGGCGGGCTGCACCTAGTAGTTTGCGAGAGCCTGTGCCGTCGTTAGGGCACTCATAGGCAAAGTTAAAGGTAATGTATGGATCAGAGGTTCCAAGGTCTTTCTGTGCTTGTGAGAGCTTACGAGTGACTGATATTTTGTCAGCTTCTTCAGCAGCTTTCATGAGGTGGTCTCTGACTTTGATCGCCGAGCCATCGAGAGTAGATAATATGGTTGATGTTGAGTAGCTAAAGAAGATCTGTGATTGTGGTAGTGGGTCTACTTTTAGAGCTAATTCTGAGGCTACTGAAAGATAGAAGGCTTTCCACGTTCTGGCGTCTACTGTGACTACAGAGTCTAGTTCTACTATTATGTGGAATTTGAACTCGTTGTCTTTGTTAGAGCCTGATGCTATATAGTGGTTGAGATCTTCTAGAAGGAAGTGAGCTTCTTCCATAGTGATAGCTGAGGAGTCTACGTCTAGGACTAGCCACTTCGTAGACGGAATTAGGTTTTCTTTAGTCCGGATACCGTCTTTGAATACGAATGGGCTGTAGGCGTAATCTTGCTGCAGTAGGTCTTCGATGTCAGCGAAAGACATTTCAGCTACTTCTAGGCCTTCGTTAGCTGTTGTCGATACTAGGTTTTTGGCTCTAGTTATAGCTTCTTGGTTGCCGGATGCTACTGCTGAGTAGATTGAAGAGTTGTCTATTGCTTTGTAGGAAATAGACAGCTCTGATACTTGCACTATGCGTTCGTAGGTTACTCCATGTTCGTCAGCGTGGTATACAGCTTCTGTATCGTAGGAGGCAGCTAATTGAGCTAATTCTTTCATACGCTTGATAGCATCTCCTGTAGTGGGGATGTATTTGGATTTGCGTAGAGCGTGAAGTGTCATGTTAGCTACGTTGTCTACGGCTATTGATGACATGTAGTCAGCGAAAGTTTCGTATGGTTCTTTTATGAGTTCTCGTTCGAATGCTTCCATGTCTTGGTCTAGGTACTCACAGAGACGGATGGCGTCTACATAGTGAGATTCTTGTAGTGTGGAGTCACATGCTAGGATGGCTAGTGCTCCAGCTAGTTTGAGAGCTTTCCATTGAAGGTGCTCTCTAACTAGTTTAGATAGAGGATACTTTCCATCGATGCCAGAAGCTAGCTCCTCGTTGTAGCGTTTGTAGCTAAGGAACACGTCTAGGACGTTGTCGTCTACGTGGAGTAGCGCGTTTTCCTGGGCTAGCTGGTACTCAGCTATTGAGACTATGCCTTCACGGAGATTGTTTTGTACTATTTTAGCTTGTTCCAAGGCTTGGCGCTCAGCTTCACGCATCTCCGCTATTGAAGAGTAGCTTGCCTTTGGGATTTTCTCCCATACATAGCAGAAGAAAGATCTACGTGCCAGCTTTGAGCCGAATGCTAGTAGGAATTTCTTCTTTACAGCTTCGTCGTATATTAGTTGATTAGGTGATCCGATGAATAATGATGATTGTGGTAGACTAGTTATTACTTTAGAGCGGTATTCAACTCCTTTTGTATAGACTACTTCTTTGTCACCGGTATCGTATATTTCCGAGATAGCTTTTATGATTTCACTCATGTGAGGATTGGAGGCTAATTCATCGCCAAATTCGCCGGATGTGATCATACCAGAACCGATTGGTAGGTCTGCTATGTCATTGAGGTGCTGGAGGAAACCTTGAGGTGTGTTGGGAGCTATGTAAACCGGTGGTGGTGGACAGTAGAATTCTCCATATTCTGATACATCTCTAGGGTTGCCACATCCAGCTGTGACGGCTTCACTGATAGCATTTTCTATAGCTAGTTGTTTTCGATGTTCATCTATTATATCGTAACCTGCTTTCAGGGTTCGACGAACTGCTTTAACTGAAGAGTCTTTCGTTATGTTCGACAGAGGTCGTTAATCTCTGCCCGTATTTATTACTGCTGCATATCTCTATGCAGACCAGACTATATCTTTACCCTTTACAATCTTTGCAAGAAGTAATCTTGCCTGTTAAAAGTTTATTTCTTTTTACGTCTACTACTGTTCCACAGGTGCATGTAGTTCTCATCACATGGTAAGTACTCGTGCCGCGAAGCCTGAACCAGGATACTGCTTTAAGTGAACCATAGGTTTTGCCTATCATAGCATCTGATACCGCGTTTGCTGCTAGTTTAAAACCGCAACTACGACATTGTTTAGATGTACCAGTAGTTATTTGGCTGAGGTTTACCTCGTACTCTTTATCACAGAGCATACACACCGTACCTAGGTATGCTTTACTTCGTTTATTAGGAACTCTTTTTATAATTTTCCAATTATTTATAGTAGTACCTATCATAGCCTGTATAGTCTTTTCTTGGCGTTCTCTATGCCTAGCACCTGCTATCTTACCTGCCTTTGACTGCGTCTTGTATAGACGACCTTGTCTTTGCGCGTGTAGCATATTTTCGGAATGTGTTACCCATTCTAGGTTACTATGGTGGTTATTTTGACCATTGTTGTCTATATGGTTGACCGTAGGCTTGTTCCTAGGATTAGCTATAAAAGCTTTTGCTGTTAGCCTATGGACGAAGTACCTTGTAGTTATTCCTGCTTTTGATAGTGTCACTCTTTCATACGATGTCTTGTTTGACTTTTGTACATAAGGCTTCAGGCGTTTTCCAGGATAGAATACTACTTTTCCTGTAGTTTGTTTGACGTGTCTATCTAGTGAATATACTTGACCTGTATCCGTAATTTCGTACAGGCCTTCGTAATTTTTAATAGGTTTTCTTTTTTCTGATTGTATTTTCATGTTAGTCCTTTCCTTTAGTGATTATACCATAAAGAACGAACTAAATCAAGGGTATCCACCATTTCCACTCACTTGAGTGTACGTGCGTAATGCACTAGTCGTTGAACTTTAGCCTATATGGCTCTTAGCTGCTGATTGACTCTATTTCTAAGATTTTTAGGGTTCGTTATCTTCTTTCGAGATAATATCCTACTTAGAACCTAATAAGTGTTTCCAGCAATTAGATGGATTTGCGTCTACGTATTACTACGTAGAGGGGCTGTGAGTCATTAAGTGTATTTTATGCAAACTAAGTGCTATCATTTGTGTATTCTCATCACATTTAGTTGTATAAAACATTTACTTAAGTCGTTCAACCCAAACCGGATCCTGCCAGTAGGAAGGATGCCGCGTTAACTGGTAATTCGAATCCTTCCCAGTGCCATATGTTACGGCGAAATTGTGCCGCGTAGTGAATTAGCTCTGTTGTAGAGATTACAGCTTTCATTCGTTCTGGAATGAGATCGTTGTAGATAGCTTCGTTGAGCATAGTTACTGCTTTCGGTAAGGTGCCGTCTAGAGCGCCTCTTGCAGTGAGGTCCTTTTTTGTTAGTTCTAGCATGATGCTCCTTTGTTAAATATTAGGTTCCCATCGGGCAGCTTTTCGCTTACTTGTCCATTTTGCTAGTTCGTATACTAAGTCTTGCCTAATTTCTGCAGATGTAAAATCAGTCTCGTAAGTATTCCGTACGATGTAAGGCTTGATAGGGTATTTTCCAATGAAAAATGCTTCGTTTGTACTATCATCTAATTGTCTTATTCTAACCTCGCAACCTAGCTTTTTTTTAATTTTCCTTTGTTAGATTTATCGGTATGCCAAATTTCCAGCTGTGCTGAGAGAAAGACTATGCCTAAGGGTTTTTCGGTATGCGTCTAAAAAATTCTTTTTTAGTCGCAATCCGAAGTACCTGTAGGCAATGTCTTCTATTGAGAGTACTTTGAACGCAGCCGATAGCAGCTGTTGCACAATCAAAAACATTGTTTCCATACCGATGTATGTTGTTGCTAAGAGTACTTAACTCTTGCGTAGTGGGCGATTCCTAAAGCATCGCAGTTGCCGTCTTTTATGCCACCTTTAGGTCCACGCAATGGCGCACTGGGGTAGGCTTTGGACATGACTTCATGGACGCCCTTCTTGCCGGTTTTTTGTTTTACTCCACAGACTTTCTGCCATTCTTGTGGACGGACTAAGGTGTAGCCTAGGCCTAAAGCTTGGAGCATGCCTTCGAGTTCGCCCAGGCGTAGTCCGAAGCTAAATACTGATACTACTCCTTGGGCCCGCATAGCGTGGACTTTTTCTACTACCATTGTTGGCTTTTGGTCGAGTACTGTTTTAAGGTAGTCTATGTACCCTAGAAGGCCTGTTTGTTTGTACTCAATGAATGAGGTGTCTCCGGTAGAGCTTAGCGTACAGAGGCTACCGTTAGCCCCTGGATCTATTCCTATGAAAATTCTAGTAGTTTTCATCTCATTGCCTTGGGAAGTAGTAGGCGAGAGGCTGTTACTAGGCCTCCGAGAGATGGTCCATTTCTTTGGTGACGAGCTGCTCGGATTTTCTTCTTCAGGCGACGGTTAGGTGAGATAGAGTCTGTCCCTACTTGAACGCCTAGTATACGACGGTTGCCATATTTTGCAAAGTGAACCCTAGTTTTGGATTGGTTGACAGTTAAGTTGTGCTCTTTGAATATTTTTTCTACTAACGATTTAATCAGTAGGATATCTACGTAGTTCTCGCTATCTATACTGACTTGGATATCGTCTGCATATACAGTCAGCCTGAACGGGAACTTGAAGTTTTGCCCTAGCGCTTCATCTAATTTACTCATAGGAGCTAAGAGCGCTAGGTTTGCTATTGCAGGGCTAGTTGCAAAACCTTGAGCTAGGGAGCCGTCTTTATGAGTTACCTTGTCTATGTCAATGTTCATACTACTGAGAACAGCTTCTAGGGAAGTATCTTTTACTTTTACACTATCAAAGAAATTAGTTATGTCTAAGCTAATAGTTGTTTTAAAGTTTTTATGTAGCACAGCTGCTGAGACGTAGTTACGATTTTTGACAAATCCGTGCATAGTAGGGTAGTTGAAAGTTGCAGCTTCTAGAGCTAGGAATTTCTCTGAGAGTGCAGGCAGTTTTGATCTTTGGTAGGCTAGTAGTGCCGGTGATGGTGCACAGATACGACGGGTTTTGCCGTTTTTCTTTTTTATTGTGAATTCTCTATATGTCATAGTGTTCTCCTGTAATTAGTTAAGGATGTCCTCGAACTGGTTTCCAAGGTCCTCGTAGCCTTCCATGATGCACTCTACTAGCATGCCCTTGTCGAAGTCTATGTACTCTTCTTTATCTATGTAGCCTAGAAAGGTATCTATCTCTATTAGCAGTTTTCGTAGGTGTGGTTCTTCTAAAAGCTGAAGTTCGTCTTTTGTTAGTATTTTAGGGACTAGAGCGTCAGTTGTGGATAGACGCAAAGGTCTAGCTTTTGTAGCTATAGAATCCCAGCTGCTGTATGGTATTTGAGGTTTCTTAGTTAGATTTTCTTTTGAAACTATCACTTGTGGAAGTGGTAGCTCTGTTAGTTGGTCCATAAGTCGGTCCAGTACGCTGTATTCGTTTTCATCGAATTTTGTTAGAGTAGTGGCTGTGCCCTCTTTGTAACCTAGTAAATGTTCTATTTTTGATAGCGGTCTTGAAGTGATGACCATACTGCCGACAGCACGACATTTTGTGTACATGACGTCTTGGTTTACGGTGTTTACTAAACGATATTCAGTGTGAGCCAGCATACAGTGACCTTCGGTTATTGCCATTATTGATGCAAAGTTAGGGACATTGTTTCCGCTTTTTAATGGAAAGACTACTCCTGGGCTGCCAGGGTTAGTATCTAGGTCAATTCCTGAGAAGCCTTGGTGTAGATGGCTGCCAGGATGTCTGTGTATGCTGTGGAGACTAGAGCCTATTAGTTTTAGGGTAGCTACAGTAGGTATCTCTAGAGTTAGCGGTAGCTTGGATATGTAGGCCTTGTGAAGTGGCTCTACCTTGGCGCTCATTGCCGAGACATCTTTTAGTTCGAAATCGATGTGGGCTCCTGAGACTACTTGAGGGTAGTTAAACAGTACTGTTGGTACTGCTACGTCTAGGATAGAGCCATCGTCTGCTACTAGTCTGTAGATCGCAGCCCAGTAGTGGATCTGGAACTCGCTGTTGATAGCAAGAGGTCCTGAGCGTTCGAAGACTTGTTGTAAGGTTTCCTGTTGGATGAGAAGCTCGCCTTGGTTGTTTAGGGATGTGTTAGTCAGTATTTTCATTTCGTTCCTTTGCTGCTTCTAGAGCTAGTAGTATATGCCTTGCTTTTTCTATACACATTTCAGTCAATAGCGTACGTGTGTACCGGAATGGGTCTTCGCTGTAGTCGTTTAGTTCGGCTTCTGTGAATAATTCTTCTGTAACTGGTAAAATGTAGTCATTTATGGAAGGCACTAGATCTGCTTTTGAGTATAGGGTTAATGATACATGTTGGCAGATATCTGCGTATACGAGTGCTTCTGTACATATTATAGATTCGGTTAGTCTAGATGACATGTTTGCGTGGTGTAGTGTAGACAGCCCTTCTAAAGTTGTTTTCGGCGCAGAGCCTGTACATATATTATGATAGACTCTGTCAGTTCCGTTTGATATGTTTGACGATAGCATTGGGCTTATAGCTATACCAGTAGTGATATTAGGTTCTTTGCGTAGTAGGGAAGTTCCATAGTATGGAACAGCCACTCCTCTGGCTAGAACTTGATGAGCTACTAGATAGCTGGAGTACTGCTTTAAGTGTGATTGTGAGGTGCTGTTAATTTTTTCGTATATAGTTGCCTTGTCTATGTGTTCGTAGTTACGGATATGTTCGACGAATAAGCTTCTTTTTTCTTTCTTTATTGTAGGTGGCGAAACTAATAAGGAGGTTACATTTTTCCTTATAGTAGCTACATCGGCTAAGGATGGCTGCTTTCCTAGGTTAGCTTGTAGTTCAGCACGATCTTTGTATGTGTATACAAGTATTGTGTATTTACGGCGTCTTAAGTCTATGTCGCTTAAGAAGTGTATAGCAGCTAGTGGATGTAGGGGATTCATAAAATACCCTGTAGCATCTATTTCTTTCATAAGTACACCATAGAATTTATGGCCCAGTGAGGAATAGAGATTTGCTACAACTTTTATAGCCGTTTGGAATGTATACTCTCCTGGGAGTTGCCGCATGCTGTGACTTACGTCGTTAAATAGTAAACTATCTGCGTTAATTTTTGAGTTAGGGAGTCTACCGCCGGTTGCTACTAGGTTGTCTATAGCAGCTAGTTTTGCATCGGTCCATTTTAGTATTCCGCCAGTGTTTACATTGTAGAAGCTTCCTCTTTCGTCTATGACTGTTGATAGGTCTTTAGAGATCTCTGCATGGTGCTCTATCGCAGCACGTTTGTTCATTATATCAAAGTAATTACTCATTAGTGCCTCCTGCTAGTGCGTTTATTGCGTCTACTTCCATTACTGTTGCGTCTTTTTTTATGTCCCATACGTATTTACGGTGGGTACGCAGCTTGATGGTACCATCGAACGAGTAGTCTAGTACGTTGTGTTTTTCAGCTGTTAGGTCCTGATCAGAGGCTAGTAGTTCTAGAAGTGTGATTGCCATTTTTAGCTGGTTCATAAAGAAGCTACTGAGTTGAATTAGCCCGTATGTTTCTATTTGAGTTTCGTTTTTTGGTCCTGGGTTTAAGTCTATTGAGCAGGATATATCACCGTGCGTTGCAGAAATTAGAGGTACCTCAGACATAGAATAGGATAGTTCTCCACGTGTTTCTATTGTAGGTGCTCCATATAGGAACTTGTTTTCAGGTCTGTACGGATACACTATATTACAACTTATGTAGTACGGGTGAAGAGTACTAGAATGCTCCTTAACCTTATTCCTAGTTATTCGTTGTAGTATCGGTGTTATAAGGGTTGTTTTGTAGCTTGAGTAAGTTTTTTTTGCATACGTACTAAGAGGTAGTGGAAACCTTAGTATATTATGGAATTCCACTTCGTCATCGTCATATATTTGAGAATTTTTAAATAAGTTTACTATATTTGTCATTTCTGAAAGTTCATTTAGCCAATAAATAGTGTTTATGTTAGTACCGCCAGCACCTACAAATACAGCTAGAAATTCTTTTGCTTTTACTTGTTTAAGAAGTGTCTCTATATCTTTTACAGAGTAGCCAAGGATTCTACATAGTTCTATAGTTGGTATCTTACGTACTCCTAGTAAGTCGGCGGTTAACTGGGATACTGCTACCGCTGTACTAGGAAATGTTCTATGACTAGTTATGTCCAGGTTTAGGTTATTTGCACAGAGTGCCCTTGGTAATAGATCATCAAGTACCGCATTTCTAGTTCCACGTGGTGGATAGTTAGTCATTACGTACTTTGCACGTAGGGCTTCTATTGTTCTACTTGGAGGGTTTAGTTTGACTTGACGTACTGGTATGCGGTATATACCTTTGCTATCGCGGACTATATGCTTTATAATATTAGTATAGCCGTATTTCAAGCAGTAAGTTACACCAGCATTGTAGTATGACGAAGGTGTATTGAATACAGTAGCTTGTACCAAGATTCCGCTATCACTTTCCGATAGTGCTACTAGTGGATGAGTTTCAGGAATGCTATCTACAGATACTGGAGTGGCTATTACAGTGTCCGGCAAGCCTTCTTTAGTCACTAGATATACATACGGATGTGTCATCATAGATAAGTTTACTGTTTCTATGTCTCTAACTGCGTATACAGTTTTTGGTAAGCGTTCTTTTACGAGATCTAGCCAGGTAGTATAGGTGATATCTGTATTACTGCTATTCGAGGCAGTTGTATCGTACTTGTCTAAGTATAGTAGCAATGACACAGATGCTATAGTTACACGCAAGTGCGTAGCGGTAGCATCTAGCATGTCTATAGTTTGTGCGCTTACTGTAGTATTACTGCACACCCATAGCTGTAGTTTTAGCATGCCATGTTCAGGTATGTCTATAATATTGATAGTCATTAGGTCTCCTTTTATTAAGATCCCTCCCGTAGGAGGGTGTAGGCTAGTAGCCTGATTTACTAGAAGCCTCTGATGCTTCACCGCTTACTGTTTCCACTTCTACCGTATCGCCAGTGATTTCAGCAGTTGCTTCTGCTATTAAGGCGTCTAGGTCGAATTCTTCTGTAGTGTTAGCCATTATAGTACCTCCGCTTCTTCTAGGTCGTCACTGCTGGTAGCAGGTACGTTTACTGGGATGTCTAGGTTTACATCGCCTACATACTCGTATAGACCAATAACAGCTTCTGGGTTACGTACTTTAATAGCTGTAGCAGCTTTTACGATCTCAGCTCTGGTGTTCATGCGATTCTGCATAAGTTTATTATTTACAGTAAAAGCAAACTTAGGTGTGGATTTAGCTTCAGTAGTTTCTGGAGCAAACATTTCTGCAAGTGCAGCTTTTAGTTCTTTTTTGATGTCCATTGGGACTCCTTTATTTGATTGGGCTTACACCTCAAGGGATGCCGTTGGTTATGCGTGTGGATGCTTACTGGTACGGATGCGGCTGATAGTTGCTCTAGATATATTGAATGTGGATACTATAGTATCAGTGTCCGTATCTTTTATCAAGAGATGCTTTATAGCATCGACCTGGTCAGGCGTGAGGTAGTTATGCCTTTTATGTTTAGCGACTCTTCTGCGAGGTTTGATTGGTGCTCCTTCAGATTTGCTGAAGAAGTGTATGATACGATCCAGTAAATTCATAGGGTCTCCTGTTGTTTTAATATGCCAAAGAAGAAGTCTTTTGCATTTTGCTGAGCGTAATGCATTACTTGCTTTCGTTCGGTGTTGTCTGTTGGTAGGATGTCATACTCTTCCTTAGCTATATCTGTGCTGACAAGTTTTAGGTACATGCCTATATCAGATGTTTGAGCTTGTGAAGGGTAGTCTGCTCCATAAAGAGTTTCTAAGGCTTGTTCATAGCGTTCGGTGTTGTCGAAGGAATCAGCTAGTGTTTTAGCTGCTGATTGTGCTGCTAGTTGCTCTGGTGTTAGTGGAGTTTTGCCTGATAAGGCTTTGTGAGCTTCGCCTTTGGTTTTGAATAGATAGTGTACTCCGTCGTGGTAGGCTTTCCATACGATGCCTTCTCCTATCAGATTAAGGTCTTCTGGTAGGAAGTAGGATGCTATTGGGCAGCGTTTTTCTACTGAGGTGACTATACTTTTTATGTCATCTATTGATGCGGCTACGTCGTTGAAATCGATTGTGACTCCGTAGGTTTTAAAACGGTAGATATCGTAGATGTTGGCGTGTAGTATACCTATATCATAAGTTGCGCAATCTGTAACGTTGCCATCTTCGTCTTCTATAGTTACTGAGAAGATGTAGAAGGATTTCGGTACTTTACAGATACCAGCTTTCTTTTGAATACCTTTGCCAGCCCATTCTCCATAGAGGCGAACAGTATGGGTATCAAGGATTGATTTATCATTGAATAGGCCATAGAAGATAGCTTGGTAGTAGCTGTAGTTCTCTTCTAAGTGGGCTTGGAATCCGTAATGCTTATCGCCGGCTTCTAAGTACTTTGAGCGAGATGCTGGAAGTATATGGCCTGATGGTGTGCGGGTAATGCAACAATTTTTACCCTGTAATTTTATTGTTCCGGTAAACTGGATAGCAGGATAGTTACCACTAGGGTAGCGGAATTGGACTGTTTGCACGACATGGCGCAGCTGCTCTGTTGATGGGTAAGGTATATGTACCATGACTATTCCTTTACTAGTGTCCAGCCTAGTGATAGTAGGCGGGTTACTTGTGATTTTTCTACATTGAATATTTGTCCATTAGGGTTTTTCATTGGTACCATTGGCAAGCTCCTTTAGTAATATTTGTTGGTGTTCTAGTGGTAGTGCTGCTAGCATTGCTTGAGCAACTTCTCTGATTTGGAAGTGTGCGTGCTTATCTAGGCGCAGCTCTAGAAAGTTTTGCAGACTGCGGTAGTTAAATTTTGCTGTCCAGCGGTATTGGTAGGCTTGTGGCAGCATAAGTGATACAGTATCGTTAGTTTTACCTGCTGATATTTGCAGTAGGGTGTCTATTCGTAAGTCTTCTAGTATTTTGTCTATAGAGGCGTCGCCAGTAGTTTCGAATACTAGGTCTGATTTATTGAGAGTGTAGCGACTGGACTTGCAGGCATAACTAGCTTGGCGGTGGCGAGTCATCTCTAGGAGTACCTTAGTTGAGGCTTCAATTTCAAAAATTGCATCAGTGAATTCGAGTACTGAGCTATGTTTTGATACGTTGGCTACACGGTTGATACGACTTAGTTTCTTGTTGTAGTGAGTGTGTGGACCTTTGTCATAGCATTGACCTATTGAGCAGTCTATGAAGTCGATATCAGGTTTGTTCAGTAGGGTTACTTTCACTTGGTCTCCTTTAGTTTTATAGCTAGTCTACGGTCTAATTGATAGACTTTTACATCAGGGTATAGTTTTGATGTGTAGGCTAATGGGTTTGGTTTGTCAGGATCTGATTGTACGGTGATGAAATTTCCATCAGCGTTTAGTACGGTTCCGGTATGACCTACATGTTTCGAGGTTAGGGCGGCCTTTACTCGATCGCCTGGAGCTAGTTTTTTCATGTTATACTCCTGATGAACCAAAGCCGCTTTTACCTGTGCCGACGTCATCTACTTCTTTGAGGTAGATGCGTGGTGCTTCTGCTAGGATCATTTGGCAGATGCGGTCGCTTTTTTGGATAGGGTCTGGGCTTTTGGTTGTGGTACCGTGCTGGATTAGTTTTACCTTTAGTTCGTCGCGGTACGATCTATCGATGATACCTACTGCGTTAGCTAAGGTGATATTGTGTTTAAAGCCATGACCGCTACGAGAGTAGAGGTAAAGGCAGTGATCTTTTGGAACGCGTACTGCGAAACCTAGCGGTACGATAGCTACATAAGCAGTGCCGTCGAAATACCATTCGGTATATTCGGCAGCACGGCAGTCCATCGCAGCGTCGTTTTCTGATTGGTAGGCTGGAAGGCAGCCAGGTGTTAGAAGTTTGATTTTCATCTCTACTTCTTATCAGCTTTCCTAAGTACCTCGTCGATCATTTCTTTATCTTCAGGCTTAGTTACATCTATACATCTGGAAGTCATCTCCATTTGAGTGCCTTCATCTCCGTTTATGAATAGGTAGATTAATTCGTTTGGAACTATCCCTGGAGTTTTGAAGTTAGCTAGTTTTGCATAAGCATCTGTTTCAGTCTTAAGTCTGTAAGTAGTAATACTTTCTGATCTTTTTAGCTTACCTTGGGCATGGAATCTCTGTCCACTTGTGTAGAACACACCTTTTCCTGCGATTAGGATGTAGAACTGATTTTCTTCTGCCATCTTTTGGCTTATGCCTTTAGCTCCGTATTGTAATGTCGTGATTGTCATTGGATAACAGAGTAAAAGGGTTCCTCTTTTGCCTGTTACGTCTGATAAAGCCATTGCTGATGTTCCTAGCATTGTTGCTATAATTAGTGATATAACTAATTTCATTTTGTCTCCTTTGTGTTTGTTTATTGCAAGCCTATCGGCAACTGTACTATTTTAAGTACTCCCTTGTTTGGTCTTCGATGTCACCCCAGAAATCTAGAGCTTTGACTACATCAGATAAGTACTCATTGTGCAAACCATCAGGCTTAGACACCATGTCATTACGTCTAAAAATTAGCCGCTTTTGAGCACTTATAGCTAGATCGTGCATCTCAGTGATAAATTGGTTATCTTCGTAGCCTCCGTATATTTGTTCAATTGTTTTTATGATAAATCCTTTATATAGTGCTGTAAATTACGTCTATGTGATTAAACTCTTCATAGCTAGGGTATACGAAACGTTTCTGCATTTGTTTGATTACTGTGTCGTCTACTGTTTTGCCTATACGAGCTACTCGTCTATCAGCTATTACTTCCGAAGTAGCTATAAATAGTTTAGCACGGTGATTATAGTTACGTGCTAACGAGATCCAACGTTTGCGAGAACGCTTGGACATATTAGTTAGGTCTATAGTGAAATCTTTGTTTTCTTTAACTAATTGTACTGCTTGTCTGTAGAGAGTGTCGTCTATAGACTTTTGTAGATTGTTGTCGGTTACGTACTTCCAAGCTTCAGTATAGGAATATCCGATTGGTGCTGCCTGCTGCAGTATTGCGTCTCTGGATAGTACTGAAGTTCCTGATGCTATGCTTGAGCTTTTACCGGAATAGGGTACGCCTACTAGGATAGTCATAGTAGGAAACTCTGGGTTATCCTCTTTTGCAAGTACTGCTTCTGGGTAAGTATTTTCTAGTGCGCTGGTTTGAATTGCTCCACTGGAATCTGCTTGAGATAGAATATACAGATCTCTTAGGTATGGTATACCTCTAGGTATAAAGTACTCAGGCAGAGTGTACAAGTCTTGATGCTGGGCAATTAGACGGAAGATGAGTTTGATGTCTTCTTCCGGTACAGCTGTTTTAGCTAATATGTCTAGAGCTTTAAATGCTCCGATAGCTGCGTGACCATAGAATGAGACTCGTCCCTTGTCAGTTATGAAGCGAGCTTCTGGTTTGCCTATATCGTGAAGTAAGGCAGCCCATTGAAGTGCGTCTGGCTGGTTCCTTACATAGCTACATACCATCATAGTATGTGTCCATACTGAGCCTTCTATGTGGTATGAGTTGTAGTGGCCGTCAGCGTTGTGGTCCGATGCTTCCATTGTAGATACTAGGCTAGGGTAGTTATCCCGTAGGAATTCTATCTTGTCGTACATATTATTCCTTTAACCACTTTTGAGCTTTGTGCAGTTTGTCAGTTTGTTTTAGCACATAGCGCTTTACTGCTTGGTCTATTGGAGTACCTTTAAATAGTACTGATGTTAAGATCGAAAAGTAGGGGCTGTCTTTATGTTCTAGAGCTATTTCTTTTCGGCTTTCACCTGGGCTGACTATTGATATTAGTGTACGAAGGTGTCGGCATATCATGTTGAACTTAACTATAGTAACGTTCTGTATATGCTCTACTTTTTCTCTGCGAGTACCTGCTAGCTTTGATACTATGTCGTCCAGAGTTTCATCTAGAGTATGTTTGATGATAAGGTGTTCGGCCGTGCTGTCTGGACCAATTAGGCGGTGGAGTTTGCAGTAATCGTCAGTTTTGAACTTAGCTGTCATGCCTGAATCGAAGCGTACAATCCAGCCCTCTTCATTTTTTAGGTTAGCCATTGCTGTTCGTAGGAACTCTATTGAGCTGCCTTCGTAGGCTGTGTTATCTTCGTTACGGATAAATGAGCCGTTAGAGTGGCGACGAATAGCTAGAAGATGTAGTTGGTCTTCAGGGTACTGTAGTACGTGTTGATTGCTAGGGCCTATAAGTTCGAATAGTGGGGTTTGTTCGTGTGTTATAGTTTCTAGGTATTCGTAGTTCTCTAGTAGTTTGTTAGCTAGATCGGCTTGTGCAGAGAAGAACGTGCCTTTGGTTTTAGCTATGATATGGCCATTTGGTAGGCGAATTAACTGAATTAAAGAGCCATCGTATTTAGTTTCAATGTACGAGATGTCGGTACCACAGGCTTCTTTATGACCAGCGTATTCTCCGTAGTTGAAGAACTTCGGTATTGATAGGTGGCGCTCCCAGACGTGAGTATCAGGGTTGAATATGAAGGTGATACCACGGAGTTCATGGGCTGAGTGTTTGAGAAAGTCCTCAGGTTTAGCCATTCTGTAACTAAATATGTCGGCTTGGTATCCTTCTATAGTTTCAGTTTTTCTAGTAAAGGGTGTGTCATCCCTATTTGCTAGATGACAACAGTATTCGTACGATGGCAGCATAGTAGCTCCTTAGCTGATTAGTTTTAGTAGCAGGCCTTTGTCAGGGTTCTCTGAGTCTAGGATAGTTCCGTTAGTTATTGCAGGTAGATCCAGGTCTTCGAAGGTTAGCTTGGTAGTAGCCATTGCTTCTAGGCCATACATTAGGTCTTCGGCTGGGATAGTAGCAGATGCTTTCGCAGGCATTTGGTAGTTACCGAAGTAGAAGCGGTTGTCAGCTATACAGCCGATAGCTTCTTGTCTAGTTTGTAGTACTTGTGGTAGTTGCGCTACTATGTTGTCCGGATGTACCATTTGTAGGTTACTTTTCTCATCGTTGACTAGTTTATTGGTGATGATTAGCTTATATGGTATAGGCTGCGCCGCGTCTCTATAGTCATTTACTTGTAGCAATACTACGTCTTTGCTGTAAGATACTTTTATAGCCTCTACAGCTCCATTTGGCGCATCTACTATATCACCGCTGAAGCTAATGCTGCTGTTAGATGAGTCTGAATCCCAACCTATTTTTTGTGATATGCTTGATGCGGATAAGTCTAGGTCTACGCTTTTGTTCTTTAGGTTTTCCCAGTAGATGCCTACTATGCCTGATTTCATTGCTATTGAAGAGTACCACGGGAAGTTGCCGCTGAACTGTTTGCTGGTTGTAGGTACAGCTAGTGTGATTAGGTCGGAGTACTTTATAGATACGTTGTACTTTACTATATTTGCAGATAGTTTTGCTTCTATAATGGACTTCAGTGCAGCTAATTTGTGCATGTTAGCTGATGTAGGTATCTTTGGTTTAATGAATAGCTTTCCGTTACGAATAGTGTACATACCTACTTTAGAGATACTAGCGAATTTTATAGCGTTGTAGGCCTTAACTAACCTAGCTACTGTTAGGCTTTTTACTATACGGTCAAATTCTTGTGAGTAATCCATTCTAGTAAGCTTCAAGTAGTTAGGTTCTTCTAGTGGGATGTGAGCTGTTTTAGATAGCTTTGATATACGATTGATTAGTGATCTGAGAGCAGGTTTGCTTCGTAGAGCCATGTAGAATGTTTTGTGACGATTAAACGATTGTGCTAGGGACTTGATACCGTTAGCTGCTATATAATTGTGCAGTACATCAGCGATTCTTTCGTCATTTGCACGCGTAGTTATTGCAGTATACGCCTCTGGGTTTTTTATGAAAGGTGTTTCCGCTATGTAGCAGATTGTTCTCATTAGCTCGTCTGAGTCTTTAGCTGGGTAGTCAGTTGTTGTTAGCAGAGCTACTCGTAAATCCCGGTTTTTGATAACGTCGAGATGCTCTACAGGTATTTCTTTGAGGTACCTAGATAAGAAGTCTACTTCGTAATTAGTCAATGCTCCGTCTGTCTTAGCTAGTTCCAGTACTTTAGTAAGAAATTCGTCTCTACTCTGCACAGGAATTACTTTTAGATTATTGAATAATTCGTAGTAATCAGATTGATTAGGTAAAAAGTCAGGCACGCAGTAGTGGAGATGCTGAACAAATTCATACGCTTCAGTAAAGTCTTCCCACTGTGCGTAGAATGTTTTAGATAGATTTTTTGGTAGAAGTACTAGCTGATCTAGCGTGTCAATGACTGTTTTGTACTCTAGCGCAGAAAAGCAAGAAGGATCTAGTATGTAGGGTCTTGGTCTTATTTTATAAGTAGTACTGGGCGCACTTCCTAGGGATACTACTGAATTGAATGTCTTGTAAGAGAATTCTTGGAGGTCCTTAAATGTGATTTGATTCATGGTTTTTTCCTTTGAAGCTGTGACGGGTAGTAGTGTATTTTATCTTGGTTAAAAGGAACTACCTATGTCACAGCGGCACGGATTGACTAGATTCGCTAGCTCTTTCATATCGTCAAGGGGAGCTTACGCCATGACTACTCGTGAATTACCCACGGTAAGATACCTGGAGAATCATTCCAGGATTTATGACAGTACCCCACGCTGCCAGCTTATTTTATAATTAGTGAGGGAGTTGCAACCTCCTCTTTACACACTGTAGGGTTGTGATGCTAGTAGTCTCTTATAAGCACTGGTAGCCTCTCAGCCAGTTCAAGCCTAGTGTTGGAATCTAGCTTATTGACGTATTCTAGAAGTCCTCTCAAAGTTACTATATTTTCGTCAATAAGGGTATTAACTATAAGTAGTATAGCGCTATCGTCTAGATGTAGAAATGTCATAGCTATTGTGCTCATCTCGAAGTATTCTTGTTCTTCTGGAGACCGATTATTTTTCTTTTCCAGTAGTCTAGTCATTTCCGTAGCTAGCTCTGCTAAATGTATCGTATCCAAATATTTTTGACGGTGTTTTTGCTTTGAAGTCGTATGCTATCATTTTATTTTCCTTTGGAGCTTTCGTAAGTCGTTGTTGAGATTTTCTCGCCTTTGCTATTTTTACTGATAGTTACTACAGTGTGCATGCCTTTAGTTGTACGACGTGGTGACGAAGTGCCTGGCCATGTACTGTTACGGTCTTTTTTACATGTACTGATAGTTTGTTTGTCACCTACTTGAAGTTTTGTTTTCATTTTGTTTTCCTTTTTACATTGTATACTTTACCAAATACTATGGCACCTATTTCTGCTTCTATTTTATCGGAGTATGATTTAAAGTTAGCTCCGAAGTAGCGACGCATGGCTGATATGTTGGGGTCGGTTGTACCTTTCTTTAGGGGTAGTTTTCGTAGTTCGTTGAATATAAACCCGCAGGCTAGTATGTTTAGTTGTGGGTCATAGAGGTCACTGCGCGTTTCGATGATGCCGGCAGCTTTGAGTTTAGCCCCCCACCACGAGTACACTATGGCAGTTAGGCCTATTGCATTGTCTTTCTTTTTGTTGATGATTACTTGTTTGTGGGTAACCCATGCTCGAAAACTAGACTCTACACGAGCTATTGAGAATAGTATTAGAGGTGATACGTTGTATACTTCAGAGGTCTTCTCTATAGCGTCTAGAATTGCTTTTCGTTGCTTAGAGGATAAATGAGTCGAGTTAGCTATTAGGCGAGCTTCTAGGTCCTTCATTGTGACGCTAATGATGACGCCTTTAGGTTCGACTGGGACTTCTACGGTTTTGGGAGGAAGAACTATAGGTTTTGGGATTGGTACTGAGGTCTTACCTATTCGGTAGGACATGCCGAGAGCTAAAGCTACTAGGAGCACTAGTAGGCCTTGTACAAGTTTTTTCATTTTATTTTCCTTTAGTTAAAACCAGCCACCTCGGCTACTTAGTATTACATGCTTACCGCATTTACTACAATGAGAGTGTAATGATACTCCGTCATATAGCTGCTCTTCGGTTTTATCCACGTAGTGCCAATCCATTAAGTGGCATACATAGAAAATGGGCAGGTACTTACGAAATGGTATCGCACTAACTACTAGAGCAGTAGCTATAAGAAGTATGGCAAGTAGTATGCCTAGTATAATATGTTCCATAACTACTCCTGTGTAGCTTCGTAATTATCTACGAAGTATTGTTGAGCTACTAGCCATTTGTCTAAATTGTTACTAGGGTTAACGGCTATCATGTCACCTTCTTTAGGTGAGCCATTAGCTATGTCAGCGTCTGATATAGATATAGAGTTTCCTAATAGCCAAGCTAAGCAATCGTTTTTAGTTACGGGGTGCATATAAGTTATGCGGATTTTCTTGTAGGGTTTGAATTCAGAGTCCATTACGTATTCCTCGAATTTAGGTATACTCGTTGAAGAGTATTGAAGTCAGCTGCGACTAGACGTGGGTCTAGTACTGCCATTACGTTCAACCATTTACGGAAGGCTGGGATTTCTCTAGCTTTCATGACTACCACCAACTATCGTAGTGGATAGTATGACCTTCGCCAAGTGCTTCAAGCATATCAGCTATAGTTGATAGGTTACGAGTGCGGAAGTGAGTTTTCTCTAATTCTGTCATATCTGAGTTAGATCCGAAGAAAAATCCGGATGCTTCGAGGTCTAAGTCTAGTGTTAGGATTTTACTCTGCAGCTCTAGTACGTCGTCTATAGTTACAGGCACTTTTACCCCATTGAATATATCATATTTGATACCTTTTTTGTCAGCAAGTTGTCTGAACCAGTCATGGATAGCAGGTTCTTTGCGCCAGTATGTTACTTCTTCTTGGTTTTCGTCGAATATGAGCATGTCTAAGCCCATGGTATTTCCTTATATTTTAATGTCCAAGTATTTTCTAGTTACTTGTCGAGATGCTTTAGTGATCTCTGATGCTAGGACTAGTGAGTCCACTTTTTGTTTTAGCAGTTTGAGGTAGCGGCTGTCGTCTTGTTGTTGGTTGCGTACTTTGGTGAGTTCGAGTTTGGCGCTGTTAAGCTCACGTAGTTGTTGTTGTAGCCAGATTGATGGGACTTCTATAGTGTCGGACTCTTTGAAGTAGTCGCACATGAAGTCATCCATAGATACTTTTTCTGTTATATCAAATGGTTGCATGTCAACTCCTAGTTTACAGTTAGCTCTGGACCAATTGTTAACGCCATGTAGCGCTTTAGTTCTCGGCTTACTCTAGGATGGCTGAGCTTACGCATAGCGGTTAGTTCTATTTGTCGAACACGTTCACGAGTCATTCCAAGAACTAGGCTAATTTCTTCAAGAGTTAGCGCGCCTAGGGTGCAATCGTCTAAAGCTTTGTTGAGATCTTTAGCGCCGCCTTTGTCATAGACTTTTTTAAGTGCTTTTAGTGAGTCATAAGATTTCATGGTTTTGGCTCCTATTTATGGTGTTTGGTGTAGCCTAGTGGCTACTTTTTGGTATATGCCAAGTGTATGTTTTGGGGTCGATTCAGTTTCGAGGCTAGTTTAGCGTCTTTTTACTGAATTTCGTGCATAATTTTCTACCTGCTTTAAGCGTGCTTTTGCATCCTCAATGTTGATGAAAGTACCATTGTAAATTAGCTGGTTTGTAGTGCACTTATTTAGGATAATTTCTAGCCACTTTAGCAAGTCTGCTACTTTTATTAGAGGATGAAATGGGTTGGGTTGATGCTGTATTGATAGTCTGGTGATTGGTTTATTTGGTACATCGCCTAGATGGCAATTTTTACCATTGATGGTGACTATCATCTTCGTCTTCTTTTATATCGGGACTTGTCTTTTTTGACTATCACTACATCTGCGATACTGTCGAACTTTATGTCGAGTAGTGGTGGTCCATCTAGTGAGGTACTAGGGCGTACTCTCTCTTTGATAATGGCTGTGAAGGTGATAATTTCACCTGTGCGTAGACTAGCTTCTTGAAGTGCGTCTCCTGTGGCCCATGTATGATCGATAGGTACTCCCATGGCAGGTGTTTTTATATTTAGTAGTAGCGCTGTAGCAGGGTAATCTCCTGTTGCTGAGTACTTATTGAATGTAGCTATGAATTCGTGCCTTGTACCATTTAGTAGGTGTGAGGCAATAGCGTGTCTTGGGTGTATATCAGGCTTAATAGCCATGATGTCTCCTTTAATTAGATTTGGTGGTCCCACTCATAGTAGTCTTCTAGTGTTAGAAGAGGTTCATGACGGGCGTGTTCCTGGGTGTGGCAGAATGAGCATAGAGTGACTAAGTCATCTATTGATTCGTTTGGGATATCCTTGTAGCCGCGCATATGATGTACGTTGAGTTGGGCACTAGAGCCGCATAATTGGCAGGTATGATTGTCTCTAGCTAATACTGCAGTACGCTTCTTTTCCCAAGCCACTGTATACATATAGTTAGTTTTCATAACTATGAAATTTAAGTGGTCTTGAACTGTGTAAGTAGTAGGCGGTTCGTAGGCTTTCTCTGGTTTAGAGGCCTTGGGCTGTTTAGTTACTTTAGCTGCTTTAGGGCGGTTAGCGTCAACAAACGCTTTGAGAGCAGCTCTTGATTCCTCTAACTTAGCGTTTCTATGACTAGCTTCTACGAAGTCTGCTACATCTAGCGATGCCTGGTCAAGTTTCTTGAAGAATTTGATTACTAGTTTTGGATGGAAAAGTAAATAGGCGGTGACTAGGCTTAGCCAGATCAGTAGGACGGTCATAGTAGCTCCTTAATTAGTGTAGTGGTACTTTGACTTCTATTTTTCCATTTAGAGTTTGTATAAAGTAATCATCAGTAGTAGTGTAAGTTCTAATCCACGATGACCCATTTGAATCAGAATAGGTTAGTTCATTACCTTTGCTGTCATAAGTTTTCGTCCAGGAAAAACCGGTTGAGTCAGAATAGGTTAGTTCATTGTCTCGATCGTCGTATGTCTTAGCCCATGAGTAGCCGTGTGAGTCATAGCGGGTTAATTCATTACCTTTGTTATCATACGTCTTAGTCCACGAATAGCCATCAGTACCAGAATAGGTTAGTACATTGCCTTTATCATCATAGGTTTTTGTCCATGAGCAGTTCTCTTCGCCATAATAGCTTCCTGACTCAACGAATTTTATTTCATTGCCTTTGTCATCATAAGTACTGACAGATGAGTAGCCGATTGAATCGGAATGACTTAACTCATTGCCTTTATCGTCATAGGTTTTAGTCCATGAAAAATCATTTGAATCAACATGGCTTAATATTCTAACTTCATCATCGTAAGTCATAGTCCAGGAGTAGCTACTCGAATCAGAGTGAGTTAGTACGTTACCATTGTTATCATAGGTTTTAACCCAGGAATATCCTTCTGAGTCAGAATAGGTTAGCTCATTACCTTTATCATCATAAGTGCTGGCGCTATCACATCCTCTCTTTAGCTGTGCAATGTAATTCTCATAATCACCTTCGATTTTATTGACTAAGTACCTAGGCATGCTACCTATGTTCCTTATAAACCATTTAATTGCGTGGTTACAGCAAATTAACCTCGGTAACGAGTGTTTATCTATTACGGTCATGTCTACTTTCATTTTTTATTCCTTGTTAATGCGGTATTGTCGCTCTATACGTTACGATCTAGCAGCTAGGTAACTCATAGGTCGTTTGAGGGTTAGCGTGGCTTGTAGGGCTTTATAGACGTAAGTACTTAGGCAAGTCTGCTAGGGGTATAGTAACTTCGCCTTTGTTTTCTGTCAGTATGAGCAGATTGCCATCTTTATCATGAACAAAGTCGAGCACATTGTCCTCTACCTCGTACTCGATACTAGTGATTTTAGCTTGGTAAGCCTCGTCTGGGGTTAGTTCACGTATTTCCATTAGTTTCTCCAATCCCTGCTTTGTAGTAGGTTGGTCATGTAGTTATTGTAA
>Ga0256840_1001423_pt1 | contig 22541 bp, 22 predicted proteins | sample 355202metaG_FD_185969 | JGI IMG/M metagenome (GOLD analysis project Ga0256840, IMG submission 185969) | Hydrothermal vent microbial communities from Mid Atlantic Ridge, Atlantic Ocean - 355-202 | ecosystem: Environmental > Aquatic > Marine > Hydrothermal vents | place: Atlantic Ocean: Mid...
CTATGAATTTTTTTGAAGGAGTTTTAATGAAGAGAATTTTAGTAGCACTTTTAATGGTGTTTAGCATAAGCCTTATGGCATCTGATCTTAACTTGTGGAAAAAATCCACTCTAAATCAGATACTTCAAAGAGGTGAGCTTAGAGTTGGCTTAGAACCTGGTTATATGCCTTTTGAGATGAAGGATAAAAAGGGTAGGATTATAGGTTTTGATGTTGATATTGCCAGAAAAATGGCAAAAGATATGGGAGTTAAGCTTAAGCTTGTTCCAACAGCTTGGGATGGCATCATAGCAGGATTGTTAGCAGGAAAGTATGATATGATCATCTCAGGAATGACTATCACCCAAAAAAGAAACCTCAAAATCAACTTTGCCAATCCATATATAAGCATAGGACAAACCATGCTTGTTAGAGCCAGCGTGGCAAAAGGTAAAAAGTCTTGGAAAGATTTGGATAAACCTCAATATACTATCGTTACAAAGCTTGGAGTAACAGGCGAGATAGCAACTAGAAGGATGTTTAAACATGCCAAGATAAGAACCTTTGATACAGAGGCTGATGCTGTTCAAGAGCTTTTAAACGGTAAGGCAGATGCTTTTGTTTATGATAAGCCTTACAATGCAATGTTCATGGCAAAAAGAGGCGGCAAAGGCATAGTTTTTTGGGATAAAGACTTAACTTTTGAGCCCCTTGGATGGGCTGTTAGAAAGGGAGATCCTGACTTTTTAAACTGGCTTGATAACTTCCTAAACCAAATCAAACACGACGGAACTTATGACAAGATATACAATAAATGGTTCAAAAGTATAACTTGGCTAAAAAGAGTTCAGTAATCAGATGGCAAAACGAAAAGAATCACTGCTAAAAAACAGAACCCTCGGTCACATCATAGCTGGGGGTTTTTACTTCTTACTGCTTTTTGCTCTATATGTTGCAGCGACCCATATGAACTATGTATGGAAGTGGAATAGTGTTCCAAAGTATTTTGCTTATGAAAAAAAAGTAGGCATAAAAGCCCCATTTGATGGCACTGTTTCTATAAAAGGCGATAAGATCATTATCATTGATAGCGATAATGAGCAAAAAAAGGAGCTATCTTTAAGTGGATATAAAAATATAGTTGTTCATGATGGAGATGAAGTTTATGATGGTGATCTGCTGGCTTATAACACAGCTTGGGCATCAGGACCGCTTTTAAAAGGTCTATATGTAACCTTGGAGATATCTCTGTATGCTGCCATTTTGGCTTTTATCATCGGGTGGGTGCTTACATTTATGAGGATAAGCGGATATCAGTTTTTGGATGATATAGCTACCGTTTATATCACCATCATAAGAGGAACACCTCTTTTGGTGCAGATATTTATCTTCTATTTTATCATAGCTACCATATTTAACTTAGAGAGATTTATTGCAGGTGCAGCATCTTTAGGACTTTTTTATGGTGCTTATATAGCTGAGATATTAAGGGGTGCTATCCAGTCTGTTGACAAGGGGCAAACCGAGGCTTCGAAGTCACTTGGTATGAACTATATCCAAACGATGGGCTATATCATAATGCCACAAGCCTTAAAGAGAGCTCTCCCGGCACTTGTCGGAGAGATCATAGCTTTGGTAAAAGACTCCTCTTTGGTTTCAGTTATATCCATAACAGACCTTACAAAAGTAGGTAGAGAGATAGTCGCCAACACCTTTTCTCCTTTCGAGACTTGGCTTGTAGTGGCTGCTATGTATTTTTCCATAACCTTTACACTTGCCGTCATAGGACACAGATACGAAAAGAAACTCAAAGCCAAAGGTGGGTTTTAACATATTTTTAGGTCAGGATTAAATTTTGGCTTAATTTATCCGGAAGATTTGTAATTATTTGGACTTAGTGAATATGCTTTTTTGAATCTTTTGATGAAGTGACTTTGATCATAAAAGCCGGCCTCGTATGCAATATCCGTGAGGGATAATTTTGGATTAGTTAAGATTAACTCTTTTGCTTTTTGTATCCTTTTATCTACTATAAATGCGTGCGGGGCAAGGCCATAATGTTGCTTAAATACTCTGTTGATATATGCAGAACTGTAACCTATCTCTAGTGCCATTTTTTCTATATCTATTTTTTGATTCAGATGAGCTTTTATATAGTTTTCTATTTTCTTTATGAGTGCATGTGAACTTCTGCTGTTTTCTTGCTGCGCATAGTTTTGGAACAATTCGGTAAGTATATTTTTTAGAGTATCTTCTATCAAAAAATTATCTTGACCAATATTTTTGTTTATTGATATGAGCCTATCTCTTAATTTGTTATCGTGGATTACAAAAGGGTAAACCGGCAAAAGAGAATCAATATGACCGAATATGGTTTTTTGGATATTTAGGCACCAGTCAACTTGAAAGTGAAAATTGATATATGGTATTGGCTTGAAACCTCTGTTTTGAGTTACATGTATTTGATTTGGATTGTAGATTGCTATAGATTTTGTATCTAAAATTTGAGTCGATGAGTTGTGATACCAGATACCAATCTCTTCATCCTCAATGATGGATATATTAAAGGTATTGTGAGAGTGTTTTGCGAAATGTTTAAATGTTTCAAGGTTATATTTTATTTCAACAAATACATTATGATGCTTGTCATATAATTTTATAATCTCTTTTTGCACTTGTTTTTCCCCATGTCAGTTTTATACAAGACATAAATTTACCCTTTTGATACTATTACTCCAATAGATTATATCATAAGTTTTAAGTGTGATACAATAGGAGAAATGATTTATGCAGATCGATATTTTTACACTAACACTACTATTTATTGCGGGTGGGTTTGCCGGGTTTGTGGACTCTATTGCCGGTGGAGGTGGTATTATTACTTTGCCGGCACTGTTAGCTGCGGGTATACCTCCCCATCAGGCTTTAGCTACAAATAAACTTCAAAGTAGTTTTGGCAGTTTTACTGCTACGGCAAACTACGCACAAAAGGGTTTGTTGCAGCCATTAAAGTATTTAGTTGGAGTGATATTTACTTTGATAGGCGCGACCATAGGGGCAGTTCTGGTTCAGTATTTTTCTGCAATCTTTCTTGAAAATACTATTGTGGTAATGCTAATAGTGATATTTGTATATACACTATTCTCCCCAAATCTTGGCAAAATGGAGAAGCATGCTATTATCAACAAAAATATCTTTTATATTATATTTGGTTTACTTATCGGGTTTTATGACGGATTTTTTGGACCTGGAACCGGAAGCTTTTGGACTATGGCTCTTATTTTGATGTTAGGTTTTGATCTAAAACAGGCAACTGCTCAGACGAAACTTTTTAATTTTACTAGTAACATAGTTTCACTAATACTGTTTATATATGCCGGGCTAGTGATATGGAAAGTAGGCTTAGTTATGGGTATAGGACAGATAGCAGGAGCATTTCTCGGTTCAACCTTGGTGAGCAAAAAAGAGATCAAGTTTGTTAGAACATTTTTTTTGATTGCAGTAGGCGCCACAATTCTTAAATTGTTATTTGACTAGTCCTTTATTGTGGGGCTGGCGAAGATATTGCTTATTAAATCTGCTAACAAAAAAGGGGTCAGGTGATGAACCTAACCCTAAGCTCTAAGTTGCTATAATCCTATCATAAAACATAAACTAAAAGGTAGCTTATTATGGCAAGGAGACCAAGGTTGGACTTTGCCGGTTTTCATCATATTGTAAATCGTGGTGTTGCAAGAGGTAATGTTTATAAGTCATCTATAGATATGCAACCCTGAAATTCAATCTCTTTATAACTCTTTAGTAGCAAAAGGCATCAAAAGCCCACATAGTGCAATAAATGTTGGTATTGAAGTAGAAAAGCTTGATATTAAGAGCATTTGCAAATTTTGCAAATGGAGGTTCAGCAATGAGACAGGGAAAAGGTATGGGTCAAGGTAGAGGTATGGGGCAAGGCATGCGGGGCAATTAAGCCTCAGATAAATAACTTATTTTATCTTTTATGTGTCAAAAATCTAAATAATCCTAAAGAGACAATAATAATCCCAACACCTATAATCAAATATAGTGCATGAATCATTTGTGTATAGTCGTGTAATGTAATTTTAAATACTACCATAAGAGCTTCAATCGATAGCGCAACAATAATAGCAATAGAGAATTTTGTTAAAATCACAGCATCTTCATTGCTCTCTCCATAACTTTTAAAAAATACCTCTCTTTCAAGAATTGTTTTTGCCAAATCAAATATAGCAAGTCCTAGGGTTATTGAAATTATTGGCTTAAATAGAGTATTGATAGTAAATCCATCTTTATATAGATACAAAATAAAATCATAAAATGCATATAAAATTGATAAAGCCGTGAAAAATATAAGTGAAAAACCAATAGTTTGATAAAAACCTCTTGTAAATCTATTAAAATCAGGATGTAACTCAATAAGCCCAAGCCGTCCAAGTAGCTTATCGAGAGAAAAATCCATAAATATATATTTGTCATTATCTTTTTTAGCTACCGTTATACAAACATTCCCAGTTGCAATACTTAAATATGGCTTACTTATTAATATATTATCCTCTTTTTCTATTAATTTTTCTATTAAGTATCTTCTATCTTTACTCATCTCTTTATCGTTGATAGATTTTCTAAAAATATTAGGAGAGATTTGAGTATAATTACTATCTGTGATATATATAAGCTCTAACGATTGAAAGGCTTTAAAGTGTTCATCATAATTTAAGTCATCTTTATACTCTAAGGTGTAATCTCTTAATGTATTAATAATAAAGCTCTCAACACTATCTTGATTTTTCTTATAAATCTCTACAAACGAGTTCATAGTTTTTCCCTAACTCTTAGTTTTTTAAAATTATATAAAATTTTGTTCACTAATAAATCATATATATGTATAAAAAATAATCATAAGCTATTTTATGATAACTTTTAATTAGAGTAGTAGTAAATATTACCTCAGCGAAACATTGCAGCTATAAAAGCTTTGGAAGATAGCTACAAACAAGCAGAAATAGCACGATTTTTAGGATTTAGCGAGACTACTGTTTCTAAGATTAAGAGGAAGATGAATAGTGTTAAGGGTTAGGTTCATCACCTGATCCCTTAACTAATAAAAAGTCCTTTAAGCTTGCTAAAAAAGCCTGTGATGGTGGTAATCCAGCAGGCTGTTATGATCTTGGAAGTGCTTATGCATTTGGCGACGGTGTTAAAAAAGATTTGAGAAAAGCAGTTAAATATTTTGATAAATCTTGTAATAATGACTTTAGGTTAGGTTGCTCATCTTATGTTGAGTATGCTAGAATGATAGATCAGTAGCAGAGAAAAGACAATAAGTATAAAAAGTGGTTACAAAAGTTGGTGTTAGAGATTTGATTAGAAGCTCAAGCATATTAAAAGGAGTATGGTTATGTGAGCTTGGAGATATAAAGAGTCATAAATTAATAGGAGTTTTTAGCAAAGCTACGATAGTTAAACCCAAAAAGTAAAGTTTTTAAAGGGCTGATGAAAAAGCATGAAATCATCCTTATCGAAGAGGATAAAAATAGTATAACTATGTTTAAGAAGAAGTATAATAAAAAACATAATAACTCCTCTTTGGAAATGGCTGTTGTTATTTTAGCCTTTTTGTAAAAACCCAACATATCTTTTTAACTATCAGCAACTTGGATATCTAAAAAAGTGAATTAAGACTTATTTTATCCTATTTAGATATAATTCTGTTACAATTTAATAAAAGGACAATTAAATGGCTAAAACAAAGCTAAAAGGTAATGATGTAAATCTAAGCGGAAATGAAGTAAATGTGGGAGATAAAGCTCCTGAGGTTAAAGTAGTCGGCAAAGATCTTTCTGAGATCTCTGTGGGTGGAGCAAAGGATAAGGTGCAGTTGCTTGTAGCTGTTCCATCTTTGGATACCGCTGTTTGTGCGGCTGAGACTAGAAAATTTAACGAAGAGGCTTCAAAGATTGATGGTGTAGAGATAACCGTTGTTTCAATGGATCTTCCATTTGCAATGGGGAGATTTTGCACAACTGAAGGTATAGACAACCTAAATGTTGGAAGTGACTTTAGAAATAAAGACTTCGCAACATCTTATGGTGTTTTGATAGCTGACGGTCCTTTGGCCGGAGTAAGTGCTAGGGCTATATTTGTAGTAGGTAAGAATGGGGAGATTACATACAAGCAGATAGTTCCCGAGATCACTGAAGAGCCAAATTATCAAGAGGCATTAGAAGCCGCTAAAGCTGCTGTATAGGGTTTAGCTGTCGGGCTTAATGCCCGACAACTTTTATCTCCAATTCTAACTCTATGTCAAATCTGGTTTTCACCTCTTTTTTTGCTATATCGATAGCCTTCAAGGCATCTTCAAAAGTTCCATCTCCATAGTTTGCCAGAAAGTTGGCATGTTGCTTGCTAAATCCAACACCCCCTACTCTAAAACCTTTCAATCCACACTCTTGCAACAACCTACCAGCAAATTCCCCTTTGGGATTTTTAAAGCAACTTCCGGCACTTGGAAGAGTTGGTTGATTTGCTCTTAAGGTTTCAAACCATTCAAAAAGACTTTTATCAAACCCCTTTTCGCATTTAAAAACAGCTTCGTAGATGATATGCTTGATATCTGTTTTTCTGTATCCATAAGAGATATCCTCTTTTTTGATATAGTCGTTTACTGTTTTTATAGAAACAAGTGAGTTAAATATCTCATGCTCTTTTAGCCCTGCATTCATTTTGACTAAGCCACCAAGAAGCCCCGGCAGCTTCTGAAGCATCTCAAAACCTCTGATATCTCTTTTTTTGCAAAAAGAGAGTATCTTTCCACTCGGTGTTGCTGCTCCTATATGGATAAAACCCTCTTTTTCATAGATGTAGTCAAACTTTTTTGATAATTTTGCTAACTTTGGAGGGTTATTGGAGATAAGCAGGTTGTTTGCTCCGCCAATGATGAAAAATTTCTCATTCTCATTTTTTATCTCATCTAACTCTTCAACATCACAAACAGGTCCTATTTTGATACTACTATACTTTGAAAAGTCTATCTTTTTCACGATATAAAAGTGGGTATCATGTTTAAAATTTTTGTTGTAAATTCAACCATCATGTTCATCATCCACGGCATTGTAAATATGATGACAACAACAACGAGGATGATTTTAGGCACAAAACTAAGAGTCATCTCATTTATCTGAGTGGTAGCTTGAAAGATACTGATAGCTAGACCTGCTATAAGTCCTGCAAGTAACATTGGCAAAGAGAGATATAGAGCGATCTTAAAAGTCTCAACTCCCAATCCTATTAGCTTTGCTTCCATTTAGCTTTTCCTTAACTCTTTATATCTGTGAGGTATAAAATAGTCCTCACACTCTATCTTTTCGCTATAATATCCGGCATTATAGCCAATCTCAAAAAGCTTGTCTATCGCACTGATCTGTTTCTCATTTAAAGATATGGAGTTGTCGTTAGCATATAAGTCTAGGTAAATCTTTAGTGTCTCTTCATCCACTCTAAAAACCCCTCTCTCCAAAAGCATTTTTGACAGGACTTTAAAATTTTCTCTTGCAACTTTTACCGCTTTTGTTAATATCTCCTCGCTTTCTATTGCTAAATTTAGAGGGATAGACCTCCTTAACGCCATCCCACCAAGAGGTAAAGGAAGCTCCTCTTTAGCCAGTTCCAGCCATATATCCCATAGCTCTCTCTCGACTGCGAGCTCTTTGTCAAAGTTCAATATACTCTCGTGTATCAAAACCCCGGCATCAACCTCACCATCCAAAACGGCTCTTTCAATATCTAAGAAATTTTTGTAAATCACCCTCGCATCAGGATAAGCGACCTTAAAAAGAAGTGCATTTGTAGTATTTTCTCCGCTAAGAGCTACTTTGAAATTTCTTTTGAGTTTTTTATCTCTCTTTTTTATAAGCTTAGGACCATACCCCTCTCCAAAACTCACGGCAGTTTTTAAAAGCGCATACTCATCTTTTATCTTTGGATAGAGTGCAAAACTTATAGCTGTTATATCAAAACTATTTTTTAAAGCCTCTTTGTTTAATGTTTCTATATCTAAAGCTACATTTTTAAAGTTTATCATATCAGAGCTCACCCAACCAAGTTTGATAGCATAATACATAAATATATCATCAGCATCCGGTGAGTGAGCAACCTCTAGCTCTCTTTTTTGCACTTGTAGTCCTTCTGTCATTTTGAAAGATTTTATCATTTATTTAATGAAAAGATGATAAAATATCTTAATTTACAAAAAAGGTCAAAAATGGGGATAGATGAAAACAAAAAGAAAGCTCTTGATCTAGCCATAAAGCAGCTTGATAAAACATTTGGAAAAGGTACGCTTGTAAGGCTTGGAGAGAAGGTTGTAGAGCCTATAGAGGCTATAAGTACAGGCTCAATCGGTCTTGATATAGCTTTGGGTATAGGTGGAGTTCCAAAAGGAAGGATCATAGAGATATATGGACCTGAGAGCTCCGGAAAAACAACTTTGGCATTGCAAATAACCGCAGAAGCTCAAAAAAAGGGAGGCATTTGTGCGTTTGTTGATGCTGAACATGCCTTGGATGTAAAGTATGCCCAAAACCTCGGAGTTGATACGGATAATCTCTTGGTATCTCAGCCTGATTATGGTGAGCAGGCTTTGGATATCGTAGAGAGCATCGCAAGAAGCGGAGCGGTCGATCTTATAGTGATAGACTCTGTCGCGGCTTTAACTCCAAAGAGTGAGATAGATGGGGATATGGGCGATAGTCATGTGGGCCTTCAGGCTAGACTTATGAGTCAGGCACTTAGAAAACTAACCGGCATCTTGCACAAAATGAATACAACAGTTATCTTTATCAACCAGATAAGGATGAAGATAGGCATGATGGGGTATGGAAGTCCGGAGACTACAACAGGTGGAAATGCTCTTAAATTTTATGCAAGTGTAAGGCTTGATATAAGAAGGATAGCTACTCTAAAACAGGCTGATGAGAGCATAGGAAACAGAGTAAAGGCTAAGGTTGTCAAAAATAAAGTAGCACCTCCTTTTAAAACCGCAGAGTTTGATGTAATGTTTGGCGAGGGGATATCAAAAGAGGGAGAGCTTGTTGATTATGGTGTTAAGCTGGATATCATTGATAAAAGCGGCTCTTGGTTTAGCTATAAAGATAAAAAATTAGGACAGGGAAGAGAGAAAGTCAAAGCTTATCTAAAAGAGGATAAGGAGCTTGCAAAAGAGATAGAGGAGGAGCTCAAAAAAGCTATGGGCTTTGAGGCACCTCAAGAAAAAGAGAGTGAAGAAGGAGAGAAGTAATGACATACATTGAGGATATTTATGCAGAGGAAGTTTTGGATAGTAGAGGCAATCCCACGGTTAAAACGACAGTAGTTCTAAGTGACGGCACAAAAGAGAGCGCTATAGTTCCAAGTGGAGCTAGTACCGGAAGCAAAGAGGCGCTGGAGCTAAGAGACGGCGACAAGTCAAGATATGGTGGAAAAGGTGTTTTAAAAGCTTGTGAAAATGTCAATACCGTTATAGCTGATGCACTTATAGGGGTATCGGCACTAAATCAAGTAGAGATAGACAGAGTCCTAAAAGAGTGTGACGGAACTGATAACTACAGTGAACTTGGTGCAAATGCTACGCTGGGAGTATCTATGGCGGTTGCAAGGGCTAGTGCCAGCTCTCTTGGGATACCGCTTTATAAATATTTGGGCGGTGCAAATGCAAATATATTGCCCGCACCTATGCTAAACATCATCAATGGCGGAAGTCACGCAGATAACAGTGTGGATTTTCAAGAGTATATGATAATGCCTCTTGGTTTTGAAACCTTTGAGAGAGCTTTACAGGCTGCCAGCGAAGTTTATCATACCTTAAAAAAGCTTGTAGGTGAAGCAGGGTTTTCAACCGGGCTTGGCGATGAGGGTGGTTTTGCGCCCGATTTTAAAAACAATGTAGAGCCTTTGGAGTTTATAGTAAAAGCGATAGAGGAGAGTGGTTATAAACCGGGTGATGAGATAGCGATAGCTATGGATCCTGCAAGTAGTGAATTTTACAAAGATGGCAAATATGAGCTAAAGAGTGAAGGAAAAGTTTTAACCAGCGAAGAGATGGTGGAGTATTATGCCTCTTTGGTTGAGAGATTTCCTATAGTCTCTATCGAAGATGGTCTTGAAGAGAATGACTGGGGCGGTTGGCAAATTTTAACCAAAAAGCTTGGAGGCAAAATCCAGCTTGTCGGAGATGATCTTTTTGTTACCAATTCCAAATATCTTAAAGAGGGTATCGACAAAGGTGTGGCAAACTCTATACTCATAAAACTAAACCAGATAGGAACGGTCAGCGAAACTATGCAAACTATGAGGCTTGCCTTTAGAAACGGCTACACTTGTGTTGTTAGCCATAGAAGCGGTGAGAGTGAGGATGCTTTTATAGCAGACTTTGCAGTCGCATTAAATTGTGGCCAGATAAAAACAGGAGCACCTGCTAGAAGCGAGAGAGTTGCCAAATACAACAGGCTTTTATCGATTGAGAGAGAGATAGGTTTGAGCGAGTTTTTGGGAAAAGAGATTTTTAGGTAGTTATGCAAAAAGAGCATGTCCTTAAAGAGTTCTCTTTTAAGCCTAGGAGGGGGTTTTTTTTAGGCTTAAAAATCTCTTTGCTCTTTTTGGCAGTTATTGGATTTGGCATCTATGTGGGAGATCTTCTTTTTGGGAAAAACTCTTTGGAAGTGCTTTTAAATCTTCAGGAAAAAAAGGCGCTTTTCAAACAAGAGATAAAAAAATACAAACAGGAAAATGCTGCCTTGCAGAAAGAGTATTTTGAGCTGTTGCAACTTGAACCGGATAGCAATGAGGAGAGTAAATGATTAAAAAAGTAGCTTTTGTGTTGATGATGTCTGTTTTGCTACCTGCTGTATTAGTTGCAAGAGATAATCCTTTCAAACCGGTTATATCAAGCTCAAACTTAGGCAAAGCTACAAATATCGGCAACGGTTTAAAGCCTTTAATGATGCAAAAATTAAGTATCCCAAGCCCTGTTAGAGTTTTAAAGTCTGTCAAGTTAGAAGTTATAAATGTAGATGGAAGCAAGAGTGAGATCAGTTACGATATAGATAAAAAAGTTGATTGGCATAGGGGTATTTTTATATCTAACTCAAAGATAGAGGTGGCTAAAAAAAGTAAAAAACCGGAGCCAAAACTCTTAAAGCCATTTAAATTTTTATCTATTTTGATTGATGGCAAAAAGCTTCTTCTAAAGACCAAAGATCAAATGTTAAGAGAGCTATACTTTTCAAAGCCCTACAAGATAGCTATCGACTTAAAAAGAGATGTTGCATTTTATACCAAAATCATAACACTAAAAAAACTCCCTTATAAAAAAGTAGTCGTAGGTAACCATGGTAAATTTTACAGAGTGGTCTTAGAGCTTGACGGGAAATACAGATACAAGATTACAAAGATAAGTAGCGGTTATTTAGTCGAGCTTTTTTGAAGTGAGGTTATGGTTTTTATGAATATCATAGAGAGTATTACCTCAAATATACTTGCAAGTATAAAAGCATAGTATGTATTTGTATCTATCCTGCGTAGTTCGTAAGCAATAGCCGCTATAGCCACTAAAAGTGTTAGAGGCATAGAGTGGGAAAGTGCTAGAAGCAGCCTCTCTTTTATAGAAACTTCCAAAAAGATAATAGTCGCAGATATAACTCTCATAGATACCATAAGTAGAGTTACAATAAGCGACATCTTTATAAGCTCACTATTTTTTAATAGGCTTATATCTAGAGTAGTGCCCACATATATGAAAAAAAGTGGCACTAAAAAACCAAAACCAAAAGATGTTAGCTTCTCGGTTAGCTCCTCTTTATGCTTGAAGAAAGTAGATATAAAAATACCGGCTATAAAAGCACCAAAGGCTATCTCAAGGTGTAGATACAAAGATATGGCAATAAGTATGAAAAATATAGAAAAAGATATCCTTATATCCTTTTCATCGTTATCTTTAAAAGGCATGAGATATGTTTTTATGCCGGGATACCACCAAAATATAACTTCAAGAGTTTTAAAAATAATAAAAATGACAAGCAAAAAAGCAAAAAGTATGGCTATGGTTTTGTAAAACTGATAACTCAAGCCAAAGTTTAATGCAGCACTTGAAAAGGTTATAAGCGTTATACTTACGATCTCTCCAAAAACTCCTACTATCATAGATAGTTGCAGCCATTTTGCCTCTTTGCCATAGTCGTTTATAAGGGATATGATAAGTCCGACAGATATCAGGGGCATCGTTATGATAAAAATATTGCCAAGTTTTAGGTAGTAGGTAGATAAAAAAGATAGCAAATAGAGCAACAGTATATAGACAACACTCTTTTTAAATAGTGAGATATCCATTTTTTTAAAAATTCTCAAATCTACCTCAACACCTGCCAAAAACATCAGATATAAAAAACCAACCTCCGAGATAAGCTTAAAAATTTCTCCATTATGGATAAAACCAGCATACCCTGCGATAGAGCCAAGTATTATCTCAACAGGAGTCAGAGGCAGTTTTATAATCCTTGAAAAATAGGGAGTTGATATAATGATAATGGAGATAGTAATGATGGTTGTTATGCTGCTATTCAACTCTAAATTATCCTGTAAGCTTTTTATTCATAGCAAAACTCTTCGCTTTTGTACTCATCTTCCAAAGGGTTTTTGCAAAATCTTTTTATCCTGTATCTGTTATCTTCTATTTCCAAGATGGCAAATTCGCTTAGAGGTTTTTTTCTAGCGCAAATTTCACCGGGATTTAGATATAGAGTCTTTCCCTTCTTTTCAGCCTTAAAGTAGTGTGTGTGACCATATATAACCACATCTGCATCACCACTTAAAAAATATGGTAGGTGCATCAGTTTGAAAGTAAGATCTCCCAGCTTAAAATAGTGTGGCTCTTTAAACAGATTGTATTTGTCCATATATTCTATAAGAGCTATGTCGTTATTGCCTAAAACGGCGGTATAGTTTAATCCACTATTTTTTAGTAGCTCCAAAGACTCTTTTAAAACTATATCTCCTGCATGAATTATGTGGGTGCAACCCTCTTCTTTTATAACGCTTATCGCATCTTCTAATAATCCGATTTTTCTATGGCTGTCAGATACAACACCAATCTTCACTCCTCCATCTCCTCTCTCCCATCTCCCATCTCGTATCTCGCTTTACACTTAATGCACTCTAAAATCTCTTTGTTTCTGTAAGTTCTTTTGCAAAGTACGCCACCGCACTTTTCGCACCTTTTTTCTGTAGGGATATGGTTGGAGACAAATTTACATTTTGGATAGTTTGAGCATCCGTAAAACTTTCCTCTTCTAGAGACTCTCTCAACTATCTCTCCGCCACATTCGGGGCATTTTACCCCAACTTTTTGAGGCTCTTTTTTTACGCTTTTGGATAAGTTCTTGGTATATTTGCACTTTGGAAAAGCGCTACAAGATATAAATTCACCAAATCTACCTTGCCTCTTGACTAATTCACTGCCACATTCGGGACAAATTTCACCGGTAGGGACAACAACCTTTTGGCTTTTTATCTCTTTTTTCCCTCTGTTTATCTCTTCTATAAAAGGCTCATAAAATTCCCATAAAACCTTTTGCCAATCCTCTTTTCCATCAGCAATCTTATCAAGATTTTCTTCCATTTGCGCAGTAAATGAGCTATCGACAATTTTGCTAAAATGCTTCTCTAAAACTTCTATAACTTTAAAGGCTATCTCTGTCGGAATTAGCTGCTTTTTAACGATCTCTATATACTTCCTTGCTACTAGTATAGATATGGTAGGTGCATAAGTTGAAGGTCTTCCGATACCAAGAGACTCCAGTTTCTTTATAAGAGAGGCTTCGGAGTATCTTGAAGGAGGTTCGGTAAAGTGCTGGTTAGCCTCTATCTTTGTGGCTTCTATGCTTTTGCCTACTTCAAGTTTTGGCAAAAGTTTATCTTTCTCTTTATACCCTACCGCTTTGTAAAATCCATCAAATTTTAAGACTCTTCCGCTAGCTTTAAACTTGGATGATTCACTTTCAAAGATGATATTTTGTGTTTGAAAGATAGCATCTTTCATTTGGGTAGCGAGGAATCTATTGTATATCAGAGTATAAAGTTTGAGCTCATCACTTTTTAGGTACTCTCTTGCAACCTCAGGCGTGAAGTCCAGGTTGGTTGGTCTAATAGCCTCATGTGCTTCTTGAGCCCCTTTTGATTTGGTGGTATAATACTTTACTTTTTCACTTAAGTAATCATCTCCAAACCTCTCTTTGATACTCTTTCTAACCTCATTGATAGCCTCTTTTGCTATATTTAGAGAGTCTGTTCTCATATAAGTTATAACACCCATGTTTCCTTTGTGTGTCATAACCCCCTCATAAAGAGTTTGTGCTATCATCATTGTCTTTTTTGGAGAAAAACCTAAAAGGTTTGATGATGTTTGCTGTAGGGATGAGGTCATAAATGGAGGCGGTGTAACTGTTTTTCTCTCTTTTGTTTCGATTTTAGCTACTTTAAACTCCTCATTTTGAACTCTTTTTTCTATAAGCTTGGCATCTTCGGAATTTTTGATACTCATTTTGGAGATTTTTTTGTTTTCAAACTCTATTAAGCCCGACTCTATGGTTTTATCAAAAAGTGCATCTATGCTCCAATACTCCTCTTTTTTAAAGGCTTTTATCTCCCTTTCTCTATCAACCACTATCTTTAGTGCAGCACTTTGGACTCTACCTGCACTTAAACCTTTTTGTATCTTTGATGCAAGGAGTGGAGAGAGCTTGTATCCCACTATCCGATCAAGCAGCCTTCTTGCTTGTTGCGCATTGAAATTGTTTGTATCTATGGTCCTTGGATTTTCAAGAGCTTTTTTGATGGCGTCCTTGGTGATCTCATGAAAGACTATCCTTGGAAGTGAGGCGGGATCTTTTCCTATGGCTTTTGCTATGTGATAGCCTATTGCCTCCCCTTCTCTATCCTCATCGGTTGCTATGTAGATTGTATCGCTCTTTTTGGCTAACTCTTTTATCTCTTTTACTGTGCTTGCGTGATCTCTACTGACTCTGTACTCCGGTTTAAAGTTGCCCTCTTCTATCTTTATCCCAAAGGAGCTTTTGGGTAGATCTCTGATGTGTCCTTTGCTGGCAATTACCGTATAATCTTTACCAAGAAAATTTTTTATAGTTCTGGCTTTTGCCGGAGACTCGACTATGATAAGATTTTTCAACATCTCTCCTAAAGTTTTATTGGTGAAATTGTATCTAATGAAAGAATTAAATGCAAATTATAGATCCGTTTTTCTCTTTTAAAAATCTTTTTATCACATTTGAAACGGTAGCTTGAGAGATATTTAAAAATGAAGCTATCTGAGTTTGAGTATAGCCGTCAAGGTATGCTTCATAAATTTTTTTATTTCTCTCTTTTTTACCTAAAACTATATCAAAATGCTCTTCTAACTGTTTATGTTTTCTTTTTGATCTCTCATTTTTTTCATATTTGACAACTTTTTGTAGCTTATCTATTACCTCTTCAAGCCTGCTCTCTTCCACCTTGGATGAAAAGAAAGTTTTAACCTTGTCAATATCTTCATATTTTCTAAATATAAACGATCCCTTAAGGCACTCTATAGGAATATCCAGTCCCATAAAAGCTCTGTATCCTGAATACCTAAAATCTTCCAAATTGTCACATAGGTGATATTTTAGCGGATATCTCTCGATAAAAAGAACCAGTTTGTCAAGATATGATTTATTTAGAATAAACCACGACCTATACCTACCTTGCCATAGATGACCAGATCTGTTATATTTTTTATTGAAATGAACCGCGTAGTTGGAGTTGATGTATCTAAGAGCTAGTGAGATATTTTTCTCTTTTGTTTCAACAAGAAATTGATAGCTCTCATTAAGAAGAGAGTATGAGTGCAGGATAAAATCATACAGTTTGGCACTTGCACACACGATATCAAGAAACTCTTGATAATCGCTATCTTCATAAAAGATTTTTCTGCCGGCTACTCCCTTGTTTATGACCAAATGGTAACCGGCTTCATCAACTCTAGGTTTTCTAGGCACCCTCTTCTCTCCTTCTATTTATCTAAAAATCTCCTTTTTGCTAGAAGTAAATTCTAGCAAAAATTTCTCTCACTGAAGAAAGAAACCCTCGTATTTTCCATATTTGTTTGTATCAATTTCTGATACGAGGGTTTCTTATGTTTATATATAGTATCATCACTACGCTTAAATCTATTATAACATCTGCAAAGTTAAATATGGCAAATTCAAATCCACAGTGCCAATAAACATAATCAACAACTCCCCCATGTATAAATCTGTCATATATATTGCTGCTCCCGGCTCCTATCAACATTCCCAAAGGCAATGCATACTTCCTAAAAAACTTTTTGTTGATAAAAAGATATATAATTATAGCAAATATGATAAGAAGTTGCAGATACTTTAGGTTGCTCCCTATAAAAGAGAGCATAGAAAAGGCTACGCCCTTGTTGAAAGTGAGCATCAATGATATACAATCCCCCGCATACTCAAATCCGTTTAAAAAAAGTAGCTTTATATTTTGGTCTATGATAAAAATGCCTATAAATGATAGCACAAAGACCCACAGACTCTTAATCACTCAAAGCACTCTTTAAAAATTTCTTCAACTCTCTCATCTCTTTTGCAATGTTCTCTTTATCTTCACCTTCAAGCAAAATTCTTAAAAGATTTTCTGTCCCAGAGTATCTAACCAAGGAGCGAATGCCGTCATTTTCAAGTCTGCTGATGATATCTGTATATCCATCTATATCTTCTAAAGGTATCTTTTTTTCAACTCTAATATTTTCAAGAAGCTGGGGGTATAACTCAAATATATCAAAAGCTTCACTTGTTTTTTTACCGCTTTTTATGACAAATGCTACCACTTGAAGTGCACTTGCTAAGGCATCGCCGGTTTTTGCATAGTCGCTTAGTATGATATGACCGCTCTGTTCTCCTCCAAAATTTAGCCCCTCTTTTTGTAAAACTTCAAGGACATTTTTATCTCCGACATTGCATCTAAAAAGAGAGATCCCCTTTTTGTTCAGAAAATCTTCTAGGGCTTTATTGCTCATGACTGTTACACTTATGGCATCTTTAGAGAGCTTTTTCTCATTTTTTAGGTAAAACGCTAAAGCCCCCAAAAGCTTATCTCCATCTATTACATTACCATTTTCATCCACAACTACAAGTCTATCGGCATCACCATCAAGTGCAAACCCGATGTCTGCTCTAACTTTTTTAACCTCTTTGCTTAGATTTTCAGGGTGTAAAGCCCCGCAAGATTGGTTTATATTTTCGCCGTTTGGTTCATTGTTTATCACAAAAACTTCAGCACCTAGTTCGCTAAAAATTGTCGGAGCTACCTTATAAGCCGCACCGTTAGCGGTATCTACAACGATCCTGATGCCATTAAGTGATATATCATTTGGAAATGAGTTTTTTATATGGACGATGTATCTACCGATAACATCATCAATTCTTTTGGAAGAGCCTATTTGCATACCCTCTTTTTGACTCTTTTTTATAATAGTCTCATCGAAGTAGATCTTTTCTATCTCTTTTTCTATATTTTCGTTTAGTTTATTTCCTTTGGCATCAAAAAATTTAACACCATTATCGTAGTATGGGTTGTGTGATGCGCTGATCATAATCCCCGCATCACATCTCATGTTTTCTGTTAGAAATGCTATGGCCGGAGTAGGCATAGGACCGATTTGAATGACATTGTATCCTACGGCGGTGAGTCCTGATACTATCGCATTTTCTATCATGTAGCCGCTTCTTCTGGTATCTTTTCCTACTATTATCTTATTGTTCTTTGACTCTTTTCTAAAGTAAATACCAGCAGCCATTGCAAGCCTCATTGCGGTCATAGCATCAAGCTTAACTCCCGCCTTTCCTCTAACTCCATCGGTTCCAAAAAGTTTCAATCCATATCCCTTTAAATTTTTAGAGATATTTTATCATATTAAAAGTTTAAAGAAAATTTAACGATATAAAACCCTCCAAATATTAGCCACAAAAAGAGTATCAAAGCCAGATAAATTGGCTTAAGTCCAACTCCTTTAAACTTTTGCACATTTGTCTCCATTCCCATAGCAGTCATTGCCATAGTCAGTGCAAAGGTGTCTATCTTGTTGATACCGTTTACCACTGGGTGAGGTAGTAGATCCAAAGAGTTAAAACCGGCAACAACTATAAAAAAGACTGCAAACCAAGGTATGGTTATCTTTGTCTTCTCTTTTGTTTGGGTTTTTCTACCCATTGCTAGCCAATAGCCAAGTATCAACAAAAATGGAGCTATAAGCATAACTCTTATCATCTTTACTATGACTGCATACTTTGCCGTCTCGCTCCCGATAGCATTACCGGCGGTTACAACATGTGCTACCTCATGGATGGTTCCACCTATATAGATACCCATCTCTTTTGGTGAAAAAGGTATAAAGCCTGCTTTGTAGAGATATGGATATAAAAACATAGCAGTAGTTCCAAAGATAACAACTGTTCCAACAGCTATGGCGCTTTTGTATGGTTCAGCCTTTACTACCGGTTCGGTTGCCAAAACCGCTGCCGCACCGCATATAGAGCTACCGGCACTTACAAGCATAGTGGTATCTCTATCAAGCTTTAGTATCTTTGTTCCGACAAAGTATCCCATGATAAATGTAAGAGTTACGACAAGTGAGCTTGTAATGATACCGGGTATACCAACTTGCTCTATATTTTGAAATGTAAGCCTAAAGCCGTAAAAGATGATAGCGGCTCTAAGTATAATCTTCATAGAGAAGTTGATGCCGGGCACCCATTCATCCGGCAAGCGGTTTCTCAAAGTATTGGCATAAACCATACCAAGTAATATGCCGACTATCAGAGGCGAGATGCCTAAATTTTTTAAAAAAGCAAACTCTGCAATGTAAGAAGCAGAAGCTGCAAAAAGAGCTACAAACAAAACTCCGCTAAGAGTATTGGCTCTATTCTCTTTTGTAAATGCCATTTTTGACTCCTTGATTTTATTGACGATATTTTATAATTTTTAGATATATTTGTAAAATTAATTAAATATGATATAATAATTAAAAAAATAAATATGGAAAAGATATGACAATAAAAGAGTTAATAATATTTTGCGAGTTAGCAAAAGATTATAATGTAAGTAAAACGGCAAAGAGAGTAGGCTTGAGTCAGTCGGCTGTTTCACTCTCTATAAAGTCTTTAGAGGGAAAAATAGGCGAAGCTCTCTTTGATAGAATCGGCAAAAAATTGGTTTTAAATGAGAGAGGAAGCTACTTTTACAAGCTTGTCTATCCACACTTAAAAGCTATCGAGGAGGCAAAATCTGCCTTTAAAAAAGAGTTGATTGCCGGTGAAGTATCCTTGGCCTCAAGTAGAACCATAGGAGACTATCTTATGCCGATTATCGCCTTTGACTTTATGGAAAAGTTTAGCGGCACTATGATCTACAGCAAAACCACAAACTCAAAAAATATTGTTGAACTTGTCAAAAATGGCAGTGTGGGGATCGGGTTTATTGAGTATTTTATCGATGACAAAGAGCTTTATATGGAGAAGTTGTGTGAAGATGAACTTATCATAGCAACCGCAGATGCAAATCTAAAAAACAGCACATTTTTTATAGACCAGTTGTTAGATAAGACTTGGCTTTTAAGGGAAAAAGGCTCAGGAACAAGAGAGACATTTTTGGATAATGTCGGAGATATCAAGATAGGTAAAACTATTGAGCTAATGAGTTTTGAGAGTATAAAAACCCTTCTTTTAAATAAACCGGATACTTTGACCTGCATCTCTAAAATATGTATAGAAGATGAGCTAAAACGAGGTGATTTATATGAAGTAAAGATAAAAAATATAGATTTTAAAAGGGCATTTTATCTTCTGTATCACAAAAAAAGAGTGAAAAACAGACTTTTTTTAGAATTTATAAATTTTGCCAAAAGATATTTTATCACTACTTAAGCTAATTTTATATATAATCACAAGCTCAAAATAAGTGAGATACGGGGTGTAGCGCAGTCTGGTTAGCGCACCTGGTTTGGGACCAGGGGGCCGGAGGTTCGAATCCTCTCACCCCGACCATTAGTTTGAGATAAACTCGTTTGGTGGGTGTAGCTCAGTTGGTTAGAGCATCGGATTGTGGTTCCGAGGGCCGTGGGTTCGAGTCCCATCTCCCACCCCATGGACCCAAGCGCTCGTAGCTCAATTGGATAGAGCAACGGACTTCGGATCCGTAGGTTGAAGGTTCGACTCCTTTCGAGCGTACCATTAGACTTATTTTATGCGCTCGTAGCTCAGCTGGATAGAGCAACGGCCTTCTAAGCCGTAGGTCTCAGGTTCGAATCCTGACGGGCGTACCATTTGTTGTGCGGATGTGGTGAAATTGGCAGACACGCCAGACTTAGGATCTGGTGCCGCAAGGCGTGGAGGTTCAAGTCCTCTCATCCGCACCATTACATTTAACTGCTATTAAAACAATAATTTCATTACCTTTTAAAAACTCCCAATGCTTATCGTAAATATTGCTTAATTTAAATATAAAATAGTATGACTTAGATCTCTTTATTTTTGTTCAGTACAAAGTCATCTTTTTATATATTGATATTTCTAAAAATATTATTTACTATCTCTATTGAAATACTTGACATTATCAGATATTTTGGTATAATTATGCATATTTCTTATATTTATTAAAAAGGAGAAAATATGGGGAAAACTTGCCCTATATCGTCGCATAAAATAAATAGTTCGTTAGTTAGAATATTTTCATTTGAAATTTCTTTAATTGTCCTATTGCTCGTCATAACAAAAGAGCCGATATATGCTTATGTCTTACTGTTTGACTTTATAACTGATGTTACGCACCCAAAACATACCTTAATAAAACAATAAAAGGTTTAGTACGAGGCAGAGTTTTGAAATCCTATCGGTTGATAAGATGAAAAACTCTAACGAAGTAATAAGCCTTTTATTGTTTTACCCAAAGGGCAAATAGATAAAGCATCATCTTAGTCCAAAAAATTCATCAAGTTACCCACGGGTAGCTCTCAGAATTTTTTGAACAAATCTAACACTTTCTCTATTTGTTAAGGTGTGTTTTGGGTGCGTAACATCAGTTTATAATGAGGGTATTTAGAGTGATAAGTCTAAGTCCTGTCTATCAACTAGGTACTGCTATTGCAAATATTCTAAGTGTTAAGCCGAAGTTTACAGACGAAGCTCCTAAGAGGTTTGCGCTTTTTATAGGATTATTATTTTCAGTTATGCTTAGTGTGTTTTATACTCTTGGGTATATCAAGGTGGGGGAGGGTGTCTCTTTTGTCCTGTTGATTTGCGCTTTACTGGAAGGGTTTTTTGATTATTGTGTAGGGTGTAAAATATATCAACTTTTAAAATTTTTCAGGAGAAATCCTAATGGTAGATTTTGAGCACTACAGTACACTTTTAGTCCAAGAGATTGGAAATAAAGTTGGTTCAACCGCTCCAATCATAACACCTTCAGCATCTTATGGATATAAAGATGCTTTGCAAGCAGAGGAGATCTTTAGCGGGAAGACAAATCTGCCGTTGTATGCAAGAGTTGGGAACCCTACCAATAGCAAGCTTGAAGAAGTTATGAGCAAAGTTGAAAATGGTATCGGGGCTATTGCTACATCATCTGGTATGGCCGCGCTTTCTATGATAATGACAGCTATCATTAGTAGCGGTGATAAGGTATTGTGTATCGGAGGCTTTTTTGGAGGCACTTTTTCTTTGGTAAGCGAAACATTGAAAAGGTTTGGAGTAAAAAATAGGTTTTGTCAGGTAGATGACTTCGAAGTTATAGAAAATGAATTGAAAAAAGGTGTAAAGATTGTACTTTTAGAGAGTGTGGGTAATCCATCCTTAAGACTTCCGGATATAAAAAAGATAGCAGATTTATGTAAAATATATCAGACTATATTAGTCATAGATAACACCGTCACTCCTATACTAGTTAAGCCGTTGGAGATGGGAGTAGATATAGTTATCTACTCTAGTACAAAAAGTATTTCGGGGCATAGTGAATCATTGGGAGGTATAGCTGTTTTTAGAGAAGTAAAGAGTAAAGATGACAAATTAAATCATAACAAATATAGAGACCTGCACAGCTTTATAAAAAAAGCCGGCTCTAAAGCTCTCGTAGCAATTTGTAAAAAAAGGGCTTTGAGAGATTTTGGAATGAGTGCAAATGCTTTCGGTTCATTTTTGACTCTGCTTGGACTTGAGACGCTACCCCTGAGAATAAAAAGAGTTAATAAGAGCGTTGAAAAGATAGTTAACTTTTTAGATAAAAATTTTAAAAGTGATGTAACAGTATACCACCCATCCATGGAAAATAGTCCGGATCATAAAAAATATAAAAAGTTTTTTCCCCAAGGGTGTGGACCTGTATTTACTATCGATTGTAAAACAAAGGAAAAGGCCTATAAGTTACTTGACAATTTAAAGTTAGCCACC
>Ga0256840_1001424_pt1 | contig 22527 bp, 23 predicted proteins | sample 355202metaG_FD_185969 | JGI IMG/M metagenome (GOLD analysis project Ga0256840, IMG submission 185969) | Hydrothermal vent microbial communities from Mid Atlantic Ridge, Atlantic Ocean - 355-202 | ecosystem: Environmental > Aquatic > Marine > Hydrothermal vents | place: Atlantic Ocean: Mid...
ACTTATCAACACCAAACCCGAGTAAAATACGTAGAAGTGCTCCTGCTAAAATAGGAATAGAAAGTAGGGTTGCTTTTTGAGAAGGGTTCATAACAAAACCACTGACAGCGTGTAGTGATTCACTTATTTCTGTTGCGAGGGGTCCGAGCATTGTCCAGACCATAAAACTAAAATCGAAATATAAAAAGGCTGCAAAAAGTGTTTTTGCATCCCCTTGACCTTTGAGGGCTTTAAAATTTGCCATATCTTTTCCTTGTTTGACTTAAAATCACATTTGATATCTTGTGTGGGGAATTATATCACTGTTTTTATGTATATAAAGCAAATAATTGTATAATTTTTAATCAGTGTTAAACTAGCTTTATACTTCAGAGGTGCTATAATTCGCATACATTAATATATGGAAATAATTTATGCAAGAGAATATGTCAACACCCTTAGAAAATTTTATAAACTACAAAGCTGATACTAATATGCAGTGTGGAAATTATTCAATAGATATACCACCTTTAAAAGAAGGTGAACAGTATAGGTTTCACTTTGATGCTGTCGCTTGCGTTGGTTGTCGTTGTTGTGAAGTTGCTTGTAATGAACAAAACAATAATCCAGCTGACATCAAGTGGCGTCGTGTTGGAGAGATGGAAGGTGGAGAGTTTCCTGCCTTTACACAGCTTCTAAACTCTATGAGCTGTAATCATTGTATCGATCCAGAATGCCTTATTGGTTGTCCTACAGAGTCTTATATAAAGATAGCTGAAACAGGAATAGTTGTTCATGATGATGACACTTGTATCGGATGTCAGTACTGTACATGGAACTGCCCTTATGGCGTGCCAGTATTTCATGAAGAACGAAATATTGTTACAAAATGTCATATGTGTCATGAAAGATTAGATGTTGGGGAATCACCGGCTTGTGTTCAAGCATGTCCAGCTGGTGCGATTGAGATAGAAGTGGTAAATGTCAAAGAGTGGCTTGAGTGTGATATTGATGAGCAAGCAAATATGCCATTTTTACCAGATGCAAGAATTACGAACTCAACTACACGGTATACCTTGCCAGATGATTTACCTGAGCAGATGAAAGAGATGGATGAGCATATCTTAAAACCGGCACATAAAGAATTACCACTTGTTTTTATGACAGTTTTAACACAAATCTCACTTGGTGGATTTTTGGCACTTTTTTTAGGTGACTTTATGAGTTTATTTGGATTTGAGAATACAAACTGGATCATGGCACTACTTGTCATGATTCCTGCTGCAATTGGATTACCTCTCTCAGCACTACATCTTGGTCGTCCTTTTTTAGCAATGACTGCAATGAAAAACATCAAAACATCATGGTTGTCTCGTGAAGCTTTAGCTCTAGGCTTGTTTACAGGATTAATGAGTGTGGTTGTTGCTTCATACTTTTTCAATATTTCTATCTTACTGCGTTTGATACTTGAGGCAGTGACTCTGAGTATCGGTATTTACGGTATTTATGCACAAAGTATGATTTATCGTATTCGTGCTCGTCCTTCATGGAATAGAATTACAACAAATTTTAAGTTTTTTGGTGTGGCATACATTGGTGTCTTCTTGCTAGCATTTATTAGCTCTGTATCAAGTATTCATGAAGCTATAATCCCATTGACAACACTTGGAATGCTTGGCGCACTGGCACAGCTTTTCTTTTCATATGAAGATATTAGAACCCTTGATGCAAAAGAGAATGAATACCAGTTACAAAGGACAAAACGATTATTAAACGAAAACTTTAAAAAAGTGAAGGTGATACGTTTTGTTACTTTGATAATCGGTGGTGTATTACTCCCGCTTTTAGCCTTGGTTTTTGTGAGTGCATCTTCTATAACAGCAGCTTCTGTTATATTGTTTTTAGCAATGCTAATCACTTTCAGTAGTGAATTGTTTGATAGGTTTTTATTTTATACAACCGTTGTACCTTTAGGTATGGCAGGTGGATTTTTTGTTGGAAAACAAAGAGGCTAATGATGATAATAGAAGTAGATGAACTTGATTTTAAAGAAGTTTTAGCAAATGAGTTTTCTAAAGGAAATATAGTAATTTTAAAGTTTGGATCAATGTATTGTGATGCTTGCATGGCACTTGGATTTGAGCTTGAAGAGTTAGATGAAAAGATGGATAATCTCTCTATTTTAGAAATAGATTGTTCAGATAGTGAGTCTTTAACACAAATGTATGATATCGTACAAGTTCCAACAATGATTATATATAAAGATGCTAACAGTATGATATTTAATGCAGTTGGGGTTACTTTAGCTGTGGATATAGAGAAAATAATTAAAGAGAGTATGTAATGATAGGTAAAATAAAAGATTTTTTAGGTTTTGATATAAAAGAAGAAAAGTATAAACTTTCCCATGATGATACTTTTGGAATGATTAGTGATGAAAAAAAACCAGATAAATGGGTTTTTTCTACCTGTGGTTATTGTGGAGTAGGGTGTGGTCTTTATATTGGAGTAAAAGACGGCAAAGCTGTTTATACAAAAGGAAACCCTAAACATTTTGTTAACAAGGGTACACTGTGTCCAAAAGGATTAAGTGAACATCAAATGATAAACTCTCCTCATAGAATTCCAAGTCCTATGATAAGAAAAAATGGTGAATTACAAGACGTTTCTTGGGATGAGGCATTTACAAAAGTGAGTAATGAATTTAAACGTATAGCACGTGAACATGGCCCTCAAGCAGTTTCAGTTATAGGAACAGGACAGTTTTTAACTGAAGAGTTTTATACCCTTGGAAAATTTGTTCAACTTGGGCTTAAAACAAATAATTATGATGGAAATACTACGCTTTGTATGGCAAGTGCTGTAATGGGATATAAGCAGTCTTTAGGGAGTGATGGTCCAACGAGTTCATATGAAGATTTTGAGCATGCAGATACTATCTTTTTGGTTGGGGCTAACATAGCTGATAATCATCCAATATTGACACTTCATATAAATAAAAATCCAAATAAAAAGGTCATAGTTATTGACCCTAGAGCTTCAAAAACTTCTCAAATGGCAGATTTGTTTGTTCCTATCAAACCACGTACTGACCTAGCACTTTATAATGGTCTTGCATATATTGTAATGGAGCAGGGCTGGGAAGATGAAGGGTATATCAAAGCAAATACAAATGGCTATAAAGAACTTAGAAAACATCTTCAAGATTATCCACCGCAAGAAGTTGCAAATATAACAGGCATAGATGTAAAAACATTATATGAACTTGCTCGTGAATTTGTTTCAAGTAAAAAGGTGATTACTGGTTGGACAATGGGTATTAATCAGTCATTTATGGGAACAGATACGGTGAGTGCAATCATAAATCTTCATCTCTTAACTGGACATATTGGACGTGAGGGAACAGGTCCTTTTAGTATAACAGGACAGTGTAATGCAATGGGAACACGTGAAACTGGCTTTACATCTTCTTTACCTGGATATAGAAACTATGGAGATGAAGAGGCTTTAAAAGAGTATGCTAAGATTGTAAATGTTCCAGAGGAGATTATTCCCCGTGAGCGTGGCTATAAGTATGCTGAAATAATTGATGCAATAGACAGAGGTGAGATAAAAGCACTTTGGATTACGGCAACAAACCCTCTTGTATCTTTTGTAAATCAAGATAAACTTCGTAAAACTTTGGCGAAACTTGACTTGTTAGTTGTTCAAGATGCCTTTATGGGGGATACAGCACAAATTGCAGATGTCATTTTTGCTGCTGCGACTTGGGGTGAAAAAGAGGGTGTCTATACAAACTCTGAACGCCGTTGTAACAAAGCCAATAAGGCAGTTGAACCATTGGGTAATTCTAAAGGTGATTTTGACATTATATTAGAGTTTTCAAAATACTTTGAAGGTGTTAATGAAATGCTGTTTCCAAACTGGAGTGAGCCTCGTGATGCTTTTAATGAGTGGAGGAAAGTCTCAAAGGGTCAGTTGTGCGACTACAGCGGTATGACGTATGAACTTATCGAAGAACTTGGTGGGATTCAATGGCCTTGTAATGAAGAACATCCAAAAGGGACAAAAAGACTTTATTCTCCAGATATCCCGTTTAGAACTGCTGATAAAAAAGCGAAACTTTTATGTCTAGAATGGCATCCTATGGCAGAACCAATAAGCCCTGAATTTCCAGTGATTTTAAATACTGGGAGAACGGTTGAACAGTGGCACACGCGTACGAAAACTAGAGCCATTGATATACTTGATAATCTTGCTCCTGAAGCATGGGTCGATATTTCTCCAAAAGATGCAAAAAAGTTAAAAGTTAAAAGTGGCGATAGAATGAGCCTTTCATCTCCTCGTGGTCGCGTAGATGATGTTGTCGTTCGAGTTACTGAAAGTGTACGTGAGGGGACAGTTTTTGTTCCTTTTCATTTTAACGAGCAACTTGTAAACACTTTAACAAGTGAGAGCTTTTGTCCTAAATCGGGTGAGCCAAATTTTAAACAGACAGCAATACAGTTGCACTCGAGTGAAGTTCCAGAGGGAATACACCTAAAAGAAGAAGAATCAAGTGGAGCTATAGCACATCACAAAGTGGTCTATGAGGGTGTAACCCATAAAGAAAAAGAGATTCTTAAGAGTTTGTAATTTTTGAGAATTATGATACAATCTTAAAAATAAGAGTATGGGGAAGGTATTAAAGTGTTAGAAAATAATTTTTATCTTTATATTGTCATCGGTCTTGTTGCAATTTCTTCTTTGAGTATTGTATTTAATATACTTCAAAGAAGAACCATTTCGCAACTCAAAGAGAGTTCTGAAACACTCATAAAAGATGCCTATTTTAACCCTGTTACCTCATTACCAAATGATAACAATTTCACTATTGTTATAAAAGAACAAATTGATAGAGCACAAAGACATGAGAAGGCTTTTTTACTACTGTATATTAAACTTAAACATTTTAATAATGATGAGGACATTGTAAATATAGGTTCGAAGTTGTCTGAAACCCTCAGAAATGAAGACTTTTTAGCCCATATTGGTGAAGATGAATTTGTTGTCCTTTTTAATGAATATTTAGAAGCTGAAAATTATGAAATAGTTATTAAAAGGATTGTTAATGCCTTTCCAAAATATTCTATCCGTGTGGGCACAAGTATCTATCCTATAGATGCAAAAGATAAAAAATACCTTGTTGCTAAAGCTAGAGAAGACTCCCTCAACGCGCTGTATTGATTTAATTAAAGCAAATTAGAAGCCAATACTCAGTATAATTCAATGATTTTTATAAAAAGGTGTATGCATGACTAATAAACGTGTTTTAGTTAAGTTTTCAGGTGAAGCTCTTGCTGGTGAATCAGGTCATGGTATTGATACAAAAATACTTAAGTATATTGCACAAGAGATTAAATCTCTTATAAATGAGGGTATTGAAGTTGGTATCGTGATCGGTGGTGGGAATATTATTCGCGGTGTAACAGCTGCAGAAGACGGTATTATTAGACGTACATCTGGTGACTATATGGGTATGCTTGCAACAGTTATAAATGCTGTAGCGATGCAAGAAGCTTGTGAACATGCAGGCCTTCAAGTACGTATGCAAACAGCTATCAAAATGGAACAAATTGCAGAACCTTACATAAATCGTAAAGCGACTCGTCATCTTGAAAAAGGTCGAGTAGTTATCTTTGCTGCTGGTACAGGAAATCCATTCTTTACTACAGATACTGCTGCTACACTTAGAGCTGTTGAGATTGGGGCAGAAGTTATTATAAAAGCTACAAAAGTTGACGGTGTTTATGACAAAGATCCTGTAAAATACAGTGATGCTGTTAAGCTTTCAGAGTTGACTTATGACCAGGCACTTCAAGACCATATTAAAGTAATGGATGACACATCTATTGCATTAGCAAAAGATAATAAGTTGCCAATAATAGTTTGTGATATGTCAATTAAAGGGAATCTTTTAGATATTCTCAATGGCAATATGGCTAACTGCTCAATAGTAAAATAATAAATAAAAGGATAAATATGCAATCAATGAAAGTAGAAGAATTAACTGCAAAAATTTTAAATGAAAACCCAAATATAGATCGTTATCAGCTTGCTATTGCTGTCTCAAAAAGATGTGATGAGATAGAAAATGGTGCAATTAGCCAACTGAGTGTAAACACTAAAAGTATCAAGTCAGCAGATTTGGCACTTATGGAAATAGCGGAAGGTCTTATAGTTATAAAAGGCTTTTCAGATATAAAAAAATAAAGAGATATTTTGTCGCTGAGTCAAGTAGATATTGATATTATTAAAAATATACACGATATCGATTCAGCAACGGAGTACCTTTTTTCTCAAATTCCCGTAAGCGATGAGTTAGAGTTTGCTCTAGAATACGCAAAAGAAGCTCATAAAACACAATTTCGTAAAAGTGGTGAGCCTTACATTATACATCCCATCTTAGTTTCTGCTATCGTTGCCTCTATAACAAATGATAAATCTATGGCAATTGCTGGTTTATTGCATGATGTAGTTGAAGATACAGATATTGCAATTGAAGAGATAGATGAACGTTTTGGAAAAGATGTTGCACACCTTGTTGCAGGTCTTACAAAAATTGATGCTATACGAGATAAAGAACTACTTCCCTCAACTTCTACAGATAGACTAGTAATCTCCGCACTCTCTTTTAGAAAAATGCTTATTGCAAGTATTGAAGATGTTCGTGTTTTGGTAGTAAAACTATGCGATAGATTTCACAATATGCTCACTCTTGATGCCTTGCCTCCTGAAAAACAAAAAAGAATTTCGGAAGAAACTTTAGTCGTTTATGCTCCTATTGCACATCGTTTAGGTATTTCATTTTTAAAAAATATTTTGGAAGATTTAAGTTTTGGATATATCTTTGTAAAAGAGAAAAAAGAGATTGAAGATTATCTTGAAAAAAATTATCATGCAATAGAGATAAGACTCAATGAATTTAAAGATTCAATATCTAAAACCTTAATTAAAAATGGCTTTTGTGAAGATGACTTTGAAATTCTTTCGCGTATTAAACATAAGTATTCTATTTATCTTAAAATGCAAAGAAAAGGTGTAGGTATCGATGAGGTGCTTGACCTTCTCGCTGTACGAATATTAACCAAAGATCCTGTTAAATGCTATACAATTTTAGGTCTTGTACATTTAAACTTTCGTCCACTTGCTTCACGTTTTAAAGATTATATTGCTGTTGCAAAAGACAATGGCTATCAGACAATTCATACAAGCGTATTTTACAATACTGCAATATTTGAAGTACAGATAAGAACCTATGAGATGCATAAAACTGCAGAACTTGGTGTTGCTGCACACTGGAAATATAAAAGTGGTGGAAATAATGTAAAACTTGATTGGCTTGATAACCTTCAGTATCAAAACGAATCAGTGGAAGATTTTTATGATTTAATAAAAAATGATCTCTATTCTGAGGATATTTCTGTATTTTCCCCAACAGGCGATGCGTTTACTCTTCCTCGTGGTGCAGTGGCTTTAGACTTTGCTTACGCGGTGCATACGGAAGTTGGGAACAAAGCAATATCTGCATTGATTAATAAAACAAAATCATCACTTCTTACTGAACTCAACAATGGAGATATCGTTAAGATAATAACTTCAGATAAAGAAATAACACGCTGTAGTTGGATTGATGCTGTGAAAACATCCAAGGCAAAAACAAATATGAAACTTATTTGTAATGCAAGAATACGGGATATTAATGAAAAATATGCAGTAAATATAATCGCTACTGTAATGAATTTAAACTATTCGCGTATTGAAGAGTGGTTCAAAAAGAATCATTGCACTAACTTGATGCATATTCCAAACGATATTGAGCAATTAAAAAATGTAATTCATAAATATACAAGTGAAATTAGTAAAAATAATCGATTTAAGGGTTTTATCACTAGGCATAGATTTAAACTTAAAAAGTATACGATTGCAGGACTAGAGATATACTCTGCTAGTACTATAAGTGATGTAGTATTTGATTATTGTTGTCATCCAAAAACTGGTGATGAAGTGATGGGGTTTTTAGATAAAAATAAAGTACATGTTCATCACAAAATGTGTTCCCATGCGATTAAAGAGCTTGAAGAACATAAGCCTATGGTCTATATAAGATGGGCAAAAACAAATCTTTATCGCTATAAACTCATAGGTTCTTTACATAATGAAAAGGGTGCTTTAGCAAATTTTTTAAATTATCTAGTCAAGCTTGATATTGATATCAATTCAATAGAATTAGGTAAAGAAGCTACAGACTACACAAAGTATTGTGAGCTAGAATTTGAGGCAAAAGAAGCTGATATTAACACACTTCGTGCTAAAATAGAGTCAAAAATTAAAGTGATTCATTTAGTGCGAGCAAATGATGCATATAAAAATTAAAGAGAAAAGAGAAAAATTAGATGATAGATGAAGCGTTAAGAGAAATAAGTAGAGGTTGTGCTGAAATAATTGATAATGAAAGGGTAGAAAAACTTCTTAAAAATTATTTTGAGGAAGGAAAAACATATACAGTGAAAGCTGGTTTTGATCCTACTGCCCCTGACCTACACCTAGGACACACGGTACTTTTACAAAAACTTGCAACTTTTCAGAAATATGGTGGCAGAGTACAATTTCTGATAGGAAGTTTTACGGCGACTATTGGTGACCCAACAGGAAAAAATGCAACAAGAAAAGTACTTTCTAAAGAAGATATAATAAAAAATATAAAAAGTTATACGACACAGGCTTTTAAAATACTTGATGAAAGTAAGACTGAAATTGTTTACAATGATGATTGGCTAGGTCAAATGAGTGCAGCAGATATGATTACTCTTGCATCAAATTTAACTGTTGCACGTATGTTAGAGCGTGATGATTTTTCAAAAAGGTTTAAATCAAATACACCAATAGCTACAAGTGAATTTATGTATCCTCTACTTCAAGGTTATGACAGCGTTTATTTAAAGTCTGATATCGAAATAGGCGGAACAGATCAAAAGTTCAACCTATTAATGGGCAGACAACTACAAAAAGCTTATGACATTAAAAAACAACAAGCTGTTTTGATGATGCCTATTTTAGAAGGTCTTGATGGCGTTGCTAAAATGAGTAAATCACTTGGAAATTATATTGGTGTTGCAGATGAAGCAAATGATATGTTTGGTAAAGTTTTAAGTATTTCAGATGAGTTAATGTGGCGATATTTTGAACTTTTAAGTGATAAATCTTTAGACGAAATTGCAAGACTTAAAGAGGGTGTTGCAAATAATACTTTGCATCCTAAAAAAGTTAAAGAAGATTTGGCGATTGAAATTACTACACGTTTCCATGATGAAAAAGCGGCGCAAAATGCAAAAGCAGAATTTGAAAAAGTTCATGCGAAAAATCAGATTCCAACAGATATTGAACTCTTCTCATGTGATGGTGATATCTGGATAGCAAAAGCATTGGTAGATTGTAACATCGAGCCATCTACTTCTCAGGCTAGAAGAGATATTAAGCAAGGTGGTGTTAAAATAAACCAAGAAAAAGTATTTGATGATAAATTACAATTGTCAACTGGAGAATATCTACTTCAAGTTGGGAAAAGAAAATTTGCAAAATTAAAGGTGAATTAATGAGTTTTAAATCTGTAAAAATTGGTAAATATGAAATTGAAAAACCTATTATTCAAGGTGGAATGGGTGTCGGTATAAGTTGGGATCAGTTAGCTGGTACTGTCTCTGCAGAAGGTGCCTTAGGTGTGATTAGTTCTGTTGGAACTGGCTACTATAAAGACAAAGAATATGCAGCAAAACTTGTAGCAGACAGACCTTTAAGCGAAGTGAATTTTTACTCAAAAGAGGGCTTCACAGCTATTGTTGAGAGTGCTAGAAAAATATGTGGTGACAAACCACTTGCAGCAAATATTTTATATGCTATTAATGACTATGGTCGTGTTGTTCGTGATGCTTGTGAAGCGGGTGTAGACATCATTATCACTGGAGCAGGGCTTCCTACTAATATGCCTGAGTTTACTGATGGCTACCCAGATGTTGCACTTGTTCCAATTGTCTCTTCACCAAAAGCTCTCAAAATTATATGTAAAAGATGGCAAAAACGTTACAACCGTCTTCCTGATGCTGTAATTTTAGAAGGACCAAAAAGTGGTGGACATCAAGGTTTTACATATGAACAATGTTCAATGGAAGAGTATCAACTTGAAAATCTTGTGAAACCAGTTGTTGAAGAAGCTGCTTTATGGGGTGGTATGCCAGTATTTGCTGCAGGTGGTGTTTGGGATAAGAAAGATATCGAAGCCATGATGGAACTAGGTGCAAGCGGGGTACAAATGGGTACGAGATTTATTGGTACTTATGAGTGTGATGCGCACGCAAACTTTAAAAAAGTACTTTTAGATGCAAAAGAAGGTGATATCAAGCTTATGGGTTCCCCAGTTGGATATCCAGCGCAAGGCGTTGTCACAAATCTGACGCATTTAGTTGAAAAACGAGAAGGTCCAGCCATTAAATGTATCTCTAATTGTGTCGCGCCATGTAATCGTGGAGAAGAGGCTAAAGTTGTTGGTTTTTGTATAGCAGATAGACTCTCTGATGCTTATGAAGGAAATTTGGAAACAGGTCTTTTCTTCTCAGGCACAAATGGATACAAACTCAACGAAATCATTAGTGTACACGATTTACTTGAAAAGCTAACACAGGGCGAATAAGATTATCACCCTTCGTTTTATAGTACTGTTCTCGCTACTATTTTCACTGACATTGCACGCACTTAGTGATACCTCACTGCTAAAGCGTGCTAATGGATACGCTAAGTCTGCATCAAAAAGTGAGCAGTTTAGAGCCTATAATGATTATAAAAATTTATATCTTAGGGCTTTAATGAATGATAGTGATTCATTACGTATAAAAGCTCTTCAGGGTATTGTTAAAAGTGGAAGTAAGCTTCATATTGATGTTTCCAATTATTCTCAAGAGCTCTCGAGAGAAAAACATTACAATTACAACAAACCAAAATCCAAAAAAAATAAAAAAATAAAAAATATAAAAGTTAAGTCTTCACATAAACTCAAGTCAGTTACATGGCAAGGAGGAAAACTTGTCCTAAAATTTAATAAAAAACTTCGAAACAATCAATTGAATTATTTTACTTTATATGACAAAAAACGTAAAAAATATAAATATGTCTTTGATATCCATGCTTCTATGTTGACCAAATCTCAAACATTACGTAAAAATGGTGTTGACAGAATTAAATTAGCTCAATATAACTCTAATACACTGCGTTTGGTCATTGAAAACACAAAGAAACTTAGCGTTCATTTTTCTAAAAAAGAGAGAAGGATTGAAATAACAATTTCAAGCCATGAAATACGAAAAAACAGTATATTAACAAGCAGAATAAAAAAATCACCTACAAGACTTGATAAAAATAAGGTTATCGTGATAGATGCGGGGCATGGTGGCAAAGATCCCGGTGCAATAGGATATACAGGCTATAGAGAAAAGGTAATTGTTTTAGCTATTGCAAAGGAGCTGAGTAGAATACTTAAAGCACGAGGCTATAAAGTTTATATGACACGCAAAAGTGATAAGTTTATTAAACTGCGAAACAGGACAAAATTTGCCAATAGAAAAAATGCAGATATCTTTATCAGTATTCATGCAAACGCAGTAAGTAAACGTCAAGCACATAAAGCGAGAGGGATAGAGTGCTATTTTCTTGCTACTTCACGTTCCAAGAGAGCTAAGAAAGTGGCAGAGATAGAAAACTCAGCAAGCTTAGAAGATATGAACTTTTATGGAAAAGAGAGTTTTTTAAATACACTCAATTCTCATAATATAGTAGCAGCAAATAAATTAGCGATAGACTTACAAAGAAGTGCATTATCAGCTTTAAAAAAGAAGTATAAATATGTTAAAGATGCAGGTGTGCGAGAGGGTCCATTTTGGGTTTTAGTTGGAGCTCAAATGCCAGCAGTTTTAGTTGAAGTAGGCTTTATTTCAAATCCACAAGAAGCGAAAAAACTTGTAAAAAAAGAGTATCAAAAAACTATGGCGAAGGGACTTGCCAATGGAGTTGAAAGATATTTTATCAACTCCAAAAAAAGGTAGAGTTTACTCTTCTTGTTTGTAGTGGAGTTCACCAGCTACAGATTCTTTGTCGTTAATGACCTGTTCTATTTGTTGTTTTACTTTATCATACCTATACTGTTCTTTAAAGCCTATGATACGACCACCTGCTGCGTTTGGATGTCCACCACCATTTGCCCATTCTTTTGATATTAGCGCAACACTGACTTTATTATTTGCTCGTAAACTCATTGCACCTCTGTAGCTCACATCTACGATGAAATCATATTCTGGATATGCCACTAAAAAGCCATTTCCTACGATAGAAGTGTTTCCAACGCCATAACTTAGATAGCCTTTGTAGCCTTTATAGTAGATTGTTTTTTCTTTTCTTGCTTTACCCAGTAGTTCTACAACATATTTTGTAGCAAGGTTATCCAGCGTATCATCTTTAGAACTTTTAAAAAATTCTTTTTTAAGCGCGTGTATCTTTTCATCTAGTACTATAGGTGCATGGGGTTCATTGATATATTTTACAGCTTCAAGAAGTAGTGAAATTTTGTAATGTGAATCTTCATCGGGGAACATAATTCTATTGAGCTCCCTTGTCTCTGTAACTAAGCGCATACAAACTTTTCCATATTCAAAGTTTTCATGTTCTTCTAGTTTCCATAAATCTACTGCGTTTACTACATTTACATATTTTTCCATCCAGTCAGGTTCATCAAATTCAAGATTTTCTTTGACATAGTCATAGGTGATTTTTGTTCCACATCTTGTTTCATCAAGTAAGTACCAGTCAAACTTTTTAGCACTTTCAGCTCCACTTCCATGATGGTCTAGTAGTTGTAATTTGACACTACAACAGCTGTCGTTTACTTTTTTAACTTCATGTGTTAACCATCTGGACTCATCTGCTGTTAAATTAAGATCTGTGATAAGTATAAAAGCAGATTCTTTTGCTTTTTTAATGTTTTCAAGCATAAGAGTTAATTTTTGCTTCACTTCGGGTCCATAGTTTGCATTATAATTAAATTTTTTATATGGAGTGTATTTCATAACAAGTTGGCAGCTGTAGCCATCAAGGTCTATATGTGAGAGATGATGAAATGTAGGATTGGTCATTTTTTACCTTTTTAATTTTCAGTTTCTATTGAAATTGAGCCCATGACTTCAAATGTAGCACTTGAATCAATTTCTGCGTGAGAAAGCGTAACAACATCAAGAGAAAACCTCTCAAATATTTCAGCAATACTGCGGCGGATTTGTGGATCGACGATAATTATTACAGGGGAAACTCCTTTTTGTAATACCTCTGCGGCTTTTGCGCTTGTTGCTTGAATAAGGGCATTTATTTCTCCCACGTTGAGCATAAGGTTTCTTACTCCATCTTGATCTTGAGATTTTTGCAGAAGAAGTTGTTCTGTTTGCGTATCAAAGGTAAGAAGCTTAACAACTCCGTCATCTCCTGCATACATTTGGGTAATAACACGGGAGAGTTTTGCACGAACTTGTTCAGTGATTAAGTCAACATTTTTTGTGTATTCGGCTATATCGGCAATAGTTTCCAAGATAGTGAGCATATCTTTAAGAGGTATTTTTTCATGCAATAATGCTTTAAATACGCGCTGAATAAGTCCAATAGATGCTACTTTGAGTACATCATCAATAATTACAGGGTAGTCATCTTTGATTTTATCTATAAGGGATTGTACTTCTTGTCTTGTAAGAAGTTCTTCAGCATTACGTTTAATGAGTTCACTCATATGCGTGGAGATAACAGTTGCCGGATCAACGACAGTGTAACCATTGATGATGGCATCTTCTTTTTGCTCTGGTAGTATCCAAAGGGCATCGAGTCCAAAAGCCGGCTCTTTTGTTGGTTCACCTTGAATTTCACCTGTTGCCATTCCGCTATCCATTGCAAGAAATTTATCAGGCACTATTTCACCTTCACCAATAGCTATTCCTTTGAGTAGTACTTGGTATTGCGTAGGTTTTAGATGTAAGTTGTCCCTGATTCTCACTTGAGGCATTAAAAAGCCAAAGTCGCTAGCAATTTTTCTTCGCATAGAACGAATACGTTCAAGAAGGTCACCACCTTGGGCACTATCAGCAAGCTTTATGAGTTGGTAGCCTAGTGTAAGCTCTAACATCTCAACTTTTAGAATGTCTTCTAAAGCTTCCTCTTCCTCTTTGGCTATTTCCGCATTCGTTTTCTTAGGTTTTAAGCGCTCTTTTTCTTCTTTTAACTGCTCTTTTGTTTTATTTGCAACTATATCTTGGACATTAAGAATATCTAGCTCACCTTTTTCAAATTTATAGATAGCCCAACCTAAAAGAAAAAACAAACCACCGACAAAAGCCATTGAAGCTGTAGGTAGTCCGGGAACCATAGCAAAAAGGAACATGATAAAACCAACTATCATCATAGTCTTTGCATTTCCAACCATTTGGGTAATGGTACCTTGTGCAAAATTTTCACCATCACTTGAGGAACGTGTTATCATGATACCTGTAGCAGTAGAGATAATGAGCGCAGGAATTTGACTTACAAGTCCATCTCCAATAGTTAGAAGTGTAAATGTTGATGCACTGTCTGTAATACTCATATCATATTGAAAAACACCGATAAGAAAGCCACCGATGATATTTATAAGCGTGATGACAATACCAGCAACAGCATCTCCCTTAACAAACTTCGATGAACCATCCATAGCTCCATAAAAGTTTGCATCTTGAAGAATTTCTGCACGGCGTTGTTTTGCCTGGGCATCATCTATAAGACCAGCATTCAAGTCGGCATCTACTGCCATCTGTTTTCCCGGCATAGAATCAAGTACGAAACGAGCTGCAACTTCTGCAACTCTTGTTGAACCCTTAGTAATAACCATAAAGTTTATAAGTACCAAGATAGAGAAGACGATGATCCCTATCACATAGTTTCCTCCAACAACAAAGTTACCAAAACTAGTAATAACATCACTGACATTTTCAGGTCCTGCATAGCCATTGCTCAAAATCATTCTCGTCGTTGCAATATTAAGGGAAAGTCTAAAGAGCGTTAGAATAAGGATAAGTGTAGGAAAGGTGGTCAAATCAGTAGGTTTTGGTACGTAAAGAGAAATAAGTAATATAAGTACTGATAGGGCGATAGAAACTGTTAATAAAACATCCAAAATAGGAGAAGGTAAAGGAACAATGATGATGGCTAAAATAGCCATTACAAAAAAGACAACACCTAAGTCCCTTTTGCCAAGAAGAAAATTGAGAGAAGTTCCAATTTGTTGTTTGATTGTCATTTTTTTTGCCAAAGTTATAGCTTACTCATAAGGTTATTAATCGTCCAAGACATCAGCTAAAGTGAGCTGCCCTAAGAAAACATCAATTTTCCCTTGGAGCTTATTTAAAATAGGCCATAAAGAACAAGTGGTTCCTTTTTCTGAAGGACAATCTTCTTGTGATGGAGAACACTCAAAAACTGCAGGTGCTTTTCCTTCAACGCAAGTCATGATTGCAAGCATATTGATTTGTGATGGAAGTTTGTTTAAAGAAAAACCACCATTGACACCTTTGTAGGATTTTAAAATCTCTTTTTTTGCAAGGGCTTGCAGTATTTTTGCTAGAAAGCTCTTTGAAATAGAGAGTTCACGTGAAAGTGTTTCACTGTCCATAGGCTCTTTAGCGGATGATAAAAGTATGAGTGAAAGTATTGCGTATTCACTAGCACGGGTTATTAACATTATTTTAAATCTTTTTATTTTATTGAGAACTACTATTATAGCTAAAAAGTATAAAATATATTTGAGTTAGTGAACAATTTATAGTGATTGTAAAAAATATTAAAGAAAACTTAGATATAATTCCACTTCAACTTCTTCTGCATTGTGCATTTGAGTTAGATTATTATACCCATCAGGAGGCTATTATGGCTTTAGATTCGGCTAAAAAACAAGAAATTGTTGCAAAATACGGACGTAATGAAAATGACACTGGTTCAAGTGAAGTTCAAATTGCATTATTAACTACAAGAATTGCAGAGTTAACAGAACACTTAAAAGTTTTCAAAAAAGATCATGCATCACGTTTAGGTCTACTAAAATTAGTTGGTCAACGTCGTCGTTTAATGAAATACTTAAAAAGAAAGAACAAAGACACTTATATGAAACTTGTTGAAGATCTTGGTATCCGCGACAACATCTAAGTTATAAATATTTCTTACTTGTAAGTCTCAAATATTTGAGACTTACACCTCTTTATAAAAAAATCTCAATTGCTCTTTTTAAATCCTCTTTTGTATCAATGCCAAAACCTGTACTTGCTACTTTTACCATAGCTATATTTTTTTGATGATATATAGCTCGTAGTTGTTCTAACTTTTCTATGTCTTCAATTGGAGCATCTTGGAGTGAGCAAAATTCTTTCAGACTTTTTTTTGAAAATCCATATATTCCAATATGTCCAAAGTAAACAGCTTCTCCACTTTGATTGTGAGGAATTTTTGCCCGTGAAAAATAGATGGCATTGTTTTTTGCATCTAAAACTACTTTAACTAGATTTGGATCTTGTGCTGCATCTGCGTTTATCGAGTTGTAGCAACTTCCCATTATAAACTCTTCATTATTTGATTGAAGATTTTTGAGTTTTTTCATCAGTGATTCTACAACATCAGGTTCTATAAAAGGCTCATCAGCTTGTACATTGATAACAAGTTCATTATCAGGAAGGTTGAGTATTGTGGCACATTCATAGATCCTATCAGTTCCACTTTTATGCGTCGTTGATGTAAGCATAGCTTCAATGCCATACTCGTTACAGACTTCTATAATGCTTTCATCATCAGCAGCGACAACAACCCTGTCTAAATGTTGGATTCTTTTAGCTGTTCTGACGACCATTGGTAAGCCGCCTATATCTGCTAAAACTTTTCGTGGAAAGCGTGTGGATTCTAATCTTGCAGGAATAATAATCATGATATTTTAATAACCTTTTTAATCGTTTTTAGTATAATTGCACTATTATATCAAATCAGCTATAAGAAGGCTACTAACTTATGCTACTTTATCAACCAGAATCTGGCTATTGTTACAATAGTGATTCTATTTTTCTTTATAATTTTATTAATTCGTTTCATCCAAAAGGAAAGGTTTTAGATGTAGGTGCAGGGTGTGGAGTGGTAGGTTTATTAGTGGCTAGAGATAATGCAAAAGTAGAACTTGAAGCAGTTGAAAAGCAAGCTGCGTTTAGACATTATGCTAGAACAAACGCAGCTGTAAATAAAATAGCATATACATTACACGAAGGTGATTTTTTAGAGCTTGAGAGTGAGACAAAATATGACTATATCATTTCAAACCCACCTTTTTATCCTGCTGGAGTACAAAAAAGTGAAAATGAAATGCTATTTTACGCGCGATATAACGTAAATCTTCCTTTGGCAGATTTTTTTAAAAAAGTTTCACAACTTTTAAAGCCAAAGTCGCATTTTATTTTTTGTTACGATCCTACTGCGTTTGGAGAGATTTGCTCAGAGCTCAATAAAGTAAAAATGAAGATTGTAGATGTGCAGTTTGTACATCCTAAGTCTGATAGAGCTGCTTCTCTTGTGATGGTACATGCAAGAAACGGGTCAAAGTCTATGATGAAAGTCTGGTCACCGTTTATCAGTTTTGAAGGGAATGAACTTTCACATAAAGTACAAGAAATATATAAAAAAGCTAATACACAGAGTATAAAATGTCAAATATAATGAAAAAAGAAGGGTATCCATACGCCTTTAATACAGATGCCTGTGCAACTTGTGAAGGTCGTTGCTGTACCGGGGAGAGTGGATACATTTATGTTAGTAAAAATGAAATTTTAGCAATTGCAGAAGTTTTAAAGATGGATGTTAATGAATTCAGAGTAAAATATCTCTTTCAAAAAGGGTATAAATATTCGATAAAAGAAAGGAAATACAATGATTCTTTCGAATGTGTATTTTATGACAGAGAATCAAACGGTTGTAGGATTTATAATGCGAGACCTACTCAGTGTAAAACATTTCCTTTTTGGGATTATTATAAAACACGAGTTGATGAACTAAAAAAAGAGTGTCCAGGGATTATTGATGATTAAAACGTTTTTATTTATATTGATTGCTCTATTTTTTATCTCATGCTCAAGTCAGCCAAAAGTTATAAAACCTTATGAAAAAGCTTTTGAAGGTGAAGATACCTATATAATGTTTGCTCTTCGTGCTGAACAGCTTAAAGACTACAAAGGAGCTTCTGCTCTCTTTGATAAACTGTATGAAAAAGCTCATAAAAAAGAGTATCTTTACCGTTCTTTACAAGATGCTCTTTTAGCTAAACAAAATAGTAAAGTTATTAAAAAAGTTGATGTAATTACTAAAGATTCTTTTGATGATGTAATTTTAATTCGTCTTAAAATTCTTGCATTGATGGAAATGGGAAAATTAGATGAAGCAAAACTGCTTGCTACAACGCTTGCTGCAAAAACACAAAATCCAAATGATTATCTTTTAGCAGGTGATGTATTTATCAAAAAACAAGAGTTAGATTCGGCACTTAAATATCTTGAAAGTGCTTATGCTCAAGATTATAATGAAAAGGTATTAGATAAAATAGCTGTTCTTTTATATGCAAATCTTCATAGAAAAAAAGATGCCATAGCTTACTTAGAAACACACACTCGGGTGCATGGCTGTTCACAGCTTATTTGTAAGCGTTTGATAGGGATTTATAGTAATGAAAACAATATTGACGGTTTACTCTCTGTGTATAAACGCCTGTATGCATTAAAACAAAATGAAGCAATAGCTAAAAAAATTATTCAGATATATGCATATAAACGTGATTATGTACAATTAATTAATTTTTTAGAAGAGAGTAGAGCTGATGATGAGGTTTTGCTTCAGTTATACACATCTGGAAAAAATTACAAAAAAGCTTCAGAACTAGCAAGTAAACTTTATGCTGATACTGGTGATGTGACTTACCTTGGTCAAAGTGCAATTTATGAGTATGAAAGTTATGGTAAAGATATTTCAAACGAGCTACTGCATCAGGTGGTTTCAAAGCTTGAAAATGTAGTGAAAGTGACAGATAATCCACTGTATATGAATTATCTTGGATATATTCTTATTGATCATGACCTTGATGTTGAAAAAGGAATGAAGTATGTTCAACAAGTGCTTCAAGATAATCCAGATTCAGCCTATTATATAGATTCACTTGCTTGGGGTTATTATAAGCTAGGTAAATGCAAAAAGGCTAAAGAGCTCATGGATAAAGTAGTAAAACTTGAAGGTGGGGATAATCCTGAAGTAATGCAACATGTAGAAAAAATTAATCAATGTTTAGAAAAATCTCATAAAAAGTAAAGGTGGCAATATAAAATGATTTTAGATGATATTATAAAAAAGACAAAAGAAGATTTAGTAAAACGAGAAAAAGAATTTTCATTAGATTGGCTCGGTCGTTCATTAGCCTATAATGCAAGACAGCCTCGCGATGTTATACCGTATCTAAAAGCGACAGAAGAAGATCCTTATAGAATTATCTCAGAAGTAAAAAAAGCTTCGCCATCAAAAGGTGTAATCCGTGAGGATTTTGATCCTCTTGCTATTGCTCAAGCATACGAACGTGGAGGAGCAAGTGCTATTTCTGTTTTAACAGAACCACATTTTTTTCAGGGTTCACTAGATTATCTTGCAGGCATTAGGAGATATGTGGGGATTCCACTTTTGAGAAAAGATTTTATTATCTCAAAATATCAAATTTTGGAAGCTTTAGTACATGGTGCAGACTTTATTCTTCTCATTGCAGCAGCACTGAGTAAGTCTGAGTTAAAAGAGTTGTTAAATTACACTCGTCATTTAGGCATGGAAGCGCTCGTTGAAGTACATGATAAAAAAGACTTGATAAAAGCTATCTATGCAGGAAGTGATATTATCGGCATAAATCATCGTAATTTACAAACGTTTGAAATGAATATGAATCTTGCGTATGAATTGATTCCTTTGATACCAAATGGTAAGATTATCGTAGCTGAGAGTGGTATCTATGAACATGGACAGCTTGAAGATTTAAGTAAAGCTGGAGTAGATGCATTTTTGGTTGGAGAATCATTAATGCGACAAGATAATGAAGAAGAAGCCTTAAAAAAACTAAAATTTGGAGAAAAATAAAATGATAAAAACAATAACAGCAACACTTCTTGTATTGAGTTTGTTTATGACTGGCTGTACCCAAGAGACACAAAATAAGATAGGACGTTCAATACAAAACTGGACAGGGACAAATGGTGTACTTGATATCTATATGGGAGGAAAACTCACTAAAAGATTTATCAAGATTGACAAACTGACTACGGCAACAAGTACAGAGGGAAGTATCTCAAGAAATTATCGTTATGGCTATGGTTATCTTGATATAAATGAAAATTATATTGTAGATAAAGGTGAGAAAAAACTTTATTTTGAAATTAGTAATTTTTCAACTCCATATATCTTTTATGAAAATCCAAAGAACTAAACTGTGAATACTATAGAGCTTTTTAAGTATTTTATTAATTCTAAAAGTGAAACGCCAGATGATGGTGGGATTTTAACCTTTATAGAAGATTATTTAAGTGATTTTACTGCGATAAGAGTGGATGTTGAAGATGTTAAAAACCTTTTTATTTATAAAAAATTTGGAGAGGGTGAGCATCTCTGTTTTGCTGGGCATGTAGATGTAGTACCTGCTGGAAAAAACTGGGATACTAATCCTTATGAAGCAATAGAAAAAGATGGCTTTATTTATGGACGTGGTGCTCAGGATATGAAAAGTGGTGTAGCTGCGTTTACTCAGGCTGTCAAAGAGGCAAAAGAATTTAGAGGGACACTCTCTTTACTTTTAACTTCAGATGAAGAGGGTGAAGCGACAAATGGCACGATAAAAGTGTTGGAATATTTGAAAGAACACAATATGCTTCCAGATGCTTGTGTTGTAGCTGAACCAACATGTGAAAAAACATTTGGTGATACTATCAAAGTTGGACGCCGTGGCTCTATAAATGGTTACCTCACATTAAAAGGTAAGCAAGGTCATGCAGCATATCCAGAAAAAGCGATAAACCCTATCCATCAGATATCAAAAGTTTTAGGTGATATGGCGGGGATTGATTTAGATAGTGGTGATGAATTTTTTGCTCCTTCAAAATTTGTTGTAACCGATATCCGTTCGGGGATGCAGGTGACTAATGTAACACCAAATGAACTTCAGATGATGTTTAATGTACGAAACAATACAAAAACAACACAAAAAGAGGTTCGTGAATTTGTTGAAAAACATTTACATGGACTTGATTATGAGCTGCGTTTGACACAGGGTTCTTACCCGTTTAAGACAGATACAAATACAAAGGTAGTGAAAAAAATTGATACTGCGATTGAATTTGTAACAGATGTACGACCAGAACACTCTACTGCAGGAGGAACAAGTGATGCCCGTTTTATAGCTGCGTTTGGCATTGCTGTCATTGAATTTGGGGTGAAAAATGACACAATTCATTCTGTAAATGAAAGAACAAGTAAAGCAGAAGTGCAAGGGCTTTATAATGTTTTTGCAAGATTGATAGCTATTTGGGATAAATAGTGAAAAATCTTTTTTTTGTATTGCTTTTTTTTACAGTTTCCCTTTTTTCAGGAGAAATAACTTACTCAGATACTTATGTAGAAGCCTTGAAAAAGGCTAAAAAAGAGCATAAACTTGTTTATATAATAATAGTGTCCGATAACTGTAAATGGTGTAAAAAATTTGAAAAAACCACACTACAAGAAAAAGAAATTAAAGAGAGAGTTAATAAAGAATTTGTTACAGTTTTACTCTCAAGAGATAAGACTACTATACCTCCAATTTTTAAAACTACATCATCAGTACCAAGGCATTATTTTGTAGATACTGATGGGAATGTACTTTATTGGGCTATAGGATATAGAGATAAAGAACTTATAAATGCATTTATGGATAATGCACAGTTGAAATTAAAACAATTACAGGAGTATAAATGAAACCAGTACAAACATCAAAAGCACCATCGGCTATAGGGCCATATTCACAAGCGGTAGTAGCAAATGGACTAGTATATACATCAGGTCAAATAGCGCTTGCTCCAGATGGATCAGACGAACTGCTTAAGGCACCTGTAGGTACACAAACTTTAAGAGTTTTAGAAAATCTTAAAGCAGTGTTAGAAGAGGCAGGTAGTTCTTTAAATGATGTTATCAAGACAACAATATATCTTGCAGATATGGATGACTTCTCAACTGTTAATAAGGTTTATGAATTAGAGTTTGGTGGACACAAACCGGCACGTTCAACCGTTGCAGTAAAAACATTACCAAAAAATGCACTTGTAGAAATTGATGCTGTCGCTTTGGTGGCAAACTACTCTTTTTAAACTTTCTTTCTTT